>Ga0207145_1009_pt1:0-45000 | contig 46210 bp, 43 predicted proteins | sample Alteio_BWMinHeat_35_FD_153578 | JGI IMG/M metagenome (GOLD analysis project Ga0207145, IMG submission 153578) | Enriched cells from forest soil in Barre Woods Harvard Forest LTER site, Petersham, Massachusetts, United States -... | ecosystem: Environmental > Terrestrial > Soil > Temperate...
TAGGCGGTACAGCGGGGGATAGAGCAAGCCTACAGGCAGATTTTGTTGAAAAACTGAATGCGTTGCTGAATGGTGCTAACTATCCAGCCAGTGATAAAGCAACCATCAAAACGTGGTTGGAACGGTGTGGAGGCCAGGGGATCACTAAATTCAAGGATGATATACTTACGAGCGGACATCTCGGGGAGAAGGAATGGGGTGGCCCGCTGTGTGTGTCAAAAGCGAAATTCGGGCTAGCGGATTGGGCGTTGAATAATGAGCGTAAAATCCAGTTTACTTTTAGCGTCGATATCACTTCTTTGATGGCTTTTGGACATGAGTCGATTAAGTATTTGAATGGGTCAAAAACAGGGGGCATGAAATTTCAAGATACGCCGGAAGAATATGGTTCAGTTGGGGACGATGTGCCGGTTCTATTACACATGGATGCGATCGTTGAATTGGATATCGATGCGCGCACTGGACAAGTCAGACCCTTGCTGAAAAAACTAGACCTCACCAGTTACACCGACCAATTGCCTTCGCCTGCTGTCTTTTTCGAAAAAGAAAAACTTGAAAAAGTAGTATCGCCGCAACAGGGGAGGCATGCTCCCACCTAAGGGGCGGCATAGCATCTAATCCAAAAACATCCGGCTTAAGGAACCAGCACCGCTGATACGTCGAATCGCTTCCGCAATCGTGTGGCTTAAGCTGACACAACGAATGCGGGCACAGTGTTTGGCATCATGATGCAGCGGGATGGTATCAGAGACAACAATTTCATCTAAGAGAGAATGAGTAATATTGTCGATGGCATCACCCGATAAAACGGGATGTGTCACGTACGCAGCAACTTTAGAAGCGCCATGGTCTTTCAGTGCTTCCACCGCCCTGCATAAGGTGCTGGCCGTATCGACAATATCATCAATAATAATGCAATCACGATCCTTCACATCCCCAATGATATGCATGACTTGGGCTTCATTTTGCCGGGGACGCCGTTTATCGATGATCGCGAGATCTGCGCCATTGATGCGTTTCGCAATCGCACGTGCACGAATGACACCGCCGACATCCGGGGACACAATCATGATGTTTTTATAGGCCTGCTGGTGAATATCCTCGAGCATGATGGGGGTGCTATAGAGATTATCGACAGGCATATAGAAGAAACCTTGAATTTGATCGGCGTGCAAATCCACAGTGACTAAGCGGCTAATACCAACTGCTGCCATCATATCTGCTACAATTTTTGCGGTGATAGGCACACGCGCTGAGCGAACACGACGATCTTGGCGGGCATAACCAAAATAGGGGACGACCGCGGTAACTTTGGCGGCAGAGGCGCGGCGTAATGCATCTGCCAGCAAAATCAATTCCATCAAGTTGTTATTAGAGGGGGCGCAGGTTGATTGGATAATGAAAACATCTCTGCCGCGCACATTCTCTTGGATATCCACCATGGTTTCACCATCGCTGAAGGTGCCAACGACGGCCTTACCAATGGGCAGATCTAGGTGTGCTGCGACTTGCTGTGTTAAGGCTTGGCTGGCATTGCCGCCGAAAATCATGATTTCTGGCACAGTGTTATCCTTAAACAATTATCAACTGGACGCGCGTATTATTTGCTAGTTGGCTGGGGTGCTAGGATTCGAACCTAGGAATGCCGGGATCAAAACCCGGTGCCTTACCGCTTGGCTACACCCCAACGATCATTTTAAAGAAGCGGTATTGTGCTCTATATGCCAGTGATACACAATAATTTTTGTTTTGAGAGCGGAAGAAGTAATCATCATCTTAGTGGGTAGCGCAATACCTTTTTCGCTTGTGTAATTCCAATATTGCACCTGCCAGCCTGCTTGACTGAGTTGCAATAATCGGTGATCCGTACCAAATTGCCTATGCGAAGGTATGCCTGGGACAGGCAATGCCCGCACCCAATAGCTGAGATGCGACACTGGCCATTGAAATCCCCACACGGTAGCTAATAACTGTTCAGGGTTTGCCGCCACATAGTGTTTTCCATCTGGCGTATCAAGGCGGATGGTGCCTGGCTGGCCAACCAATTTCAGCTCGCCTGTTCCAAGGGGGCCTAGCAGGGTCATGGTGTAACGATCTCCATATTGCGTCCATAGGATGCTTGCACTGCCTGTATCGTGCGCGGTTTGCACGCCTACCTTTCCTTCTAGCTGCCAATGAGTGCGCTGGGCAAGTTGATTGTCGCGTTCTTCCCACGTCAAGGTGGGTGTGGGGGGGATGGGTGTGACCGTGGTACAACTTGAGAGCAGTATGGTTAATAAGGAGAATATAGAGATGTTGGAGGCTGTTCCGCTCTCCCTCGTGGGCAAAAAGAAAAGGAAGCGCTTTTTACACAGCCCTCTCACTATCCTATGTGCACAAATTTGACCCACAATAATATCCTTTGTTATTAGCCCGTGTTTAAGAATAAAATATGCCCAAAATTACTATTTGGCAATCAACATCTATGTCCATTTTCGTTATCGGGGTCAATCATAAGACGGCGCAAGTTACCTTGCGGGAGCAAGTCTATTTTCCACTAGAAAAATTATCACTTTATTTACAGGATTTGCAAAACCGAGGATATGTTAGAGAAGCGGTGTTATTGTCGACTTGTAATCGTTCCGAATTATATTGTGATGCAGAAGATATTAACCTTGTGCGTGATTGGTTTTGTACACAAACCGCAGCGCCACGTGCTGAGCTGGAGCCAGCGCTCTATATTTATCACCAAGAAGAGGCTGTGGCGCACATTATGCAGGTGGCTTGTGGTCTAGATTCTATGATACTCGGCGAGCCGCAAATTCTAGGGCAGATGAAAGAAGCTTTTGCAGAGAGTTGCTCAGCAGGCACTGTGTGTGCCTTATTCCATCGGCTGTTTCAGCAAATTTTTATGGTGGCTAAAGAAATTCGAACATCGACTTCTATTGGAGCATGCCCTGTCTCAGTTGCATCAGCAGCAGTGCAATTTGCTAAGGCGCATTGCAGTGTATTGTCAGAGGCAACGGTAGCCTTGATTGGCGCGGGATCCACCACTGAATTGTTGCTGCGTTATCTCCAGCACTCGTTGTTGAAGCCTATTTTAATCGTGAATCGAAACTTAGAAAAAGCAGTTAACCTAGCACAGGCATTCCATGGCGAAGGATATGGGATAGAGAAGATGGTGTCCGTGTTGGCGCGTGCAGATATCGTGATTGCTGCTACGGGGAGCGCGATCCCCGTGGTGACGAAAGCTATGGCGGCTGACGCGATGCGTATACGGGGAGAGAGACCGTCCGTGTTCATTGATATTGCCGTGCCGCGCGATATGGACCCATCGATCGCTGAATTACCTAACGTCCAGTTATACTGTATCGATGATTTAATGACGATCATTGAAAAAAATCGTCAAGGACGTGAACATGCTGCTGATAAAGCACGTGAAATGATACGAAGAAAAAGCCAGGAATTTATGATGGATTTAACCTCTTTAGGCAGCGTGAGCCATACCATTCGAGCCTATCGAGGGCAAATTGAGGATATGTGTCGTGCCGAATTATTGAAAGCGAAGCAACAATTGCATCAAGGGATGGATCCTGCTCAAGTGTTAGATGGTTTTGCGCATGTTTTTACGCAAAAATTATTACATACACCTAGCGTGCGCTTGCGGCAAGCAGGTGTAGAAGGACGGTTTGAAATACTGAAATTTGCAAAACATTTATTCTCCATTGCAGATCCTGAAATCGAGTGCTTATGAAACCTTCTGTAGCCAGTAAGTTACAACGCTTAACTGCCCGGTATGAAGAGCTGCGGCATATGCTGTCGGATTCACAAGTGACGCATGATCGTAACCGCTATCGCGAATTATCAAAAGAATATGCGCAATTAGAACCGCTTGTTCAAATGTTTGCTGAGTATCAGCGCAGCATGCAACACGCAGAAGAAGCTACTTCGTTGCTGAACGAAGGTGACCCTGAGCTTCAACAATTGGCAAAGCAAGAACTGAAACAAATTGAAGAAAAAACGACGCAGATGGAAGCGGATCTACTGCTTGCATTGCTGCCTAAAGATCCGAATGACGATAATAATTTATTTTTAGAAATTCGAGCGGGGACGGGTGGAGATGAAGCTGCTATCTTTGCGGGAGACCTTTGTCGTATGTATCTGAGGTATGCGGAATCAAAGCATTACAGAGTGGAAATCATTAGCGAAAGTCTCGGTGAGCATGGTGGATATAAAGAAATTATTATGCGTGTCCTTGGGCAAGGAGCGTATTCTCGTTTCAAATTTGAATCGGGGGTACATCGTGTGCAACGTGTACCAGCCACAGAAGCGCAAGGTCGTATTCATACCTCAACTTGCACAGTAGCCGTGCTTCCAGAAGAGGTAGAAGTCAGTCATGTTGATTTTAATCCGGCTGATTTACGTATAGATACATTTCGTGCATCGGGTGCAGGTGGACAGCATGTTCAAAAAACAGATTCCGCTATACGTATCACTCATCTTCCTACAGGCACAGTAGTTGAATGTCAGGATGAACGTTCGCAACATAAAAATCGCGCACGTGCCATGTCCTTGTTGAAAGCAAGAATTCTGGCCGCTGAACGTGAAAAGCAACAGAAGCAACAAGCTGAAACACGCAGAAGTCTAGTGGGTACGGGAGATCGTTCTGAGCGTATACGCACTTACAATTATCCACAAGGTCGATTAACAGACCATCGTATTAATTTAACGTTATATCAATTGACGTCTATTCTAGAAGGAGAGTTAGATCCATTAATTGATGCATTAAGCCAGGAATATCACGCAGACTTAATCGCTTCTTTGGGAGTAGAGTGACGGTGGATTTCGATATTCGTCGCTGCCTACAGGAAGCAAAAGATAGTTTATCAACTGTCAGTGAGGTTCCTTTACTGGAAGGAGAGATATTGCTTGCATTCACACTCTCTCGGCCGCGTAGTTACTTACATACTTATCCCGACGTCAAACTCACACCGGCTGACGCCAAGCAATTTTTTCATTATGTAGCGCGTCGTCACTGTCACGAGCCAATTGCTTACATAACGGGCAAAAAAGCGTTTTGGTCGCTTGAACTGGCGATGACGCCAGAGGTGCTTATTCCACGTCCTGAGACAGAGTTATTGGTGGAAATGGTTTTAGAAAAACACGGATCTCATCAAGCAATCAAGGTGGCGGATCTTGGTACGGGGAGCGGGGCAATCGCACTAGCTCTCGCGAAGGAACGCCCCGCTTGGACAGTATATGCGACTGATTATCATGATAATGTCATTAACGTTGCGAAAAAAAATGCCAAAACATGCAATTTGAATAATGTATTATTCAGCACAGGACATTGGTGTGCAGCCTTGCCTCCTGTTGAGATGGACATGATTGTGAGTAATCCTCCCTATTTAACAGAAATAGAATGGCAGTCTTCTGCAGCGGCATTGACATTTGAACCACCAGCAGCGTTGGTTTCCGGGGTAGAGGGCTTAGATGCTATACAAGAAATAATCAAAACAGCCCATTTTTACTTAAAAGTGGGAGGGTATCTCGCTATTGAACATGGGTATTTACAGGGAGCGGCAGTCAGGACATTATTGACGGACCAGGGGTACGAGTCCGTATACTCTGTACCAGATATATCAGGGAAGGATAGGGTAACGCTAGGGCGGTATTCAGGGGGCGTTTTTTTTGGTAAGAATACCAAACATAGACTATAATTAACGTCTGCGGCCGCTTTGCAGCACCCTGCAATTAAAGTTTTTTCATTCTCAGGGTAGGAGAAAGTGTTATGGCAACTAAAGAAAAAGACATATTAGAGCCTAGCTTAGATGTACTAGGGATAGCGCCTTATAAGCAAAGTAAGACAGATAAATACATGGATAGTAAAATGCGGCAGCACTTTACTAATATACTCATGGCATTGCGTCAACGCTTGCTGGAGGGTGGGGATAAAATTGTGACGCATATGAAAGAGGATGCGATCAATTATCCAGATCCTAATGATCGTGCTAGCCAAGAAGAAGGTTTCCGCTTAGAACTACGCACGCGTGATAGGGAACGTAAGCTGCTGAAAAAAATAGAAGAATCTTTAGAGTTGATACGTGAAAAAAATTACGGTTACTGTGAAGTATGCGGCGTAGATGTTGGACTGCGTCGCCTCGAAGCAAGACCCACTGCCACTCTCTGCATTGATTGTAAAACCCTTGATGAAATCAAGGAAAGACAACAAAAACAAGAAGAAGAATATTAATGGCAGTGCAGCAACAGCCAGGCGGTCAACCTGATAATTCCGCAGGTATACTATGGATGATTGCAGCTGTATTTGTTGCAATCGGCGCTGTGTGGGTTTTCTTTAAAAAGCATATTGTTATTGTGTATTTGTCAATCAAGCTGTATGAATTAGAAATGCTAGACCATTTTTTCCCTTCACTTGAGTTGGATCAACTGCATGTCGATATCTTGTCAGCATTAGCCAATCCCACAGCAATCCATTTTGATGCGCTGCTTTTGCTGGGAGCGGGAGTTGGAGATTGGTTGAAGATTCCTTTTGCCATTTTGTTATGTCTACTGGCAGTGGTAGTGTATTCAAGCAATACGACACGTGCTTTTAAACGAAGCTATAGTATGAAGGAGTTGGTGAAGTTAGAAAAAGATAATTGGCCGCAAATTTCTCCTGTAGCTGATTTAGACCTCATCAAAGTTGATATTGATGCAGGCCCTTGGGCAATGGCAATGACGCCCATGCAATTTTGTAAAAAAAATGGGCTTCTCATCGAAATGCGAGGCCGCCGTACAGAAGGGATGAGTCGGAAAGACTGGGATAAAACAGAAGTGGTGCTGAAGCGAGGCGAAGCAAGCAAGTTATTCGCATTGCAGCTAGGGGCCTTATGGGGGGGGGTGGATAAATTACCCACCCATCTGAGAGTGTTATTTGCCGTGTTTGCAGCACGGATTAATGCCGATACCGCCCCTGCAGAAAAATTACTCGTACAGTTAGCAGCCTCATCGTTAAATAACTTAAATACCAGCGGTGTGGATGCCCTGATCAAAAAACATGGTAATACAGAACTCGTCAGAAAAATTATTCGATCCCATGCCTATGTACTCACGGTGATGGCATCCATGCTGGAAGGCGCTCGGGAGGATGGTGTGCAAGCCTCAGCGGATTTTCTTTGGTTGAAGCCAGTCGATAGGCGTGCATGGTATATTTTAAATACTGTGGGGAGACAAACACCGTTTGTTGAAGTGGCGGGGATATTTGCACATTGGATTGCAGAAAAAGAAGCAGGAAGAAAATTGATTGCACCAATTGTAGGGGAAGCGACTAATGCGTTGGAATTAGCGCTGAAGGAGGTGGTGTATCACCCAGATACCGCCGTTGTGACTCCGTCGAAGGGAAGGTAAAAACATGCGTATTCGCGGCTTAGAAGAACAGCATGAATTGTCACCACAATTACTATTGCGTGATACCCGTACCTTGGGGATGAAGATTGTTGATTTCTTCAAGGATCCTGTCAATGGCGCTATCATTATGGCTTCATTTGGCATCTCAGCATTTTTTTTCTCATCACTCACGGAATTTGTTTTCCTGGGTGGAATACTGGTATTTGTGTATGCCTATACACGACGTTCCAAGCTGCCATTCCGTATGCCGCAGCGTTCTAAAGCCTATGATTACAACGATCTTGTCATAGGAACCAGAAAACCTCGAAAAGCAAGGGGCATCACTTTTTTTGGAAATCGTATTTCTAACAAAGATGAACTTTGGTTTAACAATGAGGATATGCGTACGCATACCCTGATTTTTGGTTCGACAGGAAGTGGTAAAACAGAAGCGCTTATTTCACTTTCTTTTAATGCGCTCGTCCAAGCCAGTGGTTTTTTGTATGTGGATGGTAAGGGTGACAACTCCTTATTTGCTAAAGTGTTTTCAGCATGCCGAATCATGGGTCGTGAAGACGATCTGCTACTGATTAATTTCATGACGGGCGCAAGAGATATTGTTGGTGCACAGGAAAAACGATTATCGAATACGATGAATCCATTTTGTAACGGTTCGTCAAGCATGCTCACGCAATTGGTAGTGAGTTTAATGGATCAAGGCAGCCAAAGCGCGGATGGTGATATGTGGAAAGGCAGGGCTATCGTCTTTGTTGAGGCCTTGATGAAAGTCATGGTGTATATGCGGGACAAAGGTAAGATTTTGCTTGATGCCAACACAATTCGTAATTATTTTGAATTACCTCGTCTTGAAGCAATTGCTATTGACAAAGTATTTCCGCGAGATAATCAAGAACCAGTGAGTCTTGCGGATGCACCGGATGTTATTTTACAACCTATTTGGAACTACCTTATCAACTTGCCGGGGTTTGATCGTGCTAAAAAAGGGAAACAAAGTTCTTCTACCTTAGAGCAGCATGGGTTTATCACCATGCAATTGACACGTACCTTTGGTTCCTTGGCGGATACCTACGGCTATATTATCCGAACTAATTTAGCGGAAGTAGATTTAAAAGATGTGGTACTGAATCGTCGTATTTTGATTGTATTATTGCCGGCACTTGAAAAATCGCCTGATGAGTTAGCCATTTTAGGTAAAGTGATTATTGCGTCACTTAAAGCCATGATGGCAGCAGGTTTGGGTGAAGCAGTTGAGGGAACGTATCGTGAAGTGATTACACGTAAACCCACTAACGCGCCCACACCTTATATGTGTGTGTTGGATGAATATGGTTATTACGCTGTCAAAGGGTTTGCTGTTGTGCCTGCACAAGCTCGTTCACTGGGATTTTCGGTGATATTTGCAGGGCAAGATTTACCTGCCTTTCAAAAAGCATCCAAAGAAGAAGCGGCGTCTATCGGCGCGAATACCAACATTAAGATTTGTATGAAATTAGAAGATCCTTTAGAAACCTGGGAATTCTTTCAAAAAACAGCGGGCGAGTCATACGTGACAAAAGTGGATGCATTTCAGACGAATGCAGGGAGTCTATTAAATAATTATATGGACACACGCAGCGCTTCTTCTGAAAAACGGCAGCGGGTTGATTTGTTAGACTTAAAAGAACAACGCGAAGGTGAAGCTCACATATTTTTTAAATCAACACTCATTCGTGCGCGCATGTTTTATGCGAATCCTCCCCCAGTTGAGAAAATGCGACTTAATCAATTTTTGAAGGTGGAACCACCATTGGATCGATTGTTGATTGATTTGGATGATCGTCTGGAACAATTTAAACAAGTGGTTGCTAATGAAGTGACGTTTGTATTGCCGCAGGATGAGGGTGAAGAAATCAAAGTTATTGCCAGTGGATTGGCTGCTTCGTCAAAGACTAATTTAATTGAGCGATCGCTATCCGCCTTGATGGCGTTCCACAACCGCCATGCTGATACGACTGCTGGTGCGGCGGTTGAAGCGGTGAGTGAAGAAAGTGAGGCAGTAGACACGGGGCGATTAAATATCTTTACGAAGGTAGTATTGGGAGAGATGGTACAAGGTATCGTTGATGCGGCTCAACAGAGCGCATTTAGTGCCCCCTTGATTCAGAAATCGTTGGCAAAAAACAAGTTGGAATTATTGGAAAGATTAATGGGCCGTCCCGCTTCGCAAGCGGCTTCCATGGCGCGTGAAATAATCAAAGATATGGAATCTTCGACCGATTACCCTCCGTATATAGCGGGTCTCTTGTTATCTGCTGAAGAAGTGGTGGTAGTCGCAAACGAGTTATGTGATTATGTGGTTTCACTTAAGACAAAATCTGGGGAGTAAAGATGGTGAGAATGAGAGCAATCTTTTTGTTGTCTCTTTGTTTCTTTCTTGCCGGCTATACCGCTTCCTGTCTGCCATGTATTCCTACACTCAGTAAAACAAAACAGATACAGGCATTGTCTCGTCGTGGTGTGACCGTCGTTGTTTTGGGCGATCAAATCTTGATTGTTGTGCCATCCGATCGGTTATTTCAGCCAATGACTGCCAATATTACATCACAGGGTTCACTACTGTTGTGTGCTGTCGCCCAGTACATTAATAGTTATACGAAAATGTTAGTGAAGGTGGCGGCCTATACAGGGGAGACAGGATCGCAACGCGTTGCCTTGGCCCTCTCGCAGCAGCAAGCTGACAATGTTGCGACTCTTCTAAGACAAGATGGCATTAATGCGCGCGTGCTGTATGCCGTGGGTTATGGTAGAGACCATTTAGTTGAACGCAATTGCAATCACTGGGGAAATGATAATTTTCGTATCGAAATTACCTTGGAAAAACTGGAAGGGTGCTAAATCATGCTAGGAAGACGGCAGGACATTGCCCGGTTGCAAAGTGATTTTTACCGGGATCAATATCGGAAGATGCTGCGCTGGTTGACGGTCTCTATTTGTATTGTGCTCGTGTTAGTTTTGTGCGTTATTTATATGATTTTAGTTCAGCCCACTCCCATATATTACGGCAATACAATTGACGGAAAGGTGTTGCTCATGCCAGAGAAACTGACAACATGATATCGAGTAATACGACGATGCCAGCGGAATCTAGAGACCATCTGTATGTTATGTTTATCAGTTTGATGGTCTTGGTCTTTGTGTTGGTGATCATCGCGGGGATAGTGTGCTATAAGGCATTGCACCGTCCACCGACTTATTATGCCGTGCAAGCCAGCGGTCAGAAACTGTTATTAGTGCCTTCTACGGAGCCTGACTTGCTGCCTGATACTATTTTGCAATGGGCAGAAAAAGCAGCGACGCTTGCCTATACATTTGATTTTGTTAATTATAATAACCAAATTGCAGCAGCAAAGCCGTATTTTACGGATGCTGGATGGAATGATTATTTGGGTGCTGTGAAAACGCTCATTGATACGATTGTAAAAAAACAACTGTTTGTTAACGGAGTGGTATCTGGCGCACCTGTTATTTCAAATCAGGGAGAGCTATCTGGGCTAGGGTATGCGTGGCGTGTTCAAATTCCTTTTTTAGTCACCTATTCTACATCAGGGACTACTTTTAAAAAAAATTTCTATATTGTGATGACCATTGTGCGTGTACCAACGGATGTGACACCGCAGGGGATTGGTATTGAACAATTTGTGATGGACTAGAGTATGGATACCAATAATGCATTAGCTGCAGTGATTCAACGAAATGCTTTCTACAAGCGCTTGCACTATATAACGTTTGCCTCTCTGCTGTTGACAATCGGTACCATAGGCATGTTGGTTTGGAGCATCTATTATTTATCGCATCATTCAGCGCGTGCACTGTACTTCCCTGCCGATAAAGCTGGCCGCCTGATACGTGTGATTCCTCTTGATCAACCAAATATGTCTAGTCAAGAAGTCGCTGCTTGGGTGGTGACAGCCATTGAGGCAGCATATTCCTATGACTACGTGAATTATCATGCGCAATTACAAAATGCCCAAAAATATTTCACGGATTATGGTTGGACCTCCTATATGCATGCCTTGGAAGCCTCCAATAATTTAATTGCCTTGACAGAGAGAAAAATGGTAGTGACTGCCAGGGTGGTGGATCAGCCAACCTTCGTGAAAGTGGGTCTGATAGAGGGCATTTATGCATGGGAATTTCAATTGCATTTACTCCTTACTTACGTTGTTCCACCTTACGATGATCAATCAAAATTCGAGAATCCCTTGGATATCGCAGTGGTTGTGCAGCGGCAATCGATGCTGCAAAGTGATCATGGATTAGGCATTATACAACTGCTAGGCAATGTCGCGACGACACTGCCTTAAATTTGGACGAACGAGTAGCTACTCGTTCGCCGAGAATGGCTGTGCTAATATACACTGAGTTACAAGACCGAGAGAGGGAGCATGGCAGACGAACAAGTAGTGCTAGAGCTGCGCCAAGATTTTTACAAAGATGGTATCGACAGGGTAAAGCTCATTGTATCCGGTATATCAGCTGCAGTTGCATGTTTGGGACTGCTGATGCTTTATTTGTATGTTGCGACACCCAAGCCCGTCATTTTCCCAGTAGAGCAGGAATGGCGGGTGCAGTCACAGGTTGGGCTAGATCAACCTTACCTCAGCGCGCCGGCATTATTGCAGTGGGTCAATGATGCAATGCGAAATGCATTTATCTATGATTTTAGCCATTACAACGAACAATTAAAAAAGGCGTCTCAATATTTCACATCAGATGGATGGAAAGTATTTTTAAATCAATTGAATAACTATGCGAACTATAATACTGTTCAAGGGAATAAGACTTTCATTAATGGTGTCCCTGCCGGTGCACCAGTGATACTGAATCAGGGTGTGTTATCTGGACGGTATGCATGGTGGGTAAAAGTGCCCATCACTATTCATTACGAGACAATAAATCGTTTTTGGTCACGTGATTTAGTACTCCAGGTATTGCTTGTGAGAGTGTCTACTGAAAATAGTTTATCGGGTGTGGGGATAGAGAATGTGATAGTCGCAGAGGACTCCTATGTACGGTAGAAAGATGATTTTTTTTCTGCTTCTGGTGGCAGCATTTTTTTCCTGCGCTAATGCCCAGGAAGCGGGTGGGTTTTCTACTCCGCCCCCTACTCCTCCACCAGCTCCTTTGGCAGCGCCACGCACACTACCGTTAACCTATGAAGAGAGTCAGCAAGCCATGTTAGAGTCGCTGCCTCCGTCCAAGGTGCCAACCTCCCCAGATTCAGACACCGCATTTAATATGCTGCTGCAGCAAAACATGCCAATGACACCGCAGCAAATGGTGGAATTGCACCAACAAGTGGATCTGGCTCAACGTGCCGCATCGACACCGCCCATGGTCCCACCTAAACCAGTGTCCACTACCGTTATGGTTAACTTGGCCCCTGGTTCAACCCCGCCTGCTGTGAGATTGGCGCTGGGCTATGTGTCTTCTCTCGTCTTTGTGGATTCAACCGGTTCGCCTTGGCCAATTGCGTCGTTTGATATAGGTAATCCCAAAGCAATTAATGTGCAGTGGGATGGAAAAACGAATATTGTTTTATTGCAAGCCATGCAACCTTATAGCAATGGGGATATCGTACTCAGATTGGTGGGTTTGCCAACGCCCATTACCTTGGAATTGGTTGCTGGACAGAAGGTAGTTGATTATCGCGCAGATATTCACGTCCCTGGGTTGGGGCCCAACACGAAAGATCTGCCTCTAGGAACCAGTTTGCCAAGCGGTGCAACGCAGCTATTATTAGGTGTGCTAGACGGCATTGCCCCAGCGGGAAGCAAATTATTGGTGGTGCATGGTGCAGAAGAGTGTCAAGCGTGGGTGTTGGGTCAAAAAATATATTTTCGTACGAGGATGACGGTGTTATCCCCGGGGTGGACGGAGAAAATGATGAGTCCGGATGGTATGCAAGCATATGAGCTTCCCAAAACGTCTTCAGTATTGGTATCACGGTTTGGGGAACCGACTGAGTTGAAAATTGAGGGCTTCTAATGGCATTTAAATTTTCAAAATTGAATTTTTTTGAGTCGCCTTAATGCACGTGCCAGAGTGTTGGTCCTACTCATGGGCTTACTGGGCGCAGGCTTTTTTGTCTATCTGGGGTCACAGTGGTTGTTTGTTAGCAATGCGCCCACTTCCCGTGTGGCCAATGCCCCCCCTGGGTTGCAATCTGTGCCAGGAGGAAAGCAAACACCGGAATTTAGCAAAGCAGTGGAACAAGCGAATTTACAACGAACGAAACAAGCCGAAGTGACAGGAGAAAGTGCTGTCCCCACCTTAATCAACATTGGCCAACCAGGCTTGACTCAAGCATCGACTGCCCCTTGTGTTATTTGCACCGAGCAGCCGACGAACGTCAAAAATAGCTTGGATGAGTGGGTGAAACAAGGGAAAGTCGCACCGGATACCGCAAAATTACTTACTGATTTAGCGGGGAGCAATGTCCCTGTCAGCACGTTTGCGGATCAATTAGGTGCGCAAGTCAAAGCGGGTAAACTCACCCCGGCACAAGCAAGAGATCTTCTCCTACAGTATACGAAGCAGTTTGCTAATGCCGCCTTGCAAGAGGGTGCAAAACTGATGGATGCTTTGATCAAAGCAGGTCAATTATTATTAGAAGATGCTAATCACTTACTCATGTTACAAAAAAACAGGGTGCCTGTGTCTGACTATGCAGCAGCATTACAAGAGATGGCCAAGGCTGGAAACATTTCACCTGCTACAGAGCAGCAATTGCTTGCACAGTATACCAAGCAACGTGCTCGGGAAGCCATGCTGCAGGGGTTGGCCGCATTACACCAACTGGCCCTAAAGGGTGCCATTACGCCTGAGGCTGAAAAAGAATTGGCTGACTTGGAAAGTCGTAGTGTTCCCTTGGATTTCTATACAGCAGCTGTGCAGCGCATGGTGACTCTGGGTAAATTGACTCCGGCTGTGGCTGCGCAATTGGTGGAAAGATACGCCGCAGAAAAAGCAGGGGGCGGCCCCGTAGGCAGTATCGCTAGACTCATCAAAAATGCGGAAGCTGCTGCCGAGAAAGCGATAGATGACGCTGTGCAAGCAGGACAGATGACGGGTGACACAGCGACTCAATTAAAAACTCAGATAGAGGGCCAGGTTCCTTTGCCGGCATATCAAACTGGCTTGGATCAATTTGTTCAACAACGCAAGCTGCTGCCCCCAGTGGCAAATGCAAGATTAGGGGATTATCAGAAAGTCACAGGGTTACGAGATGTGGCTCAGCGTCTGGCGGCTTTACAAGCCAGTAATGCACCTGCGGCAAGGTATATCGACGAATTAAAACGCGCTGTGGCGGCAGGCTTATTGACGCCCGATGATGCTGCTCAATTGCTTCGAGAGTACCAGGCCGCGACGGCAAACGAGCCATTTCCCAATGAAATTGCGACAGGGCCAGGTACAGCTGGTATTGCACGCTTACAACAACATATCCAACAAGCAGCAGGGCAAGCGCCTGTTATTGGAGCACAGCAATTTGTCACGCCGCAAACTGAGGAAACACCCCAACAACAGCAATTGCAGGCGATGGTGAGTGCCATGTCAAGTCAAGCACAACAATTAATTACCGCATGGCAGCCAACTCCCATGGTGAATAAAGAAGGTAGTGCGGAATCGACCACGAAAAACGGGATGGCGAATGGCGCACCGGGCGCATCAGAGTCTTCTTCAACCTCTATTTCTACCACCACGACTAAAACGGGTCGTCCATTGGTAAAAGCTGGCAGTATTTTATTTGCTGTACTCGATACAGAAGCCAATAGTGATTACCCCGATTCGCCCATCATGGCCACCATTGTGGAAGGGAAGTTCAAAGGCGCCAAGCTGCTTGGTAAATTGGTGACGACAAAGAGCGTATCTGGTCAATTGGATAGAATCAGTTTGAGTTTTTCTATAATGAATATGGATCAATGGGATAACACGAAGGCGATTACTGCTTATGCGATTGATCCTGATACCGCACACACGGTGTTGGCAAGCCAGGTGGATTATCACTATCTCCAGCGTTTTGGTGCGATCATGGCAACGTCTTTTATGCAGGGATATGCTAATACCCTGCTGCAATCCGGTGGGACATCTACCACAGGTATTTTTGGGACGTCCACGACATCGCCAGCCTTGAGTCCAGCCAGTAAAATCGCGGCTGGTTTTGGTCAAGTGGGCCAAAACTTGAGTAGTGTCACTAAAAATTATACAAATATCCCGCCTACGGTAAAGGTGGATTCTGGCGTGGGTCTAGGTATACTGTTTATGAAAGATCTAACTTAAGGAATTATAGCGTATTATTGCACCATGGGGAGGTGGTAATATTTTGAGCATCTGTCCTAGACTACGCTATACTTACAGGTGAGATAGAAGGGTATTAAGAGGCTGATCAACATGTTAGACAACCGAAATGAAAAGCACAGCGATCATGAGGAAAGTGAATACCACTTTTCAGATGAGGAAGTGAATTATGAGGTTGAAACGGACACAGCTAAGCCATCTGTTGCAGGAGCAGCCAGTGGTGTAGCGCGCCGTATGAGTCGGTCAAAACGCATGCTGCTTAGCTTCAGCGTGTTTTTCGTGTTGGTGTATATTGTTTACAAGATGGTGGTGCCCAGTGCTCCGTCGTCTCCTCCTGCTGAGATTACTCCTCAAGAGACAGTGCAGCAAAAAGCGGCGCCAGTTGCGTCCGCAGCTCCTCCTGCACTGACCCCTGCGTCTGTGCCTACGCCGCCGTCTACCTCTGTGACAGAGTCTCAACCATCAGCGCCGGTAGAACCGTCACCCGGTGCTTCAGCGGCTGTCCAATCGGCACCGTCATCCCTTGCTAATACTGCACCGGTGCGAACGAATTATGTAGAAATGAATACGGCTGCTCAGCCTGCCGCTACCGTCCCGGCGAATAACCCAGCAGCTGCGGTAATTAATCAATTGCAAGCCGATTATGCGTCAAAAATCAATGAGGTTGATGCAAAAATACAAGAGGTTGATACGCAAGACAAAGCGATTCACGATCAAGTGCAGGCACTGGATGTGAGAATCGCTGCGATGGAAGCACAAATCAACCAATTAATGCAGATGCTTATGCATCCCACTCAGGGAGCACGTAATGCGCCCGTACCGATGGCTTCCGTTGCACAGCCGCCAGTGGCAGAGCCAAAAGTGCCTTACAGTGTGCAAGCGATTATTCCTGGCCGCGCATGGCTTCGATCAGACAGTGGTGAGGCCGTCACCGTGGCAGAAGGTGATACCATTAAAGGTCTTGGACGTGTGACAAAAATAGACCCATACGACGGGGTGGTTGAAATTAACACGGGTAACAGAGTGATTTCACTGTCTTATGGTAGTAATGGGTAGTGAGGTAGCGGTATGTTGCCACAGAACACACAATATCAGTTAGTCGCGAGGTGGCTTGCCGTGCAGGTAGGCTTGTTAGGCCTGCTATTGTTTGCATTACCGGCACATGCCTTTAGTGTGAGTAGTGCCTCGGCCACGGAAATGCTTCAAAGCATTGCGCTGCAAGTACCTAATCTAATGCGACTGATTACGGCTTCCGCCTATGTGATAGGCATGTATTTTATCATCATTGGCGTTGTTTCGCTCAAACATATGGGTGAATTACGCACCATGATGTCCCACGAACATACTTTCAAAACGCCGCTGGTGCAGTTGACGATTGGCACCCTGTTGCTATATCTGCCTAGCTCTATTCAATCCGGCCTGACTACCTTCTGGACAGCGCCTAATCCGTACGGATATCTTACCTTGCAAGATCAATGGTCCCAATTTGCATATACATGCTTATCTCTCATTCAGCTTTTTGGCGTCCTAGCCTTCATTCGTGGGCTGGTGATTTTAAACCAATTAAGCGGTCACCATCAGCAAGGCGCATTGGGGCGGGGCTTGACACATATCATTGGTGGCATTTTCTGCATTAATATCTACCAATTTGCGCAGGTAATTATGGTAACATTGGGATTGACGGTGACATTCTAAAGGGTTTTATTTTACTAAAGGAGAAAGACAATGAAAAAAGTCATCTTGAGCATCATGGGGTTAGGAGGATTGCTTGCAGGGACGGCCGTGTTAGCAGCGACGGGCACAGACCAAGGCATAGGTAGTGTTGCTGTTAATACCATCAGTAACTTGGATAGTATTGCCAGGCTGATTACAGCGGCTGCTTATGTGGCTGGTTTTGCCTTTGTGGTGGGTGCGATTGCAAAATTTAAAGCCCATAAAGACAACCCGACACAAATTCCAATTGGTACACCAATTGCCTTATTGTTTGTCGGTGCAGCGCTTATTTTCATTACCTCTGTCTTTGGTGTAACGGGTGCTACCTTGTTTGGCGGCACAGGAACGGTTGCCGGGACCCAAGGTGCGAGTCAGTTTGGTGCGACACCCGCTACGGGTGCTGGTACTCCTCCAGCTGCTCCTGCTATTAGTACGCAAAACCAATAAAAGGGGTTGCAGAGGCGCTGTTATGCATGCACTTCAACTGGCAGTCAGTTTGTCGAATTGGAGAGTGTTTGTTCGACGAAAGGAGGACAGGACGTTTCTGCCAGTCATGAAGCGCGTGTATCAACGAGATGTGTATACGTGCCAGTATTGCGCATTTCAAGCGATGGAATACCAGGAGGTGGTGAATCTTGATGGAAATTATCGCAACAATAAGTTGGAGAACTTAATCACTGCCTGTTGTTTTTGCGCCCAATGCCATTTCTTGCAAGCCGTCGGCTTGGATGAAATGGGGGGCGGGCAGTTGATCTACTTACCTGAGATGAGCCAAGCAGAATTGAACGGGTTTTGTCATGTGCTCTTCTGTGCCATGGGGAATAATACGGTCTATCATGAAAGTGCCCAGTCGATTTATCGTAGTTTGAAATTTCGCTCACAAGTGATAGAGGATAAATTTGGGCCGGGGACAACACAGCCCAGTATGATGGGTCAGTTGTTGCTGGAGTACTATGCTCATGCCACTGGGAAAAAACAAGATCTTCTAAAAGACTTACGTTTGCTTCCTGTGCATACCAAATTCAAAGTGCAGCTAGATGCGTGGGCCGCAGCGGCGCTGAAAGAGTTAGAAGCAGCAAAAAAATCGGCAGAGAATCAGTAAGCTCCGAAGTGATAAGGGCAAGGGATGCAAGATCGTACCTTTATAGATCCAATATTAGATAGTATTGATGCTATTTTGGCTTGGTTTAGTACTGAGCTGAAACAGACAGTGGAATCCTATTGTGACTTGGAAACGACAGATGATGTGCACACCTTAGTGGCTCGGGATGGGTCGTTGGTGTCAGTGGTGCGTATTTATGGTGTTACCCAACTGATCGGGCTTGAAGAATTTGATAGGATACACCACGGTATTACACAGAGTTTACAAGCAACACTCAAGCATCCAGGTCATGCGGTGCAAGTGTATTTTAGTTATGATCGTGATGCAGTGCAGCCTGAAATTGAAGAGATTTTATCGCCAGCTAGGGCGACAGCGGCGCGTTTGCAATTGGATCTCGATGATTTATTTCACGAACGAGCTAATTATATTTCACGGTTCTGTGCACACGAAGAATTATATTTTGTATTGTGGACTCGGCCGTTTTCATTGGTGTCAGAACAACAAAAACGGGTTACTAAAGAGAAGCTGCATTTTATTCGGGAACATAAAATTCCACCTTTCAAAAATGGCCAAAATCTTATTGCGGCTATTCCAGATTTACGTGAATCACACGCGTCGTTTGTGCGTTCTGTGGTGACCGATCTCAATATGTTGAATGTGTATAGCGCACTATTGGAAGTGCATCATGCGCTGTATGCGATGCGCCATGGCATTGATCCTGATTTTACAGCTAAAGAGTGGCAGCCAGTTGTACCCGGGGATAAAATTCCGGTCCGGGAAGTGAGTGCAACCGCGGGAGAATTATCCGGTTTGATGTATCCACCCTTAGCGCGCCAAGTGTTTCCACGGGATGCAATGGTGTTAGATTTGCGTACTCTACGGGTGGGCGATCGAATTTTCACCCCACTTTTTATTGACCTTTTTCCGCAAGAATTGAAATCATTCAACCAGCTTTTAATGCGCACTCATCCAACGCATGTCCCTTGGCGTATTTCATTTTTCATCGAAAGTGATGGTGTGAGTATATTAGGTTTTAAATCGGTGATGGCGGCTATTTTAAGTTTTACCTCTGCCCGCAATGCCTTAGTGCACGATGCGACAAACTTATTGAAAAATATGGCGGTGAATACCGATGAGGCCGTCGTGAAACTGCGCGTCAGCCTTGCGACTTGGGCGCCAGAAGGGAATATTCGTTTATTGCGTACCCGGGCGGCTGAGCTTGCTAAAGCAGTCGAAGGATGGGGGTCATGTGAAGTATCAGAAGCATCGGGGGACGTGTTTGCGGGCGTTGTGTCCAGTTTATTAGGGTTTACAGTGAATAGTACGGCGACTGCTTCCGTTGCTCCGCTGTCTGATGTCGTATACATGCTGCCATTTACGCGGCCAGCCTCTGCTTGGGAACATGGTGCATTATTATTGCGTTCACCGGATGGCAAGCCTTGGCCGTATCAGCCGGGTTCTGCGCAACAGACTGCTTGGATAGATCTCATCTATGCACGACCTGGTTCGGGTAAATCTGTCTTGTCAAATGCTGTGAATCTTGGCTTATGCTTGTCTAGCGGTATTGTTCGGTTGCCTCGCATTGCCATCGTTGATATTGGCCCTTCAAGTAGTGGATTAATTTCCTTACTCAAAGAAGCCTTACCACCTGAGCAAAGCCATTATGCTGCCTATCATCGATTACGTATGATACCCGAACATTCCATCAATCCATTTGATACTCAATTAGGATGTCGTTATCCATCACCGCAAGAGCGGGGATTCTTAGTGAATTTTGTCGCGTTGCTGGCGACTCCCTTAGGCGGTGAACGACCGTATGATGGTGTCTCAGACATGGCTGGATTGATTGTCGATGAAATGTATAAATACCTGGCTGACCAAGGTAAGGCACACGCTTATACGCATGGTATTGAATTATTGATCGATGATTTACTAATGGAAATCGGATTTGTGTTTGACGAACGCACCACCTGGTGGGAAGTGACAGATGCCTTGTTTCTCGCTGGTTTTGTGCATGAAGCCATGTTAGCGCAACGTTATGCGATGCCGCTTCTCGCCGATGCTGCAGCCATTTGCCGAACGCAAGTGATTGAAGATTTATACGGCCAGGTACGAGCACCCACAGGCGAGCCGTTGATCCAAGCCTTTGGCCGCATGATTTCAAGTGCTGTACGCGAATATCCCGTTCTGTCCAGCGTGACGAAATTTGATGTGGGTGATGCACGCATCGTGTCACTTGATTTAGATGAAGTTGCCAAAAGTGGCGGAGATACTTCAGAACGTCAAACAGCAGTGATGTATATGTTGGCACGTTATGTATTGGCGCGTCATTTCTACTTGACGGACGACGTATTAAGCAGCATGCCAGAAGCCTATCGCGACTATCATCGAGTACGCATCGCGGAAATTCGTGAAGATGCAAAACGTATTGTGTACGATGAATTTCACCGTACTTCCAAAGCCCGCGCAGTGCGCGATCAAGTCATATTAGACATGCGTGAAGGACGTAAATGGAATGTGCAGATTGCGCTACTCTCTCAATCGCTAGATGATTTTGATCCAGTGATGGTAGAATTTGGCACGTCTGTTTTTGTGATGGATGCAGGGCCGGAACAAGCCATTAAACGCTCGACAGAAATATTTGGTCTTTCCGATACTGCTCGTACTGCACTAAAAAATCGTGTACATGGTCCGCGCGAAGGTGGTGCGACTTTCCTTGCGCAATTTTCTACAAAAAATGGGATGAATACCCAGTTACTGACAAACACACTTGGACCGATTGAATTATGGGCCTTTAGTACAACGGCAGAAGATGCCAGACTGCGTGATAGCCTATATCAGAAACTCGGGCCCAAAGAAGCGCGTCGTGTGTTAGCGAATCTCTTTCCATCAGGGTCAGTGAAAAGTTTGCTCGAAGCACGGCTTGCTGAACAAAAGGAAGAACACGGTATGATTGAGGAAAATGCAGTACTGAGTATAGCAGATCAATTATTAGAAGAATTGCTGACAGCTTACTCTCATAATCCTGATATCAAGGCATTACCAACCTAACGTTAACATAAGAGAATTGCATGATTGAATTACTGATAGATGTAGTGGGGTTTTTGAAGGTCAGGAAAAAATTTTGGTTATTGCCTATTATCTGTGTATTGTTAGTATTAGCAGCACTCATTGTATTGTCGCAGAATGCGATTCTTGCACCGTTTATTTATACCCTGTTTTAAGAGATGTCACAAAAAAGGGTAGCCTAGGCTACCCTTTTTGTATTTAAACATCCTTGTTAATGCCACTTCCATGCGAACAATGGGCGGCTGCAAAATCCTTTTCCTAGCCACTAGTCAATCCATGACTATAAAAAAATTTTATAGCATTTTTTCTCAAAAACAACACGATCTGAAAAAATAAATTTTAAATACATCAATGCGATAATAGCCATTTATTTTTTTATTTTAAATCATCATGATAGAAAATTTATTTTGTGAGACCTTGTTTTTTTATATGGCGAATGTCTCACACGCGATCCTTGTATAAAAAGGAGATGGTTATTTTCAACTGGCTATTGTCTTACAAAACAAAAAGGGCAGCATAGTATGCTGCCCTTTTAATGATGGGCTTCATTTTTTTCCCTGTACACCGGGAGGTCTGCGCTCATAATGGTGAAGCGCACTTTCTTTAATAAGATAAGTGCCACCAATTTTTTCCGCTTTGATATAGCCTGCCTTGATTTCCTTCTGCACTTGCCTGACGCCGATGCTTTGCCCCGTTTGTTCGGTAATCATGGTGGCTACTTCTTTTGTCGTTAATAGCTTCATATCCGTTTTCTCTCCTCTGAAAAATACCTCGTCGCCTAAGGGTTAGCGGAAATCGCTGTCCTTTTATTGTTGAGGGCTAGATTATGAAGCAAGAAGATCGTATTTGGTAGCGTATAAAGCTGTTTGTGCCGTATTAATCTGATAATAAATTCTCAATATCCAATTGGGGAAGGATAGTGACTTCTTCAACTCCCCGTAAGAAATGCTCAATATGCTGTTCTGTGATTTTAGAGAAATGATGCGCTGTTTTGAAATAACCAAGTTGGGGACGATACCCTGCAACCGGTATTTCATAGCTGAAAAGTATAAACGTCATGTCTGTCATGGTTAAAAGGACTCTGTGCTTGCCCATCACTTTTACTCTCATGACCGCACCTTATTTTTATGCGCAAATCATGACGCATAAGCGAACTAATTTCAATATATAAATGATGTAGTGAATAGATTTTCTTTATGGTAGCTGTTTTTTTTCTTGTAAGCGATTGACGATGAAACACGTAAGAGAAGAGCTATTGTTTAATTTACTTTTTTTTTTTGCAAGTAACCTTATAAAACAGTTGCAATTAGCTAAAAAACGAGGCAGGCTTGCACTGCGCGGTCAACTGCATATTTAGCTGACGCGCAAATAGTGCGGGATACTGCGCCTATTTCGCAAGGATCGCCTCAGCGTTTCTTACCAGTCATGCTGTCAGATGGAACATCGCCGCATCCCATTGTGTTGGATTAATTGCGTCTATAGTGGGAGAGAGTGTCTCTGTGCATGACTGCATGAGATGTTTCCTCCGCCTGCTAGGATGCCAGTGTAACAAGGACAATGACATAATGAAAATTTGTATCATTGGGGCTGGTTGGTATGGCTCGCATATTGCACGTGCGGCGAGACAAGCAGGGCATGAAGTAACTCTTGTTGATAGGAACGCTAGGATTTTTCAGGGAGTTTCAGGTAGCCGTGGTATCAGATTGCATTCGGGTCCTCATTACCCTCGTTCAGTGCAAACCAGGCAAGGTTGTCACGTTAATAGTGAGAAATTTTCGAACACATACCCAGGATTAGTTATCCCTCATCAGTATTCGGTATATGGGCTGGGGGAAGAGGATGCCAACGGGGCTCCGTCGAAAGTGGATGAGGGTCAATTTGATGCAGTGTGTCAAGAAACCACGAGCGAAAAAATCACTCCAGCTGAATGGGGTTATCAACATCTAATTAGTGCGTTTAATGTAAAAGAACCTAGTATTGCGGGAGGCGAGCATTTATGTACCGAGTTTGAAGGGTATCTAAAGCAAGCGGGTGTTAGGGTGGTGTGTAATTTTAATGTGACAAAATTGGAAAGAACGTCTAATGGCATCAGTGTGACAGATGGGAACACGACAGAGACATTTGATTTTGTGGTTAATTCAACCTGCTTTGAAAATCTCTTGCCTAATAAACCTCTCCCCTTCGATATAGAAGCAGTGTACCAGCCTTGTTTAGCCTTGGTGTATAGAGACAAACTTGAAACAGTAGCCAAGCCTCCCTTTTCGTTTATCGTGATGGATGGGATGTACCCTTGTATGATGCCGTATAATGAACGTTATGTTGGGCCGCTGAAAAAAGACGATAAGGGGGATGCCTATAGGGTTTATATGGTGACACATGGGAAATGGACGATTATGGCTTCTTGTGACACCTTTGAAAAATCTCAAGCAGTGTTGCATGGGATAACAGATGAATTTGTTGCTCAGCACATTGCGCCAAAATGTGAAGCGGATATGACTAAATTTTGGCCTGCGTTTAAAAATAGATTTGAGTACTTGGGGTGGACGGGTTCCACTTTGGCTAAAGTGAAGACGGCAAAAGAGTTTCGGGGCGCGTTTTCCTTTTGTGAACGAGACCGTCCTGTCGCCCACGTCTTTCCGGGGAAAGTGGGTTGTATTTTTAGCGTAGGAGATGAAATACTCACTCTCCTACGCAATCAACAAGAAGATATCCTTGAACAGGATGGCTACAAGTTTGTTAAACACGGGGTATTGCACGAAGCCCTGGGGGAAATGACGGAGAAACCCGCTGCAAACGATGATAGAAATACCTGTCAATTGCAAACATATACTGAGTTATTGAATGCTGATAAAACGGTAAATACTCCGAAAGCCGCTGATATGCATGAGGCTGCCAAAAGCTTAATGGGTATCATACGACACAATGGACATGTTCTATGGGCCTCATCCTCGTTTACGCAAGGAACATTACCAGTATCGGCGCTACCAGTGCCAGCGAGCGGACAAGAGAGGTCGGACGATTTGTTGCTTTCTAGTAGGTGATAATAAACACCTTGCTTGCGTGTGCTGCGTGTCGTTTAAGCGTGTGTCTGCTCTTGTAGAGGGCGTCGCGTGTTCCTTGTATCGGTACTGCATCGTGCATGGTTGGCAGAGATCGATATGATTTTTTGTAGGTAGCTGAAATGGATATGTCCGAAGAGAAACGGTATTGGTTAGAGCGTGATTTTGTTGTAGAACTTTTAAAACAATTGCCGTTATATATTTTTTGGAAAAATAAACATTCTGTCTACCTAGGATGCAACGATGCATTTGCTCATTCTTTAGGGTTGTCCTGTGCAGAAGACATTATTGGGAAAACTGATTATGAGCTGCCTACGAAAAGGGAAGAAAGCGATGCCTATCGAGCGGATGATCGGGATGTCATAGAGTCTTTACAACCAAAGTTGAATATTGAGGAATGTCAAACCTTACCAAATGGACAACACATTGTATTGCTTACGAATAAAGTCCCGCTTTTCGATAAAAATAATCACGTCATCGGTGTCTTAGGTATCTATGCTGATATCACTGAACGTAAAAAACTGGAAAGTGAATTGCTTGCCGCCAAGGAGCGGGCTGAAGTGGCTAATCAAGCTAAGTCAGACTTCTTGGCTGTGGTGAGTCATGAATTACGTATCCCCCTCACCGGTATCTTAGGGATAGCACGTTTATTGGCTACCGATTCATTACCACCGACACAACAGCAATATGTTAACGATATTATTTACTCAGGCGAATACTTGCAGACCATTGTGAATGATGTGTTAGATTTTGCTAAATTAGAAGCCGGGAAGATGGGGCTGCATCCCTCCCCCTTGGACTTTCGCAACCTTCTTAAAGGCATTACGAAGGGAATATCGTATCAGATTAAAGAAAAGGGCTTAAAGCTGTTAGTGGATTATCCAGTCGGATTGCCGCATCTCGTGCTTGGTGATGCTAAAGCATTGCGGCATATTATTTTGAATATTCTGAATAATGCCGTGAAATTCACTGAACGGGGTTATATTTCTGTAACAGTGGATTGTGCAAAACGCACTGAGGTAACGGTAACACTGACTATTACAATAGAAGACACTGGTATTGGCATTCCGAAAGATAAATTGGAGGCTATTTTTGACCGCTTTAGCCAAGTCCATACTTCTCGTACGCGCAAATATGGTGGAACAGGGTTAGGACTCGCGATCAGCAAAGCGTATGCGGATATGATGGGCGGTAAGATAGACGTTCAAAGTGAGTGTGGTCAAGGGTCTCGTTTTATGATAACGCTTCCTTTCCAGTTACAAGCTGTACATGCCGCGTCTTCGCCAAGTGCGCGGTATGCGTCAACCATTGCTGAGGCTGACTCTCAATACATCAAACAGCTTCATCTATTGTTGGTGGAAGATGATGTAATTGTTCAGCGGGTACATAAAGCCGTGCTGGAAAAACTGGGCGCGACAGTAGATTGCGCCCCTACAGGGCTAGAGGCCTTAGAAAAGGCACGCGCTGGAAAGTACGATGTGATTTTTATGGATATCGGCTTGCCAGATATCAGTGGTATAGAGGTCGCACAGAAAATTCGTGATGCACACAAACCCAATGATCCTATGGTACCCATTGTTGGCCTGACGGGTTACTCCACTCAGGAAGACAAGGAAAATTGCCTTGCTATTGGCATGGTCGAGGTTGCCATTAAGCCTGTTACGCCAGATGAATTCCAGCATATCTTAAATCGGGTTAGCCTCCATTAACGGGATAGCACAGCTAAACAACGATCCTTGCACGAGCGGGTGCTATGGGTATAGAACTGGTTTTGTTTTTGCTCTTGTTTGGGAGTGAATGATGACTACAGTAAGATCGCAATATGCTGAAGAATTTAGAACGTGTTTCTCGATAAATGGTAAGTCGTTAACAAAAGCACAGGACATTTTGACGGGTACCGATTGTCTGTTGGGAGTGAGTACCCTTGGGCAGAAAAACCACCAAGGACGTCGGTTTGAGAGTGTAATGACTTCCTACAAAGCAATGCCATTTAGGGAGCGCAACGTCCTTATCCAAGATGAAGACACACGTTTTGACTTGGCAATCCAAGGCGCTGGCGAGCCTGATGCGCTGCGTCAGCAAGCGCGTGATAGGGGTGTCAATTGGGAGAGAGAACACAGAGAGCAACTCAGGGGTTGTAAGGTGTTTTTCTATTCGGATGTATTGACGGGAGGAAAAACGGACGAAATACAGGCCCTGCACATTTGCTTTTTGTTGTTTGCTGCACAAATTAATACCCTATATGCATCACGTTCAGACGACGCGCGGTTACTTCAAAATGCTATCAGGGGTACAGCTGGTGTGTATTTATTACAACATGAAAAAAATGGGCTTCTCAAGATTGAGCGGGCAGAAGCGGAAGGGTATGCAATCCAGTGTGTGCTAGAGAAGTGTGCCGTTACGTTGGCTGTTGCTCTGCTAACGAAAGCTAAGTATTTTGGCTGTCCAGGCAAGCCCTCTGCGGCATTACAAGCATGTTGCAAGCAATTTTTGGATAAATCTATTGATGAGAGTGCTCCCAGTTCCTTGCTCAATTTATTCAGAATCAAGGTGAAACTTCAGAAAGGAGTAGATAAGAAACAAGCTTTGACTGTGCCGTTAGTTGTGCCTCCCGAAGTGGTTGGGATACAAGATGGTACTGTGCGTCCAGCGAGGGAGTGTGCTTCTGCGCCTTCTTCCGAGGAAAACGCGCAGCAGGTAGCGAGGGCTGTGAATTATGCTGTCTTCAACTACATTACTCAGCGTGAAACCGTAGGGGATCCTCTTCAGCAAGCGCAATTGAACGTTTTAGCACGTTTCGTATGTACATGTAATACGTTGGTAATTAATAGCGCATCGACACTTAGTAGTTACTCCAGTCTCGGTATGTTTGGACACAGCACACTAGTACCAGTTACTGAGGGTAAAGCTGCTGAGTTGGTCAGTACTGCGCTTGCACCAAATTTTGATTCGCAAAAAAAAGGGTAGCCTTGTGTGACTACCCTTAAAATACATTCAGAACATCCTTGTTCAATACTGCATCCTTGCAAACACACAAAACGAGGAGTGGTTGCAACATCCCTTTTCTAACCATTAGTCAATCCTTGACTATGCAAAAAATTCTATCGTATTTATTTTGAAAAACAACATAGTGCGTGTAAATTCATTTAAATAATATGGCAGAGGAATGAGGATCTTGTTTTTACAAAATAAATCAATAAGATAGGAGTTTGATTTTTCTGTGGGAGGGTTTGAGGTATGGAGAATGTCTTACAAACATTATATGGGATATTAAAGGATGAAATAGTCGTCTCATTAAATTTGGCGATTATAGGTATTTTCTTGAACGTTTTGAATCGGACTGATTTCTGATAATGCAATATCAAGCACTGGATTTTCTAAACTGAAATTCGGCTCGAACGTACCATATGAATTCAATCCTTGAGATGCATGCTCATTTAAACAAGCACTTTCACTATTGTAGATACATTCACCGCATTTTAAGCATTTTTGAATGTATGTCTGGCTTTGTATAAGCTGACCATCTAAATTCAGCACATCTTGCATCTCTGTCTGCAAAGGTAATGAATTTTCATGAACTAATACAACAGAATCCATCGCGCCTTTTACGCGTTGGTTATAACTAATGGGAATGGTAGCCAACGAAACCACCCAACTAACTCCCGCCATTACAAGTGGGGTTGCAAATCGAAATGCATCCAGAGTTTCATTATAAAAAACACCGAGCATTGCAACTAAAATAATACCTGCAATGGCAACAGCCCAAAAAGTATACTTGGCGCGTTTTACCCTATCTCTCAAAATACTTCTATCTACTATTGCGTAAATGCGAACTGCCTCATTTTCAAGTTTCTTTTTTAGCTCTGTTGTGGGAAGATTTTTATGAAGTTTTTCAAAAGCAGCAATTGTTCTATTAATAATTTGATCGCGCTGGTTATGAAGCCCTTGCTTAATTGTTTGTTCAATCCATGTATCTACAAACCAAAACATAATAATTCTCTAATCCTGAGCTCTGACGCGTCAAATTTAAAAAATAGATTTTTATTGCAGCAATCCATGGTCATTGAAGTAGGCATTTCGGCTCTACCCAGAAGAAGGGGTATTCTAATAAATCGGCGTTGTTGCGTAAATAGCTGAGTTTTCCATTTCCTCGTAACTCCTGCTTGAATATTGGTTCTACATCAGTTAGAACGTGGCTAATATGGGGATTTTTTTAAGGCGCCAGCAAGCAAAGCGGAGCAATGGATACACATGAAGAGAATAGCTGTTTTCTGCGGTGGAAATGTTGATATTGGGGCTAAGTATATAAGGGGGGCAAAGCGATTCGTAGAAGCGTTATCCGATGCTAATATAGGTATTGTATATGGTGGTGGTAATGCAGGGATAATGGGCGCAATCGCTGAGCATATGGTTAAATTAAATGGCGATATTATTGGGGTCATACCTGAGTTTTTATTTAACCGTGAGGTACCTCATGGTATTAAAAATTTACATATCGTGAATTCAATGGAAGAACGTAAAAGAATCATATTTGATTTAGCAGATGGATTTGTAATGTTGCCAGGCGGTGTTGGTACAATGGATGAATTTTTCGAAGCGGTAACAAATGCTCAAATAGGATTACATGGAAAACCATGTGGCATATTAAATAGCGAAAATTATTATGAACAGATGATTCTTTTCCTAGAGTTTGGCATAAAAGAAGGCTTTATTGACAAAGAAAGTAGAGAGCGAATAATTATTACTGATAATCCAAACGTATTAGTGGATAAATTTATACATTATACAGCAGTGCCCGCTGACCTTGCGCGATGGGGGGTTCTTGCGTAGTCCCGCGCGCATGCAGAATGACAATCAACCAGCAATCATCGAGGCGCTTGGTCTTGGTTGAGGCATCAATTTAGCACTTGTCGCTTCCCTTTGATCGTTATACGTAAATTCTAAATGCTGGTTCTGTTCTTCTAAGGTGCTAGAGATATTTCCTATGTTTAATTCTGACCAAGCTTGCAAGCCTTTTACTTCCGAGGCATTGTTTAAATCTATTTCAATCGTTTCGCCGGTGTCAGTCTGATCAAGAAACACAGTTAATAGGAGGGTGGTGGTCCCTTTTAGCTGAAGTATTTCATTTATGCAAAAAAGTAGCGACTTCTCATTATCCATCTGCTCATCTGTTAATGGCTTCTTTAGTTTGGCAGCGAATAATTCTTTCGCTGATTTGCGCAAGTCTTCACCTGCAATGAGAGTTCAATAAATGAGAGATTTCATTAGGGGGTAGGACCTCATGTTGGGGGCTGATTCTAGGATCCACTCTACTATCCTCGCATTTTGTGTTCAGCCTCTAAGGCAGATTTGACAGTGGTAGGGTAAGGCTTCCTTTTTTTAGTGCACCGCCTCAGTAAGTTGTCGTAATTTCTCACTAAACATCCACGGAGTCAAATTTCCGAGAGATTCGTGAGGTCTTTCACTGTTGTATTTCACCAACCATTCATCAGTTATCGCTTGCACATGGCTGATGTCATAAAACAAATTCATATTTAATACTTCTTCCCGATACGTCCGATTAAATCGTTCAATGTAGCCATTTTGTGCAGGTTTTCCTGGCTGAATAAATTTTATTTTGACATGATGATTGGCTGCCCAGTTTGACATCACAACCGAAATATTTTCCGGGCCATTATCCAATCGAAGTTCATCCGGATAACCTCTTATTCCTGCAATTTCATCAAGAAATTCAACAACCCGTTCTGCCGGAAGAGAAAATCCAGCGCGAATTCCCAATCCTTCTCGATTGCAGTCATCAAGCACATTAACAGTACGAAATTTTCTTCCATTCATTAGTGCATCACTCATAAAATCGAGAGACCAACATATATTGGTCTGCCCAGGTTGGACCAGCGCCAGCTTCTCGCGTGACGGCAATCTTTTTTTCGGCCTTCTACGTTTATTCAGCTTTAATTCACAATAAACACGATATACTCGTTTATTGTTCCACTGAAAACCATCATTTCTGAGGCGCGTATAAAGCTTCCAGAAACCATGTGTCCTGTTCATTTCCACCAGCGCGAGCAGTTCCTGCTTTATTAGCGGGTCATCCACTTTTTTAACAGGCTCATATGCAAATGCCGTCCGGCTCACACCAAACAATCGGCAAGCGCGTTTCATGCTTGCCTCATGCTGTTCAATTGCATAGTTCACCAACCACTTCCGCTCCGCTGGGCTTACAGCTTTTTTTCAACAACATCCTTGAGAATGCGGTGATCGATGCTGAGTTCAGCATACATGTGTTTTAGCCGGCGATTTTCTTCTTCAAGCTGACGCAACTTCTTGAGGTCAGTTTCAGACATGCCACCAAATTTCTTTCGCCAGATATAAAAACTCGCATCGCTGACGCCATGCTTGCGACATAGCTCACTGACTGGCATGCCCGCTTCGGCTTCCTGCAGGATTGTGATGATTTGTTGCTCTGTGAATCGTGTTTTCTTCATTGTAAGGCTCCTTCTGGCCGTCATTTTAACCAAAAATCCTTACTAATGCAGTGTACTAATTTAAGGAGTGTTTACCGTAGTGTATCACTAGAATATTAAAGTTTTCTTAGGGGGTGGGTGATAAAAATCGAGTGATTTTTATCACCATGATAAATAAAGTAAAAATTTTTCAAACCTCAGTAAAAATGCGGCTAACTGAAGCGCATTTCATTAAAATGACCCTAGAAATCACGTGCTTTCTCCCCTTCAGGGCTTAAGGGTCGTCCTTACTGCAAAAGATTAGAACGCGGCAGATAAGAGCGGTTTGCCGCTTATTACATGGAGGCGCCTTAATTTTTCATGACAACTCTCCGTTTGTATTTTTAAATTAATATTTATCAATTAGTTGCAAGATATTAAATTGAGTCAATTTTGAAGTTATTTTGAGGCAATATTGAATAACCTCAGGTATAATAAGGATAGAGGTATAAAACAATGACTACACCCTTGGCTTCAAATGACTTTTTAAATACCGTACCAAAGCATAATTATCTGCATCTTTTTGATGAGAATGCGCCAAAGGATGTCGTAAAATTTCTTGAGCTTGATAGGTATGAAGTGGCGAAAGCCATGGGTCTCAAAGATAAGTCACAGGTTCGGTTTGATGAGCAAATGAGAAGAGACCTCAGGAAGCGTCTTGAAGAAATTGCAATCATCTGTGAATTAATGGCTGGTTATTTTAATGGGGATGTAGCCAAAACAGCCTTATGGTTTAGGGTGAAAAAACCCTGCATTGGGTGGTATTTCTCCTCGGGATATGATTCGTTATGGGCGTTACAAAAAATTAGAATTGTTTATTAGAAACGCTTTGGCTGGAATACATCCATAATAATGAATCCTCAAGATCATAAAATATTTTTTCTACTTGATGCTATTACTCCTCACGCAATTAAAACATGGGTCAAGTGTCATCAAAAGATAGTGGACTATACTGCGCAGCATTATGCATTTTTTGCCAGTCGTCGTTCCCAAGTGATGGAGGAATTAAAACAATCTCTACTTGATGAACAAAAAGAATTTTCACTAGATAAAACGTGGAAGAGAATAATATCCCAGCAATTTTCGAATGCTCCATTGTCAACAACAGGTAGTGTTCTGTATTTCCCTGGAGGAAGGTTCAACATTGGCAAAATGGATACGGAACGTTTCCCACAATTCCCTGCACTCTATCTTGCTGAAGATACAGAAACTGCTTATTTGGAATCTATGGGGATAGCAAGAAGTGAAAAAATCGAAGGGCTTTCTGCAATGGAGCTCACAGTTGCTGGCAATTTTAGTCATTTCAACATTCTTGGGAAACTGATCCGAGTGTTAGATTTGCTGAACAAGGATACCTTATTTAAGTTTTATGAAATTATTAAGGACATTCAGCTGCCTATCTATTTTAGGCGTGAAGCAAATCAATTAGGTATCAACCCTTGTTTACCAGTAAGCAGCTTGAATCAATTGTATGAGACAATCACGACGGAGAATTGGAGATTTGCGCCAATGCAGCTTGACACTCCAGCAAACTCGCAAATTATTGGGCAAATTGCTCGCAGCGCTGGTCTTGAGGCGATACTTTATGCATCGGCAAAAAATAATCATCGTTCACTGTGTATATTCCCTGAGAATTTTGAAAATTCAGACGCGTATCTTGAGATTGTAGGTAATGTTGCTGATACTGTTATTGGTACTCGGTTGGATAGAGACACTTACAGAAATTTTTTACCTACTAAATGGGATTGAATTTCATCGCAAGATGAAGTTGATTCAAAGAAGAGTGCCCCCTGAAATGGGAAAGACCCCGCGAATTCTGGTTGAATTAAAATTCTACACTGGCCAGAGGCGGAATCGAACCGTCGACACGAGGATTTTCAGTCCTCTGCTCTACCGACTGAGCTATCTGGCCAATCATAGGATGATGCTATTAAACCGAGACCTATCCATTGAGTCAAGTTTAAGTTTATGCTTCTGGTACATATCCAGCAGGTTTTTCACTTCCAGAACCAAATAGAAATTTTTCCATCTCTTGTAACAAAAAGGTACGGGACTTCAAGTCTATCATACTCAGTCGATTTTCATTAATGAGCATGGTTTGGTGATTGACCCATTGTTGCCAGGCTTCTGTAGAAATGTGGTCGTAAATTTTCTTACCCAATTCACCTGGTAAAGGTTGTGCGGACAAGCCTTCTGCCTCTTTTTGTAATTTCACACAGAATATAAAACGCGTCATATCAGCATACTCATGATGGTTTGGACAGGTTTAGGTAAGCCAATGGGTGCAGGCTCATGGGGATGGTACCAAATTTGTCGGCTATCATCCATGATTTTAATGGGTACGCGTTGGACGTCGGCGATGACCGGGAAAATAGTGAGATGGTAGTGGCTAAAGGTATGTCGAAAAGAAGGCAGTGTTTTTATCCCCCTAATAGTGATTTGATACTGCTTCTGGCAAAAAGTATGTATCGATTCTTTCTCTGCCTGACCTGCTAGCTCAGGCAGCCCCCACAGACCACCCCAGATGCCTGTCGGGGGTCGCTTGCACAACAATACTTCATCGTTTCTTCTGAGGATAAGGAAAGTGGCTGTGCGTACCGGAAGTTTTCGAACCGTCTTTTTGGCGGGGATAGTGTCCACTTGATTGGTTGCATAGGCGATGCAATATGTCTTCATGGGGCAGAGATGGCATTGAGGTTGACTGCGTGTGCAAAGCGTGGCACCTAAGTCCATCATGGCTTGTGTGTAATCAGCGATACGGCCAGTGGGAGTGTATTGTTTGGCCAGTTCCCACAAACGTATTTCCGTATTTTTTTCATTGATAGGATCGGAGATGCCATGAAGACGCGAAAGTACGCGTTTGACATTGCCATCTAAAATAGGCGCTGGCACATTGAAAGCAATAGATAAGATGGCACCTGCGGTGGATTGTCCAATGCCAGGTAAAGTTTGCAATTCAGAGAGTGCGTTGGGAAACGCTCCGGCAAACCTATCACAGACTATTTGTGCGGCACGATGTAAGTTTCGAGCGCGGCTATAATATCCCAGTCCTGCCCAAAGATGTAACACCGCATCTTCTTTTGCATGAGCGAGTGAGCTTAAATCAGGGAATTGTTGCATGAAGCGGTTGAAATATGGGATGACAGTGCTGACCTGAGTTTGCTGTAACATGATTTCGGATACCCAAACACGGTAGGGTGTTTTATTTTCTTGCCAAGGTAAATGTTTGCGTCCATGTAAATCAAACCATTGCAAAAGCAATTGCTGGAAGCATGCAGGAGTGAAGTCAAGCGTCATGATGGTGATGGATAATTTCGTATAACAGGGTTGCTGCTAATTGTGCTGTGCGATGATCAATGTCGTAATGAGGTGCATGCTCGGCGATATCATAGCTAATCACTTTGCCAGAGGTGGATGCTTGCCGTAGCAGTGGAATAATATGCCACGGATTCAGTCCGAGAGGTTGAATAGCGCTTACCCCGGGTGCAAACGCGGGTGCAAATACATCTAGTGAGATGCTAATATAGATAGCATCATTTTCATCAATAATTCTATCGATAAAATCAACACATTTCTCCAGTTGCCCCTGATGAAGTTCATCCGCCAGAATGAGTTTGACGTTGAATTTTTTCGCCATCTCAAACGCTTGACGAATATTGCCCGTATGCTGTATGCCTATGCAATTATAATCAAAATGAGATTTTTTCGCTTGGTGAGCCAATGCGATTTGGTAGAAAGTTGTCGTAGCACTACCACGATGGGATGGCTGTAATGGCTGCATATCAAAATGCGCGTCAAAATTAATGATACCTAGCTTTTTTTCGGGGGCGTAAACATCGGCAATACCAAGATAGTGTCCCCACGCTACTTCATGTCCACCTCCAATGACGATGGGCCGAATATTTTGTTTAAGCAGCATCGTTACCACCGCAGCCAGCGCGTGCTGGCTGGCTTCCAAGTCGTGGTCGGTACACACAATATTGCCAGCATCGTAACAAAGAATGAGCGGTTTTTGGAGAGGGAGTTTGGCAAGGCAATGCCGGATGGCGGTGGGTCCTTCAAATGCACCCGTGCGTCCAAGATCACGCTGTATGCCCTCGTCGCATTTGAACCCCAACAATGCAAAGCTTGTCTGCGATGATAGTTCGGGAGGGTGTATCAATAGATTGAGTGGACGTATACGTTGAAAAAAACAAGAATCCACTGGCATATCTGTCCGGCCCTGCCATAGAGTAGGGTCAGGTGGTACGTAACGAGACTCCCAATTCATTTGCGATACACCCTTCTTAATATTACGCAGTAGCAGGCATGCGAGCTCCCATTCTTTGCAGAAAGTCCATGGACGTTAGCACGCTTGCATAAAACGGCTGCAATGCTGCAAGAAAGGCATAGTGTACATTTTGTTCAGAAATGCTGGTTTGATTGAATTCTAACGACCGTGTCGCGCAAACATCGGATAGTACAGTGCAGCTAAAACCGACGTCATATGCCGCCCGTGTGGTGGCATCAATGGCAAGGTGTGTCATCATGCCGCAAATAACCAACTGGGTAATGTGATTTTTCTTTAAATGAGTAAGCAACGGCGTATCCTTAAAACTATTAGGATAGTGTTTCTTAATGATCATTTCTCCGTTCGTTGGCTGTACGTCTGGATGGAAATCCGCTCCTTTCGTACAAGGAAGCAAAAAAGCGGCATCCGGTTGAGTGGAAATCTGTGGGATATGGATGATGGGCAAATTCTTTCCTCTGAATGTTTGCACCACAGTGCGTGCCTTCGCGCTAACATCGAGACTTTTGGCTAAAGGCATTTTTCCATGCGGGAAATAATCGTTCTGGATTTCTAATAACAGTAATGCAATATTCATACCGTGTCCTTTCTTGTTGAATAATTCTTGTATTTTCATACCCTCGCAGTTGACTGCGAAGACCTTCATGGAGGCAATCATAACCCATTTCTTGCAAGGGTGCTATGACGGGCGATATGATACTCTTCCGTAATGTGATAGAGCGATTATGAAACAGCATATTGAAAGTTTGATCAAGGTGGCATTGCAACAACTTCAGGCCTCAGAAGAACTGCCTGGAATTCCTGCCTTTGTCCAGATAGAGGCAACCAAAGATAAACAACATGGTGATTTTGCCACCAATATTGCGATGATTCTGGCAAAATCAGCTCAAAAAAAACCAAGAGACATAGCGGAACGCATTGTGCAACTCTTACCTGCTTCCAACTATATTGAAAAAGTAGAGATTGCAGGACCGGGATTTATTAATTTCTTTTTATCTCCCAGTGCATTGAATGAAGTGCTTCACACTATTTTAAAAGAGAAAGAAAATTATGGTCGTTGTCAGCTCGGTCATGGTAAACGCGTACTCGTTGAATTCGTTTCATCTAATCCAACAGGACCATTGCACGTAGGACATGGTCGTCATGCAGCGTTTGGCTCGGTTGTTGCTAATTTACTGGACATGGTTGGATTCAAGATTCATAGAGAATATTACGTCAATGATGCTGGCCGCCAAATGGATATTTTGGCTGTTAGCATTTGGCTGCGCTATTTAGCGATCTGTGGCGAATCGATTGTATTTCCTGCGAATGCCTATCGTGGGGACTATGTGATGGAGATTGCAAAAACCGTATATGAAAAATACGGGACAGCTTGTCAAGTGGCATTTGACCAAGTGGTAAAAAATTTACCTTCCGATGAACCGCAAGGAGGAGATAAAGAAATCTACATCGATGCAATGATTGACTATGCAAAAAAAGTATTGGGTGCGCAATATCAACTCATTTTTGAGATGGGATTAGAGCGTATTTTAGCGGATATCCGTGGCGATCTCGCTGATTTTGGTGTGCAGTATGATAATTGGTTTTCTGAACGCCAATTAGTTCAACAGAAGGCTGTCGATACGATGCTGGAAAAGCTGCAGCAAAATGGACAGATATACGAACGTGAGGGAGCGCTATGGTTTAGTTCTACCAATTTTGGCGATGAAAAAGATAGGGTGCTTGTGCGATCGAATGGCCAAGGGACGTATTTTGCGAATGACGTTGCCTATCACCTGAATAAATTCAACAGGGGCTTTGATATTGTGATTGATATAGTGGGGGCAGATCATCACGGCTATATCGCGCGAATGAAAGCATCCATGAAAGCATGCGGCATTGATCCGGAACGGTTAATTTTTCTGTTAGTACAATTTGTGACGTTATATCGCGGTGGAAAACAGGCACAAATGTCAACGCGAGGAGGGAATTTTGTGACTCTGCGCGAGCTGCGAGAGGAAGTGGGCAAAGATGTGGCGCGTTTCTTTTATGTGATGCGCAAGTGTGAACAACATATGGATTTTGATTTGGATCTAGCGAAATCGCAGTCCAATGAAAATCCTGTGTATTATATTCAATATGCATATGCGCGTATCAGTAGTGTTTTTAAGCAATTAGCAGAACGCAACCTCGCTTTTGATGAAGCCAATGGTTTGGAACACGTCCCTTTATTAAGGCAATCACATGAGCGGCAATTACTGAATACCTTATCCCAGTATCCAGATGTCATCCTCAATGCTGCCTTACAGTATGAGCCTCATTTACTCACCCATTATTTGCGGGATTTGGCAGCAGATTTTCACTCGTATTACAATGCAAACCAATTTTTAGTGGAAGAGGCAGCGTTGCGTGATGCTAGGTTAGTATTGGTTTCGGCGGTACGGCAAACATTGATCAATGGATTTACCTTGTTAGGCATAAATGCACCGGAAAATATGTGAGACTATGAAAAAAAATATCCACCGAAGACAGCTACATGTTAGAAAAGTGCCGTATCGGTCACGAAGACGCATGGTTTGGTTGATCATGATGGTCATCGTATTCTGTGGTGTGGGGGTGTTTACATATACACATATGAAAACCCGTTTTGTGCGTTTCAATCAATGGGTGGTAGAAAAGAAGAGTCATTTTCAGAAAAAATTAGATAAAAAATTGGTTGCGGTGGAAGAGCCGCAGGTGCATTTTGAATTTTATACTGCATTACCCAATATGCAAGTGACAGTGTCACAGGCAATCTCTCGGCAAGAAAAACCGATAGCGCCGTCCAAACAAATTGCTGCTAAAACTGTTTTCCTTAATCCAGATGAGTTAGAACACGATTTTTTACAGTCAAAATAAACTAGAGAGTAGTATTGCATGATCTATAGCATGACAGGATTTTCTCGCAAGCAAAGCCATGGTGGGTGGGGTAACCTTGTTTGTGAAATGCGTTCCATCAATTATCGATATACGGATATCAATGTCTATTTGCCTGATTTATTACGCACGCTTGAAATGCCCATTCGTGAGCGCATCAAACACGCGGTAAGGCGCGGTAAAATAGACATCAACATTCGTTACCAAGCATCCTCTGACACGGAGGGTGGTTGTATTGCAATCAATGCTACCCTAGTGAAAGAATTTTGTCGTGCGAGTGAAAATATCGCTGGTTATGTGCAGACACCGGCGCCTATTAGTGTGACAGATATTTTGCGTTTTCCAGGCGTGATTGAAGCAAAAGAAGTGAATATAGATGCATTGCAACCCCCGATTTTTCAACTAGTGGATCAAACACTGCAAGATTTACTATCAGCACGTCAGCGCGAAGGAGAAGAATTAACACAATTATTCCTTCAGCGTATGGAGTTGATGCAAGAAGAACTGAAGAAAGTGCGTCAGCACCTCCCTCAGATCATGGTGGATCAGCGTAATCGCTTGCTGCAACGTTTTGCCGATGCATCCATCACCTTAGATAACGGACGTTTAGAACAAGAAATGGTGTTATTTGCACAGAAGATCGATGTTTCAGAAGAAATTGAGCGTCTAGAAACGCATATTACTGAAGTGCGCCGCGTTCTAAAACAAGGCGGCATGGTTGGCCGCCGCCTGGACTTTTTGTTGCAAGAATTGAATCGCGAGGCTAATACCTTAGGCTCAAAATCAACAGATTCCACGCTGACGCATGCTGCGGTGGAAATGAAAGTATTGATCGAGCAAATACGTGAGCAAGTTCAGAATGTGGAGTGAGTGATTGCCTTAACAGCTAGGATCGTTGATTTTATATTGCGTATAAAGCGCTTCTTTTTCCTCCTGACTGACGCGGCGACTCCAACCCCAAGCACCCCCTGCGATGGCGAATAAACCAAGCCCCGTCACAGAGCCGCCAACCGGCACACTCAAACCAGTGGGTAATCCTAGCATCATGAGTGCAATACCAGTGATGGTAACCAGTGCACCGGCAATCATGAGGAGTATGCTGCTGATGTCTAGTAGCAAGGGGTCGATGGTATCGATCAGTGTTGCTTCAGAGGCAGCTAGTTGGGCTATGTGTTGTTCTAGCTTGAGGGTTGCAGTATCTTCTGGCCTTATTAAAAACTGCTCGAATACCTGGAGGCTGTGTTGAAGACTTCTAGCGATTGTTTTCTCATGGAATTTCTTACGGTGTGGTGTTGCAGGGATGAGACAAAGATACATATTGACCAATAGACTGTATCTGTGATTGTCAAAGATCGTGATGTGGAGATGGGGGCAGTGTTCCCTTGAGAGGTTTTTGTAGAATTCTTCAAACAAATGGATGATAGCAATTTGTTTTCTAGATAATACCCGTGCAGCTTGTTTATCCCGAAGAAGCGTGTTTTGAATGATCTCAGTAATATTTTTAGAAACGGTGTTAATACTCCACTGCCATTGGTATTGGTGTGCGTCACAATAATTATAGCTAGGGATATATAATAACTGGGTTATTTCAATGTGACCTCTTTCAACTGCTTCATAAAAAGCGGCTCGCTGCGTGTCGAGCGGATACTCTGGAACATAGGGAACATAGGGAGAGAGTGCGATCACTACGTCAACATGCCCGTGCTTGGCTGCTTCACGAAAAGCGTAGCTTATCCTGTTGTGAACAGGGTTGTGCCATGGTTTCATCGGCTCAGGGGGGTCCCGTAAAAATCTTTTAACAGCTTGTACATCCCCATATTTAGCGGCTGTCCAAATCGTGGGAATACCAGGGGGGCACGCCTGTGCTACGATGCATTGGAAAAGATCGTTAACTACGCCATTTTGTCGCAGCAAGCAATGCAAATTCAACATGACTGAGACACGATTCTCATTCACCTTGTCTATCATTTTTATCAGGTTGCGAGCAGAGTAATGAACACCCAGCAAATTATCATTTTCACTTAAGTAAGATATTACCGTTTTTGGAGGCACCTGCTTGAGTTTGCAATTCATGAATAGCGCTATCTCTTCGTGACTACGTTTGGAGAGACAATCGAGGATGTTACCAATCTCAGTACTATATTGACCTTTAGAATCTCGCTTTCCATATATGCGCTGGCCTAATAAGCATTCGAGCATCGTAGGGGTTGCATGTTGAATAGCATGCAAAATAATTTGTACATACACATCATTACTAATCGACTGTGAATGCTGGTTGAATAACCAATCGGAAATCTGACCAACCGAATCATGTTCTACAGCGAGATGCAGCACAGCATGCACCGTGCCTGTGAGATCGGCAGGAGGCAGAGTCTGAAAAAAATTCTGGACAGTCACCCAATCCCCACTTTTTATCGCTTGCAAAAGGGAGTCAGGGAGAGCTTGTGTCAGAGCGGCGGCCTGCATTCGTTATTCCTGTGGGTTGATGATGGTGCATATGGTAGCAAAGTAAGCTTAATGTATCCTTAAAAGCCGCTTAAATAGTTTCTCGCAAGTAATAACTATACATAATATTATGAAAATATTAACAAAAATATATTGCCAAACGATTCATTCAAGGCAGGTGATACTGCCTTCCCTGACCATGTTATTAAAAATTCGTAGGGCATACACAATAACGTTGACAGTCCAAGGAGAAGGGGTAGAATGCGCGGGCTGAGCTAGAGATCTTTAACAGATTGGAAAGAGTGATATATGTGCGTGCTTACCAGAGGATGAGAAGGAAAGCAGAAGAGCGCGCGGAGGCCATTTACGGAAGTAGAGGGAGATAAGCGCGCGAAGAAAAGATTTAAAGAAGAAGTGGAGAGTTTGATCCTGGCTCAGATTGAACGCTGGCGGCACGCCTAACACATGCAAGTCGAGCGGCAGCGATGACAGTAGCAATACTGTCAGTCGGCGAGCGGCGGACGGGTGAGGAACACGTAGGAACTTGCCTCTCAGAGGGGGATACCCAATGGAAACGTTGGTTAATACCGCATGAACTCGGAAGAGGAAAGCTGCCTGTAAGGGTAGCGCTGAGAGAGAGGCCTGCGTCCGATTAGCTAGTTGGAGAGGTAAAAGCTCCCCAAGGCGATGATCGGTAACTGGTCTGAGAGGACGACCAGTCACACTGGGACTGAGACACGGCCCAGACTCCTACGGGAGGCAGCAGTGGGGAATCTTGGACAATGGGGGGAACCCTGATCCAGCGATGCCGCGTGGGTGAAGAAGGCCTTCGGGTCGTAAAGCCCTTTAGGTTGGGAAGAAGTTTACTGAGTGAATAACTTAGTAGATTGACGGTACTGACAGAATAAGCACCGGCAAACTCTGTGCCAGCAGCCGCGGTAATACAGAGGGTGCGAGCGTTGATCGGAGTTACTGGGCGTAAAGGGCGCGTAGGCGGTGATGGGAGTGTGATGTGAAAGCCCCGGGCTTAACCTGGGAAGTGCATCACAAACGCCATGACTGGAGTATGAGAGAGGGTGGTGGAATTTCCGGTGTAGCGGTGAAATGCGTAGATATCGGAAGGAACGTCAATGGCGAAGGCAGCCACCTGGCTCAATACTGACGCTGAGGCGCGAAAGCGTGGGTAGCGAACAGGATTAGATACCCTGGTAGTCCACGCTGTAAACGATGAGGACTAGATGCTTGTTGGGGAACCGATGGGTATCGAAGCTAACGCGATAAGTTCTCCGCCTGGGAAGTACGGCCGCAAGGTTGAAACTCAAAGGAATTGACGGGGGCCCGCACAAGCGGTGGAGCATGTGGTTTAATTCGATGCAACGCGAAGAACCTTACCTACCCTTGACATCCTGCGAAGTGTGCTGAGAGGCGCATGTGCCGCAAGGAGCGCAGAGACAGGTGCTGCATGGCTGTCGTCAGCTCGTGTTGTGAGATGTTGGGTTAAGTCCCGTAACGAGCGCAACCCTTATCCTTAGTTACCATCAAGTGAAGTTGGGGACTCTAAGGAGACTGCCGGTGAGGAACCGGAGGAAGGCGGGGACGACGTCAAGTCATCATGGCCTTTATGGGTAGGGCTACACACGTGCTACAATGGGGCGTACAGAGGGAAGCCAACCCGCGAGGGGGAGCGAATCCCGGAAAGCGCCTCGTAGTCCGGATTGGAGTCTGCAACTCGACTCCATGAAGTTGGAATCGCTAGTAATCGCGGATCAGCAACGCCGCGGTGAATACGTTCCCGGGCCTTGTACACACCGCCCGTCACGTCATGGGAGTGGATGGTACCAGAAGCGGGTAGTTTAACCTTTGAGCAATCGAAGGAGGACGCTTGCCACGGTATGATTCATGACTGGGACGAAGTCGTAACAAGGTAGCCGTAGGGGAACCTGTGGCTGGATCACCTCCTTACGATGAAGCAGTCCTATTGAAGTTGAGAGATGGAGATAGAGACGAGAGCAGAAGCATTCGAAGGAAGGCGCGCACATAAATCACTTTTTAAAAAGCACGAGCAAGATCAAGGGCCTGTAGCTCAGTTGGTTAGAGCACACGCTTGATAAGCGTGGGGTCGGTGGTTCAAGTCCACCCAGGCCCAGGAAAAGGGTGAGAGAAAGGAGAAGGGGCCATAGCTCAGCTGGGAGAGCATCTGCTTTGCAAGCAGGGGGTCGTCGGTTCGATCCCGACTGGCTCCAGGAAGGAGAAGAGAGGAGAGAGAGGACAGAGACTAGTGTTATAGAGAGAGAGCATTAGTCTCTGTTTTTGAGAAGGAACAGAAGAAGCTCTTTAACAAATTGGAAAAAAGCGAAGTACACTGAGTCGAAAGCAAAACGACTTTAGAATTGACTAGCGGTTGTAGTCTTGAGTTGTCTAAGCCTGAGGAGGCGAAGAAGAAACGACTTGGGGTTATATGGTCAAGGAAATAAGCGCACAGGGTGAATGCCTTGGCAGTAAGAGGCGAAGAAAGACGTGGCAGCCTGCGAAAAGCCCCGGGGAGCTGGCAACGAGCGATAATCCGAGGATATCTGAATGGGGAAACCCGGCAGAAGAGATTCTGTCATCCTGAACTGAATACATAGGTTCAGAGAAGCGAACCTTGGGAACTGAAACATCTCAGTACCGAGAGGAAAAGAAATCAACCGAGATTTTCCGAGTAGTGGCGAGCGAAAGGGAAAGAGCCGGAATGCGAGAGGCTTGTCTTTTTAGTTGAAAGGTTTGGGAAAGCCTGTCAAAGAGGGTGAGAGCCCCGTAGACGAAAGAGAGAGAAGAAGACGCATTCAAGAAGTAGGTCGGGACACGAGAAATCCTGATTGAAGAAGGGGGGACCATCCTCCAAGGCTAAATACTCCTTACTGACCGATAGTGAACAAGTACCGTGAGGGAAAGGCGAAAAGAACCCCGGAGAGGGGAGTGAAATAGAACCTGAAACCGTGTGCGTACAAGCAGTAGGAGCTTTTGAGCAATCGGAAGTGACTGCGTACCTTTTGTATAATGGGTCAGCGAGTTACTAGCGTTGGCGAGCTTAACCGAATAGGGAAGGCGAAGGGAAACCGAGTCTGAAGAGGGCGACCTAAGTCGGCGTTAGTAGACCCGAAGCCGGGCGATCTATCCATGACCAGGGTGAAGGGGCGGTAACACGTTCTGGAGGCCCGAACTCACTACTGTTGAAAAAGTAGGAGATGAGTTGTGGATAGGAGTGAAAGGCTAATCAAGCCCGGAGATAGCTGGTTCTCCTCGAAAGCTATTGAGGTAGTGCCTTGTGTGATTCAATTCAGGGGTAGAGCACTGTGCCGGCTAGGGGGACGTGATAGTCCTACCAAACCGATGCAAACTCCGAATACTGGAGAAGAGAGCACAGGAGACACACGGCGGGTGATAAGGTCCGTCGTGAAGAGGGAAACAGCCCAGACCGTCAGCTAAGGTCCCGAAGAGATAGTTAAGTGGTAAACGATGTGAGAAGGCCGAGACAGCCAGGAGGTTGGCTTAGAAGCAGCCATCCTTTAAAGAAAGCGTAATAGCTCACTGGTCGAGTCGGCTTGCGCGGAAGATGTAACGGGGCTAAAACTATCCACCGAAGCTACGGATTCACATGAAGATGTGAGTGGTAGAGGAGCGTTCTGTAAGCTGGTGAAGGTGTCTTGAGAAGGATGCTGGAGGTATCAGAAGTGCGAATGCTGACATGAGTAACGATAATGCGGGAGAAAAACCCGCACGCCGGAAGTCCAAGGTTTCCTGCGCGACGGTAATCGACGCAGGGTGAGTCGGCCCCTAAGGTGAGGCTGAGAAGCGTAATCGATGGGAAACAGGTTAATATTCCTGTACTGGATGATTGGAGCGAAGTGGGGACGGAGAAAGCTAGGCTATCAGGGGGAAGGTAGACCCTGTTTAAGCGAGTAGGAAGAATGGCTAGGGAAAACCGGCTGTTTATATTCTGAGACGTGATGACGAAGTTACTGAGAGGTAACAGAAGTAGCTGAAGCTAAGCTTCCAGGAAAAGCCACTAAGTGATGAAGATCATCGACCCGTACCGCAAACCGACACAGGTGGACAAGTAGAAGATACTAAGGCGTTTGAGAGAACTCGGGTGAAGGAACTAGGCAAATTGACACCGTAACTTCGGGAGAAGGTGTGCCTCTGTTAGGTGAAGGCCCTGCG
>Ga0207145_1003_pt2 | contig 45303 bp, 40 predicted proteins | sample Alteio_BWMinHeat_35_FD_153578 | JGI IMG/M metagenome (GOLD analysis project Ga0207145, IMG submission 153578) | Enriched cells from forest soil in Barre Woods Harvard Forest LTER site, Petersham, Massachusetts, United States -... | ecosystem: Environmental > Terrestrial > Soil > Temperate forest >...
GTGGTCAGCCCGCTGCAGATGGTTCATATACCTATAGTTTAGAGGGTTTACCTTCTATAACTAAGCCAACTGCCTTATTTCAAAATGTCCCAATTCCAGATGGAATTGAGGGCACTTTAGATTTGCTAATTACGGATTCTGCAAACAATTCGGTATCCTCACAAGTTACCTTTACCGCATCTCAAGCTGAATCGGTAAGCATGTCTATTGATTCCTTGCCGCTTGGAACAGGTCAAGGCTGCATTTCCTTAACTGTTACTAAATCAGCTGGTCAACCTGATGGCGTGGTTTCTCTTTTTGTAGAATCTGATGAGGTCTTTTCGGGTATTCAAACAAATGAAGTGGATAATGATCAGCCTTTTACACTGACATTTTCTGCCCTACCCAGTCCTTCGCTTCTGGCAGAAATGGAACTGGGGAATGATTGCGAGAGGGGGAGTACTTTTAAAGTTGTATTTCCGTTTCCGCAGGGGATGGGTAATGCTCTCAAGGTCTATATATTTAACAAATATTGTAGCTGTGCTTTGCAAAAAGGAACAATACCTGTTGTTCCTTTCTGATCTGGTCGGCACCTTTTGAACCTTTTAGGATGAAGGACTGATCTTTCTAGACCAGTCCTTCAGAGTTGTTATTTTGTGTGATCATCAGGTTCGATATCGATCGGCTCATCGTTCTGAGTATCAGATTCTTTTCGCTGAGTTGTATTTTCATCAGCTTTTTCACCAGCTTGCTTATAAAGAAACTCAGCAATCTTGTGAGATGCTTGAAGAAGTGCATCCGTAGCTTTTTGAAGCTCTTCTGCATTCTGAGCATGTTCTGTAAGCGCAGCTTTTGCAGCAACGAGTGCTTGCTCAGTTTTTTCAACGTCAGAAGCTTCAAGTTTGTCTTTATTCTCGTTGAGCGTTTTTTCTATTTCTAGAATGAGTCCGTCAAGACGATTTTTCTTCTCGACTGCTTCACGAGCTTTTTTATCTTCAGCTTCATGCTCTGCAGCTTCACGAACCATACGTTCAACTTCAGATTTATCAAGACCACCTGTACTTGTGATCGTAACTTTCTGCTCTTTGCCCGTTGCACGATCTTTTGCAGATACATGCACGATACCATTAGCATCGATATCGAAGGTTACCTCTACTTGTGGTACGCCACGAGCTGCTGCAGGAATACCTTCAAGTCTGAATTGCCCGAGGAGCTTATTGTCCTTTGCAAACTCTCGTTCACCTTGAACTACTCGGATATCTACTGCTGTCTGATTGTCTTCAGCGGTACTAAATATCTGTGATTTGCGCGTAGGTATTGTAGTATTACGCTCGATAAGTTTAGTTGCAATGCCTCCCATGGTCTCAATACCAAGAGAAAGGGGAGTAACGTCAAGAAGTAACACATCGGTTACATGGCCACCAAGAATTGCACCTTGTACAGCGGCACCAATAGCTACGACTTCATCGGGGTTAACCGATTTATTTGGTTCTTTGCCAAAAAGATCTTTAACGAGTTGTTGTACTTTTGGCATACGGGTAGAGCCACCTACGAGAAGTACTTCGTCGATCTTATCTTTTGAAATATCAGCATCTTTAATTGCCTGTTTGCATGGAACAAGCAAGCGCTCAAAAATATCGCTACAGAGGGCTTCTAGTTTCGAGCGAGAAAGCTTCATCGTAAGATGTTTAGGGCCTGAGGCATCGGCTGTTATGTAAGGAAGATTAATTTCAGTTTCATGCATCGAAGAAAGTTCAACCTTCGCTTTCTCTGAAGCTTCCCGTAATCTTTGAAGAGCCATACGATCATTTTTCAGATCGATGCCACTTTCCTTTTTGAACTCTTCAATTAAGTAAGCCATGATTTTTTGGTCGATGTCATCACCACCAAGGTGGGTATCACCGTTGGTTGATTTCACCTCAATTACCCCTTCTTGAATCTCTAAAATAGAGATATCAAAGGTACCACCACCAAAGTCAAATACAGCAACCGTACCATTTTTCTTTTTATCAAGACCATAGGCAAGGGCAGCTGCAGTGGGTTCATTGATGATACGCATAACTTCAAGCCCGGCAATCTTACCAGCATCCTTCGTAGACTGCCGCTGTGAATCATTGAAATAGGCAGGTACCGTAATAACGGCCTTTGTTACCGTTTGTCCTAGGTACTGCTCTGCCGATTGTTTTAATTTGCTTAAGACGGCCGCAGCTATTTCTTGTGGGGTATACTCTTTCCCTTGAGCGGTAATAAAGACCTCCCCTTGGGGACCCTTTTTAAGGTGATAGGGTACTTGTTTTGCTTCCCCAGCAACTTCGTCAAACGTATGTCCAATAAATCGCTTGGATGAGAATATCGTATTTTCAGGATTTGTTACTGCTTGTCGTTTTGCTAAGATACCGACAAGACGCTTACCATCTTTAGTAAAAGCGACTACTGAGGGTGTAGTATTTTGGCCTTCTTCATTGGGAATTACTTTGGGAGTACTTCCTTCCATTACAGCTACAACAGAGTTAGTTGTTCCTAAGTCGATACCTATTATTTTGCTCATCGTGTTTCCTTTCTTAGGTGCGTGTCAATTGCGTCAGCTTAGATGATCTTTCATACCAATATATACTGGTAATTTTCAATTATGTCAAGAATTTTGCTCAAGAAATCTTAGTCTGAGAGACTCATATTTAGGGGCTTGCGCAATGGTTTGATTATTGTCTAATAATCTATTAAATCAATTACTATTGCTCTAAAATGATTATTCTGTAGGTTGATTGCGCTAGCGCACCTTCAAAAATGCTTCTGGTTAAGTAAAAACGAGATGTTGGACTTGCCTACAATGAGGAGTTGATTCGATCGTTCTTGAGTGCTCGGGTGAAGGCATCTAAGTGAAGTTTTTCTCAGATGCAAGGACTAGGCAATTGAGCACTGTTTTTATCATCACTTTAAAGGAAAATAGCGCAATAGCCATGCCTTAACCAACTCTCGAGCTTTGTCCGAAGAATTTAAGAAATCATGGGTTGCACCATCTACAACTTTCAATTCAGAGCTCTTTGGTAACCACTCCATGGCTTTTTTGGATTCTACATAGAGCTCTAGCTCATCTTGATCAGCATTTCCATGTATAATACGTACGGGACAGGTAATTTTACTCAGGAGTGCTTTTTGATCAACAGCCTTGATGTCATTTAAAAGATTGCCATCAACCTTAAGTGTCTCGCGCAATCCGTCATTAACTTTTACCGTAATATAACCCGTTGTTTGCATCTCATCAAACTGTTCTTTCGTTAACCTAGTATCCCATTGCCATTTGACGGGTCCTGTAAGCGCGCTGATTAAAATCATAGTTCTAACCTCAGGAGTCCATGCTTCCAAACAAGTTAGTGCCCCTAGACTATGACCTACTAGAGCAATCTTTTGATATCCTCTTTCCTTACCAAAAGCTATTGCTGATGCCAAATCATCCACTGATTTTTTTATTGTAAGTACATCACCTTCACTTGTACCATGCCCGGAAAAATCAAATGATAGTACGTTGTAATTTTCTTTTTGAAGAGCTTCGGCAATTTGAGGAAACAAGCCTTTAGCAAATCTATTATTTGCCGAACCGTGAGCCATGATAATAAGAGCTTTGGAAGGGGCTTGCCACAAAGTTCCCGTTAACGTTTGATTTCTTGAATTTTTAAACGATATCTCTTTAATCACAGGTATCCTTTCTTGCAATATCAAAGATACTACAGAAAATAACTTTATTGGGCGACAGAGTATTTGCATTAAGAATACCAAGCTTCGCGGGCTCTTTTGAGTTTGCTTTACGCTAGGGATGCAATGAGCCTATCGCAACTGCATGCTTCGATTAGTCTTAGGTGAATTAATGCCTTTTCTAGAGGAGTGCATAGCCAATTCCTGAAATTACTAAAGCGCAGATTAACGTCTTGCCATATGGTCTAAAAGATGGCCAAATATTCCAGCGATAAAAAGAGTACAACGAGAGCAGCATAAAAGTACTGAGCCTGATGCAGACGATGGTAGAAAGTATAGCAAGAGGTGTCTGAAGATACTGTACCACGACATACACTACACCTATGCTCAGAAGATTAATCCCAAGATACGTATGGGCATCTTCTTCTACGATATACCATTTTTCATAGAGGACAAAAAGGCTTTCAAGAAAGGTAAGCAGCACCATACCATAGAGAAGAGACCAGGTTACCGCCGACGCACTTGGTACGGTATGATGAAGGGCGATCTTTTTACCATTAATGATAAGAAATATAAGTAAGCCATACAGGACCTGATTGAAGACCTCCGTAAGAAAATGGAAAGCTTGTGTTTGAGTTTCCTGCGAACGAGATTTAAGGTGAGCAAGGAGCGCATTACTCGTTACCCCAAGCACTTTTTTTGCCACAATAGTAACCCAATAGGAGATACTTGATATGACCTTCATGAGGCTTGCAGATTCGATACCAAACTGAAACGCACACAGGGGTACGAGGAAATTTCCCGAATACAGTTGGTGTAAGCAGTTGAGTACCCACGAAAAAATTCGAGTTTTTGAGATGCGAAAAAAAAGCTCAAGCTTTGAAATCGGTGCGATCTCTAGCGTGTCTAATGTTTGGTACCAGTAGGCCAGGCCAGCTATAAGGAGTATGCATTGCAGAAGGGATGCATACATGAGTATCTGCAAACTTGTAAGAAGGGTAAGGTGGCCAAAGTAGTGAAGAGCTATAATGCCCGCTACATTGATTCCAATACCTAATAACTCAACAAAAGCGGCAAGTCGAAAATAAAAACTCAATTGAAGAAATGCTCGGATGGTTTTGCGGTTGCTTTCAAAGAAAAAGATGAGAAGTGTGTATATAAGTAAATTGGTTGAGAAATATGGTGCAATATCTTTAAAAAAATGGAGGCCTGGAATATGAGAGGAACTGAGATAAGTCGCACTACAAAGGATTGCGAGGAATACTACTTGCGGTATAAGAAGTACCTGAGTAAGCAACCAAAACCGTGTACGAGAGACGGAAAAAGTTTCAAGAAAAGGAGCCAAGGTAGTATCAAGTCCCAGGTTAGCAATCGCCACTGCTAAGTAGATTAATGAGAGTAAGCAACCAAGGACTCCATGGAGAATGGTTCCTGCATAGGTGCGATAGAGAAGGTGGAAAAGTATAACAAGACCTTGACTACCAAAAGAGTCGATAAACGTCCAGATAATACCAAACTTAAATTGTGGAAGATACGGAAGATGGTAGGATTGTTTCGTCATGGTGCTCACTAGAAAAAAATGTGCATATGAGACTAGTATAATCGTAAAACGAATGTTATACTAAAGTCACTTAATTCTAGTAAACCAATAAGCTTTTGAGCATGAGGTTAGTAAATGTTTTCTGAACAAGAAAAAGTTGTCTATCCAGGGCATGGCGTTGCGAAAATAGAGCGAATCGTAAAAAAAAATGTCGGCGGCGCAGAAGCATCATTTTATGAGTTAGCATTTCTTAATAAAGATATGACTGTTCTTGTACCCGTTGAAAGTTCCTGCTCTGTTGGTCTTCGTGCACTCAGCTCTCATGAGCATGTGGTGGGCGTATTGTCATACCTTACTGAAGAAGTAGAGCATGCTTCAGCTATAGAGTTTGTTCCTGCAAACTGGAGTAAGCGTAATAAGGAATATCAATCAAAGCTCAAAAAAGGTGACCTTAAAGAGCTCTGTGAAATATACCGAGATCTTCATATTATCTCTACCCACAAAGAGCTTTCATTTGGAGAAAAAACTCTTCTTCATCAAATCGAATCACTATTAGTCGAAGAAATATCGCTTGTTGAGGAAATTGGCGAAGAAAAAATGATCGAACATCTTCGATCTCTCTGCTCACAAATCTCTGAAAAAAGGGTGTGATTGGAACCTCTTACTGGGATATGGGTACATGACTCTTCCTTTTTTTATGATTATTTCAGGTCCGACCGGTGTAGGTAAAACAGCCCTCGTAGACGAGCTTATTTCTCAGGTCTCTTTTCCGGTAGAAGTTATTAATGCTGACATGGGACAGCTCTATGAGCCACTTACCATTGGTACTGCAAAGCCCGATCTGAGTGCCGTCAAAGTTCCTCATCATATGTTTGATATCATTCAAGATCCTCTTGATTATACAGCATCTGCCTATAGAGCGCGCGCTCTTGAGCTGATACAAGAAATAACCTCACGTGGAGCAGTGCCGCTCTTTGTAGGCGGTTCCGGTTTTTATCTAGCTACATTATTCTATCCTCCTTGCGATGCACCTCTTCAAGGGGCCGATCCGGCAACCTATGCAGAGAAACCAACACCAGAATTATGGGAGCTTCTTAATCAGGTTGATCCTGCACGCGCTCAAATGGTGCATAAGCATGATCGCTATAGGATTATTCGTGCGTTGCGCATTTTTTATGAAACGGGCAAACAGCCTTCTTCATGCGAACCAGTATTTGATCCTCCGGGGAAATGTGCCTTTTACTACTTAGTACGAGATCAGGAAGATCTCTATGCTCGCATAAATAAGCGCACTCAGATAATGCTCGATGAAGGGTGGTTTGATGAAGTGCAAGGTTTATCAAAAGAGTGGCATGAATTCTTGCTTTCGAAAAAGTTGATCGGATATCCCGAGATTATCAACTATATGCAAGCAGAATCGTTAGGTCTTTTAGGTGATGATGCTTATGAGCAGCTGAACGCACAAATTTCTCAGAAAACTCGTTCTTATGCAAAAAGACAGATAACATTTTGGAAGCAGTTAAAAAAACGTTGTATGCAAAGTGATCCTCAGAAAGAGTTTTTTCTCTCACTGGAAGAGATCAACCTCTCACACTCCGCTTTTGAAAGCATTCTAAAAGCTTTGGTATCAGCTGTGCCATCAAAACGCATCTAGTGTTATTTGCAACGACCTACTCCTTACAAAAAGCATGAGGCTGTTTTGAAAAGATGAGCAGCTGTGGTCAAGCCCTCAGAAAAAACTTTGACACCTCAAGCGTTGCATGGTACGGTATGGACACGAAGCTTTGCTCGTTAAAGAGGGTGCGAAACTCTAGCACATAGCGAATTCCACCCAGATAAAAAAGAGTGCGAGTTGAAATTCTATAATTGGTGAGTTATTAAGGATGTCTCACATGCTACACGATAGACCATTAGGTACACACACGTCCCAAGAAAAAGACATTGCTGGGGTGGACCGAGCTCTGACCGGATTGCTTGCGCATGAAGATATGAGTGAGCAAGAGAATGTTGGCACTACTTCTATACATGGTAGCGACCGCATAGAGATTACTCAACAGCAAGTAAGCCGAAGTATGGCACTGGTACTTGTGGGTTCTTTTCTTCTATTTTTAGCGGGCTATACACTTGGAAAATATCATGTAGTTCAGAGTACTTCAGAGGGTGCAAAGTTGATCCCTGACTTAGTCTATGGTATGTTCTTTGAAAGAGTTACTGAGGAACCGCTTATTGTACCTCATAAAGAAGTACATGGAGAATATAGTCGTTTTGCAACCTTTGAAGAAGCTGATAAGCTTTGTAGGGAGTTGAAAAAAAGGGGAATTCTTACTCAAGTAGTTACCCGAAGCAGTTCTACAGTGAATGGTAGACGTTTTGTGCACTATGCTGTTTGTAAAGAGACTCAAAAGGAACTTATTTCGAGTGAACCTGTAGTGGAAAAGGTTGTGGAAAAAGATATGAAGAAAGGTGGTTGCCTCAATGATTAGTGATATACGTAAAACGTTACAAACTCGTCCTGTTAAAATACTTCTGTGGATGCTCGTTGCCTCTTTTTTTATTGGGATTATTCCTTTGGCATTTCGGGGACGTCATGCTGAAGATAGCCTTGGCACAGTAAATGGATATCATATAGGGGTACTTGAATATAGGCGTAAGCTTAATGAAATACAAGGTCATATTCGTGAGCTTCAACAAGCATATGGGATTCAAGCGGATATGGTTCTCAAGATGTGGGGCTTGGATAAGCGTCCTGATGAGGTAGTATTAGATAGTCTTATTCATGCTAAGGTGAGTAAATCTTTAAATGATCGTTTAGGTGTGCAAGTAGATAACGAGTATCTCCAAGCTAAATTACGTGACCCTTATTTTGTACGCCAATATTTGAGCAATATTATTCCTCCACAAGCTTTGGTGGGTGGTAGTATCGATACGGCTGCACTTGAATATAATCTTGAACGTCAAGGGATCTCTCATGAAGAGTTTGATGAGATGCTTAACGATGCTATGTTGAGTGCATTTCTTGCAAAACTCATTTCAGGTGGCTTATATATTTCTGAAGGATCATTAAAGGATTACTATATTGGCCAATCGGTGAAAAAGAAGTTTGCTTATGTTGGTCTTCCTCTTTCTAAGTATCTTACGAAAGCTAAAGAGCAAAAAATTACTGATGCTGAGTTAGAAGAGTATTATGCAAAACCTGCACACCAAGATCCGTATCGCATTCCTGAAAAAAGGTCAGCCAAAGTATGGACTTTCTCCCCTGAATCATTTGGTGTAGTGGTTACCGATAAAGATCTTGAGACAGCCTACCAGCGAAATAAGCGCAATTATATAAAGACTCCGGCTACCATACAGGTACAACATATATTGTTACCCTTTACTGCAGAAAATAAAGTGGAGATGCGAGCTCGCGCACAGGCCATCTATGATGACGTGACGGCAAAACCGGATACCTTTGCTACAGTTGCCGCGAAGGATTCACAATCAAAAGATAAAGGTACAACGGTTACTTTAAAACGTACCGACAAGAATTCGGCTTTTACTAAGGAAGCCTTTGGTCTTCAAAAGGGGGGTATTTCTCATGTGGTAGAGACTGAGGAAGGGTTTGAGATTATCAAACTGCTCGATAAAAAGGAGCCTGAGTTTAAACCACTTGATGAGGTTAAAGGGGACTTGTCGAAGCAGCTTAAAGAAGAAAAGTTCACCCAAGTCTTTGATGCAAACGCGCAGCGGGTGTTAAGTCAATCGAAGGACGAGCCAGCGATCTTGACGAGTTTTATTGAGCGCCATAAAGGGCAGGAAAGTACCCTTGCAGATGAAACTCGCTCTGAGAAGCGTCTCAATAGCAGCCTCTTTGGGCTGCGTCGCATTGGGGAGAAGGCTTTCTTTGAAGATGCTCAAAAAGGATACATTATAGAGTTAACAGCGATTAATCCAAGTACGATTCCTCCTTTAGAAAAAGTGAAAGAAAAGATCTTGGAAAAACTTTATAGTGAGCGAGCACATGAGCTCTTAAAGAAAGATCTCAGCCAGGGACTTGCTGATCTTACTGATAAAAAAATGACGTTAGAACAGGTAGCGCAGGCCCTTAGTGGGAAAGTGGAGACAACGGATTGGGTATCGTTCACCGATCAAGATTCTCTTAAAAAGCTTCGCCAATTGAAGATCAAGATGCCTAAGCTTCAACACCTAACCACAAAAAATGCAGCAACAAGTGATATTGCTGGCAATGAGGGCTATATCATTCAGGTTAAGGAGATTGAGCCTATTAATGAAAAAGAGTTTCAGGAAATGAAACCGGCTATTCGTTTTCAGATTGCACGCAATGAGCTAGAGGGAATAGGAAGAGCGTTCTTTCAAGCCTTAAGAGATAAAGCCCAGGTATCTATAAACAATGAGATGCTACGTCTGGCAAAAAGCTAAGAAATAGCTATGATTAGAAGAAGTAAGGGTATCCTTGTATAGGGTACCCTTATTGCAGAGTTACTCAAGTAGTACAAGAGTGCAGTTAGGCTGGAACCGTGTATTGAGTACGAGAGATCTCAAATTCAGAATCTGCAAAAGATATAGTCAGTAAGTGAATATACAAATAGCCCAAAGGGGTACCTATGATTATTCAAGCAACACAGCTTCGTAAAACTTTTGTGAGCAAGTCCCATGTTGTTGAGAGCGTAAAAGATGTAACCCTTGCAGTAGAGCAGGGTGAAATATTTGGGTTTATTGGACCAAATGGCGCCGGAAAAACGACCACGATGAGAATGCTCACGACACTCTTGGTTCCCACTGAGGGAAAGGCCTTGATTGCAGGCCATGATCTTATTAAAGAGCAGCAGGCCATTCGAAAAAAAATCGGCTATGTGAGCCAAGCAGGGGGACTCGATCCTGCCTGTACCGCTCGTGAGAATCTTATTTTCCAGGCACAATTGCATGGCTTTTCTTTGCATGATGCACAGCTTCGAGCTCAAGAACTTGTTGAAACTTTTTTGCTTGAACCCTTTGCTGATCGTCCAGTGAGCACCTATTCAGGTGGACAGAAAAGACGGGTAGATGTCGCATTATCATTAGTACATAAACCGCACTTGCTGTTTCTTGATGAGCCGACCACGGGTCTCGATCCACAAAGTAGAGCTCATCTTTGGCAAGAACTTATGAAGATTAGAGAGCAGGGTACGACGATATTTTTGACGACACATTATCTTGATGAAGCTGATGTGCTATGTGATAGGATCGCTATTATTGATTATGGTATGATAGTTGCTGAAGGCACTCCCCACGCTCTGAAAAAGCAGATAGGTGGCGATATTGTGATGCTAGGTATTGAAGCTTCATCCAATGACTCGCTCAAAGATCTCATTAAATCGCAGTCATTTGTACGTGAAATAACCGAAAGCACTGAGGGACTTCGTATTTGCGTAGATCACGGAGAGCATGCACTGGCGAGCTTGGTACGTCTTTTTGATCAAACTAAAGTTCCTCTGCAGAAAATCAGTCTTTCACGACCTACCCTTGATGATGTATTTCTTAAGCAGACTGGTCGGTCATTGCGCGAAACTTCTTTATAAAGGATCTTTTCATGAAAGTACTTAACGACACCTTACTTATCTATCGCTATACACTACGTGCTACGTTACGTAACCCGATCTTTGTTATTATTGGTCTATTTAACCCGCTATGCTTTTTATTCTTATTTGCTCCGTTATTACGCGAGCTCTCCAATACTCCTTTTTTTTCTGGAGCAAATACACTCTCCATCTTTTTACCGGGTCTCTTGGTGATGATGGGAATGTATGCATCAGCATATGCAGGCTTTAAGATAATCGATGAAATACGAAATGGCTTCATTGAGCGCTTATGGGTTTCTCCGGTAAGCAGACTCGCCCTGGTTGCTGGTAGGACTCTTCGTGACACGACTATATTAGTATTTCAAACAACCATATTGATTATATTGTCCTATTTCTGGGGCCTTGAAGCCAACCTGCTTGGAGTTCTCGGGGCTCTTTTCCTCGTCGTGTTAGTTGGTATAACGCTGTCTTCGTGCTCCTATATACTAGGGCTTATCTTTAAAGAAGAGGAAGCATTGGCTGCTGCAATTAACTTCTTCATTGTTCCACTACAGTTGTTGTCGGGCATTACACTTCCTTTAGCTTTAGCGCCTTTATGGCTTAAGCGAACAGCTCAGTTTAATCCACTATCCCATGTAGTTGATGGAAGCCGAGCTTTATTTGCAGGGAATTTCTCAGATGCATCTGTTCTTCTCAGCTTCGTCCTCATGATAGCCATGGCTGGTGGGACACTCTATGCACTCGTTCGGTCATACAGAACTAGAGCCGTCTAGAAAATAGAAGTCATTTTTACACGGTATGTGCCCCCAAGATCCACCTATGAAAAGATGATCTTGGGGGATTGTGTTTCTACTATGCCTATCGGAAATATTTCACCTTGACAATTTTTGTTGTTGTGCTAGTATTAAATGTGGGCGAACAATGGAGCCTGCAACCTGTGTTTGGCGTCTTAACACAAATTCCGGCGGCGAACGTCTATTTTTAGAAACAAATTAGTTGATGTGGTTGCAGACAAATAAAGGATTTAGATGACTATGTATAGAATAACGGTAACTCTGTGTATGCTGAGCATACCATTGAATAGTTTGAGTATGACTATACCCAAGGCTGATGATCTACAGAGAGCGCGCTCAGAGCTGTTCGCAGCTTGTTATAAAGGCAACATGGAGAAAATGGAAGAGATTATGTCTGGAGAGAAGTTACCTTTAGAATATTTTAAGGGAACTGTAGAACCTTTAGAAGAGCTGCGTAATGAAAATGGATATATATCTGATATCGCATTAGTCAACAGACTTGAAATGCCTTTGCTTCATTATGCATCGTGGAAAGGATTTGAGTTATTGGTGCAAAGAATGCTGGAAAAGTATCCTGAGCACGCAAAGATGAAGGCAAATAACAATTCAACCGCGGCTCACTTTGCAGCTGAAAAGGGGCATTTGACTTGTTTGATGGCTTTATTAAAAAGTGAGCCCGAATTAATTAGAATGAAACGTATTAATGGACGTACAGTACTTCATGTTGCTGCTCCGAGGGGCCATAGAGAGTGCATAGAGCTATTACATGGGTTAGACCCGGAACTTATTAGAATGCAAGACAATAATGGTAATACGGCACTGCATGATGCTGCTGCCGGGGGTCATAGAGGATGCATAGAGCAATTACATGGGTTAGATCAAGAATTACTCAGAGTTCGAAACAATAATGGTATAACAGTACTTCATGTTGCTGCTTCGAGGGGCCATAAAGAGTGCATAGAGCTATTACATGGGTTAAACCCGGAACTTATTAGAATGCAAGACAATAATGGTAATACGGCACTGCATGATGCTGCTGCGGGGGGTCATAGAGGGTGCATAGAGCAATTACATGCGTTAGACCAAGAATTAATCGGAGTTCGAGCCAGTAATGGTAGGACAGCAATTTATCATGCTGCTTTTAGTGGTCATAGAGAGTGCTTAGAGTTATTACATGCGTTAGACCGAGAATTAATTAGAGTTCGAGACAATAATGGCTGTACAGTACTTCATGCGGCTGCTTCGAGGGGCCATAGAGAGTGCATAGAGCTATTACATGCATTAGACCAAGAATTAATTAGAGCTCGAGCCAATAATGGCTATACAGCACTTCATGCAGCTGCTTCTAATGGTCATAGGGGGTGCATAGAGCTATTACATGGGTTAGACCGAGAATTAATTAGAGTTCGAGACAATAATGGTTATACAGCACTTCATGTTGCTGCTTATAATGGTCATAGAGAGTGCATAGAGCTATTACATGGGTTAGACCAAGAATTAATTAGAGTTCGAGACAATAATGGCTATACAGCACTTCATGCTGCTGCTTGTAAGGGTCATAGAGAGTGCATAGAGCTATTACATGCATTAGACCGAGAATTAATCAGAGCTCGAGCCAATAATGGCTATACAGCACTTCATGCAGCTGCTTTTAATGGTCATAGAGGGTGCATAGAGCTATTACATGCGTTAGATCAAGAATTACTCAGAGTTCGAGACAATGAGGGTTTTACAGTACTTCATGTTGCGGCTATTTTTGGTCATAGAGGGTGCATAGAGGTATTACGTGCATTAGACCGAGAATTAATAAGAATTCGAGACAATGCTGGTAGGACAGTACTTCATCATGCTGCAAGACTTGGCCAAGATGCATCTGTTGAATGGCTTTGTCGAAAAGGTTGTGGGATCGATAGTGTTGACTATGTTGGGCATACACCCCTAGTAGTAGCCATTAGAGCACGAAAGGCAAAAGTAATAGAATTGCTTCTTGATGCAGGATCTGATGTAACATTTGAGCATGCGCAAGGTCTAAATGCATGGTACGAGTGCGCACTATCCTGTGACGAAGAACTTATAAAGATATTTCTCAGAAGAGCCTATAGACTTTTCAGGCCGATCAGTTCTATGGTTGAACAGTCGGGGTTACGATTAAGATTTGCAGAAAGAGCTTTATCTGAAGGAGGTATTTCAGGCTATCCATTGGCATGGATCTTTTTATCAGGGCCTTTACGTAAGGACTGTGCACTGATGCTCCAGGGAAAACTTATCTTAGGTAAGCCGATTTCGAAGGAAGATACCTTCTTAACACTGTCAAAGGAACCTGCTGCCGAATTCTTAAGAGATGAGTTTGTTAGGGAGTTTGAGAGAATTCTAGACAGGCCAGAGCTGACCCAGCAACAGCGAGGATTTATACGTTCACTGCTGTTGAGAAAAGATGAGATAAAAGAAACCATTCTCAAGGGTATTGTTGAACGCTATCGGGAATTGGTAGTTGCTGAAGAAGAAAGTGATATCGACGCAGAAGAGGTATCTGACCAGCACAAATGCCGAAGAGTAGGAGCGGATGAGAGCAATGTTCCATGTGCGTAGAGATTCAACTATGCGAAGTATTAACCATTTAAAGAGTGTTTTCAGGTTGTCGTAAGCTGGAAAACCTTGAATCTAAAGGTAGGAAGAGTATAGTGCATTTCTTGAGATCATTCTTTTACGATTAACCATGAAGTGTGGCTGCAGACAAATAAAGGATTTAGATGACAATGTATAGAATAACAGTAGCTCTGTGCATGCTGAGCATACCTATGAGTAGTTTGGGTATGACTGTCTCCAAGGCTGATACAGTACAGAGAATACGTTCGGAGCTCTTTGCGGCTTGTTATAAAGGCAACATGGAGAAAATGGAAGAGATCATTTCTGGAGAGAAGTTATCTTTAGAATACTTTAAGGGGACTGTAGAACCTTTAGAAGAGCTGCGTAATGAAAGCGGCTATATATCTGATATAGCATTAGTCAACAGACTTGAAATGCCTTTCCTTCATTATGCATCGTGGAAGGGATTTGAGTTATTGGTGCAAAGAATGCTGGAAAAGTATCCAGAGCAGGCAAAGATGAGGGCAAATAATGGTACAACAGCGGCTCACTTTGCAGCTGAGAATGGGTATGTGAATTGTTTGATCGCTTTATTAAAAAGTGAGCCAGAATTACTTGGAATGAAAAGTATTACTGGCTGGACAGTAATTCATTCTGCTTCTTTAAATGGTCATAGAGAGTGTATAGAGCTATTACATGGGTTAGACCCAGAATTACTCAGAGTTCAAGACAATAATGGTTTGATAGGGCTTCATGTCGCTGCTTTTCATGGTCATAGAGAGTGCATAGGGCTATTGCATGGGTTAAACCCTGAACTTATGAGAAGACAAGACAATAATGGTTTTATAGTACTTCATGTTGCTGCCTTTAATGGTCATAGAGAATGTATAGAGCTATTACATGGATTAGACTCAGAATTAATTAGAGTTGGAGCTAATAATGGTTATACAGCACTACTTTTTGCTGCTTCGAATGGCCATAAAGAGTGCATAGAGCTATTGCATGGGTTAGATCAAGAATTACTTAGAGTTCGAGACAAGAATGGCTGTACAGTACTCCATGCGGCTGCTTTTTATGGCCATAAAGAGTGCATAGAGTTATTACATGCCTTAGACCCAGAATTACTCAGAGTTCGAGACAATGATGGGTGTACAGTGCTTCATTCTGTTGCTTTAAATGGTCATAGAGAGTGCTTAGAGCTCTTACATGGGTTAGACCCAGAATTACTCAGAGTTCGAGACAGTAATGGTATGACAGCGCTTCATTCTGCTGCTTCGAGCGGCCATAGAGAGTGCATAGAGCTATTACATGCTTTAGACCCAGAACTTATGAAAAGGCAAGACAATGACGGCTGTACAGCACTTCATCTGGCTGCGAATAGTGGTGGTCAAGATGCATCTGTTGAATGGCTTTGTCGGCAAGGTTATGGGATCCATAGTGTTAACTACGTTGGGCATACGCCCTTAATAGTGGCCATTAGAGCTCGAAAGGCTAAAGTAATAGGATTGCTTCTTGATGCAGGGTCTGATGTAACATTTGAGCATGCGCAAGGTCTAAATGCATGGTATTATTGTGCACTATCGTGTGATGAAGAACTTATAAAGATATTTCTCAGAAGAGCCTATAAACTTTTCAGGCCGATCGCTTCTGTGGTTGAACTGTCGGGGCTACGATTAAGATTTGCAGAAAGAGCGTTATCAGAAGTAGGCATTGCAGGACATCCATTGGCATGGATCTTTTTATCAGGGCCTTTACGTAAAGATTGTGCACTGATGCTCCAGGGAAAACTTATCTTAGGTAAGCCGATTTCGAAGGAAGATACCTTCTTAACACTGTCAAAGGAACCTGCAGCCGAATTCTTAAGAGATGAGCTTGCTAGGGAGCTTGAGAGAATTCTAGGCAGGCCAGAGCTGACCCAGCAACAGCGCAAATTTATACGCTTTCTGCTATTAAAAAAAGATGAGATAAAAGAAACCATTCATAAAGGTATTATTGAACGCTATCAGGAATTGGTAGTTGCTGACAAAGAAAGTAATATCGACGCAGAAGAGGTATCTCAGCACAAACGCCGAAGAGTAGAAGCGGATGAGAGCAATGTTCCCTGTGCATAAAGATTCAACTGTACGATGTATTAACCATTTAGAGGGGTTTTCAGGCTGTCGTGGCTGAAAACCTTTGAACCTAAATGCGAGAAGAATATGGTGCATTTCTTAAAATCATTTTTTTACGATTAACCATGAAGTAGAACAATCCTTAGCCGAAGTACCTGAGTACTCGGCGTTTTTATTGCGTCTTTCATAAATGCTGGTAAACTTAATAAACAAAGTGAAAATGTCTTGTACTACCTCACAGGAAAGCAATGTCCATGAACGATAAAAAGAAGACAGTTGATCAAACCAGCGAAAAAATGAAGGTTCTTGAGAGCGTTCTTGAGCAGATTGATAAGCAGTTCGGCAAAAATTCGATTATGTATCTTGGGCAGAATACAGCTACTGTCTCTAACAATGATGTTATCTCTACCGGCTCAATCCTTATAGATAATGCTTTAGGTATCCGTGGCTTTCCTCGTGGTCGTATTGTTGAAATTTTTGGACCAGAAGCGACCGGCAAAACAACCTTAGCACTTCAGGTGTTAGCTCAAGCACAGTCTCAAGGTGGTGTGTGTGCCTTTATTGATGCTGAACACTCCTTAGATCCTGCCTATGCGTCCAATCTCGGTATTAATACGAATGATCTATTGATCTCACAGCCAGATTATGGTGAGCAAGCTCTTGATATAGCTGAAATGCTTATTCGCTCGGGTGCAGTAGACGTTATCGTCATTGACTCTGTTGCAGCTCTTGTTCCCAAAGCTGAGCTTGAAGGTGAAATGGGAGATGTGCATATGGGCCTTCAGGCACGCCTTATGTCGCAAGCACTGAGAAAACTGACTCCCGCTGTACATAAATCGCGCACGGTACTCATATTTATTAACCAGGTGCGAGCAAATATAAATTCTATGGCCTTTGCAGAAAAAGAGGTTACCACTGGCGGTAAAGCCTTGAAATTTTATGCGTCTCTTCGCTTAGATGTACGACGTATTCAGGCAATTAAAAATGGCGATGCCCATATAGGTAATCGCTTATCGATTAAAGTAGTAAAAAATAAATTAGCCGCTCCATTTAAAAAGGCTGAAGTAGATCTTATATTTAGTGAAGGTATTTCTCCTGAACTAGATCTTATAGGTATAGCTCTTGAGCTTGGTGTTATTAAGCAGTCTGGAGCATGGTTCTCCTATGGGACAGAGCGCTTAAGCCAAGGTAAAGACCAGTTAAGAGTGCTTTTGCGTGAGCATAAGGATGTAGCAGCAAAAATCCGTAAGCAGGTGCTTGAACTTATGGGGGTTCAAGTTGCAGGAGCTCGTGCAGCTGAAGCTGAAAAGAGCCCTAAAAAGCAGGTAAGTGCTGCTTAAGAATAGAGATACGTAAGTGATAACCATGAGGGTGTGTATAATTTGAAACCAACAAAAAAAGAAGCGACCAACAGTCAGCCGATAAACGATAAGATTCGTTTTGATAAGATGCAGGTAATATCTCACGATGGTTCTAATCTAGGTATTTTATCTCGTGCAGAGGCATTACAATTAGCACGGACGTCGAATCTTGATTTAGTATTGTTAACGGCAGCTGGTGGTGATGGGATGCCCGTTACTAAGATTATGGACTTTGGTAAAGCGCTCTATGCAAAGAAAAAGCAGGCAGGAGAGGCTAAGAAAAGCCAAAAGGTAATCCAAGTAAAAGAGATGAAGTTTCGTCCTAAGATTGGCGAACATGATTTTATGACCAAGATGAACCAAGCGATTGAGTTCCTTAACGAAGGAAAGCATGTGAAGGTTACGCTTATGTTTCGAGGTCGTGAGATTGGCATGAAAGAGGAACGGGGAAAAGAGCTTTTTGATAAAATTGCAGAAGCATTTGAAAAAGCTGGATTAACAAAGATTTTTGCAGAAAAAGATTCGAAGATTGGACAGCTCTGGTCGCGTATCTACTATTTAAAGAAGTAAGGAACTCAGTATGTATAAAGTGAAGACCCATTCAGGGGCAAAAAAAAGATTCAAAAAGCTAAAGAGTGGTCTTATTAAGGCATATCATCCTTATAAGCGTCACTTGTTAACGAAGAAAACAACTAAGAGAAAGCGGACCTTAAGAAACACGATGTATCTATCGGCTGCCGTAGTAGGGCACGTTTCACCGCTTTTACCGTATTAATACCATTACAGTGATTGAAAGGATAGTACCATGACGAGAATTAAACGCGGAACGGTTACTAAAAAGCGTCATAGTCGTTTATTAAAAAAGACCAAAGGATTCTGGGGACAACGCAGTAATGTTTTCCAGCGTGCTAAAGAAACATTAATGCGGGCAATGGCTTTTGCATTTACCGGTAGAAAGTTGCGCAAGCGCGATATGCGCTCGCTCTTTATTATGCGTATTAAAGCAGCAGCAGAGCGTAATGGAACGAAGTATAATACTTTGATCCATGGTCTTCATAAGGCTGATATTCAGTTGAATAGGAAGATGCTGAGCCAGCTTGCTGTGTATGATCCTCAGATATTTGCAAAATTGGTAGCGATGGCGCAGGCAGCTTAGGTGAGCGCGCATAGCTAGGTAGTAGTAACGGAATATACGCAAAAGCGTAGATAAGGAATTGTGATGGAAACTGTACAGCCGCTTGAAAGATTACAAGCTCTTGAAAAGAGAATTGCTCATATTATCGACCTTCTTCATGCAGAGCGTGATCGCACTGCGATGTTAGTGGAAGAAAAAAATGCACTCCTTATGCGTATTGACGCTATGGAGTCTTCTCTTCTGAAGGAAACGAAAAGTATTGAAGATTTGTCACGAGAGCGTGTACTCACCAAAAAGATGGTTGATGAGCTTATTCAGACGATTGATGAGCTTGTAGAGACTATTCCTCAGTCGGAGGTTTCCCTGTAGGAAGAGCGGTTACCGATTCTTTGGAGCGTGGAGAGCACGATGACAAAAGAACTAAAAAAATATAAAGTAACCATCGCTGGAGAGAGTTATTTCTTGGTGAGTGATGAAACTGAAGAGCAAGTAATGCGCGTAGCAAAGCATGTGAATGATCAAATGCGTACGATTGCTCAATCAGGACTTTCAGATGATCCACAAAGGCTTGCTGTACTCGTTGCTTTGCAAAGTACCAGTAAGATGATGGAACATGGAGAGCTTTTAAAGCATCATCAAGAATCCACGGAAAGAATGATTGAACTTCTATCTGAGCAGGTTCCTCAGGAAAGTCCGGTAGCTTCCTAGTCTCGTTTCCTTCCGTTCTACGACGTTTTCGCAGCAGAGATATCTCTGGATGCGGGTAAAAAGGATGTGATAAACTTAAAAGATTTCCAATAGTATTATTAATGGGGGTCCTGGTAGTTTGTTACTCAGTATGATATACTGTAGAGTAAATTTTGATAGTTGATGGAAGTTAGGATAGATCATGACCGTATTAGTAACAGTTCTTATCGCCACAGCGGCATTAGTTGGCGTCATAATAGTTTTAGTATATGCCTACCGCATGTATATACGGGCTCAGCAGATGCTGACCGAAGCACGTTCTAAGTGGGAAAGTGCCCGTAAAGGGATCGAAGCTGAGAAGCGTGAAGCTCTTATTCAATTGAAGGATGAACTCTATAAGAAGCGTACCGAATTTGATTTGGATATGAAGCGTGAACGAGCAGAGCTTGAGCGATTTCAGATTAAAATCAATGGCAAGTATGATGCTATCGAGAAAAAAGAACAACGCCTTGAAGAATTAGCCAATGAGCTGCAGCAAAAGGAAAGAACCTTGTCTCGTGCTATCGATGCACAGCGGGCTCATGAGTTGAAGCTTAAAAAGGTTTACGATGATCTGACGAGTAAGTTGGAATCGATGAGTGGCATGACCCGAGAACAGGCTCGTGCGGCGCTTCTTGAAGCACTTGAAGATGAAGTGATACTTTCAAACCAAAAATATATCCAGAAGATTGAGGAAGAAGCTCGATCTATTGCTAAAGAGAAAGCACAAAACATTGTGGTTACTGCTATGCAGCGCTACACTGCAGATCAGGTTGCTCCAAACTCATCAGGTGCGGTTCATTTACCAAATGATGAGATGAAGGGGCGCATTATCGGTAAAGAAGGGCGTAATATTAAGGCTCTAGAAACAGCGACTGGTATGGAGTTTATTATCGGAGATACCCCAGAAGTTATTACGATTTCTGGATTTAATCCGATACGTCGCGAAGTAGCACGAAGATCGTTAGAAAAATTAATAGCTGATGGTCGTATTAATCCAACTCGTATTGAAGAAACGGTGGTTCAATGTGAGGCTGAAATTGAAGAGATGATTCAAGAGTACGGCAAAAATGCGATTCTTGAATTTAACTTGCAGGGTATTAAGCCTGAGATTGTCACGCTGCTTGGTAGATTACATTTTAGAACAAGCTTTTCACAAAACGTCCTTTCACATAGTATCGAAGTAGGGATCCTTGCCCGTATGGTTGCTGAGGAATTAGGTCTTCCTAATCCTGATATTGCCCTACGTGGTGGGTTACTGCATGATATTGGTAAGGCGGTTTCGGCTGAAATTGAAGGGCCTCACGCAGTCATTGGTGCGGATATAGCAAAACGATGTGGTGAGGATCCGATGATCGTGAACTGTATTGCTGCGCATCATGAAGAAGTATCATTTGAATCGATTTATAGTCCTATTGTGATGATAGCGGATACGATATCGGCTTCTCGACCAGGGGCACGACGTGAAACCTTATCTGCCTATATTAAACGACTTGAAAAGCTTGAAGAGATATCCTATGGCTTTGAAGGGGTTAAAAAGGCATATGCACTCCAGGCTGGCCGTGAGGTACGTGTTATTGTTCAGGAAGATTACTTGGATGATGAAAAAGCAGCTCAATTGGCACGCATGATTGCACGTAAGATCGAAAAAGATATGGCGTTCCCTGGACAGATCAAGGTAAACGTTATTCGTGAAAAACGTTCTATCGAATATGCAAAATAGACGATGAGTGTACTCAAGGTCCTCATGTTAGGGGATATCTGTGCAGCTCCTGGAAGAGCAATCTTTCAGAAGCATTGTGCGCAGTTAAAGCAGCAGTATGGAGCGGATGCGGTTATAGTTAATGGAGAGAATAGCGCCTCCAATGGAAAAGGAATCACTTCACGTATCATGAAGTTCTTTAAACATCATAGTGTGAATGTCGTAACCTCCGGAAACCACATATGGGCCCAGAGAGAAATCTACAGCTATCTTAAAGCCAATACTGATCTTCTTCGTCCGGCGAATTTCCCCTCAGAGTGCCCTGGGGTTGGTGTTACTACCTTCGAGGTGCGGGGTTATACTGTAGGGGTAATTAATCTACAAGCACGGACCTTTATGCGAGAATTTGTATCGTGTCCTTTTAAAGCTGCTGAATCTCTTTTAACCTATCTTAAACCACGCACTAAAATTATTATTGTCGATTTTCATGGTGAAGCTACTTCCGAGAAGATGGGCCTAGCCTATTTTTTGGAGGGTAAAGTTTCTGCAGTAGTGGGTACTCATACGCATGTCTTAACCCATGATGCACGTATACTGCCTGGTGGTACAGCTTATATTACCGATCTTGGTATGGCTGGTGCCTTAAACTCAATGATTGGCATGAAAAAAGAGCCGATTATCACCCATATGATCACCCAATTGCCCATACGGTTTGAAGTAGAGACGACCGGTCCAATGGTACTGAGTGGCGCGTGCATTTCCATCGATACTACTACCGGTAAAGCAGTGGGTATCGAGCCTATCAAAGTTATCGATGAAGCGATTGTCCTTGAAGGACCTGACGAGTTCGACGAACGAAAATACTAAACCCTTGAGTTTTCTATAAGAAATATTTTATACTTATTTAAATGGTAAATATTTCACCAGCGGAAAGGATATAGTATGACAAGGTTTAGTAAAAAAGGTCAGAAAAAGATTGCCGAGGTTATGAAGGAATTAGAAGAGGGTACTCTTACGCGTGGTCCCTTAGATACACCTGTGCATAGTCACAAGCGCGCTCTTAAGATAGCTGAAGATGAGGCGCGCCAGTTACATGTGGTAAAGAAAAAGCCTCATCGTAAGAAATCATAAGAAAATAGTGAACTCATACAAAAGGAGATACAATGGCAAAATACGGCAAAGACAGTCAAAAGAAAATAGCTGAAGTCATGAAAAAATGGGAAAAAGGCGAGCTTAAGAGTGGCAAATCAGAAAAACCGGTAACGAGCCAAAGGCAGGCAGTTGCTATAGGAATATCTGAAGCGCGCAAAGCAGGCGGCAAAGTACCGCCCAAAAAGAAATAATAGACCAGACGTAATAGTTTCAAAAAGCCAAACCTCAGAATTTGAGGGATATAGGTATTTGTTGTGAAGAGGGAGCTCCTAAAAGGGCTCCTTCTTCACTTTATGCATTTAACTGCTCTTCATGAACTTACAACGTAATGCATATAGCGCGAGAACCCTCTATGCATGAGCAATGCAGTTTAATAGTTGGGCAATTGCCATGTTTGTCTGCTCTGCGAGGTGAGCAGTACTTTCCACCTTTTACGATGAACATATAATGGCCAGATTGGTTTTAGGCAATACTATTACTACCTACTAAAAGATGGGGGATTTTGAAGCATCCTGAAACTTGCGTAGAACTAAGTAAGCAAGTGAGAGCAAAAAGACAATGCTGTCTGTAATCATCATATCATCATTCAGAATAAGCCACTGGGGTATACTTGGAGTTGTATGCTTCAGTACGATTGGGGAGCTTCTTTCAGAGAAATCAAATTACTCACCTATTCATGGAGTTATGGCGGTAACTAATTTATATCTTGAAAGAGGGGTCTTTTTTTTTGTATATTGTTTATATGTGGATGAATTTTATAATGGATCAAGGAGGGAAGACTACCACTAAGTGAAATTTTTTTACTTCATTATATAAATGTAGATTCTTGTTGTTAAAACATATTAAAAAAGGGGCGCCAATCTTTCAAGATAAAAAAGATATTTCGCCAGAAAAAAGGAATGATTATGAATATTATATCAAAAGTTTTGACCTTTGGACTACTCATGGTAGCATTACCTATGGTTGCAGTTGATAGCTGTACCAATCGTAGCTGCAACAAGCCTACTAGCTGTAATGACCGCTGTAAAGAAGATAATTGCATTGAACGTGACTGCATTGTAGGTGCATACACCGGTTTTCTGAGCGGTTCATTTTATACCCCCCACGATGCTATTGTCGCCCAGTTTAATCCAGGTGGTACTATGACTATTTCAGATGTTGGTAGCGTTCAACCAGCAACTCCAACTACAGAATTCGTGGGAACTTGGAGATGTGCAGGCAAGAATACCTATACATTTAAAGCCGTTGCTACAGGAGCCTTTATTACCTGTCCTGCGGGAGCTGTTTGTGGCTCTATAAATAGTGTCCAATACTTAACCTTAACGGGCACGATTACATTTGATACAGGATGTCAAAATGGTACGGGGACAAATGTCACATTCACTGAATGGACTGATTATACCTTAACGACAATACGTAACCCAGGTACTGGCCCGGGTGACGGTGGACCATTTTTGAACCAAATGATCACCTTGTTACGCTATCCTAACGCTTAAACTTTTAGGTAAGCAAATATTTTAGGTACATAAGAGTAGGTGGGCAGTCTTTGACGTTCCCACCTACTTCCTATCAAATTATTTTATACGCTCCATTATAACCCTTCTCCAATCATTAGCATAACCAATGCTTTCTGGTATTCTATATAGATAAACGTAAGATGTGCGCTTGATAAAATTGTTGAACTGAGAGTGCATTACGCGATGAACTATTCCACGATACACGAGCATTTCAGAAATGACAGATTTTTGTAAGTATTACAATAAAGGGCTTCTAGGCGGGATCTCTGTGTTATTATTTTAACCATATATAAACTAAAAGGTAAACCATGAAAAAACATATTCTAAGCATCGTCTGTGTGAGTACTCTCACCTACAACCTTTTTTCAATGAACCTGGATCTTCAAAAAGTAGCGCTTACTGCAGATCAGCAACAGGCCCTAAACCAACAGTTGCTCGATGCAGCAAAGCTGGGAAAAGTTGAACTCACAAGAGATCTTCTTAAAAAGGGTGCATACATTGCGGCAAGGGACGGTTTATATTGCTCATCCATTCATTGGACGGCCATTAAAGGTCATAGTGATTGTATGGAACTACTTCTTGATGAAATTGAAGAATATGTACCTTACAAGGCTGCCAGAAAACATGATGATTCGTATTATACATTACAAAAGGTTAAGCAGCAGCGAAAAGCAGTTGTGCCACTATTTGTAAAAAGAGCGAGCACCTTTGATGAGCAGAGGGCTCAAATTAATAAAATACTCAAATGTAGATACGATGATGATGGAGTTTATCGCTATTTCATCGACGGTGATGCTATTTGGGATAAAGACCTTTGTGGTTTTTTTGAACCTGTTCTGAGGGGCTTGGAAGCACAACAAGATCTTGACTACCTTTTAGTAAACTATGCTAGGAGTAATGAAGCGCTCAGGCAAGTATTGAAAGTAGCAGGTGCTCAGAATAATGGATTTGTGGGAGAGGATGCTCATGAAGTTCAAATGGCTCTTGGGCGTCTATTAATCTTTGCAATTGATACAGGTGACCGTTGTCTTGCAACTGAACTTATTCAGCATGCAAATGATGAGTGGCGGGACAAAGCCCTCCATCGTGCGGTAGACCAAGGTGATGAGACTATCGTGGAGAGGTTGCTTGAAAAGGGTGTCCGCCTTGATTCTAGATCTAGAAGGGATGGAGAATATAAAAGATCTAACGACAAAGGAGAAAGGGCGCTTCATACGGCGGCACGTAACGGCCATGATGCCATTCTGAGGATGCTTCTTAAAAAAGGTGCAAGTACTAAGGTTTTAGATAGAAATGGGCGCACGGCTCTTCATGTTGCGTGCGTTAACGGGCATTTTCTCTGCATCAGAGCACTTCTTGCAGCTAAGGGTGATAAATGGACGAGAGATGATTCTGGTGCCACAGCCTTTGAGCTTCTTGAAGGATACTCGGTGAGCGCAGAAAAGAGCTACGGCTTATGAAATGCAAGCGTATTTGAGCTCTTATTAGCGAACTCAATTACGCTCGTCATTTGATGTATTGTTGCTACCATAGCATCGGTGAGTTATCCTGCAGGTAGGCCGACAAATATAGCGGGGATGGATTAGAAATGATGGAATAGCTAATTTGCAGCTATCCATGCAACATCAATCTCGGTCTCTCGAATTGAAAGGCAGCGTTGAGCGCGTGAATGGGGCAGTAAAATATGAGTTCTATTAACAATATACTGGGCCATCAGATCTAAAAAATGTTTACAGAAATCTTCAAAACTATGTTGCTTTTTAGAATACGGTAAGATCGCATCAATCATTGAAATACTTGAAGAATATTACAGTGAAATCTCAAGACAGGCCCTTTAAAGTCTCATATGCATTGGACCGGCACACTCATTAGCGCAAGAGCATGCTTTCTGTTATCCTATGAGATGAATAGGTTTCTCGTTATAACCATTGCTCCTATGCCTTTCTTAAGTATTCTTGTATATGAGACTCAAAGGATCAGATGTTCTTAATTGTTCTACTGTATATGCTATGTGCAGGTACCTTCACCATCAGTAAATGGGGTCTTGCCTACACAGAGCCGATTTTTTTTGTCGCGGTGCGCATGCTTCTTGCAGGATCACTCCTCTGCGGCTATTTTGTTGCCCGCAGTGGCTATACTACTAAAAACATATGGCACTACCTCAAAAGAGACTGGTTGCTTTTTGCTCAGATCATTTTTTTTCATATCTACCTTACCTATATATGTGATTTGTGTGCGCTCAAAAATATCACGAGCATTGAATCGGCATTTATCTATAATCTCTCACCGTTTATTGCGGCATTATTATCCTACCTTTGGTTTGGAGAATACATGACCAAGAAAAAGTGGTTAGGGTTACTTGTGGGGTTCTTCGCTTTTCTTCCACCGCTATTTCAAGCGGATAGTGGGAGTTTCTTTACACATGCATGGCCCCGGTTTCTTACTTTAATTGCCGTTATCTCAAGTGCGTATGGTTGGATTGTTTTACGAGCATTAGTAAAGAAGGGCTATTCTCCGATCGTTGCCAATGGAGTGGGGATGTTTTTTGGGGGGCTCTGTGCCTTGGGAACATCATTTATGACCGAATCGTGGAATCCTGTGGTTACAGAATGGGTTCCTTTTATGCAAGCAACAGTGTTAATTGTAGTAGTCGCTAATCTGCTCTTTTATAATCTGTACGGCTATTTGCTTGAGCATTATACGGCGACACTGTTATCTTTTGCAGGCTTTATGTGCCCCTTGTTTGCAGCACTCCTTGGATATCTCTTCTTTGGGGAAACATTTTCTCCGAGTCTTTTCTTCTCATTTATCGTTGCCTGTCTCGGGTTGGTCATTTTCTATCATGAAGAGTTAAAACAGGGCTATGTAACCTAGGACTACATAAGGAAGAGTTACACTGAACTTTTTGCTTTAGGCTCTTCTTTAGGAGGAAAAGCATTTGTAATGGCCTCCGATAAAAGGGATGTTAACTCATTATAATGTGAGCGCACCTTAGCATAGTTCTCGATATCTTCTTGCCATTTCATTTTGAGTCGGTCAGCAACCATAGCACTGACCAAATCGAGGTATTTAGATAGCATATCTTGCATCTTACCAAAACTAATATAGGGATTAACTTTGCTTATTAAACAGCTGATAGCAGAGGCATTTTGTTTTAAGATGGCAAGCTCACTCTCCATTTTCTTAGCATCGTCTTTCTTTGCTGCATTGATGAAGTCTACTAAATGCATTGCCTGAAACTTGAGAAGATCGCTTAAGTCTTGTCCTATCTTTGTACCGTAATAGGGTTGTAGAGTGATGGTTCCGAGCTCCGCCTGACGTGCAAGGAATATTTTTTCAGTTACTTGGGTTGCTTGATCAGGAAGGCTATCAGATACTGCAAGAAGATATTCTCGTAGTAATAGGGGACTTTCATTCCACTGCGCTTGTAATGGAACCTCAGGTTTACCCTGGAGGTCTAAGCATAGCGTGCAGAGTAGTAGAAAGATGCTGAGTTTTTGTGTCATAGTGCTCCTTTAAGAGAGTAAGCAGGTAGTTTTCATATCGAGCAGCGTAGCATATAATGGCCGCGCAAATCTAGGTTCTTCATAAGTTTGTGAGAAGAGACCACATCTTCCTGCTAAACATCTGAAAAGTTCAAAAAACAACTTATCGAAGAGATTCATAGCCACCAGGAAGACCTTCTTTTGAGAGAACTACTTGCCAAAGCTGAATTCCACGAGCTCTAAAAAGCCCCGCACATGAAAGAAGGTAGTAGCTCCACATGCGGTAGAAGCGCTCACCATACTGTGCCTCAAAAGTTGGCCAGGATCTTATGAAGTTTGCATACCAGGCCATAAGAGTCTTATCGTAATCTGCACCAAAGTTGTGGATATCTTCTATGATGAAACGTCCTTCTACTGCCCGAGTTATTTGTACGAGCGAAGGCAGAATACTATTAGGAAAAATATATTTGTTTATCCAGGGGTCTGGAGTATAGGCTGTGACATTAGAACCGATCGTATGTATAAGTGCAATACCGTCATCTTTAAGACATGAGCAAACCATTCCCATATAGGTGTCATAATTTTTAGTGCCTACATGCTCGAACATGCCTACACTGACCACACGATCAAAGGTGATGGTGCAGTCGCGATAGTCTTGAAGAAGGAAGGTGACCGGGAGTGTACCTTTATGAGCTTGTGCATACTCATACTGCTCTTGTGAGATGGTAATACCAGTTACCTCAACGCCGTATTTTTCGGCAGCATACAAAGCAAGTCCACCCCATCCACAGCCGATATCAAGAAGAGTCATACCTTTCTTGAGTTGCAGCTTTCGACAAATAAGATCGAGCTTATGTTCTTGAGCTTCATCTAATGTGGTAGCATTTTTCCAGTAGGCACATGAATAGATCATACGAGAGTCAAGCATCGCTTTAAAAAACTCATTTGATAAGTCATAATGTTGTTTGCCTACTTCAAGAGAACCTTTGCGAGTTTGGTAGTTAAAGAGTTTAAGCATGCAAGCTCGATAAAGCTCATACCAATTTTTGGACATATACGTATCAAGGTCTGCGCGAAATACTCGGTAGAAAAACTGATCAAGAGCTTGACAGTCCCACCAACCATCCATATAAGATTCTCCTAAGCCAAGCGATCCTTCTTTTAGAATTCTTTGATAGAGACCAGGGTTATGTACAGTAATATCCCAAGGCCGGGAACCATCGATTTTGATATCGGCTTTATCAAGTAGAGAGATTATAAAAGCCTTTGCTTCTTCTTTGCCATAGGCTTGCCTACCAAAATATACGATTGCAAAGAGACCTAGGATGCAGGAGAGTATGATAATCGGCCATTTCATAAAGAGTCCTTTCATGCATTATATTGGCAATATGGGTGAGTAGAGTCAACAGTTTGTTGAGTTATGTGAGGAAGAAGAAGAGTGTTTATTTAGAGTGTAAGATGTGGAAGGCTCAAGATTATGGGTTCTCATCAAAGCCCTAGGTGCAGGTGCACTATGCTATTAAAAAAATGAGCCTTCTAAAAAAAAGGATTAGGGCACCCAGTTAGCATTACCTCATCGAGGTATTCTGCCAGTACCCACCCTATAGCATTCTTGGTTACGCAATCAAGAACTTATGAAAGTATTGCAGCTTTGCTCAGTGGGCAGCTACAATATTTGTTAAATATATAGGTTTTCAGGGCATTTCCCATTCCTTGTGGAAAAGGAAAGGAGAAATTGAAGGCGTTATTAGCCACAGTACAATCATTATGAGTAACAACTGATGCGTCAAGAAAGGGACTTGATAACGATGGAAATATAACCGTAAACGGGCTTTCTTTTACTGTTTGTTCGATAGTACTTTTTCCATTAAGTATAGGTTCATTGTTAGCCGAGACAATTGCAAAATCAACGGTACCCGTTTCCTTTCCAGCAGGATTAGTAACACTAAAAGTGATACATCCGTTTCCAGCACCTAGCGCTAATGAATCGATGTTCATGCTTATGGATGTGCTTGCCGATGGAGGATAAACAATTGTTGCGAGAACAGAGACATTATTAGAATCGCTTACAAGCAACGACGACTGTGTTCCAGGAACTTTAAATGTAGCAGTTTTTCCAACCATGGTCTGTGATGGCGTGAAACTAATTGGCTCAATTACTTCGTAGGTATATGAACCATCAGGGGCTGGCTGACCGCCGGAAGCGGTCACTTTTACAATTGTAGATCCTACAGCTGGAGGGCAGGCAACCGGAGTTATTGTTATATTTGCGATAAATAATGGCTGAGGACCTGTCAGGGCACTCATCGATGTAGACCAGATAGTGAATATTACGAAGAGTTTCTTCATACGTCTTCCTTTGGTGAAAATTTAAACAATTTAATTAGGTTACGGCTTTTCGCAATCTCAAGTATAGTACATGGTCATATTTATGAATGCAATACTTGTAACTACTTTTCTTTACATGAAGCTAGAGCTGTGGTGTATGGATTAGACCTAGAGGAGTCTTTTCAAGCATATGGAGGCCTCCGTTACAGGCGTGAGAGAGATGCTTCTGAAGGAAAACGCTTTTGTTGATATTCGCTATATGCTCATATAGCTCTTGAAAATACTACCACACAAGCAGCTCATGATTAGCTTACATTAAAAAATGTTTGTGAAAATTGTTCTTGAATTCTTACCATATATAGAGCAATTCTCATGCACCAAGTAGGGCACCAAAATCGAGCAGTACCTGGCGCAGTTCTCTATAATTGCCGCGTTGCAGATGGAACGTATTAAACCCAAGAGCTTCAGCAGCTTCAAGGTTTTCTTCACGATCATCTATGAAGAGACATTCTGTTGGATTGAGTTTATGAAGATCTACAAGATACTGAAAAGCAGCTTTTCTTGGCTTAATAAATCCGGTTCTTCCTGAAATGAGTATGTCATCAAAGAAGCCAAATACATCCCGATTAAGCTCATGCAAAATCTCAAATGAAAAGGGGTCCCAGTTTGAGAGAGCAATAAGTTTATTTCGTGGGGTTCCATCAGGATTGATCTCGGTGGCACACTGTTCTAATAGTCGGATGCCTGCTCTAATTGGTCGCATATTATGCGCTAAGGTGTGCGGGTTAAAGACTGCAGCAACAGCTTTTTTTATGAGCTCTTTTTCTCGGTGACTTGCAAAGAAGGTCCCTTGCTCAGCAAGCACTTCAATTTTTGTATGTGCTCTGTTGATGATCTCTTCACTTGAAAGTGTTCCCGCTTGCCAATGGGACATGATAGGAGGTAAGAGGACGCCCCGAGCGTTACGTAGGTGAATACCTTCTGGTACAGGTTCACACTCGAGCTGAGAAACGACTTCGAAAAACCGTGTTTCTAATTTCCAAGGGTTTTTCCAATCGAAGAGGATATGTTCAAGTAGGTGAGAAAGACCAATAGACTTCATGTAGCCAAAGGTACTTTTTTCAAAAAGCACATCGCCAATATCCCAAATAAGCACTTTAGCAGATAATGCAGAGCTGCTCATGAGAAAGGTTAACGTAAATAGTAATGATCGGACGTTCATCAGACTCCTTTAGAGGGTATTATGATGTGGATCTCTCTTATAATGGTAAAGTATCCTTGAAAAAGTGCAAGAACCCTTCTTGTAAACGAGTGTATAGGCATAATAAGGTAGTATAGCAGGGGGAGTAAATCTTGTCTGACAACTATTTCTGTGTGTGGTGTATAAGCTATAGTGACAAGTTGACCACGAAGCCCATGCAGGGTTGATAGGAGCAGGGGTGATTGTTTTGCGGGGTGAATTTATCCATATCCATGCAAAAAGGACACTCTTTCCTGGCTATAAAAAGGATCTTAGTGAAGGACAATCCAGAAGGATATAAAGAAAGAGATGCCTGCAGCAACGACCCAGTAAAAGTATTTGTCTAAGTAGTACTGCACCTTTTCGCCCCAGATATAGATAGCCCCTGAAATGGCAAAGAATCGCAATCCTCGGGCACCCATAGAAAGAAGAATAAAGGGCGTTAGGGGAAGCCTCAGAAACCCTGCACTGATCGTAAGTATCTTATACGGCATGGGAGTAAGTGCTACAATAAAGGTTGTCCAGGCTTGGTAGGCGGTAAATTGTTCGACCAGATGATCAAACTTCTTTGCATTTATGACATGTTCAAGAACGCCCCTACCACCAGCTTTCCAGAGCAGAACTCCGATGTAATATCCTACTAGTGCTCCAAGACCAGATACGAGTGTTGCAATGGTGGCGTACATAAATGCTTTGGGTCTATTTTCAAGGCTGAAAAAGGCGAGCATGGTACTGACTGGTACAATAAAAAAGCCCTCTATGAATACCAAAAGACCGAAGATGAGAGTACCATACCAGGCGTGTACATGTTTACCTAGCCACTGATACAGTGCTTTCATCTCAACCTAACGTCTTTTTGATGTATGCTTCAATCTGGTCGATGCTAATTCGTTCTTGAGCCATCGTGTCACGGTTGCGCACGGTGACTGATGAATCTTGCTCTGACTCAAAATCATAGGTAAAGCATAATGGCGTGCCTATCTCATCTTGGCGGCGATAGCGCTTTCCGATCGATCCTGAGTCATCGTACTGCACCATATATCCTTTTTGTCGTAGCTCTCCATAGATCTTCTCAAGAGGGGCGGCAATTTTCTTTGATAGGGGCATAAAAGCTGCTATATAGGGAGCTAGCCGAGGGTGAAGTCTCAATGAGGTCCGTGTTTCGCCCTCAACTGTATCTTCATGATAGCTATCAAAGAGTATCGTTAAGAAAAGTCTATCAGTACCTACCGAGGTTTCAACGACGTGAGGAACGAAGGCGCTCTTTGTATCATCGTCATACACTGCGAGGTCTTTACCTGAGAATTCCATATGTCTTGAAAGATCAAAGTTACCGCGATTGGCTATTCCTTCAAGCTCTTTCCATCCAAAAGGAAACTGATACTCAACATCTGAGGTTTCGGAAGAGTAATGTGAGAGCTCATCCTTTTCATGAGCTCGTAAACGAATACGTTCAGGAGCTATACCGATATCGGCATAAAAGGCCTTGCGAATCGCGCACCAGATACGGAAGAACTCCTCAGCCGTTTCTGGGCGACAGAACCATTCCATCTCCATCTGCTCAAACTCACGCATTCTAAACAGAAACTGTTTTGGGGTGATTTCGTTGCGAAAGGCTTTTCCAATCTGGGCAATGCCGAAGGGAATCTTAACCCGGTTACTGTTCATGACATTTTTAAAGTTAACAAAAATAGATTGTGCTGTTTCTGGTCGTAAGTAGGCAACTGAGGTGGCATCCGCTGCTGCTCCAACTTGGGTTTTAAACATGAGGTTAAATTGACGAACCTCAGTCCATGCGGTGTTACCGCAATGGGGACAGGGCTTTGAAAGATCTATGTCGTCAGCCCTGTAGCGATGTTTACAGAAGGTGCAATCTACCATAGGATCCTGAAAGCCTTCAAGGTGTCCTGATGCTTCCCAAATCGCTTCGGGAGTGATCACCGATCCTTCCATAAAAAGAATATCATAGCCCGTAGCTTCAAGTGATTTGATCCAGGCGTTCCTAAGATTGCGCTTTAAAAGAGTGCCTAATGGACCTGTGTCATAGACACCATTGAGTCCACCGTAGATATCGGCTGTTTGGTACACAAAGCCGCGACGTTTACAGAGTGCAACTAATTTCTCAAGGGTAACAGACGTTTGTTCAGCCATAGAGGGTCCTTAACGCAAGATGATGCAGCGGTAGTATGTCGATCTATGAGCTAGTATACTCTGTTTTCAAGAGGTGGTAAACGATATGGAAAGATGAGTTATTTCAACGATACTTTCCTGAAGCTTGGTACAGTGGAGATCCCTTTTGAAGCTCAAGATAGGCCACAACATGCCAGACTGTTCCATAATAGTACGGTCAAGAGAACAATTGGACCAGGCATTTGCTCTTGTCGCTCGACAATGCTTAGCAGCCTTCTAGCCGCGTTAATGATGGCGCTGTTTTTTCGTTCTTCTTGAAGCAGTCTTCTAGACGCGATAATGAATGCGCTGCTTTGTCGTGCTTCTTGAAGTGGCCGACTTCGTGTAACTTCTTCGCAATAGGTAACAATGGACTCTCGAATTTCCTCTAAAATCGGATATTCATAAACCTCATCGGGAGCTTCTCGATGAACCATACTTGGGTTTCTTATTATTTGTTTGAGAAGGGCTTTACAGCGGCTTCGAACTGATTCTCTCATAAGTTGGAGGGCAATGTCAGGTCTAAAAAATTCCCTTGCGAAGTTATCGAGCCTCCTCTCATCAACATGGTTATCTGCATATTCATCAACCTGATCGTTGTTCATGGGTAGAGAGACATGCATCGGAAATACAGAGAAGACACCTAGGCTTATGACAGTGAGTATGTATAATTTAGCATTCATACCTATCCTTTAGTGGTATTTACTCGTAATTTAAACACTTATCAAGGAGAATCCTTTATGCTTGGAGATGATGGCTGATCTCATTTTCTTAGTATAACACACTAGCTACTTGTGCAAAGTAGTCTAGCTCTCGAAGCAACCTTCGAATTAATTTGATATCTCTTCAGTTTCAGAGGCATCTCTTCGTTATGCTCGAATTCTACAGCCTAGAGAGCCTTTCGAATCATTTCTCTTTGTAGTGCCAAGGTCCTGGCTCTGGTAATTTTTAGCAAGATAGGTACTCTAAGAATGAGCAGGCTTCTTGAATTCATAAGTTATTACATCTTAGCTCAAATATCATTCGAGTAAGAAAGGCTTTACATGCAAAATAAATCTCTCCAAGTATACGGTGCGATATTTTTCACCGTTTTTGTGGTGTTGGCAGGTGCATTATTGCTTATGCATCGGCAGGTGGGTCAAATGAAAGGTAGGCTTGAACAGCTAACCTCTACACAGGTTGAGCAGCCAAAATTGCCTGAATCAAATCTAGCCCACGTGGATGTATCCGCTCCTAAACGGCAGCGTTGGAGTGAGTTGCAATCACAATCTCAAAATGCTGTACTTCAGGTCTTTTCTCAGATTAATGAATTCAATTGGGTAGAACCTTATAAGAGTCCGGCACAAAAAGAATCTCGAGGATCCGCATTCTTCATTAATGCAGAAGGCGATATCATCACCAATGCACATGTCGTTAGTCAAGCTATTTACGTGGCTGTTCAGATTCCTTCGGTCGGTAAACGCCGCTTTGAGGTTGAGATTGTAGGAGTAAGTCCTGAACGAGATTTAGCGTTACTAAGACTTACAGATAAAGCGCGTGAGGCGCTTAAAAAAGAGCTCGGGGTGACTAAACTTCCTTACTTAACGCTTGGCGACTCAGATGCGGTGCATCGTGGTGACAAGATTATGGCGCTTGGATTTCCGTTAGGGCAAGAGGGGCTTAAGAGTACTACCGGTGTGGTAAGTGGTCGCGAACATCTACCAGCTTCGGGATATTTTATACAGATTAGTGCTCCCATTAATCCGGGTAACTCGGGTGGTCCATCTTTAGACCATGGAGGTCGCGTTATAGGTGTTAACTCTGCCGGTATTCCTGGTGCTCAAAATGTTGGCTATATTATTCCGTCAAATGAGGTACTTCTCTTTTTAGATCAGTTAGAGAACGTGGTGCCAGAGGATGGGAACCCGAAACTGTTACGTAAGCCATTTATGGGGGTATTTTTCAATTCAGCGGATGATAACCTGCGTGAGTTCCTTGGTAATCCATCTCCAGGAGGCCTCTATGTAATTGATGTGTACAAAGGAAGTCCTTTTGATCTTGCAGGCATTAAAGCAGGAGATATGATCTATACGATGGACTCGTATCCTGTGGACATGCATGGAGAGATGTCGGTTCCGTGGAACAAAGAGGATAGAATTTCGCTTCTTGATTATGTATCGCGCCTTAAGCTTGGTCATAAGGTTGTCATGGAACTTTATCGAAATGGCAAGCCTTTTAAGGTGACTATTCCCTTAGAGAATAATGAACCTCCTATTAGGAAGATGTACCCAGGATTTGAGAAGATAGATTATGAAATGATCGGAGGCTTTGTGTTCATGCCGATTACTGTTAATCATATCATGCTTCTTGCGCAGTATGCTCCCAAGCTCATAGAATATGCAGATCCGGCAAAGCCGATAGAACCGTCCTTGCTTATTACGCATGTGCTTCTTAATTCGCCAGCTTCTAGGCTGCGTACTATTGGAGTAGGGGGAATTATCGCTGAAGTAAATGGACAGAGGGTAAAAACTCTTGAAGACCTTCGGGCTGCAATAGTATCAAAGCCGCAGAGTAAATATCTTACCTTTAAGACTACCGATAATCAGTTTGCAGTGATTCCGGTAGATGACGTACTTGCTTCGGAAGAGCGTTTATCGGCTATGTATTACTACCCAGTATCGGATACTTTTAAAGAATTTAAGAAACGTATAATGGAATCACGAAAATAAACCGATAGTACACTTGAAAGGTTAGCCATGCTTAAAAGATGTTTGACACTTGCTCTTATTGTAGGACTCCCGGCAGCTCGAATAAGTTGTTATGATGGAGAAGTAGAGTGGGGCTATGCGGAAGAACGGACGCGCAATGCAGTAGTCCAAGTATGGGCACAGTCGACAGCCTTTAATTGGATCTATCCTTATAGTAGTCCAGAGCAGGCCCAAGGAGCGGGTAGTGGCTTCTTTATCGATAAAGAAGGGCACTTCCTTACGAATTACCACGTGATACGTGCTGCTAAATCGGTCTACATTTCTTTGCCTACTTTGGGAAGGACGCTACTTCCTACAAAGATTATTGGCGTGTGTCCCGAGCTTGATATTGCGCTCCTGCAGTTGACGGCAGAAAGTAAAAGAATTATTGAGCAAGCATGTGGACCGATTAATGCGTTAGAGTTTGGTGATTCTGATAAGCTCTATGATACACAATCAGTTCTTGCTATAGGATTTCCTCTTGGATTGCGCACTCGAAAAAGTACGGTAGGCGGAGTAGCGGGACAAGACTTTGTAAAAGGAAACTCACTTATCCATATTACCGCTCCGATTAATCCTGGAAACTCAGGGGGACCTTGTGTGACCAAGGATGGTAAAGTTGTGGGTATAAATAGCTCAAGCTATTGGAGTGCGCAGAATTACAATTACATTATCCCTATAAAGGAGATACTGGTAGTTCTTGACGATCTCTTTACAACTCCTTTAGTTCGCAGACCTGATTGGGGAATGGGGATTAATAAAACCACGGCAGCTCATGCACGCTCACTGGGTAATCCACTTCCTGCGGGGTTGTACATCAATTATGTCTACAAAAATTCTATGGAAGAAAAAGTAGGATTTAAGGCTGGTGATATGCTCTATGAGGTAGGGGTTAATGGAGTTCATTATACCTTAGATGAATTTGGCTATACCTCAGTTCCTTGGCGAACCAGTGAAAAAATTTCGCTCAAAGAGCTCTTAGTGCGCTGCAAAGTGGGAGATGCTCTCTCCTGCGTTGTGTATCGTAAAGGGCAACGCAAAGAGCTTCGTTGTTCTTTTGAAGATTCACGATTGCGCCCAGTACGTGAGATTTATCCTGAGTACGAGCCTGAAGAGCTTGATTATGAAATATTTGGTGGATTAGTTATCATGCAGCTTCGCGAAAATCATTTTGAGTATTTCAAGAATAACTTTGTGGACCAAATAGGAGAGCTTCGTAAGTATCATCTTAAAGAACATCAGTCTGAGCCTGTTCTCGTTGTTACCACCGTGCTTGCAGGGTCAATAGCTCACTTGAGCGAATGCATAGCACCAGGCTATCTTCTAGATACTATCAATGGCCAGAAGGTGACCACCTTAGCTGAGCTTCGTGCTGCACTTAAGCTGAGTCCTAAGAATGGCGAGATAGCTATTGTCTTGAAAGATCGCCCGGTAACGGTGTTTAATCTCAGTGAGGTACTTGAAGACGAATATAGATTATCTGATGCATTTATGTATCCGATAACCAATACTATGCAGCAGCTTATGGCCTCATACAAAAAAAGTTGAGAGGTTATCATAACTGTGTAGACTAGCAGCATGGAGGTCTTCCTTCAAGTTGCTGTATGGTATCATAGTTCGATATCTTACCTAAAGGGCCCAGTATGATTAACAAAATCATCTCAATTGTATCGATCATTTCAATCTGCTTGCTGCAGCACTCCATATTTCCAATGGAGAAGTTAGCTATATCGACTACTCATACAGTTGCCTCAAGTTCTCTTGATGAACCGCTACAGAAGTTGATAGCAAGATGGGCTTTCATAAAGGCACATGTGGCAAATGCAGACTTGCTGTTAGCAGCAGAAATAGAGAAGCGAAAAAAGCAACTAGCAGAACTACAGGTACTAGAGGTAGATAGAGATGAGCTTAACAGGCTACTAGCAGAATATGAGCAAGTTGAAAGGCTCCTAGCTGAGTATGTGCAGGAACAGCAGCTGCAACCACAACAGCAATCTCAGATAGATCTAAATAATAAAGTTGAAGAGAACCAAGTGAGCAGTGGTGAATGGATCCGGAATTTCTTGGAGACGTTTTGGGATTCCGTTGAATGACACCTATCCCATTGTTTGAAAGTTTCTGTATATCATATTACATATCTTATCTAGCAATAAAGGGCTGCTTATTATGTTTAACAAACTCATCCCAATGGTATCGTTTGTTTCAATCTGCCTAGTACCAAATTTCGTTCGGCCAATGATTGCTGAGCTTGCTGCACCGGTCGCTCAAGTAGCTACCTTTACTTCTCAAAGGGAAGTACTTAAAAAGCTACTAGCAGAGTGTGACAAACTAATAAGGGAAAATGGAGAAACAGCCGCTTTAATAAAATCAAGAGATAACGGAATAAAGATTCTAGCAGAGATAGAGCCGTTTGTGCAGGCAGAAAAGTTACAAGCTTTTATGAGAGAACAGCAACGACGAAATGAAGCTGTCCTTAAATCGCGAACCCTTGTCTCGATACAATATGCCTTTTCTAAACGTCTTCAGGCAGTACGTGCTGATGATGGTACCATTGCAGCAAGAGTGAAATCATGCAGTGCTGAGGCTATTCAAAAAGGGCATGAGGTATTGCGAGAAAATATTGATGACTGCTTAGCGAATATTGAGGATGATCTTGAAAGAGATGTTATAACTCACAAAGATGATTCGGTCGTTTTTGAAGCCGTAAATTTTGAAATTTCTTATCGTGAATCTGAGCTTGCTGTGGTTGAAGCTTTTCAGCAGGAATGGTTTGATCCGATGTTTCAGTACCCTGATGGCGAAACTCCCTATTCGCTTATTTTGGAACTCGAAAAAGTTCAAATAGATCATAAGGCTAAATGGCCGATACCCTTTTTGCAAGAGTTATTTAGGGCCGGTTTGCTGGGTTGGCATGTCGTTTCTCAAGAAGCCTTGAACAAGGGTCTTTTTGAAATAGGAAGAAACAGAAGCTATCAGTGTATGGTAGGGGAGATCTTACAATGGCACTCATGTAAAGATACGGAGGGCCTGAAAAAACTCTGCATTGATTTAATCCGGCATGATCGTTTTTCTCGTCTTCATTTTGGCCTCTTGAAGAAGTCTCAGTTGGATCAAGATATGCTCAATATGCTATTGAAAGAAATAATTGCAAAAAAGCCAGAAAAGATTGATGCAATTGAATTAGTAGCAAGGTTTGAAACCTGTGCCTGTTTGATAGATGCTGGTGCTTCGTTGAATATGGACATAGAGGGTAAGCATCCCGTTGTTGCGTTAACTGAGCTACTTTTGGCCAATGGCCCTGATGTTGATAAAAACGCCTTAGCTTATTTTAATGGTATCATGAAATGGTGTTATAACTCCCAACCTGCGGAGCAAGCACTACCACAAGCTCAACAGCAATCACCGCTGCACGGTCAATTAGTAGGTAATAATGAAAGAGTTAATGAGCTGAATGAACGTGGTATCGTAAGAAGTAATGGCTGGATCTGGAAGCTCTGGGAGACATTTTGGGGTCAAAGTACATAACGCCTATTCATTGCTTGAAAGCTTCTGTAAGCACATATCTTAACTATCTTACTCCGCACTAGAGGCTGCCAAAATCTCTTAATGGTATGTATAAAAATACCTGATATGCTAGTACGCCTAAGATGTGTACGTGAAGTTAGCGAATAGGAAACTTGCCTACCCAAAAACTCTCAGCGAGGTTCTCTTGAACACCATAATGACTCAAGTATTTATTTTATTGATGGTTCCCCATGTTATGCATGCAGCAAGTGCAGCGCAGACTACTCAAAGGGATGTGCGTCTAATAAGACTAGAGACAGAGCTCAACACTGACGATGACAATCTTGTCCATTTATATAGGCAAGCGAATGTATCCCTTTCAAATGCACGGCTCTTGGAAGTAGTACCTGCCAACCAATATCCTAACGCAACTCCCCAGGCGCTTTCCGCTAATTTTGCTAATTTTCAATTGAACATGAGAGCGCAGCAATATCACTATTTATTAATCGCTTGTCGACTGGGATGTCCTGATGTGGTACAACGGCTCTTTAAACTTGGAATCACCCCCTTTTGTTCCGATTCGCAAGGAAGAACTCCCTTGCATAACGCTGCTTTGAGTCAATCAGGGGCGATTGTTACATCTGTTACTCAAGCAAGGGATCTTCTCGAAAGTCGTTGTCAGAAATATTGGGATGGGAGCCACGCTACCTGTACTCTTTGTAGCACAATTCCAAAAGACATAACCCAAGTGGATGATAATGGTAGGACACCCCTTGATCTCTATCTCGATCTTATCAATACCTTATTGTTCGGAGGAACAAGAGTCTCTGGACTTAACTCTTGCTTACAGCTGTTATTTTTAAGAGCCGTAAGATTAGGAGCTCAACAGGAGGTTACCAAGGTATTAAATTTTTTTAGTGACATCCATACTGCAGTAATAAACGCAAACCAACCAGGGCAAATCTTTGGGAATATTCTTGAGAACAGGCATCAATTTGTTCTTAATGGACACAATGGCCCTGACATTGAGCCTGCAGTTCATTTTGTTGATACTGAAGAAATCTTTAAAGACTCCGCGCTTCATATTGCGGCAAGAAATGGAGATCATCCCCTTTTAGGGGTACTTCTTAATAGCATCAATCCTCACGAGAGGGAAAGATTAGTTAAGAAAAAAAATGATTGTTCAGGCGGTGAAACAGCTTTAATGACCGCAATGTTTCTCCTGAACTGGCACGTCGAACGTAAGTCAGAAACGGAGGATAGAAGGGTTGATGTAGGGAAGGTCCAAGATCTTCTACATTGTATTGCTCTTCTTCGTACAGCTGGTGCAGAGATTACGCAAGACCAAAACGAACTGCTTAATTGGGTGAATAGCTTACTTACCCCACAGTTTATAAACAATCCTATATTAAGAGCTATTTTTCCACGCACGGAAACTGATTAACACGCTCTAAGATTATTATGCAAAAGTCTAGACGCTTAAAAATTGAGCACGAGCTCTTCATAGGCCTCAACGTGCATGGCAAGTAATGCTGCACGTGAATTCAGTTGGTCGAGAATTTAAGAGCAAAAAGGAGCATGAGAGTGGACAAGTGATGTCGTGCTCTGGAAGTTCTTGGAGCCTGCTTTACCCTTAAAGATTCGAGTTAAACATCTTAAAGAAGTTCTGGCTTTACACAGAGCAGATTCACTTTGTTATGTCGAGGAGAATCTTTTTGAATGATGCGAAATCCCTGGGCTTCAATCCATGCAGTGAGCTCGTCAAACAGCGGGATACCTTTAAATCGCTCGGTTAAGCTTGCTTCTACTACCATGACCTGTATCGTTGCCACTATAAAAGGAGAAGCTTTAAGTACTTTAAGCTCGGCTCCCTGCATATCAAACCATACCGCATCTACCTGGGTGATACCCTCTTTGTGAGCCCACTCATCTAAGGTGATAGTGGGAACCTTAACTTGTTCAAAGAAGACATTAGGACGTTCTTGAATATACTCAAGCGGCTCATAGAATGAGCTTACTGCCGTAGAGGCTCCCGAGCATTCATAGAACGTTTCAACACCAGTATGGTCACTTAAGGCGATATTATAGCAAGTTATATTCGGGTATGGTGCGGTCCGTTCAAGCAGTTGGCTATATAAAGAGGGAACAGGTTCAAAGGCATAGATCTGTGCATGTGGCCAGAGCGCAGCCATACGTACGGTATCTCTTCCAAAGTGTGCTCCAGACTCTATAATAATAGGGCGCTGAGGTAAATATTGGGTGATCTGTTCTTTTAATATAGGAGCTTCTTGCATATTCTAAGACTATCTTTTGGGTGTACTTTCCGCGATTAGTATAGAAGGAAGCATCTTAATATGAAAGCTTTCATAAAAATTATTCACCTCTGAAGCATTCTAGGGTTTTAAAAAGACAGGTATTTTTTCTGTTTATCATGAAATCATGCTATGGCATAAAGCGTATGGTATACTAGTACCAAGGAGATCATATTCATGAAAATTAAAGAACGACTCGACCTTAAGATGCAGAAACTTTTTCCTGCGTTGAGTCGTACGCAGATACAAAGTTATATCATGCAAGGTAAAGTTACCGTGGACGGTCAGGTATGCTTAAAACCGGGTATACTCATAAGCGACGAGCAAGAGATACTGTGCACCTACGAAGCTCCTCCTTATGTATCTCGCGCAGGTCAGAAGCTCGCACATGCCTTAGATCATTTTGGTGTTGATCCAAAGAGTATGATCATCCTTGATGCAGGTCTGTCTACGGGTGGATTTACTGATTGCTTACTCAAACGGGGTGCAGCAAAAGTCTATGGAGTTGACGTAGGCTATGGGCAAGTGCATGAGTCGATCCGCCAAAACCCTCGTGTAGTAGTTATGGAGCGAATCAATCTGAGGTATCTTGAAAACCTTCCTGAAAAAGTTGATCTCGTTACTCTAGATCTCTCATTTATTTCAGTTACCAAAGTACTCGCGGCGGTAAAACATCTTATGAAGCCGCAGGGTAAGCTTGTAGTACTTATTAAGCCACAGTTTGAAGCGGAGCGTCATGAGGTCGGTAAAGGGGGCATCATTAAAGACCCAGCTATCCATAAGAAAGTTATCGAGAAGATCATCGCTGCGTGTGCTTTGGAAGGTTTTGTGTGCCAGGGAGTAATCGACTCACCGATTACCGGAACTGAAGGTAACAAGGAATTCTTAGGCTATTTTATCTTGCATTAAAACATCCATTCTTCATAATCACACGTACCCCATTCCTCGTCCGATTCTCGCTATTCGTATTATTTGAACATCAGCAGATTTTCTCAAAAATATCGACATTCTCGTACCGTTTCCGCCAACTTCTTTCAAAACTCTTGCATCTGACGTACCGAAAAAGTTAGTATGCGGAAAAGATTCCAGAGAGTGATTATGAAAGGATGACTATGAAGAATCAAAAAAGCATGGGTGTCATGGGCTCAGGAATGTTCGTAGCAGTAGGTGTACTTTTCTGCCTCTTTGTGTCTTGTGAGCTCATTGCTGTGGACCCTGATGAATGCTGCGATACGCTTGAAGCTGACATTTCTGAAATTCAAACAACATTAGATGATTGCTGTAATTTTATCCCCATAACGGAACTTCCCTTTGTATGTCAAATGCCAGCTCACTATAAGATAATGAATGATCTTGTATTTGGAACATCCCAAACTTCTCAAGGTAAGACCGATGGCAAGCTTCAAGCTGGTATCGGCCAGCCATCAGCATGTCCTGTGGTGCCGGCCGTAGCCTTTGGAATAACAATTGCAGCAGATAACGTAACGGTTGAGGGTAACAATAAAAAGGTTTCAATTGTAGGAGAGAACGTAGGAGGCGTAGTCGTATCAAAAGGGGTAGTCAATTCAGTAGTAAATGGAGTCACCGTCGTTGGTGATGCTGTCTCGGTAGCCCAAGTAGGAGTAGCAGTTTCGTCTGTAGTTGCTACTGTAAGCGGTGTTAGTGTAGTAAATGTTGGTGCCGCTCCTGTGGAAGCGATAACAGCGCCTCCGCTTGTAAATGTTGGGCAGGGTCCAGTCCCTCCTGTTGCGGGAGCGGTGGTAGTTGCTCCTGTTGAATCTGAAGAAGTAGCTCTAAGAAGATCTCTCCGCTCTAAAGGGCTTGGCCAAACTGGGGTGATCGAAGGTGGCGGTGTACTTATAGAAGGTTTGAAAGCGTCAAATAACATCAACGGTGTAACTATTCAAGGGTCAAATGTAAATGTTATTCTGCGAGATAGCTTTATTTCGGATAGCATCGAAATGGGTATTTCGCAGCCAAACAGGGGCGGGTTTGAGGGGAACTTTATAATTGAGAATGTCCAGATTACCGATTCTGGCATTAATGGCATTTATACTACCTTTAATCAAGACAACTGGATTCTCAAGAATGTGCAAATTCGTAATAGTGGATTTAATGGAGCAATCTTTGAAGGGTTTCAGAATCTGAGTATTATTGATAGCCAAATTTTTGATAGCGGTGCAAAAGGACTTGTTGCAAGCATTAGACAAAGTCAAAACATTTCCCTTATTGGCCTAGAAATTTTTAATAGTGGTGATGAAGCATTGCGTGTTGATAATGTCCAAAATCTTTTTATAGACCGCAGTCTTTTTACCAACTATAACCGGACGTCCTTGCCGCTTGCTAAGATCCAAGATGTTAATAATGGCTTGATTAAGAACAGCCAGTTTATGAGTTTTGGTGGACTATCTGACGGACTCTTCATCAGAAATTCTCATGGACTTATAGTGGATTCAAATCTTGTGAAAGTATTTAATAATTTCTCAAGCGAGACTCCAGCTGCGCAGCCACCAGACCTGACTGGTAATCCAATTGTGAACTATATTCAGCAAAAGTATTGCTCGGCACCGCCAACTTCAGAGAGCATAAGCGGTCCGGTTGGTATCAATCTGCAGGGAGGGGTTACAGCAGCACAGGTAAAAAATACCGTAGTATCAGGAACTCCTTCGATTGGGATAGCAGTTCAAGCAGATAGCTTAAATGGAATTGATGAAGGTGTAATACTTGAAAATGTGCTTGTTGATGGGGCTCAGAATAGTGGGATCCTTTTTGATAGTGCCCTTAATTCTGCCATATTTAATTCACAGATAGTGAATGGTCAGGGTGATGGTATCACTATCTTAGGTAGTAGCAACACCGCAGTGCGCGGAAATACGCTTACGAATAACCGTGCCTTTGGCGTGAGAGATAGCGGATTAAATTCACAGATCTATCAAAATTTTGCCTCAGCTAATGGCGCAAATTATACCTCAAATATTCTTACTTCAAGGCCAATTGCAGGTCTTGGGTCCTTAGAAAATATCGGTAGTTAAAAAATTCAATAAAAAGGAGCATTTATGAAACGCACGTTATTTCTTCTTCTCATGTACCTAGACTTGTCTGGCATGGTCACTGCTGATGGTGGTCAATCACCTTTTGTCTTGACGACCACACCCGTATTTCGAACCACGGCACAAATTATGCAAGGACAAATCCCTGCGCCCGTTAAAGGAAAGACGCCCCAGGCTTCAAGTCCGGTTACACCTGGTACCCCGTTAGTGGTAAACCACTTTACGGTAGCTGATTATCAAGAAACGGGTCAATATGGGCCAAGTGCAGAGTCTAGTGTCGGTTCGACACAGCTTCTTGTTGCCTCAAAGGGTCGTATCCGCTCATTTTTAAAGAATGGTGCTCTTGATAATGTTCTTAATCTTTCACATGATAGTTTTTTTAGCCCGATAACGCTTGGGGGATTTACCGCAGATCCCAATGTGATCTTTCATCCACAATGGAAGCAATGGGTCATCTTTGCAAACTCGCAGTCTTCAATCGTGCTTGCAATAAGTGATGGAGATCCTATTACTCCTAATACCGTATGGAGTTTTTATGTTGTAGATTCAATCACTGCACCGTGTACAGATCCGATAAAAACAGAATGTTTTACCGCTACGTCGTCATTTGACTATACTACCTTGGGAGCGGATGTACA
>Ga0207145_1010_pt1 | contig 43823 bp, 39 predicted proteins | sample Alteio_BWMinHeat_35_FD_153578 | JGI IMG/M metagenome (GOLD analysis project Ga0207145, IMG submission 153578) | Enriched cells from forest soil in Barre Woods Harvard Forest LTER site, Petersham, Massachusetts, United States -... | ecosystem: Environmental > Terrestrial > Soil > Temperate forest >...
TAGCCCTGTTTTTTAAGAAACTCATAGGCTAAATGGTGTAACGACTTATCTGGATAGTCCTTATTATGTAACCAATACCCCGGCGCTGCAAGCTCGGCTATATAATCCTGAGTTGCAAGAACACAATCGTAGACTTCTCGTTGACGATTGGTAAAGGTACCTGATACGGGAAGGGTTCTAGTCAGATCTGCACAATAAAATCCAATTTCCGCTCCACAATCAAGTACAACAAGATCTCCCGCACGAAGCTGACGATTGTTAGCAGTGTAATGAAGAACCGTACTGTTTTTTCCGCTCCCTACAATCGTAGGAAATGCGGGTGAACCTCCAGCCTCTTTAAAAATAAACTCAACTCCAGCTTGAAGCTGATACTCAAAAAGATCTGGCCCAGTGCGCATTGCTGCTGCTTCAATCGCTTGCATAGTACAATCGATTGCATCATAGATCATTTCTAGCTCATCACGAGATTTAGTGCGACGTAGTGCACCTACCACTGATGAGATATCAACAATTGAGGATGCTATCTCAGGACGCAAGGCACACAATCTCTCAATAAAAAGAGTTTGTTCAGTTACTCGGGAAGGACTGTACACCATATATAACAGCTCTCCCCTTGCCACTCGAGCTGCCAGATCCTCCAAAAAATGCTCATATTCTTTTTGGGTACATGCTGCAGTTGCTGCATAGCCCTTACAAGGATGTCCTAGATGGCGAACGTCATTCATTCCCCATTGAGCTGCATGCTTTTGCTCAGCCTCTGCAATAGTGCTTACCCACTGAGAGCGAGAACTTCCATAGCTGGGAACCCAAAGAGTTGTAGCGTTGTGATCCATCTGAAGAATCGTTGCAGGCTCTTCAAGGCCCGTAAAATAATAAAAGGTGCTCTCTTGTCGGAAAGCGTATCGATGATGTTCAAACCCAGCAAAAAGAATGACGGAACCTTTTTTCCCCGGATATGCCTCTGAAAGAGCAGTTTGCAGAAGCTTTCTTCTTTCAATATAGGGAGTATATGAACTCATAGAGTATCCTCGGTTAAAATGGTCGTCGCTCTGATAGCGCCTTATACACGGTTAAGCGGTCCATAGCCTCTAATGATGAGCCTACAGGTAGCCCACGCGCTAGACAGGTTATCTTAATATCTTTACCTTTGAGTTTTGATGAAATATAGGAAGCTGTAGCCTCTCCTTCGGGAGTCTGATTAAACGCAAAGATAAGCTCCTTACACCCAGTGGCTACCCGAACGACAAGCTGCTTAATCGTTAAGTCGTCAGGGCCTATCCCATCAAGAGGGCATAACGCTCCACCAAGAACATGATACATCCCAAAGTATCCACCAGTTTTTTCAAGCGCAATAAGGTCACGCCAGTTTTCCACAACACAGATCATCTGAGCATCTCGTTTTGCTGAGCTACAAAAGGGGCAGGCCTTATCCTTTTCTTTCCAAGTCCAACAGTTCGAACACTTATCAATTCGTTTTTTAAGCTCTTGAAGCACCGATACGAACTTTTGAGTTGACGGCTCATCAAGATCTAGAAAGTACTGTGCTACCACATACAGATTCTTTGAAGCCAAGTACGGTACCCGCTGAAGCTCTTTTAAAAAGGCAAGAAGTGTAGGACTCTGGTCAATCATCGTGCAAGTGCTTTAAGTACAAGAGTTTGTGCTAATGCGAACAATGAACTAGATGCTATGAAAAGCGTTAACCCAGCAGATATATTCACGGTAATCGCGGCAAAAACAATCGCTAACAAAACATTAAACATCATCTGCCGAGCATCACTCATTTCACCCATCATTCCTATCATTGAAGCACCAGCAAGTACCGGTAAAATATAGTAAGGATCAGGTGATGATAAGTCTGATATCCATAAAAAAGGTGCTTGATATAACTCAATCGCATTTGATAAAACACGCTGCAATCCAATAAAAACAGGTATCTGAAGAAATATAGGCAAACATCCCAAGGCCTGGGGAATACCATGCTTACGCATGAATTCAGCTTTTGCCGCTGAAAGAGCCTCTGGATCATCCTTGTAGCGTTGCTCAAGGTACTGAAGTTTCTTCTGAGCTTCCATATTTCTTTTTTTAGTCTGCTCGACATTCAAGGTAAACGGGATCAAAACGATACGCACTAACAATGTTAATACGATAATAGCGATCCCATAGTTCTGAAATATGCCATATAAGAAGATAAGCAGATAGAGAAGGTACTTAGAAATATGGAAGAACCATCCATAGGAAAGAAGCCCCTCCAACCTACTATCAACATGGGAGATTGCAGCAAGCTCTTTTGGTCCAGCATAGAATGAAAGCGTCCAGCTCTTTTTCTCATGTATCGTTTCACTCTGGAGCACTGCCTGTGGAGTCTCACCATCGAATTTAAAGTAGGCACGCTGGGTAAAATTATCAGGATCTTTAAACAGTACCTGTGCAAAATAGGTATCTTCAAGCCCAAAGATTGAAGGATGCTCAACTCCTACATTTATAAGATCTTTGATCGGTTTCTTTTCAAGAGAAGTGCCGCTTGCAAGTACCGTGTTGATAATGTCTTTTGTATCGCCGACCACTTGTGGACCGGTAAAGAAAATACGTGGTCTTACGCCTTCAGGAGTCTTAGGATCGATCGTAACGGTAAGATCTATGACATACTCATCATGATGCACCGTAAACTGCTTAGTAATACTTGCTGCGGGGGATTCTCCCTTATAAGTAAGAATAGTCCGCTTGTCCTCATCTTTCTTGTCACTCAGAGTATAGTAGTAAGGAGTCTTCCCTAGACCATCGAGCGCTACTAAAAAGGACCCTTTTTGCTTACTTGACGAAGGCACTAACGTCTCCACCAATGTAGGCTTACCCCCAAGCTCGCGCGCATACCCGATAAAAGTAACTGCCGCGCCATCATTAGAAAACTGAATTCTACTGGTAGGCAAGGTAACCACCGAATCTTCATGTTCTCGAGCGGGTGCCGCATCATAATAATCGATATCAAGATCTAAGGGTTCTGCAATCTGAACCGTTGTAGGCGCTACAAAACGACGATCAGTGGACTGTTCAGTAGCAGGGTGCTTCTCAGCTAGGAAAAAATGATGGATAAGCAGCGTACCTGCGAGCGCAAAAGCAACAGGCAGTATAAAATCTTTAGCATTCATGAAATGATCCTTTTCAATAAAAAGTAACAGCGACACCCCGTATCAGGACGACCACTATCTTAAGGTGATGAGGAGATTCTGTACGTAGTTTACCAAAGGGCCACATTTTAGGCTAGTCGAAAAAATCCTATGCCTAAGAAAGTATCTAGATTTTCAAAGAAGGAAAAGAGCAGGATATTCGCTTTACACACCGCGCAACTTGCTCTATCATTAGAATCGTAAAGACCAGCCTCTTAGCACGACAGAGCCTATGACAGAAAAAGCATTTACCAAAGCTGAAATTGCACGCACGTTAGGTATACAATTGTATATGCTCACGGCATGGGAAAAGCAGTTCGACATTGTTCCTTTGGGGGAGAATGATGAAGCTGTCTATACCCCTCAACAGCTTGCTACCTTCAGAAGCATTAAAGAGCTCCTCTATGAAAAAGGCTTAACAATGGCCGCTGCAAAAAAAGCTCTTCAAGATACGAGCGGTCAGTTTGAGGGAAAAGAGCTCCATGCGGCATCTCCTCTTTTTTTTGAGCCAACTAAGGTCACAAGATTAACTGAACATGCTCAGAAGGAACCCTCTCTTGATCAGCGCAAGAGTAAAGATATCGCCGCCAAGCTGCTTCAGATTAAAGCACAGCTCGTTAAAATCAACACTTCCTTATAAGATACAATCTCTTAAGAGACAACCTCATTTCTTTTCAAGATAGAAAAAAGTACCGTTTTTACGTATACTCAAAAGGAAGATCTATCTCAAGTCATAGGCTACAATAACTCTTTTTTTGAAAGCATCGACATGTATACGCAAGGACATATTCATTTTGTTGGTATCGGTGGTATAGGTATGAGCGGCATTGCCAAAATCCTTCGCTCACAGGGGTATACCATCTCAGGATGCGATTCGGACCTTTCACAAAAAAGTGTCCTGGACTTGCTTAAGTTAGGATGTACCATTCATCAGGGGAATAATACTCCTCAGTGCCGGGACCATACAATCGACGTCCTAGTCTACTCCTCAGCTATTCGTGAATCAAATGAAGAAATTATCTATGCACAGGCTCGAGGCATTCCAACGATTCCCCGAGCTTTAATGCTTTCAGAGATTATGCGCACCAAATTCAGCATTGGAGTAACGGGATCTCACGGTAAGACAACGGTTACTTCACTCATTTCACATATTCTCATTGAAGCCAATCAAGATCCTACCGTCATTATCGGAGGACATCTCAAGGCTATCTCCTCAAATGCTCAACATGGCTCAGGAAAATTCTTAGTTGCAGAGGCTGATGAAAGCGATCGATCCTTCCTCCGACTCTATCCTACCATAGCAGTTATTACGAATATTGGTCTTGAGCATCTTGATACCTATAAGGATCTTGAAGATATCAAAAAGACCTTTGCAGAATTCATTACACATGTTCCATTCTATGGAAAAGCTGTCGTCTGCCTTGATGATCCCAATATTCGATCTCTGCTCCCTTTTCATCAGGTAAAAACTATTAAGTATGCACTCGATCAAGAAGGAGCTGACATCTATGGGACCGATGTCGTCCTAGGAACACACGAATCTACCTGTACAGTCTATAATAAGGGAATTCTACTGGGCACCCTTACAGTTTCTATGGCGGGTAAGCATAATCTTCTGAATGCTCTAGGAGCCCTTGCAACTGTCCTTGATATCGGAGTTTCATTTGAAGAGGCAGCTCATGCTCTGCAGACATTTAAAGGAGTGGACCGAAGATTTACCTATAAAGGAACCTTCCAGGGCGCAGAGATTATCGATGATTATGGACATCACCCTACTGAAATCCTGAATACCCTCCTAGTCGCGCGCAAAAGGACTAAAGGAAAACTTATCCTCGTCTTTCAGCCACATCGATTCTCTCGTACTGAGCTTCTGTGGGATGACTTTGTAAACCTTTTGGCATACAGTGCGGTAGATGAGCTCATTATCACCGATATTTTCCCAGCAAGCGAAGATCCCCGTCCTGGAATTACTACGCCGGCTCTGGTACAAGCTATCCAAGCAAAAAATCCACAATGCCCTATCACCTATGTACCTCAATCAGAGAACTTCATAGAGATACAAGCGCTTCTTGCCAAGAAAGCTTCTCACGATGATCTTATCTTGCTCCAAGGAGCGGGGAAAGTAACGAAGCTCGGTCCTCTTCTTGCACAAACTACGTAGCATCAGCTTGAGAAGATCGCTTTCACCTATTGTTGACTTTCCCAGCATGGCTTTGGCATCCTAAAACTACAGATTGGGGAGAACATTAGGGGAAGACATGACTATCTACAAAAAAGCTTTTTTCGTTCTTATATGTGTTGGACTCGCTCCCTCACTCCATGCCCAAAATCGCCAAAGAGAAGCGGCAGTGGGAAGATTTCTGGGTGCCCTTACGGGAGCTACGTTAGCAGAAGAATCATTTGGTAACCAATGTTATTATCAAGATGGTCCTGCCTACCTCTTTGTCTATCCGGGAGCACCTATATATGCATATGACTATCCCACCTACGTCTATTCGCCTATTTACGCCTATCCTGACATGAGACATGCTATTTATCCAAGTTACTTCTTCTCACGCTAGTTCGTTGTCCCCGGCTCATTCGCGTACTCAAAAAGCATCGAATGCACATCTTACCCATACCTGTTAGAGCTTGGTAAAGTTCCATTATGCTGGTACCAACACCAAACACCTTTCCTTCATTTAGATTAACAAACTTCCCTGCACCTCTCTTGTGTACTAACAACCCCAAACTATTGCTTTCGGAATTTTCTTTAGAGTACCCTGAGTGTAACTGGGGAGTGAACCCAGAAAAACAAATCGTTTCAAAGGGGGAAATCCTATGAAGTTAGTATCTAAATCTCTTGTGTTACTCATTAGTCTTATGATTCTCGCGCCGGCGTTAGCAAAATCTGATAAGCATTGCAATGAAGAAGTCGTAAAATATGTCCAAGCCAATGCCGCTCCAAATGGTAACGGTTCCAAAAAACATCCTTTCTCATCACTTGCAGCTGCTGCCCTTGCTACATGGGATGTCCTCATAGTGCTTCCTTCAGTACAGGCGCTTGAAGGAGGGATAACCCTCAAGCCAGGACAAGAAATCATTGGATCTTGCGATCCGACAGGTGATATCTCTGTATCTCCACAACAAGCTACCATTACGACTTTTAGCACAACCCCCAACCCAGTTGGCATTACAGCTACGGGCAATAATGTCATTAAGAACATATATTTTAAGAACACCTGGTCCTCCGCTATCAACTATGATAATGCGGTAAATCTGACCGTACAGGACTGCCTCATTACCGGTCACAACCAAGGAAATGTCAAAGTTCCCGCAGGTCCTTTTGCAGGTTCACTCGTGGGAGGAATACAGGGACAATGCTCACAATCTGGCGAAGCTCTTATAGAACATGTTATTATTCGCAACAATCATGCTGGTCCCGGAATTCAAGATTTTCCAGTAAACCCTGCTCATCGGGAATTAATAGTATGCAAGTGCGAGTTTGCTCAACTTAATGCTAATGGTATCACGTCTGAGCCTATAGGTGGTACTACCACTGGCTTTTCTTCCGTTGTTGTTAGAGATTCATATTTTCATGATTTTGTTGGAAGTGGAGGATTCGGATTCCTTTGTGAACCCCAAAATGGAAGTGTTCAGACAGTTCTCATTAAAGATTCAGCTTTTTCTAATATTAATACTTTTAATATCCAAGGCAATCCAATTTATGACACCACGAATACAGCGCCTGCACCAGAGCTAAAAATAGAAATTGATACCTGCTCATTTGAAAACGGTACGAGCGTTGCAATAGACATAACAAATAAAGGCGCACTAAAAAGTAAACTGTTTGTAGAAAACTCGGTCAGTAATAATATGAGCACTTTTTTCGTATCGCGACTATTGGGTGGCGTACAACAAAATAGGCTCTGTGGTAACACCGCTACAGGTGGGACTTTCTACGAGGCAAAATCAGAGAATCCGCAATCCGTAGAGAGAACTGAACTCATACGTAACTGCTTTACTGGACCTATAGGCATCAAACTCGACCCAACCCAACCTTGGACTCTCCTTGATATAACCGCTGAATGTAACTGCTTCTTCGGCACCGGCACTGGCAGTATTTTGTTTGATACCATAACTTCAAGTCCCACGCCAGGAGCGTTTAATGGGCTCATTAAGGCCCATAACAATACCTTCTCCGGTTTCGCTACTGATATTCAAGACAATGGAAGCGGTGTCAATTACCTGGTGAGCAAAAACTTTTGGGGTACACCTACAAACACAACCCCGTGTTCAAGTACAAGTCCCTGCCCACCATACCAAACGTGTGAACATGGCTCTTGTCTTGGTCCAATAGTTCCTAATCCTTTCCTTGGCAAGGGCTCTATTGATGCAAGAGATCCACTTACAGCTTCTATTAAATGTCCTTGCAACTGTAGCTTTTCAACATCTGGAACGCCTGCACCTTAAGCAAGCCTCTCAAAGAGAGACTCCAGAAGCTTGAAGAATGAGAGAAAGCATCAAAGGCAGATCTCATCACAACTACCGAAGCAAGAGCTCTTACAAGCAACTAAGTTCCTACCTATGAAACCTAACGTACCATAGGTAGGAACACCAAACCGAGCTCCCCTACGCAAGCTCACTAGTTCTCATTCTAGTTCCTGTTTCTCGGTTCATTGTCTACATTCAGACACCCCCCACCTGTTGCAACTTCGTAAAGTACGGTTACGCTTGTATATACATACACGTAACCCGGTTTATAAAATGCTTGCTACGCACCATAAAATCACTAAACAATCATACAGTAGCAGCACCCTCTGGAAAATATAATTAACCTCTAGGAGACCTCCATGATCTATAAACCTCTTTTACCTCTTGCAGTGTGCGTATTGCTCTGTGCATCAGTCCAGGCAAGAACCTCTGATGGCCTTATCATTGGTGGATTTGCAGGGTTGACCGCTGGGCTCATTACAAGTGCCATCGCTCATCATGCAAACCATCATCATTGCCATCGCCGTACCGTTTATGTCGAAGAGTCACCACGAATTGTTGAGCGACCTGTTATCGTTGAGCAAGTAATTGAGCACCGCCCCGTAGTCATTGAACAGCGCGTGCGCCAGGGCCGAGTAACCACCTATCACCAACCACAACCGGTACATACCTGTCAGCCAGCTCCTCAACCAACTCAGGCGATTCAGGCTCAGCCCACGGCAATACCGAACCTCGCAGAACGAGAATTGGCTCTGAGAGAGCAACAAGTAAAGCTTGATCTGCTGAAAGAAGAAAATAAAAAGCATGAGCTTAAAATAAGAGAACTGGAACTTGAAGTCCAACGCGTAACAGCTCGCAAGGCTTTCTAGATCAACTTGTCTAACTAAACGTGCTGCATCTCTTTAGGTGCAGCATCTTTATTGCTTTAGCGTTGTAAAAAGAGTAACCGAGGTTTGAGTTCCTTCAGAACGAAGGACGATAGTACAGAGCTTTGAGGGCTTTGCAAACATAAGACAGGATTCTGGCGCCATAACAATACCAAGCTCTTCCCACCCCCAATAGTCCATACTGGTGTGATAAAATACACGTAGCTCTTCCTGAGAAAGCTCAGTTGTATAGGTAAGCACCATCTGAGTTTCAGTAAATAAAAGCTTTTTCGGCTGCACATTTAAAGGGAACGACATATCATGAAGCCGAGCTAGCTCTTCGGGGGTTAGGTTAGGAAACTCCTCAACCTGAACGGCCGGTGTCATAATCACACTTGAAAGAGATAGCTCTTGGCGCCCTCCGCATCCACTAAGGCATACAAGAAGAGTCCCCATGAAAAGAACTTTCACAAAGACTCTTGCATACATAACAATCCTTACGATTTTTTCAGGGCAGCTTTCTGTTCTTTGGTAAGAACTTTCTCAGCAACACGGGCAGCTTTACCGATACGATCTCTCATATAGTAGAGCTTAGCACGACGGACTTTACCCTTACGAACAAATTCAACATGCTCGACAAGAGGAGAGTAATACGGGAAAATACGTTCAACAGATATAGAGTTGGAACCGATTTTCCGGATCGTGAAGGTAGAAGCCATTCCATGGTTATGCATAGCTATAACGTCCCCTTCAAATAGCTGAATTCGTTCCTTGTCGCCCTCTTTGATTTTTTGGGACACTTTAACGGTATCTCCGACCGTAAATGAATCAAAGGTGCGTGGTTGCATACCAAATTCAAGAATCGTTTCTTTAGTATAGTGTTTTGCTTTCATGATCGTCCTTTTCGAGGCTCTTGACGCTAAAATACTGATTAATTTTTCTGTGCATTGATTTTAGTATAGGATAATTTTTCAAGTTTGTCATGTCAAAATCGCTGCTAGTTACTAAGGCCTAAGATCAGCTCTGATCTAAAACAGCACACTCTTCAAGCTACCCTAATGCATTGAATGTTTCTCTTTGAGCCTGGATATAACTATCCACTTCCAGTGCTTTTTTAAGCTTAGTGGTGTCACTTTGTCTTTTATAGAGCAGCATCGATCCTGAAACGAGACCTAGCCCACCAAGCGCCACTATTGTCATTCTGTTGCGCATTAATTCAATAAGGCTGTCTGTTATATGCAACTCTGGCAACAATCCTTTTATAACAAGAATGCCACCTCCTACTATCATGCCGGTTCCCATTAACTTAATAGCCACGTCGAATGGATCCCTCTCCCATAACTTGTGTAGTTGAGCATTTCTAACTCTTCCCGCAGCAAGCTCACCAAGAGATGATAAATATATCTTCTTATTGTTTGAACTCTGCTGACCGCCTAAAAGATCTTGAATCCCTCGCTCAAGGCTTTCAAGGTCTGAATTTTCAATAGAGCTCTTACAAGCAGTATATGCAGCATCTTCTGCAAATAATACGCTACCAAAAAGACTCAATGTCAGAGCCATACATATTAGTTTCGTCATGAGAATCTCCTTAATTTAGTTGTCTGCGAACTTTTTTACAGTATCTATCAATGTGAGGTCGTCGTCAAATAGCTTTGGGGCGTTGAACTCAGAGATCGGAAGGCTGAAGACTTTTCACAAAAAAATTGGATTACCAATCTAGAGTTTTTGATAGCATCTACGTATTACCCTCACTTGTGCCCTATTGAGCTACGGGATTCGTGCCTAGCCATCTATCAAATATGACTGCTGCTGCGGACCGAACAGATAAATGGTTAAACTCAGAAAAGCCCTCTATGGGACCTAAGACATAATCACAACGTTCAAGTAGGCTCGGTGCTAGACCCCGAGCAGTGCCGAGTACAAGGACTACCGGTCGCTCTTGAGACCACACGCGCTCTTGGTCGTAATAAGTAAGCCCTTTGATACCGGTAACCTGTCGTGCCGAGGTAGCAATGCAAAGAGGTTGCTTACCTTCTTGGTGCTTAATTTGAGCAAGCGCCTCATCAAATGATTCAACTAAGCATACTGCCTTTAGCGCTTCATGCCGTTGTGGATTATAGTCGATACCTATATCGGTATGCCAAAAATGGAGGAGCTTCTTAACAATCTTCTGCTGGTCTAATAAAGGTGTAACGAGAAAGTACTTGGTAATGCCATAGGTACAGGCTGAACGGGCAATATCATGAATATCGAGTGACGTTACCGAACTAGTACCCTCGGTATCATCCCCTAGGAGTACTTGGCTATGCATAAGAATAACGTAATGAGGCGGAATTTGTTGCGCCACCAGCTTCTTATCTTCTTGTGCATAGGTATGTGAGCGTACCCATCCAAAATGATGAATCACCGAATCATGAGCAGCCTTGGTTCTTCTCCAAGATTCAATAGCTCCATGGTTACCCGAGCGTATTATCTCAGGTACTTCAAGACCCTTCCAAAGTACAGGAGCTGTATATTCAGGGTAATCGACAAAAGGGCCCGAGAAGGACTCTTCAAGCACCGATTCTTCTTTGCCTACAACACCAGGTATAAGCCTTAAAAGGCCTTCCATAAGCACCATAGCGGGAAGATCCCCTCCCATAAGGACATAGTCCCCTATAGAGACCATACAATCTGCATAGACCTCTTCAACTCGAGCATCCATACCTTCATAGCGTGCAGGTATGAGCATAATGTGCTTTTTTTCTTGCAAGATCTGAGCAAGCTTCTTCAGTAAACACTGGTCAAGCTTTTGCCCCTTTGGTGAAAAAAATATTTTATAAGCAGGACCATGCTGGAGCTCGCTCTTCTCAATACCCATTTGAATGACTTCTGGCTTTAAGAGCATTCCTGCTCCCGGCCCAAAGCTTGGACTATCGATACGTTTTTTCGGTCCTACTAAGGAAAAAAGATCTTCAACGTCTAAGGAAACAATCCCTGCATCAACCGCACGAGCAGGCAAGCTCGTCTTTATAAACGGTTCATACAGGGCTTTAAAAAGGGTAAGCGTCGATATACGCATTTACGCAGTTTCTATAACGAGATCGTGAGGATTACCTTCTAAAGGTAAGTTAATCAATGCTCGTAAGGCCTTGAAGGTTCTTCCTTCTTTGCCGATGACACGGGCTCGGTCCTCAGGAGCAACCCTCACTTCAAAGATTATTCTATCTGAGCTCTCAATACGGGTAATGGTAAGATCTTGAGGATTATCCACAAGTTTTTCAATACAAAATCTGAGGAGTTTTTCTACGTCCATTGAGTACCCTACTTACGCCGCTGCAGAACTTTTATATTGTCGACGCAACTTTTCAACTGAGTCGCTTACCTGAGCCCCTTTTGAGACCCACTCGCTAATACGGGCATCATGGAATTGAACAAGCTCTTTAGTCTCAGGATTATACGTTCCAAGAATCTCAAGAGGCTCTCCATCTCGTTTTTTACGAGAGTCGATAGCTATAATACGATACATAGGTGCGTGAGTTCGCCCTATACGAGTCAAGCGAATTTTTACCATTCGTCATATCCTTTAGTTAACAGATACTCAATTTCATGAACCATGTTTTCCCATCTTTCTCATGAGTGTAGCATATTGTTTAATTTGCTCAAATCGGGCAAGCAATGTATTGACGTCAGTCGGAGTAACACCCGCCCCTTGCGCGATTCTTTTTTTTCGTGACCCATCTAGTAACGAAGGTATCATTCGTTCTTTAGGGGTCATCGAGCTCATGATAGCTTTGAACTTTTTCATCTCTTTTTCAAGAACTTCCCCTTGCTCAGGAGTTACCTTTAAACCTAGATTACCAGGAAGATACTTAGTTATCGAACTGAGTGAACCTAATGAGTTCATCATAGACATCGTTGCTGCAAAATCATCTAAGGTAAACCCTTTTGACATTGAACGGGAAAGTCTTTCCTGGTCCTGTAGCTTAATCTTCTTCTCAGCCTGCTCAAATAAGGTCTGCAAGTCGCCCATCCCCATAATTCTACTAGCCATACGCTCCGGTCTAAAGGGCTGCAAGTCTTCAAGCTTCTCACCAGTAGCTGCAAAAAGAATCGGTTTCTTTAAAGCATACCTAAACGCAAACGCTACACCACCACGTGTATCACTATCCATTTTGGTAAGTAAGGCACCCATAAAACCAACTGAGGTATCAAAGGCCTTGGCAACGGCAAGTGACTCCTGCCCTATCATACCATCAAGTACTAAGATCTTATAGTTTGGATTAACGGCTGTGTCGATCTTTTTAAGCTCACCAAGCAAGGTTTCATCAATATGGAGCCGCCCTGCTGTATCAAGGAGCAGCACATCCACCAGCTCTTTCTTCGCATATGCTTTAATATCTATCGCTGCAGCGACAGGATCTGTCTCTTGAGAGCGATAGAAGAGTACTCCCGCCTTCTTTGCAAGAATCTCAAGTTGGTCTATCGCAGCTGGTCTATAATAATCGACCGAAGCAACCATAATATGCCTTTTTTTGCCTCGCGCTTCAGCCTGTTCCTTAAACATCAAGGCAAGCTTACCAAGAGTCGTCGTCTTACCAGAGCCCTGCAATCCAAGAACCATAATGGTAGCTGGAAACTGAAAGCTAAAGCCACTTGTAGAAGCTCCCCCTAAGAAGGTCACCATCTTATCATGGACAATTTTGACAAGCAGTTCTGCAGGCTTCATAGAGTTAATGAGCTTTTGCCCTATTACTTCTTGCCGTATCTCTTGGGTAAATGATTCAATTACTTCAAAGGGAACATCGGCCTCAAGCAAGGCATCACGTACCTTACCAAGAGCCTCATCAAGAGATTGCTCGGTAATCCGAGATCCGCTTGAAAAGCGAGAAAAAATTGAAGAAAATTTTGAAGATAGACGATCAAACATACTCGGAGGCCACCAGAATTCTTATTATACTCTTATCTATAGGAAGACAAATACAACCAAGTCATATAGACTAGACATAGCTTAGTACAAATAAGTATAGCATAGAATAAAACTCTTGAACATTTTTACATGGCAGAGCATGAAACCAGAATCAACAACTACTATAACACATCCCCGCACGCTCTTAGTGGGTATACATGCCCCCTATAACCATACAAAGGATATTCAGTCCTATTATGATGAGTTTATCAACTTAGTACTCTCAAATGGGCTTGAATATGATGCTACCTTTTTCACAAAAATTAGAACGGTCGACCCAGCCTACTTTCTCACTAAAGGAAAAGTGGAGGAACTCAAAGAAATCTGTGATAGAGATAACATTGAAGAAGTGATCATCTCAGAACCGATTAGTGCTCAACAAGAACGCAACTTAAGCGAACTTCTCCATCTGAGAGTGTTCGATCGAACGCAGCTTATTCTTGAGATCTTTGAAAAAGGTGCCCAGTCAGCCGAAGGTAAAACTCAGGTTGAGCTTGCTCTCTTTGAGCACCGTAAGTCTCGACTTGCCGGCCGAGGTATCCACATGTCTCAGCAGTCTGGCCGTATTGGAACCCGCGGCCCTGGTGAAACCCAAAAGGAAAAAGACCTTCAGCATATTGAACATCGAATGATCAAACTTCGAAGAGACCTCGAGCAGCTTGAAAGGACTCGTGAAACACAAAGAAAGCGGCGTCTTGAGACTAAGATTCCTCAAATTAGTCTTGTCGGATATACCAACGCCGGAAAATCTACGATTCTCAATCTGCTTACCAAAAGTGACGTGCTTGCTGAAAACCGATTGTTTGCAACTCTTGATACCACAACACGAGCACTCATTATCGATGGGAAAAAAAAGGGCCTCATCTCAGATACCGTAGGATTTATTCAGCAGCTTCCTCACCATCTTATCGAAGCATTTAAGTCGACACTTACAGAGCTTAAATATGCCCACCTGCTTTTACAGGTAGTAGACATATCTGATCCAAACTGGCCAGCGCATATCCAAGTAGTTCTGGAAGTTCTTAAAGAGCTTGATATTGATAAACCGATGTTCTATGTCTTTAATAAGGCTGACCGCCTTGGCGAAGGCGAACTGGTTGGCTACAAGATAGCGCGGTATGAGCCCCAGGTACTCGTTTCAGCTCTTTCAAAAGAAGGCATCGCTCCTTTAGTAGAATTTCTTCGTGAGTGGACTCCTGAAGAGGATTAACCATCAGCTGATCAATCATATGTATCAGAAAAGAGCTAAAAGCATTCCTTGCCTTGTTAAGGAACCTTTTTTAGACTAGCACAAGAGCATAGTACAAAGTAGGTGCTCCCCCTCACTCTACATCCAGGAACATAATGAGCTTTAAAGAATTTTTTGAACAGAACTTAAACCCAGAACAGCAGCAAGTCGTAGAGCCCGAAAAAGGGGTCCTTATTGTAACCGCTGGTGCAGGATCGGGAAAGACTCGAGTTATTACGGCACGTATGGCCTATCTGATAACACAGCATCACATACCGGCTTCTCAAATCATAGCCCTTACCTTTACCAACAAAGCTGCTAAAGAAATGAAAGAGCGTATAGCTCGTTTTCTTTCCCATGAGGGGCCCCTTCCCTATGTGGGCACGTTCCATTCTTATTGCCTGCGTATACTCAAAAGCAATTCGCATCTTCTGCCGTTTAAAAGTTTCTCCCTTATGGATGAAGCTGACCAAGAAAAATTAGCTCGCGACCTTATTACTGAAAAGGGGCTCACCAAAAAGCTTCGACCAGGACAACTGGTCGCCTTTGTCTCTAAGCTAAAAAATGAAGCGACTGATGACCAAGAACGGGCTAAGCTTTGGGGCGATGATCTTTTCTACAGAGATCTGTATTATCTCTATGAAGCTCGTAAGACTGCTGCTCACTGCCTCGATTTTGATGATCTGTTAGTGCATACTCTTGAGCTTTTTAAAAAGAATGAGATCTTTAAAAAAGTATTCCAAGAGCATGTTCGTCATGTCCTTGTTGATGAATATCAGGATACCAATAAGGTACAACATGCGCTCCTTAAAGAACTAACCAAAGATCAGGGTACCTTTTCACTTGACTCTTTATGTGTTGTTGGCGACGAAGATCAATCAATTTACTCATGGCGAGGAGCCACAGTAAGCAATATTATTAATTTTAGCAAAGATTTTCCGGCAGCACGTTCGATTACCATTGAACGTAACTATCGATCAGTCCAGCCGATATTGCATATCGCTAATGAAGTTATTAAGCATAATGCCTTTAGAAATCCAAAACGGCTCTATTCAGGGCGCGATGCGGATGATTCTGTGCGCATGCTTACCTGCCAATCTGGTCATCAAGAGGGAGAAGCTGTCGCCCTTTTTCTTAAAATGCTCCGCGGACATTCAGGAATAAACTCAGCAGCCATCCTCTACCGGTCTCATTTCCAGTCCCGTTCGCTTGAAGAGGCGCTGATTCGTCATTCGATTCCTTACAAAATTATGGGCGGTATCCAATTTTATGACCGTCTTGAAATTAAGGATATGCTCGCCTACATGAGGCTTCTCGTCAATCCTTACGATAGACTTGCCTTTGCTCGTGCTATCAATAAACCGAGCCGTGGCCTTGGGGATAAATTTGAAGATCTCTTTTATGAAACATGGGATATGATGCCCTTTGAGACCTATGCAGGCATAGCACAGATGTTACTGCAACAGGGCTCTTTAACTGCCTCAAAACATGAAGCTCTTAAAGATTTTCTGAAGACTTTTGAAGGATTCTCAAGCACCTCACAACCAAGTAAGGTCCTGAATGCACTTATTGAGAGAACCCACTATTATACCTATCTAGATTCTGCCTTTGAAAAAGAAGAAGCAGTAGCCAAAAAAGAAAACCTCAAGGAGCTTATCAATGGCGTTCTCTTCTTTGAAGAGCGGCATGAAGCCACTCTTGATAGCTTCTTACAAGAAGTATCTCTTTTGCAAGAACAGATGAATGCCCCTGAGGATACGTCTGAGTATGTGAAGCTCATGACGTTTCATGCTGCCAAGGGTCTTGAGTTTGATACGGTTATACTTTCAGGAATCGAAGAAGGAATACTCCCCAGCGCTCGCTCACTTGGTAACCAAGAATCACTTGAGGAGGAACGTCGCCTTCTCTATGTGGGCATCACACGGGCTCGAGAACGGTTACTTATAACCCGCACAAAGTATCGCTATACATATGGAACACTCACTGACCAGCAACCATCACGTTTTCTAGATGAGATTCCTGAAGGCCACGCCCCACAGGAAGATGCCTCATATTGGAAAGAATACGAGCTTATACGCTACTTCAATGACTGGTTTTTCCATCGCGCTCAACCAGTAGCCCCCAAGAGTAGTGACGACTTAAACTATGAGCCCGCCTTTCAAGAAGAGCTCGAAGAACCCTCCTGGAAGCAATACCAACCGGTCTATCATGCTAAATTCGGGCAAGGGATCATTGAGAAAATCGAACAGAAGAGCACCTCTACGCATCTTACCATTCGCTTCAAGACAGGCATTAAAAAGCTTGATGCATCCTATATCACCTCTTTATAAGGATAGTACTGTAAGGAAGCACGTCCAACAAAAAAGAGTCCCCAACTATTGCTTTTCGAATTTTCGGTAAGGTAGTATAGATCTAACTGAGCTTGAGCCCAGAAAACAATACCTTACAAAAGGGAGAAATCATATGAAGTTCTTATCAAAATCTCTAGCGTTACTCGTAACCCTTACGATGCTCGCACCTGCCTTAGCAAAATCGGACAAGTGCCATGAAAAAGAAGTTGTAAAATATGTCCAAGGTGGAGCTCCTGCTCCTGGTAACGGTACCAAGGAACATCCTTTTGCCACACTCCAAAATGCTCAAAAGGATCCATCGTGGGACGTGCTTATTGTACTTTCATCAAAAGTCCCACTAACCGATGGTATCATCCTAGCAAACCGCAAACTCATAGGTGAGGAAAACCCCACCTGTATATCCTTCTCTCAGACGCAACCTACTCTCACAACCTTGGGGGTTACCGTCGTTGGTAATTCGGTCATTGAAAACCTCTATATTAAAGATACCACCGGCTCTGCCATCAATTATGATAAAGCAGAAAACCTTACGGTGAAAAATGTTCTCATTACAGGTTTTAATAAAGAAAATAGCGGAGCAGTGGCAGGAATTCAAGGCAACTCTTCAAGCCCAGGGGAAACAATTGTTGAACATACTATTATTCGCAACAATAATGGGACAACTGGCGTGGGAATTTCTGACATACCTGTAGGCGTATCCCGGAAATTAACCGTATGCAATTGTACGTTTTCTGCACTTACCAATACAGGTATCAATAGCGTTGCAGCTGGTCTTACAACTTTAGCTCGCATTGTTATTCGAGATTCTTATTTTCATGATTTTAATGGAACTACCGGTACCGGAGTCTCCTTTAACGCTAACTTTGGCGGTCAAGTGACCGCACTGGTAAAAGATTCTTCATTTAGTAATATTGTAACTGCCAGCGGTGGCGATCACATTAGTACCGGAGCATTTAGCGTATCTGGTAGCAGCGTATCAGATTTGAAAGTAAAAATTGATCGCTGCTCATTTGAAGAAGTCACCACATTAGATTCTAGTGCGGCTATATTAGCGGGAAATGACAGCTCAATAAGCGAAATCATTGTTGAAAACTCGGTAAGCATGAACTTAGCCTTTTTCTTTCAATCAATCGTAAATCACACGGCTGTACAAAAAAACAGGCTCTGTGGAAATACGGTCACTGGATCAGTCTTCTATGGTTTATACAATACCAATACTGGAACGCTAACTCCTGTGGAAATAACCGACATTAGAGGAAATCTCTTTACCGGAGGGCAAGGCATTTCATTCCAAGAAATTAATCCCTGGAAACTGCTCAAGGTAACAGCTGAACATAATTGTTTCACGGGAACACAGCAAAGTGATGCTTTTATTGCTGGAAAAGGTAATGCAGGGAACGCAGATATTTTTGCCCATAAAAACTCTTTTATTGGGTTTAGCACTGACATTTTCGATTCAGGCTCCAATATCAATTACCAGGTGAGCAAAAACTTTTGGGGTCATACTCCCGCAATTCCTTGCACAGGAGGCGTATGTTCAAGCCCATACCAGGTCTGTAAAAACAATGTTTGTCTTGGTCCAATAGTTGCTATAGCTCCTATTTTCACTGGCTTCATTGATGCGAGTGATCCGCTTGAGGAGTCTATTAAATGTCCTAATAGCTTCTGCAGAGAAGAATTTTGTAAGTAAGGCAACTCCTATCTGATACACAATCGAGCTTTCTGGTAAAAAATATACCAGAAAGCTCGAAAAAAGTAGCTAAACATAACCACTTAGCAATCAGCTGCCAAGCTTCGTCTTTATAGTATAGAAACAACCATAAGGGAGGAATATTAACTTAAAGATACCCCAGTACCCGCACCCATCAAACGACCGGATTTTATAATATAAAAGATCCGATCAACATTAACCCTAAAAAAAATCCCAGTGGAAAGCAGCTCGCAGAAAATCTATCAAATAATTGAATCATCAAAACACTTCGCAGCCCAACTCTAAGATCATTCTTTTTGAAAAAGATCTTCAAGATCTACTAGTCCTGAAACCATCGCCTCAGCATACAGAGACGGCTTCAATCCACTTGCAGACACGAAGGCGAGAAATACGAGCTTGTTTGTTTTGGTACGCTTTTTGAATGCTTCAATTTTCTTGGAGAGCAATGCAGCATACTGCTTATCAATAACAAATTCATTCAGGCTATACTTAATTTCGCAAAGAGTAATTGCACCATCATCACGGTCAAACAATAAATCAACCTGAGCTCCCTGATCTTTTGAAACTCGAGCGGGTACGTATCTCCAAGCATAGGGAATCGCTGTAGGACTTAATTGCAAGGCTATGCTTATTTGAGGAACATGCTTATAGCAGAGTGCTTCAAACGCATACCCCGACCAGCTGCGCCATTGAGCTGAATTCTGAATTCGCTCCCAATATCCTTTACGCATACCCTTTTCTAAAAGCGTTTCCTGAATCGGTTCTATCCAATGAAAATAAAAAAGACTATATTCGTCAATCATCTTATAATAGACACCTCTTCGTGCATGTTTAAACGGCTTAAACCGCTGAATGAAACCGGCCTCTTCTAAATCTTCAAGCCACGAGATAAGTCTGCCACCACTTGAAATATGCTTGAACTGAGATGCAAGGTCCTCTTGGCCTATCCCATAATGATGTTGGGCAATCGTTCTTGCAAGCTCAATATGGCCTTCTTGAGAACCAAATAGTGTCTCATATAAGTTAGTAAACTCGCTCATAAGAAAACTATTTTTTTTGAATGCTAACCGTTCGATCGTCTGAACCGCCGTAGCACCGGGCTCTATTTGGGACAGATAAAAGGGAATCCCGCCAAGCACCATATATATGTCAGCAATCTGGCGCTCGTTAAGCTTTATTTTTGCATGCACCAGGTACTCTTTTGTTTGTGCAAGATTGAGTGGCTCCAAGTGAATTCTTTTTGTAACGCGGTTATAGAGGCCACCTTTATTATTGATGATATTTTTTACGATCCATCCTCCTGATGATCCGCAAATAATAAGTTTAATCCTACCATCTTGAGACCAGTAATGATTCCAAAAGTACTCAAGCATCTGGATTAAGCGAGAATTTGGAGTTACCATCCAGGGAAATTCATCAAAAAAGAGAACTATTTTTTTCTTATTTGATAGCTCGATATAATCTGTTAGAAACTTAAAAGCGTCTCGCCAGTTATTAGGTACTTTTGCACTCCCTTCTGGAACTCCAAACGCCCGCACTAGCCCTTCAGAAAAGCCCGTTAACTGCTCTTGAAGGCTCCCATTTTTTATCCCTGTAATAGAAAAAAAAAGTGCTTCTTTCCGATCTTTAAAGGCATTTCGCACAAGGAATGTCTTTCCTACTCGTCTTCTTCCATAGAGGGCAATAAACTGGGGGGATGGTGAAACATAGGCTGAATCAAGAATTTTCAGCTCATCTTTGCGACCAACAATACTACTCATATATGCTCCTTACAATTCTGTTCCGCCTCCTTGAAGGATGCCAGAAAAGGCGGAACAGAATCAAATCCGTTTTATCCCGCCTCACTGGATGTTAAGTTGATAGTACGGACGACTTACAGATACACCCTATAGATACGAGAAAAGAATATCATGCCCCCAGATTAACGAGCACCAGACTAAAGCTTTGAGCCATCCATTCCCGCAAGTGCCTCATCAATAAAAGTATCGATGGTCTGACTTAGAGAAAGATTACGCTTTGTTGCCTCTTGAGTTAGGCGATGATGTCTTTCTGAAGTTGTTCTATATGCTATAGTACTTTTGAAAGAATACCTGTTTACAGGTTCTGCAATAGCGTGGCCTTCACATAAACAAGACTCAACATACAACGCTAACGCCTCTTGAATAGATTCAAAAGCTTCAGCTATAGAGGAACCATCTGTCATGACATGAGGTAACTCATTAATACTTAAGATATATATTTTGCCTGAGTTGCTATCACTGTCCTGTCCAACAGTATAGGTCCAAGGGAGATTAAGATAGTATGACACATCCTTAGATGCCGTCTTGATATCCATGAGCATTCGATGCCCTCCTTAAGTAGATCGTCTGTGAGGACTTTTCTTAATGATAACAACCACGTCCCTTCATGCGTCAATCGAGAGTCTCTATCTCTTCTAATGGTATACGAGATTCTTGATGCGGTTCATGATGAAATTGATAGGTCTCAATAAATGCACCCAGTGCTCGATGATTGCTTAGGAGCGCCTGAGGATCTTGAAGCAATGCTTCAAAATTTGAGTCAGGAGTAAGGGAAAGCGTTTTCCCGATGACTTTGCCATTAGCCAGTTTCACCCCATCACCAGGTACTATATAGTATCCTTTTTTCGTACCAATTATCTGATATTCTTTACCCTCTATGGTGAGGTTTTCAGGAAGATACGGACCCTCCCAATTGTGTGGCTCTAATAGATTCATAGATCCTACAACAGACCCTGCAAAAGAACCAACATTTAGAAAATCTATTAGATCCTTCGGATAGCGAAATGCTGTTATCTTACATCGATCGTTTATTCGCTTAAAAATATCCTTAAGCTGTACAATATGATCAGCTATAAGCTCATCATTTGCCTTACGAGCTTGCATAAGATAGCGAATAATAATTATCCCAGAGCCTGCCACAAAAAGAAGTGCCAGGAAAATCCATGATCGATTATGTTGTGTAACCATATTTTTCACTTCAATGGCATGATGAGGAATCACATTTACAATCTGCTGAATTGCATTTGCAATCTGCTACATTACCCTGACATCGTTTTGAATGAGCTAAATATAAAAAGACAAAGCAGAACATAGCAGCAAAACCGATCATAACATAGTTTGAGCTCGAAGTTATCGTAACACCCCATATGGAAATCGGCAGCAGACCATAAGCCTGGAACCCAATATGAACAAGCATATCCCAAAAAGCCGCCCCTGCAAGAAAATACCACAGATCATGTAATGACCAACATTTACACCACATATGTATCTCCTTTTGATAATAGATGTATTAACTTTCAGCGTAAGCATAAAAGAATCTTACGCAAGTAGCAACTCCGCCTTGTCATGTATGTGTATTTTTACAGATCCTAGCTAATGCTTGGCTAGATTCGCCAAATCCCTGGTCTGCTAAAAGTTTATGTCTTCTTTTAGCTTCTTCTATATTACCTTCATTGACATACCCTGGATACCCCATGGCTTACTAAAACTGGAAAGGAAAGGGTATCCTTAGCCCGTTGTGTTGTTAATGAGTTCTTTTTAACTAGTGGTATAAAACTATAACGGTACCCATCAGACCTATGAATCAGCTTGCAATATGAATGTTTTATGCCTTGTACAACTTCACCATCTTGAGTTGTAATATTAAAATAGCCACGTGCACGAACGGCTACTTTACCCCAATAGGTACCTTTCTTTTTACCCTCAGGGACAATCGCTCTAACGATATCTCCCGTCTGAAAGCCATACTGTTTTTTAGCTCCTTTTGAGGAACTTCTTGGAAAACCATACCTATCTACCGCGCACATCTGCCGAGAGCCATGCCCAGTTGCTTTAACATATAAGGGCATAGCATCCTTGAGTAGCAATTCCTTGGGAGTTGAAGCTCCAACACAGGCAGCATCTATCCAATGTGCTTTCTCAAAGTGTTGCTGAGTTCTATTGCACTTTGTTAAAGCTCCGGTACCTGTTTCTAGAGGCAGACCATAGGTGCTTAGAAGCTTCACAAGGGCCGCTCTCATTACGTTCATAGCTGCTGCATTTTTTAGGGGAGCCTTCGCAAGCTCTTGTACCTCATGATAGCCAAACTCAGCTGCAGTGAGATTACCTTTACTTTGATTACAGGGCCTACAGGCTAGTGTAAGATTCGATACTCTATTACTCCCACCTCTACTCTTAGGCACTATATGATCTATCTCAAGAGGCACTTCTTTTTGCTTACAATAGCTACACATATACTTGCACTTTTCAAGAACATATTCTTTAGTCTCATAGCCATAGAGTTCTCCCTGTTGATATTCAATATGAGAGATCTCAGCATTCTGCATAAGCTGTGTATCAAACTTAGAATCTTCTATGCTTATTGCTGTAATAGGGCTAGAACGAATTAATTTGTTTATCCATGTTTTGATCTGAGCAATTCTGCCTCCTAAGGATGGCGGTAAAAATCCACTTTCACGCATTCTGTTAGCAAAGCGAGCAGGTCGATAGCGAGTTTTCCTCGCTCTTCGTGAGCATCGTGAACTTCTACGTGAGGTAAGAGCTTGTGAAATAGTATCACTCCTATGTTGTATTTCCAAAGCATGAACTACCTTACCTGTTGCATCGTCTACAATGGCCATTCCTGTTGTCTTACTACCAGGATCAATTTTGAGACGTTGGGGTTTTATTTCTTCTTTCGATACCTCCTTGAGTATGATAGTAAAAGGGTACAACCTAAAGACAGATGCTTTACCCCGTGTAAGCAGTAATCGTGCCTTCGAAGGATGACACGGATTGACCGGCTTTTTGAGAGTATCAAGTACATGCACCATCACAATCTCCTTTCTCCCCTTACGGGGGTAATGTGTACCTCGCCAATGTTAAACAGCGGCATATCTTAGAAGCACTAGCATAGACCCTCTGCTTGTTTAACTTCTAAGTTCCAGAGCCTGAAACTGGTCGGCATTTCAAGGTGGGAGCTTGAGCGCTGCTGTTTAACGTAGCCTTATAGCCATTGCTGGCCCTGGCTGAAGCTGGTCAACGTGAGCTCTTGCAAGCTGAGGCTTTTAAGCCGCGGTCGTTGACATATAACAGCTAAGTTGCACCGCACATTAGCAAATCCCTGATCTGCTAAATATTTATATAATGTCTTAAATCGCATCACTGCACTAAAAATAATCTAATCTCATTACATGACGCACTTCATGCATAGTATGCTCCGCAGCCTGACGGGTCTTTTCAGTCCCTTCCTTCAAAACTGAAAGCACATAGCTTTTGTCTTTTTTAAAATGCTCTCTACGCTCCCTGATAGGTCCAATAATTCCTTCAAGAACTTCGATGAGTCGCTTTTTAAGAACTACATCTCCAAGTCCACCTCGTTGGTAGTGCGCTTTCAACTCTTCAACTTCCAACACGCGTGGATCAAATACGTCAAGGTACGCAAATACCGTATTGCCTTCCACTTTACCTGGATCAGTCACCTTCAGATGCGTAGGATCGGTATACATGCTCATCACTTTTTTTGCTATTACATCTGGAGAGTCAGAAAGATAGATAGCATTCCCTAAAGACTTGCTCATTTTAGCCTGACCATCAGTACCTGGTAATCGAGAAACCTTAGGGACTAATGCTTTTGCTTCAACGAGAATATCAGTCTGATAGACTCGATTAAAGCTCCGCACAATCTCATTGGTCTGTTCGATCATGGGAAGTTGGTCTTCACCAACGGGCACCACATCAGCCTTAATAAACGTAATGTCAGCAGCCTGACTAATCGGATAGCACAAGAAGCCCGCGTTAAGCTTTTCACCAAACCCCTTCTGAAGAATTTCTGTCTTTACGGTTGGATTACGCTGCAGCCGAGCAATGGTCACTAAATTCATATAATAAATAGTAAGCTCAGCAATTTCAGGGATCATCGACTGAATAAAGATGACTGATTTGTTCGGATCAATGCCAACAGCTAGATAATCATAGGCTACTTCAAGAACATTTTCTCGCACCTTCTCAGGCGTATCAAAGTTGTCAGTCAACGCCTGAACATCTGCAACAATGATATATTGCTTGTGTGTATCTTGTAGGATCAGCCTATTCAGAAGAGAGCCGACATAATGGCCAAGATGCAGGGGTCCTGTAGGTCGGTCACCGGTCAATACTATCGGAATAGGTGAAGTTTTTTTTGCAGCACTTTCTGCCTTTGAGCTCATAGCACCAAATCTCCATCAGATTTTTTAGTCTGCCAATAGCACCCTTCTCTGATATAAAAGCGCTGACTAAAAGTTCATTTCAACAGATTTAACTTTTTTTGTTCGCCTAGATCAATCCAAGCTAAGAATCATACTATATGAACTTGGCAGATTTGTCCAAATAAGGTATACTCAGTACGGTCGAAAAAGGAGAGACCAAGCAGATCATTTCCCATATCTTACAAGCTTGTGAAGGGGCTTCATGACATACCTAACGGCAATGCTCGCCCATGTTGCGCGCACATTACCCTACCGCGATATTATAGAAGTACTTTTTTTTGCCGGAGCAATTTATTATATACAACTGTGGCTGAAGAAGGACAGCCAGCGTAATCTTCTTTTAGGATTCTATATTTATTGTGCACTCTTTTGTGCCTCATACTATGCAGATCTTCCGGTCCTACGTTTTATCTTATTTATATTTGCACCCGCAATAGCGATGCTCTTCATTATTTTGCATCAAGAAACATTGCAAAAGAATTTTATTACTCTCTCAAATCCTGCAACCCCTCTTAAGGACCAAAGTACCTGGATTGACGAGCTCATAAAATGTACTCTCACGGCTCTTAATAAGCATAAAGATATTATTCTCGTTCTTGAACGAAATGATCCTCTTAAAAACCTTATTCATGCGCCCTATTTTATTTATGCTGAACTTAAGAAGGATGTCTTTGAGATTCTTCTTGAGAAGCAGGCGGCAGGAAACGATTATATGATCTGGATAAATCAACAGGGAAAGATTGTTTCCATTAACTCATGTTGGAAGACACAGCTTGATGAAGATTGGATTTCCCAAGATGCAGAACATATGCATGTCTGGAAACAGCAGGCACTCTACTTTAGCAGTAAAACTGACGCTCTTGCGCTTAAGATCAATCCTGTTTCACGAAGTTTTGACGTTGTTTCACAAGGTCGCATTGTGGAAGGAATGACCGCAGATGCAGTGACTACCTACCTCAAGAAACAGCTTCTTCAAGGTTCACGAAAAGAAAAAGTAGCCATAGTCCAACCGCAAGCATCACAAAAATCAGCTTAACAACCTATGCACAAGATCGCCGGCTCATATGCTGGCGATCTTATATATGTGCTATCTTGTTAATCCACACACCATGCTACCGGGCGTGATTTTACACTCATGCATAGCACGTCGAAAAAGTTAAGAAGCATGCTCTCCTTATATAAGAAACTTGGGCCGCCTCTGAGAAGAAGTCACCCATCCATTCAAACAAACTATTAAAAAAGGGGAAATGTACATTCCTTGAGGACGAATAGAGAGTCCTCTATTCTTCTGCATGTCAAGGGACATGCATCTTCGATTAAACCCATCTATTACCAGGAAAGACTCGTTTGATAGCCTGTTTCTATACTTTTTATAGGCATGGGGAGTAAAGATCAGGGTCTAGGAAAAAAATTAATGTAGATATAGTATTAGTAGCAAAGGTATCGTAAACCCGCTTGACTACGAGAGCAAGAATATCTTTAAGAAGTTAAGCCTATGAAGGAATTATTATTATGAAAAATCTATTTATTTTTTGTGGACTACAGCTCTTAATAATAACGTGTGAGGCTGCAGAGTCATCATGCCTAGCAAAACCTCGATCTGAAGAGACTACGTCACAACCAACCAAATTGGAATCCCTCTTTAAAGTAATCAGATGGGGCAACATGGCTGAAGATGATCTTTTGAACAAGGTTGATGAATTACTTAGCCAGGGCTGCGATGTGAACCAAGAAGGATATCTAGGCAGAACCCTGCTCATGTTTGCAGCTGCTCGAGACTATAGAGCTGTAGTACAGAAGCTCATAGATGCAGGTGCCGATCTGAAAATTCGGGACAAAGTCGGTATGAATGCGCTTATGTTTGGCGCCTATCAAGGGCATGCGGAAATTTGTGCGCTTCTTATTGGACATATGGGGAGAATCAATATGGATGCTCCTGATACTAGCGAGACAACCGCCCTTATGTACGCTGCACGTAGCGGTAGTAAAGCTACGATTTCTCTGCTGTTACAGCATGGTGCTCAGGCCAATGCGCGAAATAAATCAGGTTCTACACCCCTTATGCAAGCCTGTGGTGTCTCGTTTCCGTCTGTCGAGGTGTCCTGGCGTTCATCTTCGCAAAAAGGGAAAATTATAACTTTGGCTGAGGCGCGTATTGCTGGCATAGATGCCTGTACAGAACTTCTGCAAATCGGAGCCGACATTACTGCCGTTGATGCAAGTGGCAAATCAGCACTTTTTTATGCTGCGTTAAATTTGCGAGAAGATGTATGCAAACTATTATTGAGTCGAGGAGCTACAAGTATACGAATTGTTGAACCAGACAACTTACTCTACGTGAACGACCTTATGTCAGCAGCTCTTTTAGGTAATGAAACTTGCTTAAAGGTATTGCTCGATGCTGGCGTGCCAGTAAATGCCAAAAATGATCACGGCGAAACAGCTCTTCTTAAAGCAGCTTCTAGAGGCCATCTACCCTGCATTTCTTGCTTGCTCGCTGCCAAAGCAGATTTAGAGCTATGCGATGATACCGGTCTTACACCGTTATATGCGGCAGCACAAGAAGATCAAAAAGAAGCTGTTGCCACTCTGCTTAAAGCGGGCGCTCGGCGAACTCTTGATCCTCGCTTTCAACATATCAATAGCAGGTTGTCATGGTAGAGCAAGAAAGATTTTTGTAAGTTGGTCAGTTATTATTGAAGGCCTTAGATAAAAAATTTGGCATACGAAGAGACTGAGACCACGAAAAAAATACATGCGATTATTGAAATCTGCCGACCCAAAATAAAAATTTCTTGCAAGCTAATCCAATTTAAAAAATAGTAGGGTTATTATGAAAAATCTGCTTATTATCTGTGGGCTCTTACTAGGACCCGTGATGCAGTGCGAGGCTGCGAAGCCATTATGCATTACAAAGTCTCAACATTCGTTGACGGACGACAAAGCACAGAAAGCAGAATTTGATTTGCTTGCCATAACCCTCCATCGGGACAATAGACCTGAGGATGAGCTGTTAAACAAAACTCGTAAATTACTTAATCAAGGAGTCGATATCAACCAAAAACATCACTCATTGACCTTACTCATGCTCGCGGTTGGGAAAGGGTATGGAGCTTTAGTACACATGCTGTTAGATGCAGGTGCTGATCTGAACATGCGCAGTTCAACAGGTATGACAGCACTCATGATTGGTGCTTATCAACAAGAAGCAGAAATGTGTAGGCTGCTTATTCAGCACATGGAGAAAAAGCGACAGTATGGTACCGTTGCCCGTGCTCTTATGGAGTGCATGGGTTCTTGTGATATTAAAGGAGCCTACCAAGTGCTCACAGGCTTTAATCAAGAAGGTATCGATGCTACCGATGATACTGGCATGACCGCCTTAATGTATGCGGCTCACAATAGAGACAAAACTACTACTGCCCTACTTCTCCATCATGGAGCGCAAGCTAATGCCCAAAACAAGTTTGGTATGACTCCTCTCATGCTATCCTGCGGGGCCCCTATACCACAGACAGAACGAGCCTTTGATGAAATCATTACTCTCAGTATAGATGCCTGTGTAGCGCTTCTGCAAAATGGTGCCGACATTAGGCGTCGAGATCAGAATGGAAGGTCAGCACTTTTGCATGCTGCAGAGGCCCTCGGAGAAGATGAATGCAAATTATTGTTGAGTCAAGGAGCCAAAGAAACGCACTTTAATAGATCTGGTTATCCCCCTATCAAGGCTGACAATCTTCCCCTAGCAGCATTGCATAATAAAGAGGTTTGCTTAAGAGTATTACTCGATGCTGGCGTGCCAGTAGATACTGCCCTACATGGTGGGACAACTACACTTCATTGCGCTGCTTCTTCTGGCAGCTTAGGGTGCATCAATACGTTACTCGATGCTGGAGCAGATACAGAACTACGCGATGAAAAGAGCTTTACACCATTGTATAATGCTGCAGCAAATGGTCATAAGCAGGCTGTTGATGCTCTTGTTAAAGCCGGTGCCAATCGAATTCTCGATTTTTCCTGTGTTGAACATGGATATTCTCGTCACCTAGGCGAAAGTATTAAAAAATGGTTTCAGCAAGAGAGGTACAATTATGAGGAGCTTGCCCAGGAGATCGATAGATTAAAAGAAAAATTCGGTCCAGTAGCAGGTCAAAAGAGGTTCTTATGAAAAATCTCTTTATTCTATACATGCTCTTGGTAGGATGGGAAATACGGTGCAATGCGGCAGAGCCATCTAGCTTAATGCGGGTTGAATCAACTGCCCCAAATACTACTTATGAAGATAAGCTGGACTCATTCTTGAACGTGTTGCAATGGCGCCAGGACAAGTCTGAAGACGAAGCTCTTGACGAGACTTGTGAATTACTTGGTCTTGGAATGAATGTCAATACAAGAGGATTACTACAAAGGACTCTTCTCATGGGCGCTGTTGTGCGAAATTTTAGAAATTTAGTGGAACTGCTGCTCGCTGAGGGTGCAGATCTAAGCCTTCGGGATGTGGATGGGATGTCCGCACTTATGCTTGGTGCCTATCATGGTCATGCAGAACTATGTAAGCTTCTCATTGATCATATGGAACGCAAAAATAAGGAGAAGCGCCAGTATGGTGCCATTGCACGGAACTTCCAGGAGCGAATCGGTATGTGTGATATCAAAGGAGCAGTACAAGTGCTAACAGGTTATGATCAGGACACTATCGATGCTCGAGATACGTATGAAATGACGGCACTTATGTATGCTGCACGTAGTTTAGACAGAGCTACGATTGCTGTACTGGTAAAGCATGGAGCTCAAGTTAATGCACAAAACAGGTCGGGCCATACTCCTCTTATGCAGGCTTGTGGAGTTAACATACCCACTGTAGAACGCTCCTGGCCTTTTATACATAGATCGCAACTCACTTTGAGCGAAGCAAGTATCGCAGGTGTTGAAGTCTGCCGAGAATTGCTTAAAAGCGGTGCACATACAAATATTCTTGATAATGCTGGCCACTCATCACTGGTTCATGCTGCAGCTCACTTGCGGGAAGATATCTGCACATTGTTATTAGCGTATGGAGCTGAAATTATAGTCTTAAGGCCGGATATGAGATCACGCTACACTAACGATTTTATGCTAGCAGCTCTTTATGGTAGAGAAAATTGCATGACCGTATTGCTCATGGCAGGTGTGCCCGTAAATGCTCAAGAGTCTGGTACAACAGCTCTTCACAATGCAGCCTCTCGAGGCAATCTAGGGTGCATCTCTACGTTACTCGGTGCTGGTGCAGATACAGCACTGAGAGATCATGAGGGTTATACTCCCCTGCAAAAAGCAGCTCAAAAGGGACAAAAAAATGCTGTTGCTATTTTACGAGAGGATAAAAAAGCAAGAGCCCAGCGTTGCCAAAGTAATAAAACATAAGAATTCTGAAACGCTTCTGAGCATGGAGTTACCAAGAGTGCAACTCACCTTTAACAAATCCCGCTAAATACTTTAGCTTTTCAGAATTTGCCTGTACCTCTTTGGTTGATGCAACTTCTATGATTTTGCCATCCTTCATAAGATATATGGTGCCCTCCACAGTATCATTAAGCACCAGATCCATATCATGAGTGGCCACCAGCACGATATGGCCCTCATCGGCTAACTGCTGAATTTGTTGGGCAACATGGCTGGTTAAAAAAGGGTCTAAGGCAGACGTCGGTTCATCAAGGCATATAACATAGGGATTAGTAGCTAACGCACGAGCAATGGCTAGTCGCTGTTTTTGCCCTCCTGATAAACTACTAATTGCTGCTGATCCCTTATGCTCAAGCTTATATTTCTTGAGAAGCTCTTGCGCTATTCGATCAGCTTCATGTGCACTTTTATTATACACATGCTCAAGTGCTAAGGTGATATTCTGCTTCACCGTAAGATGGGGAAAGAGATTAAAATGCTGGAAAACCAAGCTTATTACTTTATGCACATTAGCATTATCTAACGTCTTATTATCAAGAGTAATCGTTCCTGCAGAACAGTGCTCAAGATCATTTAAAATACGCAATAATGTCGACTTGCCTGCACCGGACTCTCCCAGTAAAAAGGCGACATGTCCAGCAGGAACCTCCAAAGAAATATCGGTGAGGATCGGCTTGTTATTGATTGCTTTTGAGACATTATTAATTTTTAACATACCAACTCATCTTTCGTTCGATGTATTTAAATAGCAACTCAGAAACGGACGTGAGCACGAGATAAAAAAGCGCCACAAGACAGAAAATAGTTATCACGTCATATGTTTGGTTCATAATAGCTCGCGCTTCTTTATACAGCTCCATAACACCAATCACCGAAGCAAGACTAGAATCTTTTAGCAGTGTGATGTACTCCCCTACCAACGCAGGAAACATGATCCGTATTGCCTGTGGAATGACTATATAGCGCCCTATCTGCCATGAACTAAAACCGAGCACTTGCGCCGCTTCAATTTGTTCATTACCAACGCCAATAATGCCTGATTTTATAATCTGACTCATAAAGGCACTCGCATTAATAGCGATGGCACAGATAGCAGCCCAAAATGGAGAGAGCTCTAGGCCGAGCAAAGGCAAAACGTAGTAAAAAAATGTTATTTGAATAAGCATAGGAGTACCACGAATCAGCGTAACATAGAGAGTAATAGGAATCCGCACCAAAGCATTCTGGAGCGTATGCAAATATCCTAAGAGCACTCCTAAAGCAAAACCAAGAGAATACGATATGAGGGTAATTTGAACAGTAATCCAGGCTCCTTGCACTAAGCTAGGAACTGAGGTTAAAGCAAGCGATATATCAAAAGCCATGTCATTCCTTTAATAGTTGCTTAATTGCTTGTTGATAGATAGACCGTTCATGCTCTACCCAACCGAGGTAATCAACGCATTTTTTACTGCTTAGCTCGAGCTGTAAATTTCCCGATGCACCTTGATGGGTTTTCTGCTGTATGTTTACAACAGGATCTTCAGATGGCACCGATTCAGGTTCAAGCGCTACCTGCTTATAAGCATCTCGAAAAGGAACCCCCTTTTGCACCAATCGCAACGCATGATCGGTTGCAAAAAGCTCACTACTAAAAGCTCCCATACATGCTTCAGGATTAATTTTAAGCTGAGTAATTGTAAGCGTGCATATACGCACTGCATTAAGCGTTATCTCAAAACTATCCATAAGAGGCTCTTTGGTCTCTTGAAAATCTCGATTATATCCTGATGGCAGTGCTCGTATAATCATGAGGGTTTGCATAAGATTACTTAGTACCGTAGCCGATTTTGCACGGACCAATTCTAGTCCACAGGGATTTTTCTTTTGCGGCATTAAGCTACTTCCTGAACATAATTCTTGGGGAATTTCTACATACCCAAATTCTGGCGCACTAAAAATAATGAGATCTGTACTCAACTTGCTCAAATCGATCATTATCTGCGTTAATGCATGTACAACAATACTCTCTATCTTTCCTCGGCTATTGCTCACGTACACCACATTATTTTGTACTTTCACAAAACCTAAGAGATCTGCCACTTCTTGACGATCAATCGGCAGTATTACCCCATAGCCAGCTGCAGAACCCAACGGAGATTGATTAACCAATTCATAAGCGGTCTCTAACAGCATGATAGTATCAAGCAACGATTCGGCATATGCTCCAAAAAAGAGTCCAAGGGAAGACGGCATTGCACGTTGGAAATGAGTTCTTCCGGGCATAGGAATATCTTTGGTTGATTCCGCCAGTTCAAGCAATTTTTTGCAGAGCGCAAGTACTTCTTCGGTAACTCCGAGCAATTCATGTTTCATATACAATCGCATATCAAGCGCCACTTGATCATTTCGTGATCTCGCTGTATGAATTTTCTTGCCTAAATCTCCTAGCTGATCGATAAGAAAATTCTCAACTGCGGTGTGCACATCTTCATCGCTCTGTTGTATGAAAAAATTATTTTGTTCCGCTTGGCTTATGATCTCTTGTAAGCTTTTTTTAAGCAGCATGAATTCTTGCTTCGTTAAAATCCCTATGCTCATAAGCATATGGGCATGAGCAATACTGCCTAGGCAATCATAGACTATGAGGTTCTTATCAAGAATCGGATCTTTACCTACCGTAAAATGCTCAACGAGTTGATTAAGTTGATACTCTTTTTGCCATAACTTAGCCATTATTTGTTCCTTCACTATACTCTTGCTGCTGTCGTTTTATAAGCATTTCAAAAGGCAAACCCATAACCTTTGCTGCATGGGCACACCATCGTTGATCAAATTCAGTCGAAGTTATTGAACGTATTTCAGGGAAGAAAAGCCCTGTTTTTGAAGTACGCTCTACAATCGTTATGGTACCTTTATACAGTTGCAGCTTATAGGTACCATTAACCACTGTTTGAGTCTTTTCTACAAAAGCATCCAGCGTACTTTTCAGCGGATGGTACCACATACCATGATACGTAAGATAAGACCACATGGTATCTACATTCTTTTTGAACTGTATCTCTTCTTTGGTCAGACAAAACAGTTCAAGGTCTTGGTGCATTTTCAGAATAATATGCGCTGCTGGAGCCTCATATATTTCACGACTTTTCATGCCCATAATACCATCTTCAAACATATCAATAAGTCCTATACCATGCTTACCACCCAGAACATTGAGTTGCTCTACAATGGCATCTAAGGGCATCTCCTTGCCATCAAGATGAGTAGGAATACCGTTATTAAAAGCAAGCTCGATTTCTTCAGGAGTATCTGAAGCTTTTAAGGATGGTTTAAGCCATAACCATACGTCATCTGGTATTTGTTGATTGAGCCCTATAGCACCTGAGGCGATAGATCGGCACCACAAGGTTTTATCATCCCCACCAACAATCTGCTCAGTGACAGGTACCCCCCACGCTTTACATAGCTCCTGCTCTTCTGAACGTGTTAAATTGAAATCACGGACTGGAACAAGGATCTTAAGCCCTGGTGCAAACATCGTAAACACGTTATGCATTCGATATTGATCATTGCCTTTTCCTGTTGATCCCTCCATTAGCGCATCACAGCCTAGTCGTAATGCTTCTTGGGCAACTAACCGAGCTACCAACTGACGAGTCATTGAGGTAGAAACCGGATACCCGTTGTAGCTTGAATTAGCTTGAATAGCCTTTGGAAGCCACTGCTCAGTAAATTCTTTTTGTGCATCGATAACAATAGGCTCAATATTAAGCAACTTCGCTTTTTTGGTAACTTCTTCAAGTTCCTCTTTGCCTTGTCCTATATTCACGGTGATAGCAACTATTTCCTCTGCTTTGTATACTTTACGTAAAAGCTCGATACACAGCGATGAGTCAAGACCACCTGAAAAGGCTACGGCCACCTTCTTAACAGGCGGTATAGTAGTTGCCTGTATTTTTTCCATAATTGAAGTAATTGAGTTCATAATATTCCTTATTCTTGTTACTTGTTTATATTTGCCATCTTTAATCGTAAGGCTTGAGCCTTAATGAATCCTTGCGCATCGATTGGATTAAACCCACCAAGTTCATCCATGCTTGCAATGCTCTTGTTATAGAGCGATACCTGAGACTTCCTACTGGTGACGTAGGCGTTGCCTTTATATAAAGTCATATACACCGTACCACTTACCTGTTCCTGACTCTGGTTAATAGCGGCCATAAGAAATTTCATCTCAGGGCTAAACCAAAAGCCGTTATATATAAGCTCGGCAACTTTTGGCATAAGCATATCTTTCAGATGAGCAACCTCACGATCTAAGGTTAATCCTTCGAGATCTCGATGTGCTTTCCACAACATAGTGCCTGCCGGAGTCTCATAAATTCCTCGTGATTTTATGCCGATAAAACGATTTTCAACCATATCAACTCGGCCGATCCCGTGCAAAGCACCAAGCTCATTGAGATATTTAAACAGTGAAAGAGATCCGACTATCTGTTTTTCGCTATCTTGTTCAACAGCTACGGGAACTCCCTTTTCAAAAGTGATAGCAATCTTTACTGGCTCTTCAGGAGCATGCAATGGTGATTGTGTCCATTCGAAAATAGTATCACTCGAACCATACGCAGGATCCTCAAGCTCTCCTGCTTCGTAGCTAATGTGCATAAGATTTGCATCAATGCTATAGGGTTTTTTAACCGTAGCAGCAATCGGAATACATTGTTCCTGGGCATAGGCGATTAGATCTGAACGCCCTTTAAACTGCAGTAAAAACTCTTGGTCTTTCCATGGTGCTATAATCTGCACATCAGGCATCAATGAAAGATAGGTAAGTTCAAAACGTACTTGATCATTTCCTTTGCCCGTTGCACCATGCGCAAGGAGAGTACTCTTTTCTTTCCGCGCAATTTCTATCTGCTTGTGTGCAATAAGCGGACGCGCTAATGAAGTACCTAAAAGATAGCTTCCTTCATAGAGCGCGTTTGCTTTCAATGCTTGAAAAATATACGCTTCAACCAATTCTTCTTGAAGATTCTCTATATACACCTTACTTGCGCCAAGCGAGAGTGCCTTTTTTTTGATTTCTTCAAAATCTTCTTGTTGGCCGACATCAGCTACAAAGCAAATAACTTCATACCCTTTATTGCAAAGCCATTTGAGAATCACTGAAGTATCTAAACCGCCACTATAGGCTAAAATTACTTTCTTCTTCATTGTATTCCTCTGTTAAAAGTTGAGATGCCATTTCTTTTTAAGGTTATCTAAGGTCCCATCTCGTTCTAAGCCAGTAAGAGCGTGCTGAATCTGCTCAAACACTTCTGGGTATGCCTTTGGTACGGCTAGTGCATAGCTATCCGATACAGAAAGCGTAAGGATGTTAAACTTTTCAATCCCATAGAGATCAAAAAATGGTTGCACTGCTGCGCGCGAAGATACATAGGCATAGGCGCGACCATTGAGTACTGCAAGGAATGCCTCTGCAGGAGTTGCCAAACCTCTTAGATCAATTCCCTGCTGCTTTTTCATATAGCTCTCTGCAGAATAACCATCATTAACTATCACTTCTTTGCCCTGAAGATCCTCAATGCTTTTAGGCGAGGAGTCGGCTAAGGTAATAACCACCAATGGATCATTGGCCAGATAGAGCTTGGTGAAGAAAACTTTTTTGCTACGTTCTGGCGTTGGCGTCAAACCTGCAGCAAGGACCTGGATCCTACCTGATTGCGCTTCGATCAGGAGCGCATCAAAAGCCATATCTTTAAAGACAATTTCTTTGCCGAGATAGGTGCCTACTGCACGCACAAGATCGATTTCAAAACCAACAATGCTACCATTCTCTCGATATTCAAAGGGAGGAAAAGCAGGATTAGTACCAACCACGAGAACATTTTGATTGGATGCTCCATCTTTTTTGTAGCAATAGAGTACCGCAATCAAACCAGTAATACCTAGAAACAAGGCTATGAGTATCTTCTTCATATCATTCACTCTGTTGTTTGAGATTTCTTAAAATGAACACTTTGACAAACAGCTTCAAAAACTTTTTGTATATTTTTTATGGACTTTGGCGTAACCAACACAACATTTTCTCCTGCCAACGTTGCGAGAACTCCTGTATCAGTTTGCTGATCAAGAAAGTCACCAACAAACGGAGCCAGGCCTCCTAACGTTTTAACGACAATCATCGTTTCATTATGCACAATATCAACCACTCCAAGACGCATGATTTCTTGTTTAACATTAATCTCCTTAAGTTCATAAATCATGGTATCTTTAAATCTATATTTGGTAACACCAAGTTCTCGCAAATCACGAGAAACAACAGATTGATTGGTTACAATGCCATAGTCCTTTTTAAGGAGGTCGACCAACATATCCTGGTTTTCCACCGGATACTTCTTAATTAGGTCCTTAATAGCCTCTTTACGAGCCAGTAAATTCTCAATAGTAGCCATAATGCAACTCCTTTGTAAAATGAATTTTTATCCCAACCAACTCTCTGGTATTTTTCCAGCAATGGCCAGCCACGGTCATTATTGATCAAATTATATTGAATTATTATTCTTTATATTGTGAATTATAATTCATTTTATCGGGGAAGTCAAGGACTAAATAGAAGATGAAAATATAAATCGTGGAGAGAAGACAAAAGTCGGCCTCAAAGGCATTTTCGCAAGTCGAGCAACAAAAAAAGGCCCTCTGTCCAACAGCCTCGCACCTCGATTAGATAACATTGGGCTCAAATGGTCGATCAATCAGGACTCGAGAATTGACTCAAAAGGTACTACACGCAAAAGAAGATATAGAAATGAAAGTCAATGAAGCTGTATATACCGATCGGCATACTTTCCCACAAAACCCTGTGGATGAACCTAGACACCTCTACCAAAGAAGGAATTTTAAGCCAGGGAGCTCTAGGAGGCTTCCTCTCTTTTTGAAAGACGCTGATAGATATACGAAGCAATTATCAGCAAAGCTCCTACAAGTAAGAAAGCTCCTATGCGCATGCCAGTGTCAGGCATTCGATGAATAATTGAGCCCAATTTCAGCAGTGTGATAAGAAACAAAAAGAGCCCAATAAAGCGTACAGAACTATCTTTATACGCAAGACCACCAATAATAAGCAAAAAGGCTGTAATACCATAGTAAACCGTGAGTGCATATTCGCGGTAATCTGACGCTTGTGCAACTGATCGTCGAGATGCTTCACTTATAGGCTGTATAAAATACTGCAGGAGCGAAGTAATCTGCGCACGAGCCGATTGAAATAGCTCATAATAATGAATCACGAAAATAATATAGAGACGCACGAGGAGAAACAGTAATGCACCAATGACGAAGCTCACTGCCCGCCGTATAAAAACGTAGCGAGCATCTCCTTCAAGTTTCCCGCGTTCAGGAATGAGTGCAAGCGCAAAAAAGAAGAGAGAAAACAGTACTATAAGCCCTGCAAATAACAGGGTATACGAAAGTATGCTCAGTTGACCTAGGGGTGGTAAAAAACGATTGATGTGCGATAAATCAAACGATACATAATACAGAGCAGTGTAGAACAAGCTCATCAGTAAAGAAAAAGCTCCAACATAATACAACAAACGTTTCCGATAGATAAAACTCATAAGCACAACAACTGCACCATATCCTGCTGCCAGGAGCGCTTCAAAGGAAGGAATAAGCTGAACTTCAAAGATGGTTGCTATCACAAAAAGTGGCGCTATGAATGCCCCAGCTAAGGTAAGCGCCGAGAAAGAAGTATCATATTCTACTTTGTTAGGTTCGTGCGTCAAATAGGAGGCTAGCATGAGAATACCCATCAAAACCAGCGATGTGCAGATAGGTACGAAGAGCGCAATGGCGCCACCATCCCACAAGAATGGCCCTCTGAGAAATGACATGAGTATGAGTATGCTCATCGGCACAAGACTTATGAACAGAATAACTTCTCTTCGCACGAGAAACCACAAACCAGCAAGAAACACAAGCCCAGGAACAAGCAATCTTATTGCCTCATAAGAAGGCATAAACCCACTAACCGCTACTGTTCCATAACAGCTCACGGTTAAGGCAAGAAGCGTCGCCGTTACCGGACGGACGGGAACATTTCGGGTTAATAAAAAACCTATAAAATAAAGGGTCCCCATAATGAGAAAAACTGCAGTAAATAGGCTATACCCAGATCCACCAAAAATACCTTTCGTCAGTACAAAATAAGTTTCTCGCATTGAAGAAGTATGATACAAGACTTCATACAATCTTAAGACAGCAATCTGATTTGCAAGAAAAAGAAGAACGGCATCGTGTACTGTATTCCCTCTATCCTTCATCAGTCCATAATATGAACACACAAGGCAATAGAGTACTGCCATGCCTAACAAACCGATCATTTCGATATTAACTGAAAAGGAACCGAATTCAACTGCTATAAAGGTGCAAAAAGCACTCAGATATGCAAGGGAATACCAACTGTTTTTAAGAGCAACAATAAGAGCAGCGGCTGCCAGCACCAGAAAATAAGAAACCTCCAGAACTGTTCCCGTCATGCTACTATATACCGTAATAAATCCTCCAAAAAAGCTGAGATAGGCTATGTTGAGAGAATTGTAGTACACGGCAGCACTAAGCGAACCAAAAGAAACAATACCAAAACCAACAAGCGCTAAAGGCTGCGGAATAAGATGGTAATACGAAGATGCCGCAAAGATAGAGAGATAATACAAAATAATACCGCAGGCGAAGGTTGCACGTGACCATAATTGATACCGAGTCCATACATACCCACTTACTGCAATGAAGCCTGTAGCTATTGCTAATCCCAAAACCACTTGTAAAAGTGGACTTAGTACATCATGCTGTATCGCATACCGAACAAAGAAAAGAGCGCCCAGTGCAAATACAACAACCCCGAGTGTTTGCAACCAATATTTCCCAATCGTTAATTCAAGAGATCGCCAATCTCTTACTTTCTCTTTGGATGGTTCTTTAAGGGGGCGTACAAAAGGCTTTTTTTCTTCCTGTTTCTGACTGGGGGACTGTAACACGGTCTCAAGTTCTTTGATACGCTGCTCTTGTTGAGCTAGCTGTTCGCTGATTTTTTTGAGTTCTTGCAAAAGCTCATTATCGTTCTTTGCCATAGGGAGCAACCTCTCATTAGTGTACTCTTTCCATACTCATTTTTCTTCAGTATAAAAGTTTTCTCAAGAAATACTTCTCGTTCGAGCTCTTACTACTGCAGTCCTTTTCCATGAAAAAAGTTCAAAGCATCGCAACAACATCTTCATGAAGAAGGGCTGCTCTTTGTTTAAAGCAGCCCTTCTTCTTACTATTTGTTAGGCGATGTGAGATTCTTTTTTTCCCTTATACAAAAGTCCACCAATACCAAGACATGCCAGGTATGGGAGTGCAAAGAGAAGCCGCTCTTGTACTGAAGTACCAAGACTAAAGATACAATAGCACACAAGGCCAATAACTAATGCAAGAGATATGTACGTCAAAGGCACTTGAGAAGCTTTACCTCTTTGGCGTTGAAGAACACTCAATGAGATAAGGGGAAGAATAAATGACAAGATAACGCCCATGTTACTCAATGAGCCCACGATCGGAATGCTTGGCATAAGAGTTGCTATACTGAAAGACATAATCGCAATAATCATAATCGTGACCCAAGGGCGATACCATGCGGTTTCGAGGCGCAACACATGAGAGAAGTAAAAAAGATCCTGCTCTGCCATTGCATGAAGTACGGCCGCATTCGCATTCAAAAGCCCCGCTGCTGCTGCAAAAAGCATTAATGCAGAAGCTGCTGGAATAATGATTTTCATAAGCGTCTTGAAATAAGGGATTGGAAGCGTGAGGAAATCTGCAAAGGAAGAAGCTTGTTGTGCTGCAAGCTCCGTTGGACCCATAAGGTTCAATACCCCTAAAGTAAAGAGCGTATAGAGAAGCGCTGTAATAATAAAGCCTATAAGGATTGCAAGTGGCGCATTACGTTCACTATTTTCAATATGGTTACTGATGGAGCAGCAATACTCAAACCCTAAGTAACCAAATATCGCTAAAGGCATTGAATAGGGAATCATGCTCAACTCAGCAGAGGTCACCGTAAATGAAGGATTAATGATAAATGGCAACAGCAGAATAACCGATACGATCGGAATAATTTTTGAAATCGTTAATGAGTTAAGAATTCTACTGTAGAACTTCAAAGTCAACAGATTCAACCCGACTAAGATAAGAATAGTCACAAAATTAAAGAGCACTGGGTTTTCCGTAAACCAGGTCCAATTGGGACCTAAGGCACGTAGCAAGGTACCCCGCAAAGCCATCGTTTCAACCGCTATCGCAAAGGTATACCCAACAACATAGAGTAATCCACTCCAGAATCCAGCCGTCGTATTAAGACCAGCTTTTGCGTACCGATAAAAGCCTCCTGCTCCTGGGCTGTAACGGCTCATTTGCACCGTACTTAGCACAATTGGTAAAAACATTAAAGCAACCAGTAACCAGGTAATAAAGCTCGCGTTTCCCGCCACCGCAGCCATATATCCAGGTCCAATTAAAATCCCTGATCCAACCATAATATTGATATTCATCAATATAGCAGTCGTCAACGAAATTTTGTGTTGCTTCATGAGGAAACCTTTCTGGTAAGCTCTACATAGGCGCATTCGGATATCACAAAAAGATGAATAGGCCTTCAGAGCGTTTATGAGGGATCTTTCACTTTTCCTAGTACGGGAGCACTTTAATAGCAAAAGACACTTTAATAGCAAAAGACATTGTTACAGCATATCAGGTTAAAAAAATACGTAAAGCCAGTGTTACATGGGTGGCTGTGTAGGCCACACTTGATAGATTCGTGCTTTTCACTAGCCACTCGATCATACTTTTGGTACACTACTAAAAAAATGAAGCATGTATGAGATACCAGGCAAAGGTGCTCCTGTGGACACACCTAACATCTAAAGTGATGGTTACCCTATGAAATCATTCCGTACAGCTTTTACCAGCCCCATCTTTCTCAAAGTTTCATCCCTTATCTTAGGGTTTCTTCTCTGGTCTTCCGTAAGTGAGCTCTTTCCTCGCACACTGTGGGTAGCGGTCCCTATCTCTTTTTACAATAAAGACTTGCGCGCTATTAGCGCACCAGAATCAGTTCATATTGAGTTAAGCGGCAAACGATCACATATTAAACGTATTGATACTCATAATCTGGCAGTTCATATCGATGCACAAACATTGCACACGGGAGACAATCACCTAGCGATTACCCATGAGCAGCTTCTAATGCCGCCAAGCATAACGGTAGCAACAATAATCCCACAAAAAGTTGTGGTACAGGTAACTCAGGTGCCTCCTGTACGTAAAGGAGAGGCCTCATGAACCTATTCGGCACCGATGGCATCAGAAACAAAGTAGGCGCCTATCCTTTGACCCAAGAAGCGCTCCCCCTTTTAGGCAAGGCACTAGCACTCTGGTCCCAAGAAAAATATGGCCAAAATGACTCTCAAGCGTGCTTTCTTATCGCACAAGATACTCGCTATTCAGGACCCTGGATCAAAGCGGGACTTATGGCAGGCCTTCTACGCTATCCTCTTACCATTTATGATGTAGGGGTGTTACCAACACCGGGGGTATTTAATCTCATGCAAGAAGATAGCCGCTTTACCGGAGGAATTATTATCTCAGCATCTCATAACTTAGCTGAAGATAATGGTATTAAATTAGTGGATGCGCGTTCAGGCAAACTATCGGCATATGATGAGAAAAGAATTTGCGAGCTCATGAACCAACAAGGTACCGAACAGGACTTTGCGCAGCTCGGGAAAGAAATATCATTTGCGCAAGCAAAAACCCTCTACCGAAAAAATCTCCTTCGCTTATTCAGTCCCGGCTTTCTTACTGGTAAAACGATTGTTCTTGATTGCGCCAATGGAGCAAGCTCAGTGATAGCACCACATCTCTTTCGTGAGCTTGGAGCAACAGTTATTGCTATCCATAATGATCCCGATGGGTTCAACATAAATAGAAACTGTGGAGCAACTTCGCCTGAATCACTTCAGAAAGCGGTCGTTGCTCATGAGGCGTTTATGGGTTTTGCCTTTGATGGAGATGCTGATCGTCTCATTGCCGTGAATCGCAATGGAGAAATAAAGGATGGCGATGACCTTCTTGCGGTACTTCAGACACACCGTGACTATAAAGAAGAGCGCGCGTTAGTAAGTACCGTTATGGCTAACTATGGACTCACCGCCCACCTTATCCCCCTTGAAAAAAAGCTTCTTAGAACCCAGGTAGGAGATAAACATATTCTTGAGATCCTCGACGCTGAGAACCTTAATCTCGGTGGAGAGCCCTCAGGCCATATCATCTTAAAGAATATTATTCGGACAGGCGATGGCATGCTCGTCGCTCTGAAAGTCTTAGAAACGGTCATTCAAACGGGAAATGAAACTCTTGAGAGTTTCACAAAGTTCCCCCAAATCATTATCAACGTACCAATCAAGCATAAAAAAGATCTCAACGAGCCACCTTTTTCTACATTTATAGCAGCGCAGAAAGAACAGCTCAGTGCAGGACGGCTTCTCGTCCGTTATTCGGGAACTGAGCCCCTAGTTCGGGTACTTGTAGAGGGTAGAGATCTTGAAAAAGTTAAAGATGGTGCGCAAATAGTCGCAAAGTACCTCCAAGAAGCCCTTTCATAAAATTTGAACGTGTAGCTTTTAAAGTAAGAATGCCTAGGAGCTGCTCATCTCAACATCATTCTTTTGATGAGAACCAATTTCGTGAGGTCCCTGACTGCACTTCAACGTGAAGCTGTTAACTGCTTGCAAACTGCTTGGTGAGTGGATGAAGCTGAAAGTTGGCACTCCCTGGAACAAAATCGTGCAATCTTGCATCGACTGCATTGCAATGTAGTTTTTTTCTGACATGCTAGACAACAGTCAGTCTTTGCTCCTTTGGAAACCAAATAGTTAATAATGGTTGCATCACCTCTTCGGATAGCAACATCTAACGGATGAGAAACATCCTGCTCAAAACCAATATTAACGTTTGCCCCTGCCTCTATCAATATTTCTACCGTTTCGAAAACAGCTGCCGTATTGTCAGGACTCTTTAGTGCATGATGTAAAGCTGTCGTTTTATCGTCAATATTTACGAAATTAACTGAGGCCCCTAATTCCAGCAATTTTTTAATAGCTTTTTTGTTAGTTCTATTAGCCGCATGCGACAATACCGTAATTGGGCAGCACACATTAACTACTAGGCCAAGAGGCATATTGGTTCGACTTATGATTTCCTTTATCGCATTTTCAATCATTTCAGGATCATCCGCTAAAACAGCGTTTGCCAGACCCCCTACATTAAATTGAAAAATTCCATCTACTACCCCATGGGTTTCCTTGTTAATATT
>Ga0207145_1011_pt1 | contig 41028 bp, 28 predicted proteins | sample Alteio_BWMinHeat_35_FD_153578 | JGI IMG/M metagenome (GOLD analysis project Ga0207145, IMG submission 153578) | Enriched cells from forest soil in Barre Woods Harvard Forest LTER site, Petersham, Massachusetts, United States -... | ecosystem: Environmental > Terrestrial > Soil > Temperate forest >...
TGAAACGATCGATGATCGCAATGCTGAGAATCATGCGAGCCGCTGGGCAGCTTTTGGGTGGAAGACGATCTGTATTGATGGACATGCTATGGAGGAGATCCTCATTGCATTAGATCAAGCACGCACTTCAGATAAGCCAACCGTTATTGTCGCAAAGACTATTAAAGGATATGGGCTTGAGGGCATCGAAGGAAAAAATGGTTATCATGGACATGCCTTTTCAAAAGAGCAGCTTCCTGACCTTCTTGCAAAAATGGCAGACCGTTTTAAGGAGGAATCTCAAATAACCTTTATTCCACCACGCATAAAGCCGTTTCATCGTGGAGTGCGACGAGCCATTTCCCTCTCTATGCCTCCAGCACCCTACACGAAAGAGATGAAGCGGGCAACAAGAAAAGCCTTTGGAGATGCCTTAGCAGTAGCGGGAGCCTTTGAAGAAAGAATTATTTCTCTTGATGCCGAGGTCAAAAATTCTACCTTTGCAGAAACGTTTGAACATAAGTTTCCTCAGCGATTTATACAGAGCTTCGTTGCTGAGCAGAATATGGTCGGCATGGGTATCGGTTTCTATGCACGGGGATACATTCCCATCTGTTCTACGTTTGCCTCCTTTATTACACGCGCTCATGATCAGATACGCATGGCAGCCATCGACAGAGCTGCCTTGAGATTGGTTGGTTCTCATGCTGGAGTATCTATAGGATCAGATGGCCCTTCCCAAATGGGTCTTGAAGATATAGCTCTTATCCGGTCCCTACCTGACAGTATTATTCTGTATCCGGCTGATGCGGTGAGTACCTATGCTCTTCTTCAAAAAATCGTTGCCTATGAAGCGGGTATAAGTTATCTACGCCTTACAAGAATGGATACCCCGATACTCTATGAACCAAGCCAGCCTTTTAGGGTAGGAGGCTGTAATGTACTTAAGGAAAGTGATGAAGACCAGGTCTGTATTATTGCCGCAGGAATTACGGTATTTGAGGCTCTTAAGGCATACGAAGAGCTCAAGGTAAGGAACATAAAGGTCTCCCTTATTGATCTCTATAGTGTAAAACCACTTGATAAAGAAACGGTTCTTCGCATGGCTCGTAAGGCCCATAATAAGGTTATTACCGTAGAGGATCATTTCAGGCAGGGTGGCCTGGGTGAAGCCGTCTGCTATGCTCTGCGTAATGAAGGGGTACATATAGAAGTATTAGCGGTCAATGAAATGTCTCGATCAGGAAAGCCCGATGAGCTTTTGGCGTTCCATAGAATTGACCATACTGCCATTCTTGAGGCTGTTTATTCCGTTATAGTCCTATAATTAAGGTATTCTGTCCCTGTCGCACACTCTTTTTCCCGAGCACTTGCAAAAAGTTTTTTTTCAGGTATAATTCATATTAGTCAAATAACAAACAGTAATAACTCTAAATTTGGAGATTTTATGAATTATATGAAACACATATTATTATCGTTAGTCGTGGTGTTACCATTAGGTAATGCTTTCGGAACATGCCGTAACGGCCGTTGCAGTAGAAAAGCTGTTAAGGTTATTAAGGTTCAAACTATTCAACCTAATAAAGGTGCAAGAGGCGCTGCAATCGTTAAGTTTGCACAATCTCGCAATCTAAGAAGAGGCAATGCTTTTGCAGGTAATAACGTTCATACGCATACCGCTGGTGTAAATAAGAATACCGGATGCAAAAATGGCGTATGCAATTTTGTAGGTAGAGCTCAGAACAATGCTCAACTTGTTGCAATGGCAAAAGCAGTTCTTGTAAATCAAAGATGTAAAGGAAAAGCATGTGCTAGACCTGCTAAAGGCGCAAAGCCAGCAGTTAAAGGCGGCAAACCTACATGTAAAGGTGGGGTGTGTGCTAGACCTACTAAAGGTGAAAAGCCAGCGGCTAAAGGTAAAGGCGACAAGCCAGCAGTTAAAGGTGGAAAACCAGCTGTAGCTAAACCGGTTCCTATGACTGTAAAACCAGCTCCTCGAGCAGGAAATGCAGGAAGAAATCCACGTACGATTGCTCGTCCAGTACCAGCACCTGTTGTAGAAGAAGATGATAATGCTTCAGAAGTTGATGAAGAAGAAGCAGCACCTGAAGAGCAAGAAGTTGCTCGACGTCAGTATGACAGAGTGCCAGCTGAAGCATCTTCATTCTTTGGAAGATTAGGTCAATGGTTCTAAGTCTCTCATAGACTCTTTATATGTGTTCGGGAGCAGGGTACCTTCTTGGTACTTTGCTCCCGAAGTTTTTTAACGATGGATTGGAATCTCATTCAGCATGAGTTTGTAAAGTTCTTTTCCGAAGCTAGCTACTAGCTTCTTCTTTGACTTTTATGCGATGGTTGGTCAATTGGATTATTAACGAGTGATGTAAAACGATGCTCCGATGCTTTATTATTTGAATAAAGTAGCCATCCTTCCCTCATATCAGGGCACATTCTGCACTTCGGTACATATATGGGTTAACTCATTAGATCCTGTATGCTCTCTCATGAGCTCCATGAGTTGCGGAAGCAATTCCAGGAACTTTGGCAAAAGGAACTCGATGTGCAAAAGTTCTCGGTGAGGATATTTAACATTCAGTTCTACGACAGGACAATGCTTTGGAAAATGGCGCTCAGAAAACAGGGGACCGAGTTCCTTGAGATTTGAAAATGTAAATTCAAGGCCAAAGTTTTTAAGATACTCAAGAAATGCATGCAATCCTTGCGGATCGATTACCTGTAAAATATCATGGTGCGAATGAATAGAGTATACCTTTTGAAACAATGTATCTTTTGCATAATCGGCCGTTTCTACTTGCACAGGGCAGGCAAGGAGTATAAGTTCATCGATGGTAAGGTGGATCGGAGTTGAGTAGGTATCTGCGGCATGCTTGAGGCACAAGGCAACATTTCCTCCGTGGCTATGCGTGAGTATGCGTAAGAAGATATCCTTATTAGTTTTAGCATACTCTTTTTTTAGTCTGATCAGGTCTTTGTAAAGCTCATTAGCAGCTTTTTTTCGTACTGTATGATTAAGATCACCCGACCAGCCAAAAGCGTAACAATGATCTCTAGGAAAATCCTGAGGATACTTGGTACTCAGCATCGTCAGAAAATCTGTAGTATGGCTTTCTGGAAGGTCAGATAGTTTGGTAATGCCTTGAGGACAACGGAAAAAACGGTACACCGGAGGTAGATGAAGAATCGGTTCTAGGGGAAGTGTGCCATGAATAAATAAGGTGACCGGGATACGTTCCATAGCGTGAACTTTCGAGTTTCCTTGATGTATTGCTTTGAGTATATCAATTTGGTGGGTTCTCACAATGCATGAATGTACTTTTATCTCATCGCCCAATAAGTATATTATCTATGTCCTTCATCCACACGAGTTCTACTCTCTAAACCCCATTAAAACCCAGAATGTTCATTGCTCAAAAGTGCATATTAGAGAGTATATAGAAGACACGTGCCCCCAATGTCCTTTTAGAAAGTGCTCTATGGGCGGCAAGTGAATGATATTATTTTTCACTAGCATTTATTGGTATATGTGGTATACTATTAATACATTGATACGTTACAATTCGCATGTTTTTACCAAGAAAGGGCTTTGTCATGGAGATTTTCGCTTGGTGGGGCCTTTTTTTTGCGCTCTGCCTATTATTAGAGTTAAGTTCACCCGGATACTTCTTTTTCCTTTCGTTTTCGATAGGATCGTTAGCTGCAGGCGTTGCTGCATGGTACGATGTGGCACCTATGGTGCAAGGAGGGATATTTTTGGGTATCTCAGCTCTTACCTTTGCTCTTCTACGACGGTATGTTAAACGTATTGAGCAAAAAGGTGCTATAAAAACCAATGTTGATGCGCTGCATGGTAAAAAGTGTGTAGTGACTGAAGATATCAGCCCGCTGTCACGAGGCTGGGTACTAGTAGATGGTGAACCATGGGCAGCGTTACCCTATGATGATACTCCCATTAAGAAAGGTGCGGTAGTAAAAGTTATAGGTAGTGCCGGTACCCATCTTACGGTAAAGAAATTAGAAAACAATGCATAACTTAAGAGGTGTCCTATGATACTCATGATTGTATTAGCTGTTATAGTGCTGCTTGCAGCGCTTCTTATGGTGCGCTCTGTGTATTTAGTACCACAGGCAGAGGCCATTATTGTTGAACGTTTAGGACGCTATGATCGTACGCTTACGGCGGGGATACATTTTTTGGTGCCTTTCATGGAGAGGCCACATTATGTTACCTGGAGCTATTTGCTTGCAGGCTCGGATCGTAAGTACCATCGTTTTGTCAAAACTTTTTATCAGATCGATTTACGAGAACGCGTGTACGATTTTCCAAAGCAAAATGTTATCACAAGAGATAACGTGATGATGGAAGTAAATGCGCTTCTGTATTATCATATTACTGATCCAAAGAGAGCGATTTACGAAGTGGTTAATGTGCCTGAAGCGATCGAGAAGCTCACGCAAACAACATTGCGTAACGTTATCGGATCGTTAGATCTTGATGAAAGTTTGGTCTCTCGCGACGCTATCAACGAAAAGTTGCGGCTCAATCTTGATGCAGCAACCGACAAATGGGGCGTAAAGATTACCCGTGTTGAGCTTCAAGAAGTGAATCCACCTCAGGATATCCGTATCGCTATGGAAAAACAGATGCGTGCTGAACGGGATCGTCGTGCAGTAATTTTAGAGTCTGAAGGACTTAAACAGGCGGCGATTTTAACGGCTGAAGGGCAACGAGAATCTGCGATTTTGAAAGCTCGCGGTGTTGCTGAGTCGAAGGTGATTGAAGCTCGTGGTGAAGCAGAAGCACGTCTTCAGGTTATCGAGGCTGAAGCAAAAGCGATCGATTTAGTGAAGAATGCGGCTCCAGGTCAAGATCCGCTGAGCTACCTAGCGGCGATACAGTATATTAAGACGATACCGTCCCTTATGGAAGGTAAAGATAATAAGCTTATCGTAGTTCCGTATGAAGCGGCTGGACTTGGCGGTTCAATTGCTGCGATGAAGAAAATACTTTCACAAGCATAAGGTAACGATCTAGAAAGCCGTGTCTCATTTGATAGCCACGGCTTTCTTAGACCCACTTGAGCTTGAGATGTTTTATTGGTACTTTAGGATGGTCTGCATATGGGTGCAGCGTAACTCTCTACAATAAAGGAGTCCAGATGAAAAATATTATCTCTACCTTATGCATTGTTGCATTACTCTGCAGTGGAGTTGGAACTTTTATGCTTTCAGCTAAATGCGGTAAGAAATGCAGCAGCAGCACATGCACAAAAGATTGTGACTGTGGGCAAAGCGGAAAATCTTGCCGTTCAGGTTCTTGCAGATAAGTGCATAACTTAGTTAGCTTAGAAGGTCGCGAGGAAATTCGCGGCCTTCTTCAGTTGTAGCTTCTGAATGATGTGCCCATGGAGCATCGGGATCGGTAGGTACTACTTTCAAAAGCGTAAATATTCCCCCATTAGGTGTTACTTCTAAGGGGATGTCGGTCATATGGCTTAGGCTTTGATGGCGTGTTAAAGCATACAAAGGCCAGGTTCCCGGGTTCCATGCAGTAAATTCAATCGTTCGAGTTGTTCCGGGAAGAAGATGAAGTGTTGCTCCTTTTATTTGGGCAGTCTTAGAAATGGGTCCACCTTCGGTTCCTACGAGGGTCCAGGTGTAGCCATGCAAAAAGAGTGGATAGGTATTGAGCGCCATAGATCCTACATGGAGGCGCACCCGCTCTCCTTGGCGTAAGGTGATTAGGGGAATGCTCGGGGCCGCATGACCGTTCAAGGTGAACCAATTAAATTGATTTGTCGCGGTGTTTGGAGTGAGTGTCTGTGAATTTAGTGCCCATTCTTGTACAAGAAGAGCTATGTGTCTATCGACAGGTTCTTCATACTGCTTTGGGTGAACGATAACCATACCAACGAGTCCATATCTATTCTGCTTTGCAATAGAGCAGCCTGAGTGGTACAGATAGGTTCCTTCTTGATAGGCCGTGAATTCGTACACATGGGTCTCTCCAGGTAGTACGGGATTCCTTTCTGAAGATTTATCAAGGGCATGAGGATGTTCAAGGCCATGCCAGTGTATGAGTGTCGGTTCTGGTAATTCATTTCTAAAGATGACACGTACCTTATCTCCCACCGTGAGCTCAATGGTAGGTCCTGGCGTACTGCCATTATAGCCCCAGCCGTTGAGCTTCTTTTTGGTGGGTAATGCTTTTATGCCAAGAATAGATTTCATGGCGTGCAGTAATTGATGGTGCGTAGCTGCTCCATCTGTTAAGGTCTGCTCAACCGGTTGTGCCGTCAACCGAAATACTTTTATGTCCCCAATTTTGGTATACCCTAGAGGCTTTATGCCGGGAGTTTCGACGATACCGATTTCTTTTCCTGTATTGGAGGGCTTTGGGGAGATCCGTATGTTCGAACTCTTCCAGGCATAGTTTGGGTACTCAGATTGTTCTGAGTATCTTTCTTTAGTAGTTACTGCAAGCTTTGTGCTCCCCTGCAAGGCGCTAAGAGATAGCATCAATGAGGGTATAGGTACGAGTAAGCAAAGTATCTTTTTCATCATTTGACTCATTGAGGGTATTTCAGCAGCGACTCTTTTTCCCCGATGCTGTTCCTAGATAGAGCGTGCCATAGAGTCTTTGTTAAAGTCTAGATTTGGAGAAGAAATTTTGTTTATCCAAAGAGATGGCGATGGCATTGCTAAGGGTACCCATAAGGGTAACGTTAGGTGTGTTAAGGAATTTCAGAGCGCCAGTTATAAGGAGCTTTTCTAGCCAATGGCATCAATGTTCCTACCTATGGTACATTATGTACCATAGGTAGGATTTAATTGCTTTTACGAAGCTACAGCTGCCGCAGTTGGCTGAGGAGGTCTGCTTTTGATGCTTTCGCTCATTTTCTCAAGCTTCTGGATCTTCTCTTCATGCGATCACTGCTTGTGCTAAAGGAGGTGGGGTTGGCGTACCAGATGTTTGAAAGCGGCAGTTGCAAGGACATGTAATAGACTCTGTAAGTGGATGGCTTGCATCAATATAGCCCGTGAACAGAGAAGGAGTTGCAGGGAGAAGTACTATTGGTCCAAAACACAGTGCATTTTGACAGATTTGGTATAGACCACACATACTTGTGCTTGTGCACGGCGTCGTAGGTGTACCCCAGAAGTTTTTGCTTACCAAGTAACTGACATTGCTTCCACCGTCTTGGATATCAGCAGTAAAACCGGAGAAGGTATTTTCATGGGCCCTAATGAGTCCATTAAACGCTCCTATTAAAGTTGTGGTTTTAAAACCAGTGCTCGAGCTAGTACCGAAGAAACAATTACCTTCTACAGTAATATCAAGGAAAGTCCAAGGTATGGAGCTAGAAAGGGATGCATTTAGGTCGATACCTATAGATCCAGTGAAGCAGTTCCCTATGATTTCAGTGATTTCTACAGGCTTGGCGGCAGTGGTATTAAAGGCTTCTGCAAGATAGAAAGTTCCATCGGTAACCGTGTTGCTACATAGCTTAGTTCGTTGTATGCCGTTAGCAACTACTTGTGACTCGAAAAAAGTTTTAACATTGTTGCTGATTGAGTTTGTTACAGTTACTTTGCTTTTTGATGAGTTGGTATTGAATATTCCAATAGCTGCAAAGGAACCAATTTCAAATGAGCAGGAATCAATGTCCATTTTTAGCTCTGGTGAAGGCCCTGGCTTGGTAATATCAAAAAATGGATTGCCCGCAATATTATAACTAGCAATATTATAAAAGGAGGAATTCTTTATGAGAACTTTCTGAACACTTCCATTATGGGGGAAGCAAAGGAATCCGAATCCGGCAACCCCAACAAAATCATGAAAATATGAATCTCTAACAACAACGGAAGAAAAGGCAGTGGTAGTACCACCTACAGGTTCAGACGTGATACCATTAGCATTAAGTTGAGCAAACTCGCACTTGCATACTATTAATTCCCGATGAGCAGGGGTTACCGGAAAATCTTGAATTCCAGGACCTGCATGATTGTTGCGAATAATAACATGCTCTATAAGAGTTTCTCCAGACTGTGAGCATTGACCCTGAATTCCTCCTACGAGTAAACCTGCAAAGGGACCACCGGCGGGAACTGTGACATTTCCTTGGTTATGACCGGTAATGAGGCAATCCTGTACGATAAGGTTCGTTGAGCTATCATAATTGATAGCAGAGGATTTGGTATCTTTAAAATAGATATTCTTAATGACGTTATCACCAGTAGCGGTAACACCGACTCCATTAGAGTTGGTAATGATCGATTGTATGGTTGATCCAGTGAAATCTGTTGGATTACAAGACCCTATAATTTGTTGTCCTGGTTTGAGGGTTATGCCTCCATCCAGTGCTGTTAGTGATGGAAGCACAATGAGTACATCCCACGTAACAAGCGCTGCAGCCGCGAGTGTTGCGAAAGGATTCTTTTTGGTACCATCACCATATGGCGAGGCATTGGCTTTGACATATTTTACGACTTCTTCCTTAGGACAGGATTTGTCAGCTTGTGCTAACGTAGGTGCGAGAAGCGCAAGGGTTACGAGTAACAGCAGAGATTGAGATACGAACTTCATAGGATTTCCCCCTTTGTAAAGATTTATTTCTGGGTTCACTACCCAGTTACTCTTAGGGTACTCTAAAGAAAATTCCGAAAGCAATAGTTTGTGCTGTTAGCACAAGAGAGGTGGATGGTAAGTCATGCTAGTTATTTTTGATGAAGGATAAAAGGCTTGGTGATCTTGGGTAGTTAGCCAATGCTCCTACCTATGATACATACTGTACCATAGGTAGGAACTTGATTACTTTTAAGAAACTACAGCTCCCGCAGTTGTTTTATGGGCACCGTTTTTGATGCTTTCGCGTATTCTTTCAAGCTTCTGGAGCTTCTCTTCAGTAGAGAGCACTGCTTGTAGTAAAGGTGGCGGTGTTGGTGTACCAGATTTTGAAAAGCAGCAGTTGCGAGGACATTTAATAGAAACTGCAAGTGGATGACTTGCATCAATGAAGCCAGTATAAGGAGGAGCTGGAGCAACAACTATTGGACCGAGACAAGAACCATGCTCACAGGTTTGAAATGTTGGACAAGGACTTGTGGTTGAGCAAGTTGTCGTAGGAGTACCCCAGAAGTTTCTGCTTACCAGGTAACTTACATTACTTCCATTGTCTTTAATATCAGTAGTGAAACCAGAGAAGGTATTTTCATGGGCATTAATGAGTCCATTAAACTTGCCTGGGGTGGCTGAAGTTATGGTATCAAACAAAATACTGCCAGTGCCGGACCCGTAGAAACAATTACATTCTGCAGTAATATCAAGGAGGGTCCAAGCTATGCTTGGGATTAGTTCGATACCTATAGATCCAGTAGATCCAGTGAAGCAGTTCCCTATGATTTCAGTGATTTCTACCGGCATTGGAAGAGTCACTAAGGAATGGAATGCTTGTGCTTCGTAAAAAGTTCCTCCCGTAACGGTGTTGCCACAGAGTCTATTGTGTTGTACGCCGTTATCAACCACTTGTGACTGGAAAAAAATGCCCACATTGTTACCGATGGAGTTTTCTACAATTGCTTCGCTTTTTAGTGATGAGGTATTTTGTATTAATACAGCTCCAGTGGTAGCATTTTCAAATGAGCATGCATCTACTAGTATTTTTAGATCAGATCCCGATTTAGGAAAGGCGGTAACAGGTGGAAAGTTGCCAAGAATGGATGCCCCAACATTATCAAATAATGAGCTTTTGACACAAACAGTTTCTGTTGTGCCGCTAAATGGTTCACAAAAGATTCCATTGCCATTAGTAATATCGTGAAAATAGGAGTCTTTCACCACGACATTTGAGGACGTATTGGTTACTGCAAGGGGAGTAAAAATACCCGTATTATTGAGTCCAGAAAACTCGCAATTACATACGGTTAACTCTCGATGAGCAGCATTGGTCGTGTAATCAGTGATTCCTGTTCCATTTTTGTTGTTTCTAATAATTACGTGCTCTATAAGAGTTTCACCGGAGTTTCCGTTTTTACCCTGTATGCCTGCTGCTTGTAGCCCAGCAGTAAATATAGCATCTACGTCGACAATGACGTTTCCTTGGTTGTGGCCGGTAATAAGGCAGTCCTGCACAGTCAGGTCCGTTGCGTTATCGTAATTGATCGCAGAAGAGAAGGTATCCTTAAAATAGATGTTCTTAATGACATTATCGCCAGTAGCGATAACACCGACTCCATTATTAGTTGCCAAAGAAGAGTTTGTAATGATCGGTTGTGTTGGGGATACAGAAATATCTGTTGGATCGCAGGCTCCTATGATTTTTTGTCCGTTCTTGAGAGTTATACCCCCCCCCAAGTGTCATTGTTGAAGGAAGTACAATGAGTACATCCCACGTAGCAAGTGCTGCAGCAGCAAGTGTTGAGAAGGGATGCTTTTTGGAACCGTTACCGTTTGGTGAGGCAGTGGCTTGAACATATTTTACGACTTCTTCATGACAGTGCTTGTCAGATTTAGCTAACGCAGGTGCGAGAAGCGTAAGAGTTACGAATAACATAAGAAATTTGGATACGAACTTCATTGGATTTCCCCCTTTGAAACGATTTGTTTTTCTGGGCTCACTACCCAGTTACTTTCAGCGTACTCTAAAGAAAATTTTGAAAGCAATAGTTTCGATAATCAATTTTAAGGCACTGTAGATTTAGGATTTTCTCAAGAGAGTGCAAGATTATATTGATCTGTATTGTTTAATAAAAGATGCTCTCCTTGGTTGACGTTCCAAATCTTTGGCGATTGTATCTTAGGTCATGCTGAACCTTCATCTATTTTCACCATTTGTAAGCATGGCATTAAGGATCAATGCGAGCTACTTTAGATGACTTTCTGGCGCTTTGGGAGATCGTGCTGACAGGAATTATGTGAGGGGTTGATTAACCGATTCGTAGAACTGAGGTTTTATTGTATCTTCTGGTAAGTCTTCGTACCCAGATTCTTTGGGTTTTTGCGGCTGAGCAACTATAATCAGAGCATAGTCTGCTGATCTAACTTCATCTGAAGAACCTTGGATACCTGATTCTTGATTTTCCTCGTCAGCTGATGAGGCCTGGTTGTGCATGCCGCACCAGCCCCGCACAAATGCCACAACCCCAGCTATAATGCTACATAAAGCCAAACCGCCACCTACTGCACCCCCAATAATAGCATAGGGGTTTTTGCTGGTAGTAGGACTTATAAAAGGGATTGCTGAAGTATCGGATGAGCTTGGGGCCGTTGTTGTACTGTGAGCTGTATTTGGGGTTGGTGTAGCAGTAATGCCGGTACTATTGACAGGGGCGGTTGAGCTCTGATTGAAATTTGGAAGCGGAGTCGGTACCGCGCTACTCATAATTGATGAAGATTGAGTCGCTAGAGATATGCTAGGCGTGTTCGAAATACTGGTTTCTGTATTTATAGTAGGTGGAGATTGATTTACTAGAGAGCTACTAGCACTTTCTGAGAGACTTGTTGCAGTATTTAATGGCGTTGGAGATTGAGTTGTTAGGGTGGTGCTAGGCATGTTGGAAATGCTGGTTGTTGTATCTGTTGCCAATGAAGGTTGAGTAGCTACAGAAGTGCTCGGCATGTTAGTTATGGATGGATTAATTTGAATCATCCCTTGTGCCGTATTTATCCTTGGTTCAGCTAAATCAATAAACGTAGAATCGATATAAATTGTGTTAAGATAACCAATAGCCCGTGTAACGAGAAGACAGCTTAGTGCGGGATTTACATTATTATTATCTCCGTAATCGTTCCAAACGCCGTTTGAAAATGTCCATCCTAAGCCGCAGCTTGTAATGTTACCGGAGTTTTTATCACGAAGCACAAATGTTGCGTTACTGGAATCAAAAATAGTAGAACCATAAGTGGTTGGAATATTATTTCCACTAATAGTCATTGGCAAAATGGGCACAACTGTACTATTGGATGTTATATTTTGATAACTATTTGTTACTGATAACGCTGTAGCACGAGGCATTCCAATTGAGGACTCCTTGTTTTGCAGAGCAAGAGCAATCGTCAGCGCTTTCCCCGGATGCTCTCGCACAAGTTTTAATCCTGACTTCACCATTTTAAACCCCGACTTACAGAGTACCAAAAGGGATTGTAGAGTTTTGGCTCCATAAGAACGAGTATCTGGAGAGCTAGTATCGCCCATCAAATCATTGCTTGTAGATTGATGTTTAGGGCCGTTTACTTTTTTTGAGGCAACTTTTTTGGTAGAAGCTTTCTGCGTGGCCTTTTTTTTAAGTGCAACTTTTGGAGTAGCTTGTGACCTTGCCTGATAAGACTCATTTTCAAGGTTGTGAGAAAGAAGCTCAATAGAAGCTGCTGATGTTGATGTGACAAAACTTGCCATCACACTAAACACCATTCCTATCGCAAACCACTTTTTCAACCAAATTGACATTTTTTTCCTCGATTTTCAACTAACTATATTCTATCATATTTATTTTCCAGAAATTGTCAAGCCTTTTCCAGTTTTTTTCGAGCAATTGTCTCACTGGTTGGTCGTTTACATCAATATTGTTTTCGAATTGTCCAATCTGCTACAATATTTCTCACTTGATTTCTAAATTGTCTGCATTGCGAGCGTCCTCTGATTATGAGCTTGAAAGAAGTTTGCCCTCACTTGCCCTTCATACCCTTGGTATGAGCCTGGAGCTGAACCCTAATGCCTTGAATACTCATGTTGGATACCCAATTCATGATCATACGCTTGAGCAGGAGGATGATTTCTTGCTCATGCGATATTAGCCCGCACAAGTGCCAATCTAGAAATACCTGCGGCATCCAATAATATCATAGGGAGGTTGGGATGATAGGAATTAGGTAAAGATTGATTAGGTTCTCATTTTGCAGCTGTCGGCAAGCCAACATATCCAGAATTGCTAGAGGGTTGAGGAAACAAATCGTATTGAGATCTGCTTGTAGCTGCTGGCATGTCTTCGCACTCAGATTTGACCGGTGCTTTTGGCTGAGTCACTATAATCAGAGCATAGTCTGATGATGTAACATCATCTGGAGCAGGATGTGCAATACCTAATTCAGGATTAAGCGTTTGAACAGAGGAGAATTTTTTGTGCATACCACACCAGCCTCGCATAACTCCCACAACCACTGCTATAATGCCACAACAACCTAGAACAACTCCACCCACCGCCCCCCCAATAATACCATAGGAAGGTTTGCTGGCAGGAATTAGAGTGATTGATGAAGCATCGGAGGCACTTGAGGTAGCTGTTGTTTCATGAGCTTTACTTGGTGTTGGTAGAGCAGTAATATTGGAACTATTGACAGGGTTGGTCTCTGAAAGTGAAGCAGGCAGAAATGGAGTTGTCTCTTGAGTAGGATAATATAGATTTGACGCTGGCATTGAAGGTGTTGCAGGGTGAAATAGAGTAGGTGCAAATGGAGTTGTCTCTTGAGTTGGATAATATAGAGTAGGCGCAAACGGAGTTGTCTCTTGAGTTGAATAATATAGAGTTGGCGCTGGCGTTTCTTGAGTTGGAAAATGAGGAAAAATTAGAGTCAGCTTTGTCGTTGGATAGGGAGTTAGAGTACTCGCGGTAATTGAAGTTGAAGTATTCGCTGTAACAGAAGGCATTCTGAATGAGGATGTTTTATTTTGTAGTGCAAGAGTAATTGTCAGAGCTTTTACTGGATGCTTTCGCACAAATTTTAATCCTGACTTCACAAGTTTTGATCCTGCCTTTGAGAGCACAAAAAGGGATTGTAAAGCTTGGGCCCCATAAGAAAGAGTATCTGGGGATTTATCATCCACCATCGGATAACTACTTGTAGGCTGATTTTTAGAGACCGTTGCTTTTTTTGATGCAATTTTTCGGGTAGAAGCGTTTTGCCTGGCTTTCTTTTTAGGTGCGATTGTTTGCGTGACTTTTGACTTTGCCTGATAAGACTCATTTTCAAGGCTGCGAGGAAGCTCAATAGAAGCTGCTGATATTAATGTGACAGAAGTTACCATCACACTAAATACCATCCCTGCTGCGCACCATTCTTTCAACCAAGCTGACATTTTTCCCTCAATTTTCTTATAACTCAATGCTACTTGGTAGATCTTCCTGAATTAGGCAGAAATTGTCAAGCCCTTGTCGTCGTTATAGGAGTGATTCCTGCATTATCTCAATATTTACATCGAGCCATTTCTTCATGAGCCTAATCTACTGCGATATTTCTCACTTGATAGAAATACCTTTTCAAAGTGAGCCTGAGTAACCAGCGCTTTCTCATCGCGGACTGCATGAATAGCTGCCTCATTGACGATGTTTGCAAGGTCAGAACAGGTGAGGCCGCGAGTTTTCTGGGCGAGGACTCCGAAATTAAGATTTCCATCAGTTTTGATTTTTGCAGCATGGAGGCGCAAGATAGCTTCTCGGCTTTGTTCATCAGGAAGAGGTACCGTTACTATTCGATCGAATCTGCCTGCACGAATCAGCGCAGGATCTAAATCCTGGTGGCGATTTGTTGCGGCAATGACGAAGATATCATCGTCTTGTTTAAATCCATCTAGCTGATTAAGGAGTTCATTTATCGTAGCACGGTATTCCATCGCATAACCACTTTCAACGTTGCTACTGCGTTTACATCCAATTGCGTCGAATTCATCAATAAAAATAATCGCTTTTTGATAAGCGCTATCTTTAATAGCAGCACGAGCTTCGTCAAATAGCTCTTGTATGCTCTGAGGTCCTTGCCCAGCATATTTACCAATAAAACGATTGGCCGTTGTGGCGATGAATTTTGCATTGACCTCACCAGCTATAGCACGGGCAATAGAAGTTTTACCTGTTCCCGGGGGACCGACAAGTAGGATACCTTTTGGCATATGGGCCCCTACAGCACGATATTTGTCACTTTGGGCGATAAAGTCAGTCACTTCACGGATATCTTGAGGAATAGTACCGGCAAGATTGGCAAACGTATAGGGTTTCTGCGGAGTCTGTCCGGTCGATTCTTCCGAGCTTGAGTTTATTATAGCCTTCGCTCCGAAGGTTACCTGTTTCTTGGTGAGTGCTGCACATGATACCCCTGCATGAACTCCTCCTAAAAAGACCCCTATGTTATCAAGCAAAGAAATTCCTATATTGTCAAAGAGAGAACCAGGAGCACGAGTGGGAAACATACCTGCGAGGGAACCAAGGATATGAGCTGTAATGCCAACTCCATGGCCAACGGATCCATGAGCAAGCTCAGTTGTAGAGTCACCACATATATAGCCAAGAGCACAACCAAGTGCCGCAAGACCGTACTTAGTTTTGCTTGGTTGAGAGCGCACACTGTTCAGGGTATGGTAGGTAAAAAATCCATTAGACAGGGCAATAGCCAATGTCTTTGCTTTGTCTGCAGGCTGTATACTTAGGATGAAGGTACTCATAAGAGTGATGCACAAGATTCTTGGAAGAAACGAGCGCAATCGAAATGCTTTTTGCATGGAATCTTCTCACTGTAGTTATATAATTCTATATAGGTCATTATTTGTTTAGTATAGCAGCTGAGCAGGCGTTCTTCAAAAGGCTTGAATCAATGGAGTATAATGAAAGGTTGTGTTCGTAATGACAGTATGAAGAAGGGTGAAGAAAGGATAACATCTTTGATACCTGCGTGTAGCGACTCTGCTTGGAGCGCCACTCATAGAGCCATGCCCTTCTCAGAGATTCTGAAGGTCTATACCGGTCTCGATTTTCTGCTTTCCAGGCTCATTCCTAGTTGCTTCATCTAAGAGCAATGAAGAGTAAGATAGCCTATCCAAGGAGGGCTGCCAGTCCTTTGAATCCTTGTTCCTGGGCAATCATCTGTGCGGTTTTACCCGCTTTAGTCCTCAAGCTTCTATTGGCTCCTCTGCTGAGAAGTAGCTTACACGCAGCTTCTTGGTTGGCCATTGCTGCCCTATGAAGTGGTGTATAGCCTTCGGTATCGGGCAAATCGACAGGGACTCTCAAGTTTAGGTGCATTTCTATAATCTCACAGATCCCTTCCTGAGATGCTTTATGAATAAGAGGGATCGAAACGTATCTTTTTTCGGCAGTCTTAGATTGTGCTGAAGCCTTAGCTAGAGGGGTAATCAATTCTGGCGACATTAGTATATACCCTGCAAGTTGTACGGGTAATTGTTCATATCCCTGGGCCGATTTAAATGCCGATTCTGGCATTGTTGCATATCCAGAAGGTGCCTGTGGTATGTTTCCATATCTTTGCGAGTTATTAACAGAAGAGCTTTCAAGGAGAGTTGCGAGTTTCGCAAGCTGTAGTTCCTTCGCGAGCATTAATGCTGTTTTACCATCTAAAGTCGTGAGGTTTCTATCTGCTCTGTGTGCTAAGAGTAATTTACAGCTGTTTTCTTGGCCGGCCATCACTCCCCTATGAAGAGGAGTAAATCCGGCGTCATCACGCAAATCGACCGGAACGCCTAAACTAAGCAAGACCTCAAGATCTTCACAAGATCCTTCTGTTGCTGCCTTATGGAGCGTTGCATAGGAGTCGTTAGAGTTTTCTGGTTGCCGAGGAAGTACTGAACAATAATGGGCACTTGCTGTATCTTTGAATTCTGCAGCAACGGGAACTGCCACATAGCCGTCTGGCTGCCGAACATGGACTGCCTCATAATGGCCATTTACTGAGACCTGAGCTTTCTCAGATTTTCCATCAAGTGGGGCAGAAACATCCTCATAATTATTCTTTGCCTTAGTCGGTATAATTTGATAGGGCTGCTTGTTTACTGCTCCGTCATGGTCATTTTCGTTGTTGGTACTTACATATTTAATACTGACGTTAGGAGAAACTATGCCTTGAGCTGCGCCTTCCTCTGCTAATTCACCCCGTCTTGCATTCAGAGTCGCGAGAAATTTTCTTAAGAGTTTATTCTTCTTACTGAAGTAAAATCCAGAACCCTTACAGTTTGCATGAAATTCTATAAGTCTTAGACCAATAGGTCCATTTGAGGCTATAGCTGCCAATAAAAGCGGTGTGTTCCCCTGCTTGTCTGGACGTGAGAGATCAGCTCTATGAGCGAGCAAAAGATCCACCATCCTTCTATTATTATCCTCAATTGCTCTGTGAATCGGAGTTTTTTGATTTTTTAAGGTAGGTATGTTTGGATTAGCACGATTATTGAGCAAGACAGAGGCAGCTTCATAACTATCACGTAAAACTGCAGTGAAAAGAGCTGTTGCCCCACTATGTGTTTGTATATCGACATGTGCTCCACGATCGATGAGTATTTTGCATAGTTCTGAATGATTATTCATACTTGCTGCATGTAATGCTGTTCCACCATCAGGTGATTGAGCATTTACCTCTGCTCCGTAATTTAATAATAATTGAGTTATTGTCTTATGGCCTAATTGACTTGCAATGTATAAGAGTGTAACGCCTTGGTGATTCACCCCATTAACCTTGACTCCCCGCGATAAGAGCCTTTTTACCTCATTAATCTCATTATTAGTACAGGCGAGCTCAATGTCTGAGACAGCATTTTCAATAACTGCTTGCTGCATCCCTCTAAGAGAACCTATACTGAATACTAGTGTTCCTACAATGTGTACAAGTATGTTTTTATTCATGTCGGTCCTTCTCTTGGTTATCACAAGAAACATCTTATAGTTGAAGCCTCTTTAGACGTGTAACCCCTTCTTTTGGAGCCTTTACCAGAGCCTGATTTAAGCTCTTTTCCGTTTAATACTACAAGACTTTTCAAAAAGTCTTAGCTTAAGGGTAGCATGATTTTTTTTGTCTGGCCAGAAATTATTACAAAAAAACAAATTAATTTCTGCGCTTGGCTCAAAAATACCCCACACGAGATTCTTCTCGCAATCTTTGAGCTTCTCAGGGGGGCTGTTAGGTGTTTTCGGTAATAATTAAAAGGATCATGACTCTGAATAGCGCTCATAAACAAACACAGTGCTATGTGTTGTCTCTATCCAAGTGGTGCCATGCGGATTGTAGAAAAAACTCCCAAGATTGGTTCTTGGGAGTTTCGTTTCAGATAATCTGTTTAATCTGTTTCTTATTCGTCGTCATCCTCATCATTGAGGGTTTCTTCAGCAGAGATATTGAACTCCTTATCAAAGAAGGTCTGAAGCTTCTTGCTTCGTGAAGGATGGCGGAGTTTACGGAGCGCTTTTACTTCGATTTGGCGAATACGTTCACGAGTTACCGAGAAGTCTTTACCTACCTCTTCAAGAGTATGCTCAGAGGCGACATCGATACCGAAGCGCATTTTAAGTACTTTTTCTTCACGAGGTGTAAGTGTTTTAAGCACTTCACGGACACGATCTTTTAAGTCACTGTTAGCAACCGTATCTGCCGGTGAAAACTCATTTTCGCTTTCAATAAAATCTTTAATGAAAGCATCTTCACTATCACCAACAGGCGTTTCAAGAGAAATAGGCTCTTTCGAGATCTTGATAATATTCTTTATCTTCTTCTCGTCGATATTAAGCTCTTTTGCTAACTCAGTGTGTGTTGGTTCACGGCCATGCTCTTGAATGAAGGTTCGCTTAATTTTATTGATCTTATTAAGCGTTTCAACCATATGAACGGGTACACGAATAGTTCGTGACTGATCTGCGATAGCACGAGTAATGGCCTGGCGGATCCACCAGGTTGCATAGGTAGAGAACTTAAAGCCCCGTTCAAATTCGAACTTTTCTACCGCTTTCATCAGACCGATGTTTCCCTCTTGGATCAGATCAAGAAAATGAAGACCACGGTTTACATATTTTTTAGCGATATTGACTACAAGACGGAGGTTTGCCCTTGCAAGATCATCTTTTGCTCGCTTATCTATGACCTGCCCTGTTTTGAGCATCGTATAGTATCTAAAGATATCGTCTTGGGGAAGTCCTGCTTCTTGCTCAGACTTTTTGATCGCTTTCAGAGCACCGCGCATAAGCCGATGGACCTCTTCCATACGTTGCTGTTCTTCTTCAGTGCGTTGCTTCTTAGCCTCTAAGGACATATGTTCAGTCTCATAGTATTGACTTGCTTCTGTACGCTCTTTGATCTTGTTGATGATCTTTTCAAGGCGCTTTGAAAGTTTGCGAATGAACTTATTAGAGAGCTTTATCGACTGTATCGTCTCAGCTATATCATTTTTATTGGCTTGGACGGCTGCAAGCATCTCTTTTTTCATCTCAGAAGAATTAAGCTTATCTCGATAGCTTCGATAAATCTTAGATTCATTGTCCACAAGCTCTTTTATTTTAGCGATGGTCTTAAGAAGGAGCTTCTTTTCTTCTTCGACTTTGGGAGCATTCTCTTCATCAAATTCAGTAAATTGAATGATATCTTTTACCGGAACTGAGTTCTTTTCAAGCCGTTCTCCCAGTGAAATAATCTCTTTATGAATAAAAGGAAATCGGGAGATCGCTTCAATAGATTCTCGTTTGCCCTGTGTTATTTTATTCGCGATGATAGATTCTGTCTTTTTATTTAACAGAGGGATCTTGCCGATATCTCGTAAATAGCATTTAACGCCATCAGCAATATGAGCAGCTTCGCCCACAACTCGAACGGTAGAGCGTCCATCCTCTTCATCTTCTTCATCTTCATCAACATCTTCTTCGTCGCCCACATAGTCGATCGATGATTTTAAGTGTGAGGTTAAATGTTCTTTCTTCGATTCCTCTTTGTCAAAATCTTGAAGAGCTTCTTCTTTGTCGATCTCTTCTTGCATAACAAGAGTCACATTAGATTTCTCAAGAGCTTTTAATAGGTCAGCCGTTTCAATCTCTGACAGATGATTATTTTCGCTAAACTCCATGATCTCTTCATAGCTCAAAGCCGCAGACTGTTTTCCACGCTCGATAAGCTCATCGATGAGTTCTTGTGTTTCACCCGCTTCAATCTCTTTTTTAGGCGCGGCAACATTTTTAGGCTTCGGTTTTTGAGGCCGTCGTAGAGGTTCAACAGGAGTAGCTGGCTTTTTAGCCTCAAGGACGCTCTTTGGCATAACTTTTGGGGTAAGGGCTTTTTGCTCAACGGCTTTTGGTGTAACCTTAAGCGGAGCTTTAGGAGAAGCCTTTTGAGTTGCTTTAGGTGTAACCTTAGGCTGAGCTTTTGGGGTTGCTTTAGGTGCAACTTTTGGCGTAACTTTTGACTTTGTGGTCTTTGTTGGCTCTACTGTTTTTTTCTTCGTCATGTTATACCCCTTACAAGCATTTTAGTTTTAAGCGCATTAAGGTCATTGAGTAACTGAGCTACCTGTGTTCGCTCTCCCTGCTTTTCCGCCTCTTCTATCCTTAGTTTGACATCATGGACTTTCTTTTTCCACTGTTTCTTATAAATCTGAGTAAGCTGGGCAGGTTCAAGGAGTTCTTTATCGCCCGGTTCTTCTTGGGTAATACACTGACTGATAAATGACTTTTCAGGTTCACCAAGTCGTTCAAACAGTGCGATAAGATCGGTACCTTCATTACTTTTTGAAGCACTCCAAGCATCAAAGACCTTTTTTAATGGTGTATCGAGCAGTAACCCCAAGAGTACTTCATCTTCTGGGGCAAGTACATTTCTATGAGATAGTATAGCAGAAAATAGCTTTTTTTCTAACGGGGATGCGCTAAGTTTAGAGGTTTCTTGGCTTTTGGATGGAATATGCGCTTTTTTCTGACTCATAATGCTCTGCTTGAGGGTATTCAAAGGTACCATGAATCGCTCACTTGCCTGCTGAAGCAGAAGGTCGCGCTTAAGAGGATCTGATAATGATCCAATCAGTTCAAGAATCTTCGTAGTAGCAGCCAGTTTTCCTTGGAGACTCTTATTCTTAAAGTCGTCTGCGAAGTGATGTACGACATATGAAAAAATATCATGGGCAGATGCTAATGGTTCCTTAAGACTCTTATGCTTGCTCAGATATGACGCAGGATCATCCTCTTTGGGTAGTATAATTACATAGGGATCGATCGACACTTCCCAGCAGAGCTCAGCAAGCCGTATAATAGCATTTTGTCCGGCAGAGTCGCCATCATAGAGGACATACAACCTCTCAGCATAGTGCGCTAACTGCTTTAAATGGTCAGGTGTGCAGGCGGTGCCAAGCGTAGCTACTGAATTGGTATAGCCATACTGATGCATCATAATAAGGTCCGTATATCCTTCAACAAGAAAGACCGCTTCTTCTTTTGAAATAGCCTTCTTAGCCTTATCTAGGCCAAAAAGTAAGGTTCCTTTATTAAAAAAAACGTGATCTTGAGAGTTATAGTATTTAGCTCGGTCGTCACCGTCCTTAAAAACCCTTCCTCCAAAACCAACCGTATGGCCAAGATGGTCATGTATCGGAAATATAATACGCTCATCAAAGGTTGTATAGAGGCCCATTTTGCCCTCTTTGATAATGTGCGCATCTATAAAGTTTTGTGCAAGGACTCCTTCCTTTGTGGCAAAGTTTAGGAGGCTCCGTACATCGGTTGAGCAGTATCCCAGGGAAAAGGAGGATATGCTTCCTTCTGTTATCTGACGATCAATTAGATAGCGGTGTGCGAGGGGATTTTTGGTGAGCTGCTCTTGGCACCACTTTGAAAACAGCTCACAGGTTTTATAGTAGCTTTTCTTTGCATCATAGGTTTCTGTTTTCTTATCCCAGGACATATCCTCGGGCAACGAGATGCCGTTCCGTTCAACAAGATGGCGTGCCGCTTCTAAGGGTGAGCAATGTTCAACTTTTGCGATAAAGGAGATAACGTCGCCCCCTTCATGGCAGCCAAAGCAGTAGAAGATCTCCTTGTGAGGACTTACGGTGAAAGAAGCGGTACGTTCATGGTGAAAAGGGCAGCATCCTTTCCAGTACATGCCGGCCTTTTTAAGGGTCGTATATTCACCGATAACATTGAGTATCGGTACTCGTTGTTTAATATAACTAAAGAGATTCATAGGTCGTCGGTGCCCGTTGGCGAACTATCATAATGCTGAGCGCTCCTATAAAAAGAGCTGCTGCAACGAGCTGATAGAACGAAAGATGAGGAAGTGATTTAACCAGTATACGATCTCCCCGAACAAAATCAATTAGAAACCGTTCAAGGCTCATGCCCATGATATAAAGTAGGGTGATAACACCAGCTTGCGGTTTAGAGCGCTCCGCATAGAGATATAATGCTATGAATAAGCATGCGTATACGAGAGAGCTATACAGTTGACTTGGATGGAGGGGAACATTAAGTGGCGCAAGAGCCTGAGGGTGCGTATAGGTAAAGCCAAAAATACTGTCGGTTGGAGCGCCATGGCAGCATCCTACTATGAAGCATCCTATGCGTGCAATACTATGCACAAGAGGGGCATAGAGCGCTGCAATGTCAGCAACGGGTGCAAAGGGAACTCCAAGTTGACGCAAGCGCCAGCTACTAAAGAGTAGCACCCCCAACAAGCCACCCAGTATGGAAAGGCCGCCATCCCAGAGGCTGATCATAGCATACAGGGTTGGATAGTCTGATAAGCTGCTGAGTATATGGAGGACCCTGCCGCCTAACAGTGCAGCAAGTGCTGACTCGATAATAAGATTAAAAAAAGCTGAGCTGCTCATATACTGGGCACGAGTAGGGTGCCGATTGGCATAATACAAAAATACTCCGATGCCGATCATAATAGCCGTGTTGTAGCCATTAAACTCGAGTGGTCCATATAAGGTGAGCAGTTTAGGATTCATGAGGCTCCTTTTTGCGGTGCTCTCGCACTTTAAATATCACTAATGAAATTGCAGCAGGGGTCATTCCCGTAATGAGCTGCGCTTGGGCTATGGTACTCGGCCTGATAGAGGTAAATTTTTGGCGTAGCTCAATTGAAAGGCCAGGTATATCGTCATAGCTAAAGGATGAAGGAATTTCAAGGCTCTGATAATAGTGGGTCTTAGCAACCTCCTTCTCTTCCCGTTCAATATACGGGCCATACAGAAGATCCGCATAGACCATCGTACGTGCTCTGTCTGAAAGCGGTTCTGGTGCTATCTGAGTAATATGAGCATACACATCATCTACCCGTCCTTCTCCAAGCCATTGTTTGAGGGCAAGAAACTGATGTTTGTTAGAGGCGAGCAGAGTACCACAGGTACGTACGAGTTCACGCTCCTGTGTAATTGCAGCATAGGTACTATCGCTGATCAGCCCATGCGCGTGTGCCTTGTCTCCCAATCGATCAAAGACATTGTCTTGACGGAGGATAAGGCGCCGTTCTGCACGTGAGGTAAACATACGGTACGGCTCATCGATACTGAGTGTGACTAGATCATCGATCATGATACCGATATAGCCTTCGGTACGTGCTATAATAAAGGGCTCTTTATTTTGTACTTTATGCGCAGCATTAATGCCTGCTATGATGCCCTGTCCTGCAGCCTCTTCATAGCCGGTAGTCCCGTTGATTTGTCCTGCAAGAAAGAGTCCCGGAATCGTTTTAACTTCGAGCGTATGCTTGAGCTGGTTGGGTAATACACAATCATATTCGACTGCATAACCTGGTCGTACAATCTCCGCTTTTTCAAAGCCTTTTATCGACCTAATAAACTCCTCCTGCACTTCAAGAGGCATCGAGGTAGAGAGGCCATTAGGATAGATTTCCTCGCTTGAGGCACTTTCTGGTTCGACAAATACATGATGGGAAGTTTTGCCTGCAAAGCGGGAGATTTTATCTTCAATTGAAGGGCAGTATCGTGGCGGAGTGCCTTTGATATGACCTGTAAATATGGGCGACTTCTCAAAATTCTTCGTTAAAATTGCATGGGTCTTTTCATTGGTATGGGTAATATAGCAGCCCATTTTATGCGTAACCTGATGAGGCTCAAACTCAAAGAGAGAAGAAAGCTCATCAGATCCTTGGTATTCCATCTGAGTAAAATCTAAACTGCTGCGCAATAAGCGTGGAGGGGTTCCTGTTTTTAAACGTTTCATGGAAAGGCCGCGTGAACTTAAGAAGCTCGAAAGTTTGGTAACTGCTTCTTCTCCCTGTCTTCCTGCTTGGTAGTTATCATAGCCTACATGACATAGGCCATTTAGAAAAGTACCTGTAGTAAGGACGACCGAAGAAGCTTCATAGATGGTTCCTTCTTGGGTACGCACTCCTTTAATTGAGCCATCTTCATGAAGAAGTAGCTCATCAACGAGCCCGCTCATAATTGTAAGGTTGGTAACCTGTGCTAACTCTTTTTGACTGCGCTCAGCATAGGCCACCTTGTCGATTTGTAGACGTAGTCCATGAACAGCAGGACCTTTTCTTGTATTGAGCATACGTGCTTGAAGATAGGTGCTCGTACAGAGTTTTGGCATGAGGCCACCTAGTGCACTAATCTCAAAGACGATATGCCCTTTGCCGATGCCCCCAATAGCAGGGTTACACGGCATATGACCTATGCGATCGAGTTTAAGGCTTAGTAGTAGGGTACGGGAGCCGAGCCGGGCTGCTGCATAGGCAGCTTCAATTCCTGCATGGCCACCGCCAACCACGATAACATCAAATTTTTGCATGTTCATAGAGTGTATTGGTTACGGATTACTTGATTATTTCTTAGTATACCATACATCTTTTGACCTAGCCACTATGATGCATCACGTTTTGCATTCAAAGCTTCCTTTCAAGAGTGAAAGAACTGCGATAATCATTCCTTGCTAGGGTGAAAGCTGACTAACATGCGTGGAGTCACTAGTTTCGTTTTTTCTATTTTTTTTGGGGTTGTTTTTAAAAAGATCGTCTAGTTGCGCAATTGTGGTTTTGATAGGTTCATTTTTTGATGTTTCCGCCATCAAAAATAGCCTCGATGTGCCACCTTAATTTTCGAGGTTACTTGATGGTAAATGTGTTTAGAAATGAGATGACTTTGTGTGTAAGCGATCGATCGACTTTGCAATCAGATCTGGTGCCTGAAGCAATATTGTTAGATGCTTGGCATTAACAATTTCGGCGAAGTGATAGGTAGTAGCCGGAATACTATCTGCTAACTTTACCATTGCGGTCGCATCAAACTGTTCATCCTCGGAAGCGCTAATGAGGACGGTAGGAAGGGTAATTGCTTCAAAAACTTTCTTGGTTTCATAGGGCGTTGTCGCACAAGACATCGTGTAGGTGTAGTAAGTAAGGATGTTGTTATCCTTCAAAATCTCGTCTGGATAATTGAAATAAACTGCCGGAGTATGTGCACAAAAATATCCGTTACTCATACCAGCAACGATGTATACCCAGCTACGCACTTTTTTTACAAAGCTTAGTGCCGGATCTTTATGCTCTTTCAGAACTCCCGACATAGGTCCAAGATAGGGCGCTAACACTATCACCCCGTCTACCTTTTGGTGCTTTGGCCATGCAGCATAGTTGAGCAATAATCCCGCCCCTGAGGAATGTGCGGCAAGATACAGGGGAAGTTTCGGGTGTGTAGCTCGAACACAGTTAACCATAGACGAAACATCGTCCCATACGATTTCAATGGTTGGCGCGTCACCACGAGCACCGGCAGAGTTGCCATGGCCTCGAATATCAACGATGTATGACGCTACTCCATGCTTCTCAGCCAACTCTTTGGCAATCCACTGGTGAATAGAGTTTCCATATAAGCCAGCACCATGGTAGAAAATCATCGCAGCCCGGGGAGCCTTGGGAATATAAGAGTAATATGCAAGTTTGCAGCCATCAGAAGCAACAACATGCGAAGGCTGCTTTAACTCAAACGGTCGAATCTGTTGTATTTCAGTGAAGGAAAACGGACTTATGATCATACATAGTTCTATTTAGAAGTTTCACGAGTATTTTCTATGAGACACCACCAAAGTATACACCTTTATGAGTGAGAGCTAAAGAAGAAAGGTGCTTTGAGAAAATGTGCCCATCTACCCGTCGCTTACAAGGTTATAGACAAAGATGCTGCAAGAACCTGCACGTGTACTCGTGGTATGCTTTTAAAAAGATCTCTTATATCTTCCTCAAAATCATCGTGCAGAGCAAAGCGGTGTCTCACCCTGAGTATCTTTGTGCACAGTAGAGGCTCCTTTGCCAAAGAGTACTATAGGTCGTTCTAATGATCGTTTTGCAATGCATCTGGCGGACTGCTTATCCTATTTTTTTGGGCCGTGAAATGCGTAGCAAAAATAGTTCTTATATCAGCACTAAAGACATCAACACATTGAAGTGCCGTTTTTCCTTCATTGTCTTTGTTCTCTGTCGGGGCTCCTCTTTTTAAGAGAAGTTGCACTGCATCTAATTGTGAAGACCATGCTGCCTTATGGAGGGCTGTTCTTCCCTCGTTATTTGCAAGCCCTATCTGTGCTTTTTTATCTAAGAGAAGTGTTATGCCTTCTACACAATCTCTTTCTGCGCAATAATGAAGTACAGTATTTCCTTCATTATCAGCGGCATCGATGTGGGCTTTTCTCTCTAAGAGCACTGCTAGTGATTTCACACTATCATTATTAGCTGCATCGTGGAGCGCTGTCTTTTCTTGATTGTCGCGTGCATCGATCTGTGCGCCATTGTCTAATAGTAGTTTTAGGGCTTCTGCCTGATTCTGATAAGCTGCATAGTGAAGGGCTGTTTTTCCATCAACATCTGCTCGTGCGATCTGTGCTCCTCTTGCTAAGAGAAGTTCAATAGCTCCCACATGACCACTTTCGCTTGCTACATGAAGGGCTGTTCTTCCAAGATTATCTGTCATAGTGATTAGCTGAGGGTCTCTATCTAACAGAAATTCTATTACTTCTACGCGACCATGCGGTGAAACAGCATGATGAAGGACTGTTCTTTCGCAAGCATCTTTTTCTTGAATTGAGACTCCTCTTGTAAGGAGAAGCTCAAGTGCCTTTTTTTGTCCGAAAGAAGCAGCCTGAAAGAGTGCATGGCATCCATACTGAGTTTGGCCGATGCGTGCGCCACTATCTAAAAGAACGGTCATCACATCTACATGACCATGAGCAGCAGCCTCATGCAGTGGAGTATGTTCCGAAAGATTTGCGGCCTCTAGGTCTGCTTTTCTCGCTACGAGAAGTCGTACTGCATCAGTATGACCTTGCAGTGCAGCGAGATGGAGTGCTGTTTCTAGGTTTATATTTTTCGCATTAATTGCGTTTCCTTGATCCAAAAGGAGCCTTAGCGCGTTGCTGTTGCCATCCCATGCAGCAATAAATAGAGGGGTAGTGCTGCATTTTTCTTTAATAAAGCGTTTCCAAAGGGCAGCATTGGCGGCACCTTTTAGTAATTCTGCTAGCGCAAAAGAACGGATAGATCTCTGATCTATTGAACTGTCCATATCTTTGAGCTGCTCGACTAATTTTTTTTCGGTGATATTTTTTTTATCCAATGAATCTATCAAAATTTTCCGTATACGATCATTTTCTACAGCTCTTTTCTTAACCTTCTGGTCTTCAGAATCATCATCACGTTGTCGTTTCTCAAGAAGCTCATCAGCTGCATCTAAAAGCTGCCATAATAGACGATTATGAGATTCGACTTCTGTCATTCCATAGAGAGGTTGTGAACATGCTATGAAAAGCATGACTATACTTAAAAACTTTTTCATATCCAATTCCTTTAATCTTTTGGGGTCGTACATTATGAATATAATTCTAGCATGTATTTTCAATTTGTCAATGCCGTGGGGGGTGGTATAGGCCCCTCTACCGATCGGTTCTGTCAATCGACCAAGGAAGGAGCTTGTGAAAATACTATATTATGTTACAATTAGAATATTAATATAACAGTTGGTAGTACCTTTGGAGACATGCTATGAAATTTTTACGTATAAGCTTTATAACTGCTTTACTTGCAAGTGCATTCACGCCACTCTGTCCAATGGATATGGTTAACGATACTGTACCTATTTTTCGACTAAATGGGGAGGCCCTTCAGCAAAGGAGAAGGTTGGAATTACTTGTTTTTGAGCATAATGGCGAGATGCATGCGCTTGTAAGACGGCGTGGTTTGCTCGATGCTATAGGTGACGTGTACATGCGTGCGCGATATATAGAGGAGATGGATACACTTCTTCGATCGATGTTCCATATCTCCCGTAAAGAAGAAGGCTCGGAGATGTTTTTGAACCCTGAACTGGCTGCGGAAGGAAAGCGAATTTCCGAATTAGTGAGCGCAAGCAATGGAGCGCCTTTTAATGTGCTGATCTCAGGAAGTCCAGGTACCGGTAAAACCATGTTTGCGAAGCAGTTAGTACCACAGTTTATGGAATATATCTATCTTGATGCAGCTAATCTTTTACAATTTGATACTGAACTAGCGACAGTTCTCATACAAAAGCTCTTTCATTATGCTGAAATGTTACCCTGCATAAGAGCAATTGTTATTGATGATGCTGACGCACTCCTTGGAAATTATGCTAGGGCTGCAGAGAAAAGGCGTAAGATGATTAAACTTGTTCTAGAGTACATGAACAAAAAAGACAGGAGCTGCACGGTAATCCTTATCACAAATCGTGAAGAAGCTATCCCTGGAGCAATCCTAAACAGTTGTGCTCAACGCATTCATTTTAAAGCTCCCGATAAAAATGTACGGCTCGCAATTCTTAAATATGCTGTTAATAAGATAGTAGTGCGTGCAGTGGACTTACAACCTGCCACCTCTTCACGTATGAGCTGGAAGTATTGGTTTGGTAGAGATACAAATATTGTGCCACCTACTATTGAAGAAGGAGCTCTTTCTGACGAGGTTCTCGAAGCATTAGCGGACAGGCTTGAAGGATTTGTGCCGCGTGAGATTATTTGTCTTGTCAGAAGCATTCAAGATACTGCTTTAGCGACCAATGAAAATATAATCACTCCATCGCTCATTAATGGAGTTGTTGCTCCCAGAATTTTAGAACATCAAGCAATGAGAGCTTCCCCGAGAGAACCACAGGATTAAAGATCTCGTTACCAGGAACGCCTCGATGCGTTGTTTCTATTTGAAACATTGAATAAATTTTAATATTATGTTACTGTTATAACAGTAATCAATAATAAGAGTAATTCACTGGAGAAACAACTATGAATTTTGTAGGTAAAAGCCTTATAGTGGCTAGTATTACTTGTGTGATAGTGCAGATATCCGCAATGGAAAAAGGCAAGCCCGTTAACCCAATACATCAATATATTCAAAATAAATATGGTAAGGGACAACAGAAGCCTGCAGAACAGCAAAAACCTGCTCAACAAGCTCCTAAGCAAAAAGCAAAAGAAACCAAGGACTAAAACCAAGTATACAAATGGGCGCTGGAATGATCTTCCGGCGCTCTTTTGCTTGTTAGTGCTAATGTGAAAAGTTCCGGTATAGTCGAATAACTGCCGATAAGGCGCAGAGAATGCATAGGATTGTATAACCTAATTGAGGCTCAATAGAGAAGAAAAATAGGAAGCCCCGGCTTTCTTAGCTAGGGCTATCAGTTATTTTTGGAGTCGTGCTTGAAGAATAGTGGTGATTTTGGTAAGACCGTTTGGCTGGTTAAGCATATCTTTAACATGCTTGGTGAGTGCAGGTTCGCCGAACCTTTCTTTGTGATTCTTAAATGCTAAACCGATAAGTGCTGGTTGGCGACTTCTCAGAGCAGTATTGAACTCTTTTAAAAAAGGTTTAAGAGATTCGACCTTGTCATCCCCTTTTTTCTTGATGAGGCCCATAAGTTGCTTTACCCAATAGTTCATCGATTTTTCTGGTTTTACCGAAAGATCGAGAAAGTCTTTCATGAGTTGAAATGCATTCTCGTAATCTAGCTTTTCTTCACTCATAGGTACAAGGTCAACAGGAGCAGGTATCAAATCAGTTGAATTTGAACGTAAAGGGTTGGTAACAGCTTTCAAAGAAAGTGGCACACTCAAAAGAAGAGTCAGAGTACAGAGGGTTAGGTTTCTTTTCAGTAGTTCATTCATAGAAATATTTCCTTAATGGTAGGGGGAAGAGAAGATTAGGTTTTTCTTCCCAGTCTATCTAGCCTCTAGTGTATAACAGCTAGAGGGGATGTCAAAAGGTTAGGAAGAGGTCCCATGGTTCTTTTGTTGTAGCTGGTATGCTGCGAAAAATATCGGATAGCTGCCTTCAAGCCACACAGGTAGCTTCTGGGGTGTGTTGTTTAGGGCATCACCTTGAGTAGGTATATAATGATGCCGTATTATCCTCATAAGCAGGAGCCAACGCTGAAGTTCGGGATTCGTTTCCTTTGAGACTGCAGGAAGACGGCGATGCAGTGCAAGTCGCGCTTTAAATGCAGCTTTTAACTTTGGTAGTCCGAGCTTTAAAAGCTCTATTTGAGTTGTTTGGTTAAAAAGACCTTTATGCTCAGTAAAGACGTTCAATGGATCCTGTTTATTCTCAAGGCTTTTACGCAGCTGCTTTTCAAAAGCAGCGAACTTCTCTTTATTTGGTGCATGGTGTCTTAATTCTTCTATCCAAAACTCAAAGTTTTTGTCCGTTTGCACCGAAAGATTCATAAAATCTTTCATAAGTGCAGGAGCAGACTTGTAGTGAGGTTTTCCCGCGTGTAGGAAAGGCATCATCATACTTGATGCGGCTACGAGTAGTACTAGATATTTCATACAATTTCCTTAATATTCTTATTTCGAGTTATTCCGTGATTATACTATTATTGTAAGTTTTCAAGGGTGCACCTGTCAAAAGGGCCGAGATTATGCTAGACTGGGCACAAATTTTTGATAGATTTGAGCGAGGATCTATGCTGTATCATGGTTTTCAGTGGCTATCGTACTCGGTGCCTTTTTTTAGTGTTTTCCATTCTGTTCTTCTTCGAACGCTTCTAGGGTTAGGTACTGGCTTTGTGTTGTCACTCCTAGGAGGAGCGTGGTTTATTAAAGAATCTGCCCGCTTTCGTTCACAGGTACGTGAGGATACTCCCCAATCGCACCAGGCAAAAAATGATACTCCTACTATGGGAGGCCTTTTCGTTCTTGGTTCAGTGTTTGCAACTACTTTTCTGTGGTGCGACCTTACTCGCCCAGAAGTCTGGATCTTCATGGGCTGCCTAGCAGGCTATGGAGCGATCGGTTTCTGGGACGATATTATGAAAATCCGTTTCAAAAAAGGGATCAAGGAAAAGCATAAGTTTCTTGCCCAAATACTTGTAGGATTGCTTGTAACAGTGCTGTGGTATCTGGTGCTTACTCCCTCTACAGAGATTTCTATTCCTCTGGTGCCTTCTTTGCAGCTTTCACTTGGGTTGCTCCTTATTCCTTGGGCAACGTACATTCTCATTGGAACAAGCAATGCAGTTAACCTAACCGATGGTCTTGACGGCCTTGCAATAGGTTCGTTACTTGCTAACTATGGCACCTTTGCAGTGATATGTTATCTTTCGGGCTCTTATGTCTATGCTCAGCAGCTTTCCATACCGTATGTACACACCTCTGAGATTGCTCTCATAGGGGGGATATTAGTCGGGGCCTCATTGGGTTTTTTGTGGTATAATGCCTACCCTGCACAGGTATTTATGGGTGATGTTGGTTCGTTAGCATTGGGAAGTGGATTAGCGTTAATGGCTTTAATGGCGCGTCAAGAATTGCTTCTAGCTATTACGGGCGGGGTATTTGTTGCAGAGACGGTTTCGGTGATGCTGCAGGTAGCTTCCTATAAATTCTTAAAAAGGCGACTCTTTAAGATGGCTCCTATTCATCATCATTTTGAATTAGCAGGATGGCCTGAGACTCATATTACGACTCGCTTTGGTATCATTACGGGGCTCTTATGCATTATTGCGCTGAGCACTCTTATAGCCCGTTAAATCTTTTCAAAGAGGTTCTCCGGCCTTTCAAGAAGATGCTTTCTGTAGAACATAAAGCTTCCAAAGATAAGCAATCCTAAAAATACCAGAAGCATGATGGTTGGCCCTTGTACGCTTACGGTCCATATAAATGAACTAATCAAGAGTGAGCAACTTATGAGGCTCAGAATTGGTATAATCAGAGAATCTTTCTTTCTTGAAAGAAGTACTAAGAGTGCAATTGAGCTAAAGGTATACGCGATCGTAGCACCAAGGCTTGATACTTGCTGTAAGGGGATCTGGTACCCTTGAGTGATCAGAAGATAGGTAGTCGCAATAAGGCCTTCAGTAATAACGCATGCAAAGGGAACGCCATGCTTATTGAGTGAGATGAAGAGATTTTTCCCGAAGGTATGGTTATGCGAAGCAAGGGTATAGAGATTCCAACAGTTGCTAAACATAATGCCATAGGCCATTCCCAAGGAAGAAGAGGCGATAGCAAGATAAAAAAGTGAGAGAGCACTTTTCTTAATGGCTATCCCGTGGTGAGCAAGTGTGTTAAAAAGCTCAGGGAACATGTCTAAATAGCCCCCTGCAAGGGTACCCAAATGCATACCTAAACTTCCATAGAAAAAGAGTTGATAGAGAAAGACGATTGCCACTGCTATCCCATATGAAATAAAGATAGCGCGGGGACCATTTCGTTCAGAGTCAACGATGTGCGTGCTTAATGAGCAACTCGCCTCAAATCCGGTAAAGACATACAGAACGAGAGGCACCGTTAGTGGAACTCCAGAAATAATAAAGGTGTCAGGGGTAAAGTAAGCACCATTAAAAAGATAGAGTCCGCTGAATATTACAAAGATAATAGGAATCACTTTAAAACAGATGAACGCAAACTGTATCTGTTTGCCGATGCGCAGATTAAGGAGATTTAAGAGGGTAAAAAGAATGATGGCAAGTACATCGAGTACTAGAATGGGAAACATCTGAAGGAGGGGAATAGTTTTTTGTATGAAGGATAGACATACGTGAATACCAAGAGCGGTTGAGGTAAGCTTTGCGGTAAAGTAGGCCCAACTTGTGAGAAATCCAAAGAAGGGGCTTATGTGCCGTCCAAAATCATAGAAAGTGCTTGAATTGGGCGTTTGCCTAATAAGCGTGGCCATAGTCATGATTAAGGGGAGTAACAGGGTAGCAACCAGAAGATACACAAGTGGAGAAAGGCTTCCTGCTGCTTTCGTAAGCACGACAGTATTAATAAAGAAACCGGTACCCAACATAATATTAATGTTTATAAATATAGCCGCGAATAAAGAGATTTTGTGACTGGACATCTGAGCCTTTCCAAGTACTTCTTTTTATGTAGTCTAATACAACCGATCGAAGATGCCTAGTTGTTTGCAAGCTATCGCCAGGGTTAAGAACTAGTGAATGTCACTATGGGGGTTTGGTTGATTGATTGAATTATTTGGTCGTTAAAAAGGCGTTAAGGTCTTATTGCTCAGCTCGCTGCATTCTATCCGAGTTGCGGTGGCATCTGGATGTGTCTTGCGTAAAACGTAGCTGCCAGGGGGCAATAGGGTGCTTCAAGCTTTTTTCACATCGAATCCTGTCGTAGATCTGATAGCATCGTCTTTAAGGCCGACTTCTTCAAAAGCTTTAACTTTGTCAGGGTCATTATGATCAGTTCCTGCCGATGATCAAAAAATACCATAGGCAGGAAAAAGAGATTCTTAGGAAACGTGAGGAACGTTAGTTTGTTGATATCTCGCTTTGATCTTTGCCCCTTTTTTTTCAATCATTTCAAGCATCTCTTCAGCTGAGAATTTGCTAGTTTGTGAAGGAGTTGATGTGCCAAGCTTTGAATCAAAGCAGTTGGTGGGACATGTAATAGAGGATAAAAGAGGGTTGCTGGCATCTATGAAGCCCGTGCCAACCGTCGTTACTGTTGGGCCAAAGCAAAAACTGTTCTCACAGACTTGATACTTGCCACACATGCTTGTACTTGTACATGCAACAGTAGGGGTACCCCAAAAGTTCTTGCTGACTAGATAGTTTGCACTGCTTCCACCATCTGTAATATCGCTTTTAAAGCCTGCAAATGTGTTTTCATGTGCTTTAATAACTATAGCACCGCTATTACCCGATTGAACTTTAAAACCAATGCTACCGGGAGCATTTCCTCCATTGAAACAATTATCTTTAGCGCTTATTTCCAACAACTTCCATGCAGCACCAGCAAAAGGGGATTGAATCAGGAAGCCAGTAGAACCATTAAAGACATTTCCCTCGATAAAACTTTGCTCTACCGTAGGACCACCCGTACTAGTATCATAAAATATATTTCCGGTAACGGTATTTCCGCAAAGTTTGTTCATTTGTTGGCCGCCAAGTACTTGCGGAATAAAGAAACTTCCGACGTTGTTACCTATTGATTTTTCTACGGTTGTTTTGATAGAAGAGCTGTTCTCACTAGTAGGCATAATAGCAAATCCGATATTAGTAAATGTTGAATTTGCTATGCAAATTGTGGCAGTTGAATTGTTAAAACTGTCGACAAGTACCCCGTCTGCCGTATTGGGTACTAGGATTTCTTGAAATGAGCATGAGTCAACTTTCAGTTCTAGCTGGGAATTCTGATGCGGTAAGAGAGCTATTGCATTTCCACCACCGCGACCAACGTTATAAAATGTTGAACCCTTTACGAGCATAGTTTGTCGAGAGTTATTGCTAAATAGGAAAGATTGGATGCCTTCGCCATTTGCAGCAAAGTCATGAAAATATGAATTTTCAATTACAACAGAGGATGAAGTGTCCGGGTTTACCAGTTGGATATCAATACCTACAGGGAGTTGAGAAAACTCACAATCGCATAGTGATAATTTCCTATGGATGCCATTTGCCACGAGCTTTTCTGAAATACCCGCAAGTCCTTTCCCGCTGGGATTACTGATAATAACGTTTTCAAGACGAGTTTCTCCTGAATTTTGCTCTAATCCCCCGATTCCCGTTGAAGAACCAAGAGATGGATTTTGATTAAAACCGGTAATGCGGACATTCTGTACCATAAGATTTTTTGCTTGGTTAGTGTTGATTCCGCCAGAACTCGTAAAGTTAAAAAAGATGTTCTTAATGGTCGCATCACCAGTTACCACAACACCATTTCCACCATGAGTAGTGCCAGTGTTTGTTATAGTTGGTTGAGTTGTCGATACGATACCGGTTGGATCTTCGTCACCGATCAGTTTTTGTCCTGGCTTGAGGGTGATACCTCCATCAAGGTCAAATGGTGATGAGAGGACAATAAGCACGTCCCATGTGGCACTCTCAGCATCTGCAAGTGATGCAAAAGGATGTTTTTTGCTCCCATTACCCCCTGGGCGGGCGCCACCTTGGATATATTTTACCACTTCTTCTTCATGACATTTTTCTGATGTTGCTAACGTAGGTGCAAACAGCGTAAGTGCTAGCAGTAACCCTAAAGATTTGGATAAGAATTTCATACGATTCTCCCCTTCAAGAAATTGATTTCACCAGTTCACTATCCAGTTACATTCACTATATCCGATTGAAAATTAAGATTGCAAGGGTAGGTGAATCTTTTTGAAAATGGTTTCTTGAGCTCCGCTCATCAAAAATTGTATAAAGTGAGATTGGTTGCAATAGATCAGGCTACCAGCACTAAGACTTGCAGCATCTCTTGCTATAAGGGGGGTGATATGAGCGTCACAGCAAATTCTGAGCTATGCAACTTTGCTTCTTTCTTGAGTTTTACAGATATTTTTATGGCAAGTTCCTGCCTATGATATATAAGTATCATAGGCAGGAAAAAGATAACTTCTTAGGGGATCTGAACTGCTTCAGTTGGTTGATATTGTGCTGGAAAGGCTTTCTTTTTTTCAAGCATTTCACGCATCTCTTCAGCAGAGAGCTTGATAGTTTGTGGAAGAGGGGTTTGTGTGCCAGACTGTGAAGGGCTACAGCTTGAAGGACAGTTAATTGAAGTTGAAAGCGGTTTGCTTGCATCTATAAAGCCGGTGAAGCCTGGAATTGTAAGGTTGGTCGTTGGGCCTAGGCAAAGATTGTTTTCACAGAGTTGGTACTGACCACACATACTTGTACTTGTGCAAGTCTTCGTAGGTGTACCCCAGAAGTTCTTGCTTACTAGATAGCTTGCACTGCTTCCACCATCTGTAATATCGCTTACGAATCCTGCAAACGAGTTTTCATGAGCTCTAATTGCTATACTACCGTGATTACCCGACTGAACATCAAAACCAATACTACCAGCGGCATTGCCTCCATTGAAACAATTATGTTCCGCGTTTATTTCCAACAACTTCCATGCAACACCGGCCGGAGGCGATTCAACCAGGAAGCCTATTGAACCACTAAAGACATTTCCTTCTAGAGTACTGAGCTCTACCGCAGAGGAACTGCCTGTATTTGTAGTATAGAAGGTGCCACCACTGACAGTGTTTCCACAAAGTTTGTTTGTTTGTTGACCAGCAAATAAGAGCGGTGTGAAGAAATTCGTGACATTGTTACCTATTGAGCATTTTACAAGCGTATCGATAGAAGAGGCGTCAAAACTTGCGGGCTCTATAGCAAATGGCGTATTATTAAAGGTTGAATCTTCTACCTCCATTTTGATAGAAGAGGCGTCAAAACTAGCGGGCTCTATAGCAGGCATGTTAGTAAATGTTGAATGTTCTACGCTAATTGTGGTCGAAGAATTGTTAAAACTATCTACAATCACTCCTTGGGCAGTATTAGGTATTAGAATTTCTTCAAATGAAGAGGAGTCAATTTTTAGTTCTAGCTGGGAAGTCTGTTGTGGTTCGACAAAAATTGTAGCGCCATTACCAACACCAACGTTATAAAATGTTGAATTCTTTAGGAGCATAGTTTGTTGACTGTTATTAAATAGTAGACCAAAGATTCCGATGCCGTTTGCAAAAAAGTCATGAAAATATGAATTTTCAATTTTTAAGGTAGATGTGGTGTCGGGGTTTGCGACTTGGATAAAGATACCTTCATGGAGTTGAGTAAATTCACAATTACATATTAAGAATTTCCTATGGATGCCGTTTGCTGAGAGACTTTCAAATATACCTGAGAATCCTTTCCCGCTTGGATTGCTGATTATAACGTTTTCAAGACGAGTTACTCCTGACTTTTGTTCGAATCCCCCTATTCCAAAGGAGGAAAAAAGTACGGGATTTTGATTAAAACCGGTAATACGGACATTTTGCACAGTAAGATTTTCTGCTTGAGTAGTATCGATTCCATTTTTATTAGTATTGTTAAAAAAGATGTTCTTAATCGTAGCATCACCAGTAACAACAACACCATTTCCACCATTAGTAGTACCTGTGTTTATAATAGTAGGCTGTGTCGGCGATACGGCTATGCCGGTTGGATCTTCCTCACCAATAAGTTTCTGTCCTGGCTTGAGGGTAATGCCTCCGTCAAGGTCAAATGGTGATGAGAGGACAAAAAGGACATCCCAGTTATGTTGCTCTGCATCTGCAAGTGATGAAAATGGACGCTTTTTGCTACCATTACCACCTGGTCTGGCACCACCTTGGACATATTTGACAACCTCGTGACTATATTCAGATGTTGCAAATGCTGATGTGAGCATCATAAGGGTTACGAATACCCCTAGTAATGTAGATAAGAACTTCATATGTTTTCACCCCTTTAGCAAATTGATTTCACGGGTTCTTTTCCCGTTTACTGTCAGATTACTCTAGTGCAAACTATCATTGCAAGAGTTTAAGGACTTTTTCAGAGAGCTGTTTTGTTCTTTTTTGCCTAGCTATCCCAGTGGGTTTATAAAGGTGAATAGCATTACATGTAAGCGTTATATAATCGGTTCCTGCCTATGGTACAGTATATGCATAGGCAGGAAAGAAATAACCTTTTAAGGAACTTGAGATGCTTTAGTTTGGTAATATCTGGCTCTGATCTGTTCCCTGCTTTTTTCTATCATTTCATGTCTCTGTTCATCAGAGAGCTCGATAGTTTGTTGAAGTGGTGTTTTAGACTGTACATTGCAACAGCCGTGAGGACATTGAATAGACTGGGCAAGCGGATGACTAGCATCAATATATCCACTGCCATTACTGGAAACGGTTGGCCCTAGGCACATCCCGCCTTTACAGATTTGATATGGAGGAATGCAATCTGCACTGGTCATGCAACTTGTGGTTGGTCCCCAAAAGTTTTTGCTCACCAGATAATTAACATTGCTTCCAGCATCCGTAATATCTCTGGTGAATGACACAAACGAATTTTCATGTGCATTATAGATCACACTACCAATATTCTTGTTTGCAATAGTTCTAAATGCAACACTTCCCGTAGTGCCTGTGAAACAATTATGCTCAGCAATTATATCTAGTAGGGCCCATTTATTGGGGTTATTATTAATCTGAAAAACAGTATTTCCGATAAAGAGATTATCAGTAATATGAGCTCTTTCTACGGGGAAAAAATTGCTCGTATTAGTTACACTGTAAAAGCCTTGTGCAGTAACTGTATTACCACAGAACTTCTCTTGTACTGTGCTTGGTTGTGTGTCTTCGTTATCTTCTATCCTACTGTTATAGAAAAATGCATTTCCAGTTGTTACTAGTGAGTTTTTTGCAGTGATATTGCATAAAGAATTAAAGCTAAAAAGAGCAATGGTATCTACAAAATTTGGTGTAGTTGTTTCGGTAAATGAGCATGAATCAACGCATATTTTTAAATCGGATTCGCGTGCTTCGAGCACAATCTCACAGCCAAAAACAATACCAACATTAGTAAAAATTGAATTTTTTAAAAGAACAGTTTCCGTCGCATTTATCGGCTGACATACGAGGCCTGCTCCCGCTCCAGTAAAATCATGCAAGTAACAATCTTTAATAATGACAGAAGAAGACGCAGCTGCAGTTGTTGGCTGAGTATAGATACCGTTGTTGGTAAGTCCAGAAAACTCGCAATTGCATACCGTTAGGTCTCGATGAACATGAGGGACGTCATCGATTCCAGCAAATGAGCCTGTGCCTGCGACATTATTACGGATTATAACATGTTCAATATGAGTGTTCCCTGGATTTTGACAGGTCCCATTTATTCCCGATTTAATACCTCCTCCTGAGTTATATCCTGTAGCGAGAACATCTAGTACGGTAAGGTTTTCCGCATTGTCATAATTGATTGCTGAAGCATAGGTATTTTTAAAGTAGATGTTTTTAATGGTAACGTTGCCATTTACGACAGCGCCATGGCCATTGTTGGTTGCGTTAGAAGAGTTAGTGATAGTTGGCTGTGTGGGAGATAGGACTATGCCGGTTGGATCTTCCTCACCAATAAGTTTTTGACCTGATGTGAGATTAATACCGCCGTCGAGGGCAAATGGTGATGAGAGGACTATAAGTACATTCCATGTAGCGGTCTCAGCGTCTGCAAGCGATGCAAAAGGGTGTTTTCTGCTGCCATTGCCACCTGGAGCGGCGCCACCTTGGACATATTTTACAATTTCTTCTTTATCGTGACACTTTTCCGATTTTGCTAATGCAGGTGCAAACACTATAAGTGCTAGCAGTAAGACTAGAGATTTTGATAGAAAATTCATACACTTCTCCTCGTTTAAAAGAATTGATTTCCCGAGCACACAGCCAGTTACTTCTACTATATCCGATTGAAAATTAGAATTGCAAGAGTAAGCGCTAGGTACTTCATTCAAGGATGTAATAAAAATGCTATCAGTGCCCTAAAGCTTTGAGGTAAAAGGGTAAGCTACGTGGGGTCATCATCATTGTAGGATTGATAGAAGACTATGTGCTCTTTACAGCGCTGGGATGCAGGAAGAATGTATATCTAAAGAAATTCTGCTGATTAACGTTGTCAGTCATACCTATGATTCAAAAAACTCATAGGTATGACTGATGCAGTTTTTTAGGAGCCCTTATCAGCCTCAACGAGCTGAAACTGGGCTTTTAATTTTGTTTTCAATCAGTTGACGCAATTCTTCGTTAGAAAATTTGAAAGGAGTTGGCGGGTCAAAAGGTGACTCATAACAGTTAGTAGGACATTTAATAGAGGATAAAAGAGGGTTGCTGGCATCTATGAAGGCCGTGCCAGTTGTCATTACTGTTGGGCCAAAGCAAAAATTCTTCTTACAGACTTGGTATGTGCCGCACATGCTTGTATTTGTACATGAAACAGTAGGGGTGCCCCAAAAGTTCTTGCTTACAAGATAGTTTGTGTTGGTCCCTTGATCAACAATATCAACAGAGAATTCTGAAAATGAGTTTTCATGTGCATTAATGACAATATTTCCACTGTTGCCTGACTGAACAAAAAAAGCATTACTTCCTGAAGCATTGCCACCATTGAAACAATTATCTTCTGCAGTAATCTCCAATAATTTCCATGCAACGCCAGCAGGAGGTGATTCAACTACGAAGCCAGTTGAACCATTAAAGAGATTTCCTTCTAGAGTACTGAGCTCTACCGCAGAAGAACTGCCTGTACTTGTATTATAGAAGGCGCCACCACTGACAGTGTTGCCACAAAGCTTGTTCATTTGTTGACCAGCAAATAAGAGGGGTGTGAAGAAACTCCCGACATTGTTACCTGTTGAGCATGTTACAACCGTTTCAATAGAAGAGGTGATGCCGAAAGTAACAGGCATAATCGGAAATTCGCTATTAATAAATGTTGAATGCTCTGTACTAATCGTATTGGATGAATTGTCAAAACTCAGTACAATTACCCCGTCTACTGAATTAGGTACAAGGATTTCTTCAAATGAGCACGAATCAACCTTTAGTGCTAACTGGGAAGTCTGTGATGATTGCGTAAGCATTGAATTTCCACCACCGACACCAACGTTATAAAATGTTGAATTTTTTACGAGCATAGTTTGTTGACTGTTATTAAATAGTAGAGATACAATTCCGTTGCCATTTGCAAAAAAGTCGTGAAAATATGAATTTTCAATTATGACCGAAGATGAAGTGTCCAGGTTTACAAGTTGGATAAAGACGCCTTGATGGAGTTGAGTAAACTCACAATGACATATTGATAATTTCCTATGGATACCGTTTGCTGAGAGGCTTTCAAGAATACCTGCGAATCCTCTCCCGCTTGGATTGCTTATTATAACGTTTTCAAGACGAGTTTCTCCTGATTTTTGTTCGAATCCGCCTATTCCAGAGGAGCCAAAAGCGGGATTTTGATTAAAACCAGTAATGCGGACATTTTGAACAGTAAGATTTTCTGCTTGGGCAGTATTGATTCCGCCATTATTTGTATTGTT
>Ga0207145_1012_pt1 | contig 37045 bp, 30 predicted proteins | sample Alteio_BWMinHeat_35_FD_153578 | JGI IMG/M metagenome (GOLD analysis project Ga0207145, IMG submission 153578) | Enriched cells from forest soil in Barre Woods Harvard Forest LTER site, Petersham, Massachusetts, United States -... | ecosystem: Environmental > Terrestrial > Soil > Temperate forest >...
TAATAAGTCTATCATCGCAAATCTTGGTGAACTTGCACGCCTTCCCTTGATCCCTCTCTTTATGGTGATTGGAGAAAGTAATCTTGATAAGCATGTGTATTCAGCTTATATGCGACAAGTTAAGCTTCGCAATGATCTTAAGAAGAATGAGCGTAAAAATGACCTTTCAGATAAGTATGCAAAAGAACCATTCGGTACCAGACTTGTCAATCGGAACTATGATTACGCGACGAACCTCGTTCAGGAAAGCTTCTGGCAAATACTCGTCCGAGGTGGTTGGAAAGCGCTCTTCAATTCTATGGGTATCAACGTATAGATTAAAATAATATCTTTGGTACCTACAGGATCTCTAGGCTCCACGCCTATAAACTTGTAAGCAAGGCTTCATAATGCTTTGAAAGCTTATATTTCCGGCCTCGCTTTGAGTAGTCTACAATCTCTAGAAAACCGTTTTCAACCCATTTCGCACAAAGCTGTGAAGTGGTACGCGGCTTAAATCCAAAGAGCTCCCCAATCTGTCGGCTTGTGACGGTTTTAAAATTTTGAAACAGCTCAAGGGCCTTGCGTTGCATCGGATCAAGGTTTCTAATGAGCTCACGGTAATCAGATGTTCCTTTTGCAGCTAGGTGATCCATATGCTTCAAAATATTTTCATACGAGACCGCCATCCCTTCTATGAAGTATTCAATCCATGGCGTAATATCTGCTTCAGCACGTCCCATATAGTAGTTATGGGAATCATCAATGCTTATCGCCTCATAGTAAGCACCTAAATTACGTGCATAATATTCCTCAAGTGAAAAAAGTCCCTTGAGACCAAACCCACCATGATGAAGTAGAAACGTCGTGAGCAACCTTGCTGTTCTTCCGTTTCCATCATAATAAGGGTGAATGGTTGCAAATTGATAATGGGCAATACCAGCAACAATCGGGCACGGAACGTCACTCGTTTTACCGATCCAATCTATCAATGACCTCATGAGATTTGGAACATCTTGAGCCTCGGGAGGCAGGTATACGATAGCTCCAGTTCTTCCATCACGTATTACATTTTGACCATCTCTATAGGGGCTAGGCTTACTTTTTGCTTGCCCTCCAGACATCACAAGAGCATGAAGTGTTTGTATCATTTTTTCGGTAAGAGATGTACCACGAGCTGCCCATTGTTCAACGAGGGTTAAAGCCGCATAGTAGCCTTTCACTTCTTGCTCGTCGCGTTCACGTCCAGGAAAATGTCCTTTGTGTTCAACTACTTCTTTTACTTGATCCTGAGTAAGGACATTGCCTTCAATCATCGTAGAATAGTGAGTTGAATAGAGCTTCGCGGCTTGACGCAACGAAGCTAAAACAAGAGGAGTTAAGGGTACATACAGTACCTTCTCTTTAACTGCTTCAATCCGCATAAGACCCTGAGCAATTTTCGATGTAATCGTATAGAAAGGCTTAAACTGTAGCATGTTTTTTATCAGCATATTATCGGCATGTTATCGGCAGAATCGTCCACTTAAGCATGCCGATAATATGCCGATAAGTCAAGGTCTTGACAGGCTGCGCCAGCTGAGTGACAAAAGAGAAACTATAGCATCTGCATCATGCCTTGCACTATACTTGTGCAAAACAGCTAACCGAGAATGCCCATGAAATACAGACTTAACGCACTTCATGTTATCGTTGGAATCAGCTTAGTCTCCATAGCTGTCGTTGCTTTAATGCTTGATGTAGCAAGAAAGCGCGCAAAAAGTAACTTGATTTACAGTCTTATCCCCCGCGAAAATCCCACGAGACCGGTTAATCCACTTTTAAGAAAAGCTTTTGAGTACATCCGTACAGAGCATATACCCCCAGGAATTGCGATCGACTTTGGAGCGGGTTATGATGGAGTGGATTCTGCATACTTGCTTAAGCTTGGATACCAGGTTATTGCCATCGACCACGTTAAAGAAATGCTTCAGGTGCTTGCTTCCCAGAAGGCTATATACCCTTATCGTTCACAGTTAAGTACCATCGTATCCCGGTTTGAAGATCTCAATTGGACTTACATCCCTCAAGTCGATCTTTTCATAGCATTCTACTCTTTATCAAGTAAAGGGGTGAAAGATTTTCCAAAGGTTTGGAATCATATAGTGGCACATATCAAGCCTGGTGGCTTCTTTGTTGGAGATCTACCTCCACTGCCAAAAAACGATCTTTTAAAGCTTTTTGACAATTTCGAGATTATGTATTTTGATAAAATTAATGCATTGCTACCAAAGAGAGATGAGGAACCCCAAGAAAATCCTCCTTACTATTCTGCTATCGCCAGAAAAAAATAAGTAATCTTCGGTGAATGACAATCATCCTATGTATGGGGAGCTTGTTCACTCTTGTGGATCTGAATATCGTTGGGTTATGCGGGAGTGTATACTACGTATTTGCTTAAACCAGGATTTGCTGGAATTCCTCGCAAACCAAGTCAGCGCTTGATGATTTCGGGAAAATAAATATGCTAGAATATAGCTGGTAGAAAACCGAGGAACAAAAATGTCGATGTGGTTGAAAGAATGGTGCGCGACAGGGATGCTTCTTACTTTGATGGCGACTTCTGTCACATCGATAGCAGCAGCGTCTATTGAGCTTCCTCGTAGCCTTGAAAATGAGCCTGGTCTTGATTCACAGCCTATAAGCAGAGGGCTGCTTGACGAAGACATACTTCTAGATGCTCTTTCCTATGGTCCCAAAGCAATGCAAGTAGTTTTTGAGCTCTTCAAGTCATGGGCACAAATTGTGGGAAAGCATCGATTGAAAGTTGCACTGGCATTTCTTGCGCTGCACAATACGGGAGCCTCAACCGCACTACCAGGGGCAGCAGCGTTATCAGTTACCAATGGTAATCAAATTTCAACTAACAATGGTTCAACTCTGTCCCCACTGCCAATGACACAAGGAGTCATCCAAAGCAACCCAGCATTATCGGACCAAGTTCTTGATGTAAATGACCTTCCTGAATTAGTACCCGTACAGACGATCACAGAACCCGTTCATGTAAAGATTAAAGATGTCGCCTATTCCCAATATGTAAGTGCCCTTTTTGGTGGTTCTGGCTATGAAGAAATTAAGGCAAACTCAGGATATGTTGCACTTTATAATGGTATCATATCTAGTATGCTTTCTTATGCTGAGGGGCCTGAAAAATGTTGGTTGCTTAATAAAATGCATAGTCAATTAACAGCAACACCGCTCTTTGTATCTGAGAATTCTACATGGCGCTCAATTATCACGCAGAGTCGACTTGAAAGAATCTTAGCTGAGTATCTTCAAGAACAACTCTTATTGCATCTATCGGGAACCCATATTGAAGAAATTGATCCGGATGATTCCGCATGGCACCCTTTTATTCTGCGCACAAAAAAGGGCGCTGTCGTCATTAATGATGATGCAACACCTCTTCAACGGGCCGAAATTGAGTGTATTACAAAACTTATACCAAGGGGTGCACAACGAGCAGCCCAGACGAACTTTAAAAAAGAATTTATAATCGCTCCCGCAGATCTCTGTCTTGCCCTCGAACATGAAGCAATACTAGAAAATCCAGCCGCTTGGAAATGGGACAAACCAATCGCAATCGAATGTGGTGAACCAGAGAAAGTTATATTTGTATTTAGGCTCTATGGAAAATATCTTGCAACAGTACCCATCCTAGAGGGGGAGCTCAAACAAGGAAAAAATCATAACGAACTATATGTTAATGGAGTTATGGTTCATTCTTTAACCTATGGTCCTTCACCTGAAACCTCTCAAGATGGTAGCTGGTTCTCAGCCATGATCCATTCTTTAACCTCTGCTCCTTCACCTGCACCCTTTCAAGATGGTAGTTGGCTCTCAGTCATAGATATAGCGGCTACTCTTGGAAAAATTAACTTCTTAGGATATCCGGAGAAAACTACAGTAACAGCGGTTCTGCCTAAAAACATCTGTTGCTTAGAATATCCAAGCAAGACCCTTCTTGAAGAATTCCGCAATAATCTTACCCTATCTTGGCTCCAAGCCGAGCTTAAGAAAAAACCTCAGAAGTTTCAGGCGCTCCTACTTATAAAAAACTTTGGAGAAGAATGGACCTCGTGTGCTATCACCAAGATGCAGGATAAGGTAACGTTTACCGTAACTGACCCGGTCAATAAAGATCGCCAAAATGAAGAAGTCATAACTAAGCTTGTCGATTTAGTACAAGAGGCGCTCCAAGACGAGCAAGAAACCTGCTCCTGAAACGAGGAGCTGGGATTCCTTATGACGATTCAATCAAAATAGCTAACGCCCTCCCTTCTTGTCTAGCTCCGATCCAAATCATTTCTAGTCATATGAAACAAACTTTGATTTTAAATCCATAAAAAATAAACTTCCGAAAATCATAAAATCATATATGATTAGATACAGGAATGTAGTACTGATAATAAAAAATATCCTACTCCAATTTCATGAGGTGACCCATGATGATCCCTAAGAAATCTCTACTTAGCTTACTCTTAGTTATTGGTATTACTGGCTCGCTTTACCCAGATCCGACACTCGATCATACCTCAGCATTATCTGACCAAGGTCTTGATGAAGATGAGAACGATCTCCCTGACTTAGTACCCGCACGCCCTCTTTCAGATATCACTGAACCGGTTCATGCAAAGATTAAGGATGTCACCTATGCTCAATATTTAAGCGCTGTTTTTGGTGGCGAAGATTCTGGCTATGAAGACACTAAGGCGAGCTCAGGATACATTGCACTCCATAATGGCATTATCTCTAGTGCGCTTCCTAATGCACAGGAGCCTGAAAAAAATGCCTTTCTACGCAAAATGCATGATCGCTCGTTAGCTGAACAGCTCTTCGCGCATGAAAAGTCAGCATGGCGCTCAACTATTATTCGAAATCGATTTGAAAGCACTTTAAAAGGGTATCTTGAAGATCAGTTCTTATTGCATCTTTTAGGTACTCATTCGATTCCGTATAAAGAAATTAGCTCGATGGACTTTTATATTCTGCAAACTCAAAAGGCTGTAGTCGTTATTAATGATGACAGAACACCACTTCAACGCACTGAAATAGATTATCTCGCACGTCTTATACCCGGGGCTGCACAGCGAGCAGCTCATGTGCACTCTCAAAAAGGAGGTACTTTTCGTATAACTCCTGAAGACCTTTATGGAGCGCTCGAACAAGAGTCGGCCGAAATAAACAATAAAAAAGGAGTTGCGTTCGGACGTCAGCTCTTTGAAACCTACCTTGCAACGGTACCTTCTCTAGAGGGCGAGCTCAAGCAAGGAAAAAATCACAATGAACTGCATGTTAACGGAACTAGGGTCTACTCCCTAACTTACGGTCCTTCACCTTCAGCCTTTCCCGATGGCAGCTGGCTCTCGGCAACAGAAATAAAAGAGCTCGCAGAAGCGATCACGAAAAATTCAATTCTTCCACACTATCCAGCTGATCAGGTTTCAGCAGTTGCCCTTGAAAACATTCATTTCTTAGAGTATACGAGTCGGCACCCTCTTGAAGAACGTATCTCCAATAATCTTGAACTATCATGGCTCCGCACCGAGCTTGAAAAAAAACCTCAGAAATTTCAGGCGCTTTTCCTCATAAGCTTTGAAAAGCAATGGACCTCATGTGTCATTACCAAGATGCATGATAAGGTAACGTTTACCGTAATTGATCCGCACAATAAAGATCGCCAATATGAAGAAGCCATAACTGCACTTGTAGATACGGTACAAGAGGCGCTCCAAATCGCGAAAAAACTTGCTCCTGAAAAAAAGAAAGATGATTTCATTAAAGACTTATTGGGAGAAAAAGAGGAAACGAGCACCGATACCACTGCCGCTACTAAAAAAAATAGTGTGAATTATGATGCACCATTGGTGAACCTCAGAGACGACGAAATTCCTTCTTTAGAGGATCTCTTTGGTGGCAAGATTCCTAATGAGGTAGCCATCTGTATTAAGCAGATGAAGCGTGAAGCGGCTCCGCGATCTGCTGGCACTAAACTTAAAAATTGTCTCCTCCTCTATGGTCCTCCGGGTACTGGTAAGAGTACGATCGCTCAGGTCATGGCGCGTGCTGCTGGTAGAAAAATTGTCTATGCGGGTGGCGGTGACTTTAGGGACGCCTACCAAGGGTCCGGTAAAGCAAAATTAGATGCCCTTTTTGCGGAAGCATTAAAACTAGGTAATTGTATCATCCTCATTGATGAAATCGATGGAACAAGCTCACGCTTACAACCTCATGGTAGCACACAAGAGGATAACAGGGCACTTAAATCGTTTATTACCACACTTGATCAATATCGACATGATCCTCGTATATTTGTTATTTGTACGACAAACTATCCTGAGAATATTGATCCCGCAGTGATGCGTCGCTGTAAGACTATTGAAATTCCTCTTCCAGATTATGCAAAGAGGAAGAAGATTATTAACTATTATCTTCATCAAAATGGTATTGAGGTCGTCTCGCGTACCCCACATGCCCTATCGCCTGACTTCTACGATAAGATTCTCTCGGCAACCGAAGGGTTCAGTGGTGATGATATTGGTGAAATGATTAACAATGCAGTCTATGAGTATCAAGAAGGATTAAAACCGGAGTATCGGCTTGGTGTCGACTTTAGATTCCAAGGAATAGATCTGTATAATAAGTCGATCCTTGCAAATCTTGGAGAACTGGCCCTACTACCTTTAACTCCCGTTTTTATGGTGATCGGCGAAAGCGATCTTGATAAGCACGTCTATTCAGCATATATGAGACGGATTAAACTACGTAAGGATCTTAAAGAAAATGAGCGTAAGAATGACCCTACCGATAAATATGCAAAAGATCCGTTCATGACAAGATTCTATAACCGTAACTACGATAATGCAGGAACTGCTATAGAACGTGGATTCTGGGATATATTGGTACGCCATGGCTGGAAAAAAGTATTCAGAGCCATGAAGATCAACATTCTAGATTAAGATTACTAAAGCAAAATTGAACGTGAGCGTCGCTACCTACAGCGGCGCTCATTCGTTCGAGCTAAGTATGCGCACAAGTTATTAGGGGACTCTTGGTTTTTTCTCTGAAGCTTCTGAAGAGCTGAAGCAAGTGTCATGTTTGTATCTCTGTTGCTGCACAATGAAATATACAGCCTTTTTGATGGTGTGATTAGCAAAAATTCTTCTCCGTCGGATAACCTGATCTCAAAGGACTTTTGCCAACTAGAGTTCCTCGAAAGTCGACTGAATAATTATTTTTAGAAGTAGATCTCTTCTATTTATCTTCCAGAAAAATGCAAGGACCGACTTACCTAAGACTCGCAATGCCCTTATACTCTAGATAGCGTCAGAATGCTAAAAACAGAGCGCAATGCGGCTCCACTCGGAAAAAGGGATACTCCCCTGAGAAAGTTTCATGAATGCATCTTCGGTAAGTGACTGCATCCCTTCTTGCGCCGCAAGAGCAACAACCTTGTCATAGTTAGCTCCCTCAATACAAGCGCTCCTTATGGCAGGAGTTAGTATAAGCACCTCAAAGATCCCAATCCGACCAGAGCACCCTGTCCCTCGGCAGTCCTCGCATCCTGCACCTTCATAGAGATGCGTGCATTCAAAGCCAAATTTTCGGAGCACGAGAGCTTGCTCACTTTGTATAGGGACTTTTTGAATGCATGATGAACAGATCCTCCTGGCGAGCCTTTGTGCAACAATAATCTGCACTGCAGCTGCAACTAAGAAGCTTTCACATCCCATGTGAATAAGCCTCAGAAGCGCACTCGGCGCATCGGTCGTATGCAAGGTGGTAATAACCTGATGGCCAGTAAGAGCAGCCTGTATGGCTACTTGAGCAGTCTCTGCATCCCGTATCTCCCCAAGCAAAATAACATCCGGGTCTTGCCGCAAAAGAGCACGAAGACCTGCTGCAAATGTCAACCCCAAAAGAGGCTGAATCGCTGACTGAGTAACTCCAGGAAATACGTACTCTATCGGATCTTCAAGAGTTACAACATTTTTTTCGGAGATAGCAAGAGTTGACAACAATGCATGCGCCGTTGTTGTTTTACCAGATCCAGTAGGACCTGTAAGGATAATACAGCCGTTATCTTGAGATACAGCTTTGCTTAGTTGGGCTTGTAAATGCGGACTCAATCCTACCTGATCAAGAGTTTTATAATGGCTTGTTTTATCAAGTAAGCGAAGGACGAGCTTCTCACCATACTGTGAGGGAAATGTAGAAACTCGAATATCACTGTCGTAAGGTATATGTGAAAAGGGAAAGGTGCCGTCTTGCGGCCGCCGCTTTTCAGCAACATCGAGCTGAGCAAGGACTTTAATTCGGGCGCAGATGTGCGTAGCTACTGAGCTCTCATATGACTGAAAATCATAGAGTAGTCCATCAGAACGAAACCGTATCCTATAATTACTAGGATACGGCTGAATATGAATATCTGATGCATGTGCGTTAAGCGCTGAGATAATAAGCTGATCAAGTAAGAGAGGAATATCGGTCATGCAAACTTCCACGCTAACACGAATCCAAAGAATACGGACAAACTTTCTATAATATGTCCACGTATCCAAGCATTCGTCTGCGTGAGGAACTCTGCCATTGTCATATCGCGTGAAACACCCAGTACCTGCTTCAATACTGTATAATGGATGGTCACGATGTCAAAGTAATCAAGAGCCCATAATGAAAGCAGGGCACCTAAAAGAAGTAAGAAAAATAAACGTCCTGCGTATTTTATAAGAAAACCCAAAATAAAACCGGCTATCAAGTAGCCTGCTATCTCGATATACCAAGCAGCCGGCTTATCAAAAATTGTAAATCCACTTTCTTGCGCCATAGGCTGTCCTTTTCTGATACGGAAGAAGACGCTTTATACAAGCGCCTTCTTCCAAGATTATCAAAAGTTCTTACGCAACTGAGTCGCGAAGTGCTTTTCCTGGCTTAAACTTAGCAACTTTTTTAGCAGGGATCTGCATTTTTTTACCAGTTGCTGGGTTTATACCAACACGGCTCTTTCTCTTCATGATTGAGAAAGTTCCAAATCCAGTAAGTACCACAGACTTACCGCCTTTAAGGCTTGCACCAACCGATTTAATGAAAGACTCAAGTACCTTTTTGCATGTAGCTTTAGGCAACTTTGCAGCTTTTGACATTTGTTCGATTAATTTAGCTTTATTCATGGATCATCCTTTTGGTTGAATAAACATATACTCTAATACGTATTTTCTTGGTGCCGAGAGCCGGACTCGAACCGGCACGAGCATAGCTCGAAGGATTTTAAGTCCTTTGCGTCTACCTATTCCGCCACCTCGGCTTTTGTGCTCAGGAACGGTAGATCTTAACTTGTGGAGGCGGCACCCGGAATCGAACCGGGGATCAGGGATTTGCAGTCCCGTGCCTTACCGCTTGGCTATGCCGCCAAACTCACTTATGTATCTCGCCAAGTCTGTGCGCTACCTCTTGAGCGCTAATAACTTTCCCGTCCTCCTCTTTTGGTAAAACCTTTTCTACATTCTTCTCAAGAAATGCTAATTTGGCGTCACCCTCAATAGGATACAACGCACTATTTTCTTTTGATAACTTGTACCATTCGTTAATACCACCCATATATACAGACACATCTTCAAACCGAGTTCGTAACATTTTGGCAGCAATGTGACTCGTCCTACAGGTATAATCAGAACAATATACAATCAAAGGACTTTTCACGTTCCAATGCTTTGTAACCTCATCAATATCATCTAATTCCAGGTGAATAGCACCGGGAATATGGGCATCATTGTATACCTCAGCAGTATTCAAATCAAGTATGCGCACCACAGGATTTTCCTGAGGAGCTTCCTCTTTTTTCTTAAGCCAATCACAAGCCGGGGTAACCAACATCATAATGGCTACCATTAAAAGGGCTATGTAAGAAGTATTTTTCATCTGCTTTGGTCTCCAATTAATTACAGGTTAACAGATTTTTCTGATCATACAAGTATTTTTTCTACCCTACAGGGGCCAAGGCAGAAACTTACCCTCAGTACACGAACTGGCAGCATCGACTCCATCGTATTTTTCGCCAAAACTCTAAAGGGTTTCTCAGCAAATCAAAAATCCACCATGATTCGCTAGTGTCCATCGACCATATACGAAACACAATCCTTCCATGAATAAGCTTACCATCTAAAGGACCCCAATCACGAGAGTCTCCACTGCCAAGCCGATTGTCTCCCATAACCCAATACTGGTTTTCGCCAAGCCTCACATCAAATATATCGACTCCACTGGCGTAAGGAGTTCCAGGATAAATAAGTGGCAGTGGCTCACCATTCTCAGGGTCTAGGATAACCAAATGCGGATCGATTTTATAGTAAGGTTGCTTATCATAGGGCACTCCAGGCACAAAAGTCCGTGTATGCCATTCTCTTCTAAGGTTCGAACGACCCTGCTCGTATGGCGGGCGTGTCCACAGAGGAATAAGTGGATACTTATTGAGATGTGCTAATTCATCTAACTTCTTGCCATTCAGGTAAACAACTGGATGCCCGTCTTCTATCACACCTTTTACATGGTCTCCAGGTATACCTATCACACGCTTTGTCCAATTAGTAACATTCCATGAAGCATAGCGCTGCCAGAGGTTCACCAGAGGATTGGAAGAATATTCGTACGTCGGTATGTTAAAGGCAATAATCTCTCCACGCTGAGGCTTTCTGATCCAATAGGAAGCCTTATCAGCAAAAAATCTTTCTCCAACGAGTAATGTCGTTTCCATAGATCCGGTGGGAACTTGGTACAACCCAAAACCAAAGGTTCGAATTGCAAAAGCGATAGGCAATATAACAAAGAAAATTTCGAACGGCACCCGGATATAGGAGACGTCATACCATTTACCTAAAACCCTTTTGACCAGACTCATCGTGCACCCTTCTCTCACAAAACTTTTCTAATATCAGCCCGAGCATGAACTCAACTTGAGACTACCTGTTTGTTTAAACGCTTCGCCCATAATAGCCAGAATTTTTCATTAATGCAACTTCTAATATAAAAGGATAGGCCATCCGTAGGGTAGGTTGTACTCCAAGAATAAGGCCGGTAAACTAATCACTCGCAAGAAAAATTAATATCAAACCTCGCGAGTAAGGACATGGAAACTGATCTCACGAAAAAGAGTTTCCTCAAGCATCGCAAATGTTTAAAACACTTATCGAATACAGAGAGCAATTAGGTATATATACTAACGATTACTGGGGCATTTGAGTGATACTACCTAAGAGCAGCTCGGTACTACCTTATTCACCCCAAAAAACTCATCGTATGCAAAGCAGCAATTACAGCTCAAAAAAAGGCTTAGCTGCGATGCTCATTTCAAACTCTGGCAAGATAGCCTTCCATGTTGTCTAAGATGTGAAAAAACATATCACCGATTACTGCTTGTAACGAGCTCAAAATGATCCAACTTTCATTATACTACCTATACCAAAGCCTTTCCTTGTGGTACTATATGCTGCATAATCCGACCTATATAATTTTCTGAAAGGACTTTTGATGAATAGACCCTACTTAGAAATCACTCGAGAAGTATCTGTTTTAGTTGTTCTGGGTGTTCTGCTTCCTGTATTTGCGTATCATAGTGCCCGAATCATAATCCAAGTCGCTACGGGAACTCCTTTATGGACTAAGCTGCATAGTCAAAAAGAGCTTACTAACTCCTTGGAAGAACTAGAAAGCAGACAGAAGCTATTGGGAATAGCACTCTCTGAAGAACCGATAAGTAATGAGCAGAGGATGAGAATTGAAGAGGAAAAAGGAACACTAGACAAGCGACTCAGAGGCGAAAAACTGAGCACAGTCCAACGCGAAGAACTACATATACAAAAAAAGAAAGTTGATGAAGAAATGCTATCGCTCCAAAAAAAATCTGATGAACAAAGCAAACTCGATAAAGCAATGCAGGGGAGGCAAGAGCTCATTTATTTTTTGGTTACTACCCTTATTGGATGTATAGCGCTGGCTTTTGGGTATCTTATACCTATAGGTTATCTCGGTGCAGGCCTTATTCAAGGGGGCTTACTTTCCCTACTTTTAGGCTTTTTTTCCTATTGGGGTTACTTCAATGACTGGCTGAAGCTTCTCGTATTGTTGCTTACTCTAAGTGCTACTATTTATATGGGCTATCGCATAGCTAGCAAGAAGAATACATAAAAACTGTCTATCGACGATGGTTTGCTCAAGCAGGCCTCTATCATCACAATATAGGTTCCCGTGGAAGCCTTGCAACGAATAAAGCCCTGTTTCTTCAAATAGAATTGTTTTGATTAAGCCGTTTATGAATCAGCTTAAAATTGGAAGGATTAAAGGATTAATTGCTATGAAAAAAGCATAGTAATAGCTGACGAGATTTTAAGTAATTCATCAACCCTAAACTGATTATTTCATTATTAGGACTCACATCCGCATAAACCAAGTTTTTGGGATGAGAGAGCTTACCAATGTGGTACTGAGAAGCTTTCGCTAAATGATACTTCTTGGGTATGTAGTGATCATTGTGGCTTTGAAGGTGGAGATAATATGATCAAGACTATTTTCCATATAGAGATCATTCGGGATTAGAATACAGCTGTTCGATAACCTTGGGATCAAATAAATCTATCTCTTCTAATGCAGTAGTTTTCTCAGGAATTCCTCCTGTGCACACACATGAGCTGTCAGAACTCGTGCTTCCTGAACATATAGAGGTGTAAAACTCGATTGGAAGATCCTTGAGCTCATCAAACATAGTCTTCTCTTCTTCAGACAGATGTGCAAATCCCACATCACAAGCTCGCTTGAATGTTTTGCAGGCCTGTTCGTAGAGCAAAGGAAACAGCTCAGACACAAGCGTTGATTTTTTTAATAAGTACCATGCGATTACAAGATAATCGTTTCTGCTATGATTTCTCTTGGGATGACGATGCCATATTCTCATAATGCCTATAGCACGCTTAAGATCAATCGGATCTTGATTCAGACGCCACAATCGCTGATACAGCGATGCAGCGACGTACGCTTGTTCAGCAGTCGCTTCGGAGCCAACTGTTTTCAAGAATTTAGTAGTGTGATCTGCTGCTTTCTTTAGCAAGGCCTCATCAGTGGGATTAAGTTTTAGTAGACCAACGTAACATTCTGCAGAAAGTTCTAATACGTCTTTGTCGACTGTACCTTGTAATGCTGCTAACTCGCATAACTCGATGCATCTTGTATATAATTCTTCGGCGCGTAACCTGGCAGAGAGCAAGGAAGGATTAGAATGATAAAGTTTTGCGCATAAGGAGGCAACATCTTTATAATCGCGAGCAGTTGGTTGCTCGACCATCATGAGAACCCCGTCTGCATAAGTAACTGTTTTTTCTATAAGATTATCTGATAGAGAACCGTGAAGCTCCCACACTTTTCCACATAAGAGTGCTATATCTAGATGTTCGCGGTAGGTACCTTCTAATTGCGAAGCAACAGTAAGATGAGCTAAAGCCCTCTCATGAAAATTAACAAGACTATTGTCGTGCTGATAAAGCGTTATATACTTCGTTACAAGCTTTTGGTAATATCGAGGAGAGATACCACTACAGTGAATTCCTTTTTCAGCGACGGAAACTGCATGCCATAAAAACCCCAGAATCGATGTTTGTTTCCATATCCAAAAAAAAAGTTGTGATGTGCGTTCAAACCTTTCAAGATCCACAGCCCCCTGCTTACTCAGCAGGTCTAGCACTTTTGTTTGGACTGGAACAATTTTCGTTACAATATCTACATCTGGACAAAAACCTTGCAGATGAAAGAGCGCTTTAGAAAGATTTTGCGCCGCCTGGTCAAAATCTACTGAATACGATGTAACTTCGTCCACTGCTTCCAAGCCAAGCGACACAACTCTTTGAAGTAACTCTTTATTTGTCCTTTGAGATTTCCACGAAGAAAACGCTCCCTCAAATCGTTGTAATTTACTCGCGGGTTCTTGTTCAATGAGATCGGGAGTGCGGTCACCAACGACCCTCTCAAACCCGTTCATAGCTTGAAGTTGTTTCACGGGAACTATCAAAAATAGAAGCACACTCAAGCTTCCCAAGGTTATCCAATGCAATAATTTCATGCGGAGCTCTCCTGTTTGCAATAATCATATTATAATCTTAGTAAAGCTCAGGATACAATATTATTTTACAACTGTCAAATTTAAACTCATGAAAATTATTTAATTGCAAATAAGATATTGGGGGGGCAATCCCGGATAGAAGCGCCAATCTTAAAGCATCTCTAATAAAGTAACGATTTTATCTTTTTTCACAGCAAGACTCGAGGCATATTTGGGCACATTTGGTGGTCCACAGAAACGGGCAGTCGATTAACCGGTACCAATTCTCTGTAAAGAATATAATTAAGAGACTAGTATCTATCGTATATAGGTAACGGGATCAACCCATGATCCATCACGGTAAAGCTCCCAGTGCAAATGAGCACCCGAACTGCTTGAGCTTCTTTTGACAACGTGACCTGTTGACCCTACTTTTCCTATAAGCTCACCCTCTTCTACCTGCTGGCCATGTTTAACCAGTGATCTACTTAAGTGAGCATACCGAGATTTATATCCATTTGGATGAGCAATCAGAATATAGTTTCCATATCCAGAAGAATAACGGGCTTCTACCACAGTACCAGAACCGGCTGCATACACATCAGTACCTGTCGGTGCTGCTAAATCAACGCCAGTGTGGAATCCTTCTTTTCCTCTAATAGTTCTCGGACCAAATGGCGAGCTGAGCCAAAAGCTTTTAGGTTCTACTGGCCAGCTAAAAATCTTTTCTGGCTCTCGTGTTTGAAGAGCTTTTCGCCCTCTTATAGGACGTTTCTGAACATGCTTGCGTGAATAAGTTGAGTTCTTTTTTGTACGTGAAGCCTTGCGCGATCCTACTGTTTTTTTTTTCTGCTGATTTTTATGAGAACGTTTCTTCTTCTGAGATACTTTGACAGGTGCAGCATACTCACGCAACTTAGGGAGATACTTGTATGCTGATTTATTGGCTTTTACTATCGTGCGGGGTTTTGTAGCGGTCTTTCTTTTGCGTCGGTTAACAGTTTTTTTTCGTCCTGCTACTGAGCGTTTTGAAGATGATGAACGCTGTTTTGCTTTTGCCTCGAGAGCAGGAAAGAAACAACCAATAATCAGAAATGATGCTATAATACGAACTAATGCTGTACGTGCTTCCATGTCCCTTGCACCCTTATAAGGCTACTTTCTTATCAATGAAAGTGGCCGGTACCCAACCTTTTCCTTTTGTCGATGAGACATAGTACCATGCACCTTCCTTTTTCACAAGCGCAAGTTCATCAAAAGGCTCCAACACCGCCCGAGAAGGATAGGTCTCGGAAGGCCCCATATATAACTCAACTCCTTGAGTGACGAAAGCCAAGGGATACAGCTCTTTAGGCAACCTAAGAGCCCATCCAATAAGAAACCCAAACCACAGAATAAGAAGAGCAGAACGTAGCTCTGAAGAAATGCGCGAAATAGCAAACCAAAGAAACCACCATCCAATAAGTACTCCCATCTGCCATACAACAAAGGGAATTACGCCCAACGAGAGCTGTGCTTGGGCAATGAGTGAAGCAGCGTCAACCCCTTTAAGAGTAGTCATGAGCATACAAGCAATGAGGAGCGCCTTCGCTCGGTTACTCACCGTAGCAAGGACATTCAAAGCTCGAGAGAAAAGAGTACGATCCTTTTGTGGAGCACCCTTTTCTGCATAGGAGCTTACTTGTAAAGCATCCTGAAGCAGCTGTGCTACGTCAGAAGTGGTCTTCTCAGAGTAGCCTTGAGCTTTCAATGCGATAATAATATCCTCATCACGAGGGTCTTCAAGTCTTAAGAACTTTGCTAACGACTGCTTTATACTATCATAGACGTGAGCAGCATCACCCCGCTTTTCAAGAAGGTGAAGTTCTTGGGAACCCTTTTTCAAGGCTCGCCAAGAGCGCCTTCTGAGTAAAAATTTTTCAAACAATGGTGCACCCAATTTCCCAATATACCTACATAGAACATACAGTGGAGGGAGCAGCATAAGCAGTATAAACCATCCTAGGGGTATTTGAGGAACCTCAGGTACTGCTGATTTCCGAGGCTCTTCCATACGAGAAAGCTCTTCGGGCTCTTCTTCAGAAAGTTGAGGATTTACGCTTGTGCTTGTACTCCCTAATGCTCCTGGAGTAATCGTGAGTGACAGAGGTTGCGAATGGAGCGTTTTATAGGATTTTACGTTCGTATCAAAGTAGGTAAGTTCCTGTGCAGGGATAGTATAGCTTCCCTCTTTAAGTCCCTGGATGACGTAGGACCAGTGTACTCCAGATCCATTTCTCTCTAGAGTAGTTTTAGAAGGATACGCACGAAACGATTCGGGAAGTTTTGGTGTCGGCGCTTTGAGCTGAGCAAAGTCAGCATCACCTTGCACTGAGAGTACCAAGGTTCCTGCTTCGCCTCGTTGAATCTCCTGAGCACTTATCGTCGCAGCCAAACGTTTGAGATTTCCTACCCCTACAATCTGCTTATCTGTGTGAGGAAGTTCATGCACCATGAGTTGCACTGAGGGTGAAAACGCCGATTCTCGTGTCTGCATCTGAAAAGGAAAGAACGTTGACCACCGCTGTGCTTGCTGAGGCAAGACATAGTCAGCCCGCAATTGTGGTATTCTCAATAGACCAGCATGCTCAGGATATAAGTCACCGGTAAATTCTATGACGTTATAGACTTGGTCACCTTTACGCTCAGTTTTAGCATTGCCCTTGCTTACCTCTTTTATCTGGACATCCTGAAGTTGCGGCATCCCTAAATGTATCGGTTTTAAGTCGGGCTCTTGCCAAGAAAAGCGTAAGGCAAAAGTAACCTTTTCCCCTACATAGGCCTCAGTTTTTGCAAGCTTTAAGGTTAGCTTTGGCGCTTCATATTCAGTCTTTTTCTGATCTTTTCCACCTTCAACCACTTCGATATTCACTGATCCAGATTCTTTGCCAGAGAGCTCGCTAAAGCGAGCAGGACCAAGAACGTAGGTCCCAGGCTTTTCAGCTACTAAAGTATAGTGAGCAGTAATCTCTTCTTCAATGATGCCATGGCTTTGCGACTGCATAGTTTGACTATTCTGCCCAGCAATATGAAAGGACGTAAGCCCTTCAACTCGAGGAAATGATCGTATCCGACCTGGATTTTTTGCAGTAACTAACAAGGTAAATGGTTTACCTACTGCCACAGATGTTAAGGGTACCCCCTGTACAGACTGTACCGTAATGCTAACCTGATCATCCGCAGCATAAGCACCACAGATCATCCCAGTAAGACAGAAGATGCTACCAATTCTTTTGGCCTGGTTGAAGACGTCCACCCGCATGGGCCCTCCCAAATAGTTGTTTATATGCTCTCTTATCACCTTCTTCCACCTGCTCAAGTCCTGCTCGCTCCTGTGCATTTAACTGATTTTCTGGTATACTTTGAGCTTGTTGACCCTTTTCGTCAGATACTTCATGCTGAGGTACTTTATGTGGCTCTTGTGTACCCTTTTTGTCATCCTTCTTCTCTGTGCCAGCCCCCACGTCAGGAGCCTGTTTGCCCCTATCAGGAGAGCGCTCTTGCTCCCTTTTGGGCTCATTTTTGCTCTCTTTGCCGTCCTTCTGATCACGATCGGATCCCGCCTTCGGCCGCTCAGGCCCCTTGCTGGATCGATCTTGCTCGCTTTTCTGTTCGTTTTTGCTTTGTTGGTCAGTCTGCTCGGGATTATCTTTGGGTTCTTTATCTTGCTGTGGAACGTTATTATCTTGCTCTTTATTCCCCTGACCTTGCTTGCCTCGCTGTCCTTTATCCTCTGGGCTCTTATCAGATTGGCCCTCTTGCCCTTCTGAATCATTTTTTTCTTGTGTACCTTCGGGGCTTTGCTTTTGTTCTTGCGACTCGTTATCCTGTTTATTATTTTCAGAATCGCTCTCTTTTTTGGATGAACCTTGTCCTTTGGTATCCTGAGATTCCTTTTTTTGATTCTTATCGCTCTGAGATTGATCCTGATTCTTTTGTTGTTCCTTTTGCTTTTTAATAAGTTCAATACGCTCTTTTGCATGAGGATTATCGGGATTCATAGTAAGAACCTGCTCATACGTTGCAAGTGCCTCATCAAGGCTTTTTTGCATGAACTGGGTATCACCCTTATTAAATAATGCCTGCTCTTTAAGAAGTGCTGGGCTGTAAGAGGATCTACTTACCTCATCAAACGCCTTCAGGGCTTTGCCATAATCTTTTTGGGTGTAAGCTACCTTACCAACGTTGTACAGAGCTGGCATATCAGATGCACTAGCGGCATCTTCATAGCGGGCTCGTGCCGTCTCAAGATCACCTGATCTATATGCTTGGTCACCTTGCCATGCGGTAAAAGAGCCAAGCTTTGCACAGAGAGGAACATACAGAAAAAGAGAAATACCTATAAACCTTTTCATAGTATCCAATCTAGAAGAAGAAGAATCGCACCTATTAGCGCAAAAAGCGTATAGCGCTCCTCTTGGGTTGCAAACGTCGTATCATCAAATTTTTCCTTTTCAAAACGATGCACTGCTTTCACGAGAGCTGCACTATCCTCTTCGTTCGGTGTCATACGTATATACGTACCTCCCGTTTTTTTGGCAAGGTCACTTAACAGCTGCTCATTTAGTCTTGTAATAACCAGATTTCCTTGAGCGTCTTTCTGATGACCTTGGGTCTTACCCCGCTCATCGTATAGAGGAATTGGAGCCCCTTCGGGAGTTCCCACCCCTACAGTAAAAATATGTACTCCGAGCTTTTGTGCTTGTGCTTCAACTCCTAACAAATCGGTCGAGAAATCTTCTCCATCGGTAAAGAGAACCAACAACCGAGAGGCGCGTCCAGGAACATCTTCAAATGTCTTGATCGCTGTTGAAAGAGCTGCATCAATCGCCGTAGTACCAGTAGATACTGCTTCAACATCTGCCAAATCAAGAAAATTAAGAAACGCATGAGTATCACTTGTAAAAGGACATTGTACCAGCGCTATCCCTGAAAAGACAAGCAAGCTCACCCTTTCAGCAGTCAAACGGGAAAGAAGCTCTTTAATCTTTTTCTTCGCCGCGTCAATACGTGAAGGAAGAATATCCTGAGCAAGCATACTGCGAGAAATATCAAGGGCGATAAGGACATCACGGCCCTCTTGAGAGACCGTCTGAGAAACTTCTCCCCATTGCGGTCGAGCAAGAGCAATCGCTAACAATAAAAGGCTCACACTTACCAAGATCGTTTTAAGAAATTTACGGAACAACGAAAAATGCTTAAGTGTGTTCATTCCTCCAAGCTGCTGCGATACTCTCTTTTGCCAGAGGTACCGGCGAAAGAGCAACAGAGCACCGCAGAAAGCGATACCCAGAAGAACTATAAAAACTTTTGGATACAGTACCAGATGCATCATAATCGAACCCATATAAGTGTAGTCATCAACAGTTCAGCAAGAAGAAGAAGCGCTGCTGCCCATAAAAAATACATAAAATATTCAAGGTAGCGAGCATATACCGGCATCTCATGCTCAGTGCGCTCAAGTAGATCGATGGTGTCATAAATCTTTTCAAGCTCTTGAGGGTTGCGCGCAGTAAACGAGCTCCCTCCCGTTTCTTTTGCATAGTAATTGAGTAATTGCTCATTATACTGAGTCCTATGTTGTTGCCATCCAAAAAAGTTATTGAAATACCAGCCACCATCTGGTGCTCCGATACCTATCGTATAAATCTTTATGCCCAGCTTTTTGGCAAGATCAACAGCAACTTTTGGATTAATATCATTGGGCGACGGTGCTCCATCAGTAAGCACAATCATAATACGAGAGGCTGCTTTTGATTTTTTCAATCGATTCGCTGCCACAATAATACCATCAGAAAGCACCGTACCCTCTACAGGTATCGTCTCAACCGTCGTTTGTTTGAGCAACTCTTCAAGCATGTGCTTATCAAGAGTCAGAGGACATCGCGTTACGGCTACTCCTGAAAAAATAACTAATCCCATCGGGTCATTCACCCGCTTTTTTATAAACTTAATTGCTTCATCTCGTGCGATATCAATACGTGACCGCTCAGTAGACCGATCATCAATTAATTGCATACTTCCCGAAGCATCAAATACGAGCATAATATCTACGCCCTTAACAGGAACTTTGGTCCGCTCATCAGGTTCTCTAAATCGGGCAAGTGCCAAACAAATTGACGTAAGCGCTAAAAGTCTTAGCAAAAAGGGAATGATCGTATGCCATTGCCCCCTATACATAAGTGCCTTCAAAGGAAGAAGTGAAGAATAACGGTATACCGGCTCTTTGTAAGAGAACCAACGGAAAAGAGCCGCTATAAGAAGTATCGGCAGCCCTATAAAAAGGAAATAAGGATAGACTACTTCTAGCATAGGCAATCCTCTACTGGCGACTATGGTACTGATTATACTGTTCTACAAACCATGCATGCACACGCCGTGAAAAAGCAGCTTCGGTTTCATCTTCAGACATATACATCGGTTCCCCGATAACGACATCCAGAGGACTCGGATAAATATAAAATGAGTATACCGGATAAATGAGCGTATTATTAGGCATAAATATGGGAACCACAGGCCTTTTTGTAAGCTTTGCAATTAAGGCAAATCCCTCATAAAACTCATGAATAGCTCCATCTTTGTAGCGCATACCTTCAGGAAAAATGAGTAAATGTCCCGGCCTATCTTTTAAAAAGCGTATCATTTTAAGAAGCGATCCAGCTGCCTTTCCTGGTTGAGTGCGCTCAACAGGCACAAACATACGTCGTATAAAAAATCCAAGGACAGGCATATCAAGATAGTAAGCAAGCACTAACCAGACATGTGAAGAGCCCCGGCAAAGAGATCCTAATACGGGTATATCAAAAGCTGATTGATGATTGGCAGCAAGTATAGCAGGCTCGTGAGGTAAGTTCTTTTCACCCGTTATGGTCATGCGGTTTAATGAGGCGTAACAGATCCAGAGGTAGAACCAATAGAGCAACATGAAGAAGACCTTATTGTCATATCGAAACCGCGCAGGCAAGCACGCCAACAAAAATAGTGGCGGCACAAAAATAAGAAGACCAATTCCACATAAGAGATAACAAAAAAGGGTACGTATGAGTAATAATAGCTTCATAAGATTAGTGTACCATTCCCGTACGAATGATCAATGGGCCATATATCTACCTTATGCATATGCAGGAGCTGCCTAAAATGATACGGCAACCTTAACCCAAACACCCCATTGGTTAAGAGCTCCTAATAGTCGGTCTTTACCATCAGCTTCAAGTTCACCCCCTATACCAATCTGGGGTTCCCAAGGGCGATTGCCCGCTGTGTAACTCAGATGGACAAAGAACTTATGGGTCAGCTGGTGAGGGACCGTGCCGCTAATAAGATCTAAACTCTCAGCGGTAATGATAAGAGGTGGTACTGACTCTAAAGCTAGTTTGAAAGGAGGAACGGTTGGACTATCCCAGGTGATAGCAATTTCTCCCGTTTCAAGTTCGATAGCGGCAGGATTGGAAACGGGTCCTCCTTGATTAATGCGCGCTTGCTGCTGTACTGAATTAAGTTTTTCAAGACCCTCAATCGTATCTGTATCGGTATCAAGGATACGGTAGTAGGCGCCTTCGGTTCCTTTTATCCCAAATCTCCGATTATTTAAATCTGATGGATGAAAGTGTTCCTGCAGTCGTATCTTCTCTTTAGACCGAGCATAGATATTATACCCAAGATCAAGGCCCCAACGATCATAGTAGTAGGTAAGCTTTAGCGCTGCATCAAGTTTAGCACTTCCTCCCACACGAACCGCTCGTGTTGTAAAGTCTACCGCATTGATCAAAGAGCCGGTATAGGTACCCTCGCTATCAAATTCTTTTAAGAGCATATAGCGGCTCAGAGGACCATGTCCAATCAGATCAAATGAGCGTCTCTGAAACTTCTTAAATTGATGAGACAAGTACCCATTACATGAAAATGAAAGAATATGAAGACCGCACCGCATAAGATCTACATGGCCAGAGATGCCAGGTCCAAGTTCCCATAACCGTCCTGATCCTACAATCGGCTCAAAAATAAATTCACTGCGCGGCACATTGCCCGCAGGCGCGATAGCAATAAGATACACACTAGCATGGCTTGCTTCATCTGCATGCCAGTTATACCCTACAATAAAATCAAATTGAGGAACTGCAGTTTTTTGAAGTCGACCGCAAGGGAACTTCCCAAACACAAGCGGTTGGTCCATATCACCAAATACAAAGTCTCCTGACAATGCCTCGCGAATACTTAGGGCTGGCTCATCTGGAGATTGAGACATATAACCTGAGGGAAAGAATGGAGACTCTTGGTTCACCACATTATTCTTTTCATTGCAATGGATACCAAGATCCCAACGGGTTACAACAACAGGAAAGTTGAACCGAAAGTAAAGTCCTGGGTACCAGCAATCAAGGCCTAGATAATAGTTCATATCAAGGATTATATTATCGATGCGTGGCTTAAAAGCGATAGAGCCTTCAAACATAGTGCTTAAACCAAAGTAATCAGCAAGAAGATCCTCGGAATTTCTGTCTTCAACCTGGCTTCCTGAAAAATGGAGCTGGGTGCTTCCAAAAAGATATTGAGCTATCCGCTGTCCATGACGTGAGTGCGAATACTCTGTTGTTAATGACCAGTTACCCCATGCAAGTCCGTCGCATGTAGGAAGGTATTCCTTCCACCCCGCAAGATAACGAGCCATATTGGACCCTTGTGACCGGGGAAGGAAAAGTGTTCTTTGGCCACACGGAGAAACCCTTTTTCTTTCACAGGGCAATTTCTTACGAGTGAATGTTATAGGGTTACACGCGTGCGCATGCAGCATGGTGTCACCCATTGCAGCCATGAAACCTAGAAACCACCACGATAAGGAATATTGCAGGCGAAAATGTTTTTTCATAGCTATCTCTGCTTTTTGATCGACTTTTAAGCTATGGGCAGTATACTCTTACCTGAGCTTTTTTGTAAAGTTCAACTAAGCATAAGAAGATCCAACATATCCAAGGCTATGGTAAAAAGCATATTTATACTGTGGAACCTCAATGTTATCATGGAATCACTGCCCATAAGCAGTTCCGGGCATCTCAAGCTGCTTACTCATTTACTTTTTGGTACAACTAAGAATGGCATAGATAGCGCAACTGAGCATCTCATGCATATTCCCAATGGCCTTCTCATTCTTATTTTCCTCGTTTGTCAGAATAGTAGTCATCTAAGTACCCGAACCATGGTCCTCTCTTTTGTGCTTGCGATAGCCATTACTAATGCACTCACAGGATGTGCCTATCTCACCATTAAAAATATACTTGAAAAAGTTCCTCTCTCCATAGGATTCCTATGTTCTGGCCTTGCTCTTCTTTCTCTTTCCTATGCCCCAGTTGGAACTCTTACAACTATAAGTTTGTTCCACGCCCTTCTTATCGGCATTGCACAAACTGTGGCACTTATACCCGGAGTATCTCGCATGGCGCTTACCACCACGACAGGAATCTGGCTTGGCATCGATCCACACTTCAGTTTTTTCTATTCGTTAGCTTGTGAACTAATTCTTATCTTGATAGCAGTCGGAACTGCACTGCCAAAAAAAGGTTCTGCACTGGTAAGCACACTTTCACGTGTTGAGCTGGCTATCCTTGCGGGAAGCTCAATTGTTTCATATGCTGCACTTTCTTTATCCTACGCAGCTTTTGTTACTACTTTTGTAGTCTTTATTGGATGGTACCTTCTTGCCGTAAGCATTATCATCGGTTTCTCTTCTCTACGAAAATCTGTATAGTGATGTCTCCTCTGTATTGAGTAGAGAGGAGGCATCACTATACTAGAATAAAAAAACTGGTGCACTTACCCTGCGGTTTCACTACACACTACAGCCCACGGTAAATTGTTCAGAGGCAGATACGGGCAATTTCCCTTGAGCTTTTAAGGTACCCCGCAGAACTTCAGCGGCAGCACATTGTGCATCGGGATCATCTTCATAAGCTACAAGGATGGCTGCTTCGTCGCCAAAGTTGCGCAAGCTATAAGCATTTCCAAATAAGGTCAGAATAACCTGCTTCTGAAGCTCTTTGAGTTTCTTTATAAGCGTAAGCGCACTTTCAGAGAGACCAAAGTTCTTATGAGCAAATTTGTTCATCTCAAATATACCGATCACCACTCGTGTAATCCCTTTGATTTTCTCTAAGAGTTTATCAACCTCTTCTTGTGATGCCTGAACAGGTTGGTAATAAACAACGGCAAAAGAGATCACAAATGGCGCGCCCTGAACACCACCTATCTGTATCACCGGAACTTCTTGAGTATTTATAGGAAGTGCTTGATTGTTTCGCACAAGCGTTAGAGCTTTTTGATAAAGCTCTTTTTTAAGCGCTCGCGCCTCGTCAGTCATAATACTTTTTAGTGCTTGCGGTATATCTATTTGACGGTGCCTATGAAGACCTGCCGACTCTTTTGCCTTCAGGATCTTAAGAACTTTTGCATCAAGCTCCTCGCGTGGAATTCTTCCGTCAAGAACTGCCTGCTCTATTAGTCCAATCGCACGAGGTACATCGGTAGGACATAGAAGTATATCAGTACCTGCACATACCGCTTTCAGCTCAATATCACCTTGACCATAACTCTTAAGGGCCCCCATGTTAAGTCCGTCACTGATTACTAACCCCTTGAAACCAAGCTTGTTCTTAAGAAGCTCTGTAACGATGGGATATGATAAGCTCGAAGGTGTATGAGTAGCATCAAATGCAGGAACATCAAGATGTGCCATCATAATTGCTTCAACCCCATGCGCAATAAGCTGTTTAAAGGGATACAACTCTGTCTCTTCCATATGAGCTGGAGTATGATTAATGCAAGGTAATGCATGATGAGAATCAACAGAGGTATCTCCATGCCCAGGAAAATGTTTAGCACAATCGAGAACAGCTGAAGCTCGTAGACCTGCAGCATAAGCATTGCCCAGTCGAGCTACTCGTTCTTTATCTTCTCCAAAAGAGCGATCACTAATAACTACATTCTGAGTATTATTATTTACGTCAACCACCGGAGCTAAATTTACGTGTACACCAATAGCTCGACATTGACGTCCGATCTCTTTACCCAATTGAAAAACGAGCTGCTCATCTTGCAGTGCACCAAGTGTCATATTTCTTGGAAATCTCATCGTTTCATTAAGGCGCATAGTGAGGCCCCATTCAGCATCAAGGCATATGAGTAACGGAAGCTTGGAGAGTTCTTGAAAGTGATTAGTTAATGCCATCTGTTTTTCTGGAGTGCTTTTCATAAGGAAGATAACCCCACCAATCGCGTGCTCACGGATGAGTTTCTCAATATAGGGCGGCTTCATTGAATCACGCTCTAGCGAAAATTGCTGCGCTAACGTAGTAGTCTCAGCACCAAAATCAGATGCTGCAGAAACAACAAATAGCTGCCCTATCTTTTCCTTTAAGGTTAAGTCCGGCAAGGTCTTCTCTACCCATGCTGCATAGCAGGAGTTAGTGATAAGTGCTGCCACCGTTAGTAAAGAAATATAGTTCATAAAATTGCTCCCTAGATACACCTAGTTAAAAAGTAGATTCTCAGGTTAAATGTAGCAAGAAACTATCCTCAAGGCTATGCCATACATAATGATAGTAGAACATCTATCCCACTTTATCGCTCATCTATGCTACACAAATGAGCTACACAAATGATCAGCTTTGGGATATAGTAGAGGTGCTTTAAGCATGACGTCAGATAACCATACCGAGAGCAGCCATGAGTATAACCAAAAAAAATCCACCAACCACTAAGCTCGTTGAGGAAGAGACCCTTTCTCCCCGCGCTCAGAAAATAGCAATCTCCCTTGCTATCGGATCAGCTGCTTTGGTAAACGCACTTGCACTTGCCAGCTACCACTTTGGAGATAGCTCTTTTATCTATGATAGTACCACTCTACACCCTACGGCAAATTGGCTCGGTTCTTTCGGTGCCTATTGGGCATCGTTCCTCTTATATCTTTTTGGCACCTCAGCGTGGCTTATCCCTGGAATCCTGTTGTATGTCTTACGAGTGCATATGTTTAATCTTGCCTGGAGACGAGAGATCGATCGAATTGCTGCTATGGTTGCCTTTTTTTTCATAGCTACAGGTATTGGTAATTATTTTAGTCTTGAGTGGTACCAAGGTATCTATCCCGGAGGACTCTGTGGGATCTTGGTATCAGGTCTTATGCAAGTGTTTTTCTCAGAGCCTCACCAGGAGCTCTTCTTATTCGTACTCACTTGGGCATTATGGATCGTTATTGCACGATTTTCATTTATTCTCTATCTCTATCCTATAAGAGACCTCCTGGCACGGATCCCGATAAAAAGCATGCTTACAGCTAGCAAGAATCATATCGTAGGACTCCTTACTCGCCTTGTAAACCTCGTGAGTCGCCAAGAATCCGGCACTTCCCATCCAGAACCTTCATCTCGACTTTCAAAGCTTCTTAATGAATTTAAGGAGAGTGAGCAATCTGAAGAAGCTGAGGTAACTACGGTTATCCCAGCAGTAAAGCCGCATCATGTAACCCAGGTGACAGCCGAAGGAGAGCAACCCCAAGAGAGTGGACGTCAGGAAGGCTACCACTTACCCTCATCAGATCTTTTTGCAAACGTAAAGGAGGCTGAAACGGATGATGACATACGCCAAAAAAGTGAAGAACGTGCTAAAACTCTTGAAGATAAGCTTGAACGGTTCGGTATAAAAGGAAAAATCACCTCGATCACCCAAGGGCCGGTGGTCACGTTATTTGAATACCAACCTTCGGTCGATACGAGAATTAACACGATCGTCGCTCGAGAAGATGATCTTGCTCTTGCTTTGCAAGCACTAAGCTTACGCATTATTGCCCCCATTCCCGGCCGTTCTGTTGTGGGACTTGAAGTTGCACATGCTAAGCGAAAGGCAGTTCTTTTTTCTCACATCATTAAGAGCAAATCATATTCTTCTTTTAAAGGCCTTCTCCCCTTGATCTTAGGAAAAGATACCCTCGGAGGACATGTCATCATCGATCTTGCCTCATGTCCACACTTGTTAGTAGCTGGATCAACCGGTTCAGGAAAGTCGGTCGGTCTGCATGGTATGCTTATCAGCTTACTATGCAGCAAATCTCCCGACGAAGTAAAGCTCATCCTTATCGATCCTAAGCGCTTAGAATTTGCTGCATATGCTGATATTGCTCACCTAGTCTTTCCAGTGGTTACCGATCCTAAACGTGCTATCGTCGTACTAAAATGGGCAGTAGAATGCATGGAAAACCGTTATATCCAGTTGTCTGAAGCCCAAGCGCGTAATGCTACAGACTTCAATAAGAAAAAGTCCCCTACTGACGAAGACTATATGCCCTACTTAGTTATTGTCATCGATGAGCTTGCTGATCTTATGATGACGGCAGGTAAAGAAGTTGAGTTCCTTATTGCAAGGCTTGCTCAGATGGCACGTGCCGCAGGCATCCATCTTATCACCGCAACCCAGCGGCCTTCAGTTGATGTTATTACCGGGCTCATTAAGGTTAACTTCCCTACAAGGATCGCCTACAAGGTTATCTCCAAGGTTGACTCAAGAACCATTCTTGACATGACTGGTGCTGAAAAGCTGCTTGGCAAGGGCGATATGCTTTTCTTAGATAGTAAAGGAGCGGTACAGCGGGTCCATGGTGCTTTTGTAACTGATGAAGAAATTGCTGCTGTCATTAGCCATATTAAAGCCGAACGGGAAGTCCACTACCAAGAACTCGTAAGTATCCGGCCAAGCGAAGTAACTGAAGATTCTGATGAGCTCTTTCAAGACGTGGTTAATTACCTTCAAAATAAGGATGAGATATCTATTTCATTACTGCAACGAGTATTTAGAGTGGGATATAACCGTTCTGCGAGAATTATTGACCAGCTTGAAGAAAACGGGTACATACTCCCCGCCGATGGAGGCAAAATGAGGAAAGTCGTCAAGGATTCTTAATGATACCGTACTCTACGCAGGACATTGACCTCTCCTTAGGCTCATTACAATCTGAAAAGAAGCCCTCTGTCGTTTGAAGCTCCCTCGTCCCCTCTTGGTTATGCCTAAGGGAGAGATAACTTATGCTTGACTGGCAATATAATCCGTTTACCTCCTGCAGTAAGGATGATCTCGCGTTGCTTTCTTTTGACAAATGATCAGCATAAAAGTATGATAAAGTTGACACATTACATTCCCATCATTGAGGTTCAACAATGCGTTTTAATCAACAATTCATTACTTCGGTTGTGCCTGAAGCTCGTTTCTCTGGTTCTCAAATACAAGAATTTACGGCAGCTTCACTCGATTCACGAGAAGTAAAAAAAGGTGAACTTTTTATTGCAGTTCAAGGCAGTAAAGTAGATGGTCATGACTATATAGCCGAGGCTCTGACTAAGGGAGCTGTTGGCATTATAATCGATCATGCTAAAGAAGAAGTACTTAAGAAACTTGATAAAAATGCGTTAGATAAAATATTTGTTGTGAGCGTTCCCGATACGCAGAAAGCGGTAATTAGTATAGCCGCAGTATGGAGATCCCTCTTTACGATACCGGTCATAGGGATCACGGGATCTATCGGAAAAACCACCACGAAAGAGATGATTGCCAATATTGCTCGATTGCACGGAATGAAATACGTCGCCTCAAAGGGCAATCAAAACACCGCAATTGGTCTTGCACTGAATATTCTCAGGCTCCGTCAAGAACATCAGCTCGCGATACTTGAAATGGGAATTAGTATGCGTGGCGAAATGGCTCGCATGACTGATCTAGCAAGGCCGACAATAGGTATTATCACCTATATTGGTCATAGTCATATGGAAGGTCTTGGTTCACTGAATGATATCGCGAATGAAAAAAGAGAGATTTTTAAGCACTTTAAAGAAGATAATATAGGTATCATCAACGGCGACCAGTTAATACTTTCCCAAATTGCTTACCGCCACCCTATGATTCGGTTTGGTAGTAAGACTACTAACCAAGTACAAGGGCGTAAGATTCAACCAAATAACCTCACCACAACTTTTGTGCTCAAGTTATATAAAGAGCGCTTCAATATCGTCCTTGATACCAATAATACTTCTCGAGTATTCAATGCATTGGCTGCTTCCGCTGCAGGATATCTTCTTGGAATTCCTTCAAAAACAATTATTAAGGGCATTCAAGAACCGCTCATCATCGAAGGACGCTTCCATTCAACGCTCCTCAAAGCAGATAAAGGAATTCTCATCGATGATGCCTATAATGCAAGTCCTGAAAGCATGAAAGCCGCTTTACTTGCCTTTGAAAAAGTTGAGTCTAAGGGCCAAAAGATTGCCGTCCTTGGTGATATGCTTGAGCTTGGAGTAAATAGCCCCTTCTGGCACCGCCAGCTCGGAAGGTTCCTGCGTAAGGTTCCTTCATTGAATCATGTCATTTTGGTAGGTGATCTGGTGAAATGGACAAAAGATACTGTTCCTGTAGGTATCACCTTTGAACATGTACCAACCTGGAAAGAAGCAACAGAAAGCCTGAAAAAAAGACTTGATCGCGGTGCTGCGATCCTGGTAAAAGGATCACTCGGCATGCAGCTGCAGAATCTTGTTGGTGAACTTACTGAAACACAAAAATAAATAAAGAAGATGCAGGGCCGAGAAACGGCCCTGTTATCTTGGCGTACCCCCTATGTCCCTAACACCAGAAACTTCCTATCATATCTCGGTAATGGCTGACGAAGTGCGTACCTACCTAGCTCCCAAGCCTCAGGGTATCTATGTTGATGCTACTTTTGGTGGTGGCGGCCATACAAAAGTCATACTCGAGGCTGAGCCAACCTGCACGGTTATCGGTATCGATTGGGATGCTCATGCACTTGAACTCAATGCACCTCCTTTAGAAGAAGAATATGGCGATCGCTTTATTCCGATGGCCGGTAGCTTTGCCCATATCGGCCGGATCCTTAAGAAGCTTAATATAAGTCACATTGATGGGATTATTGCAGATTTTGGGACCTCACAATACCAGATAAAAAATCTCCCAGGGTTTTCCTTCTCGGTGCCTACCCCACTTGATATGCGTATGTCACCAGGCCATTATAAAACAACCGCCTATGATGTGGTTAATAGGGCTACGGAAGAGGAGCTAGCAAACATCTTCTTTGATTATGGCGAAGAGCGAGCATCACGCAAGATTGCACGACTCATTGTCGAACAAAGAAAGACAAAACCTATTAGCACAACGACTGAGCTCGCGCAGCTTATCATGAAAATAGTCAAACCTTATAGTCGCTCGATACATCCTGCTACCAAAGTTTTTCAGGCACTGAGAATATTTGTTAATGATGAGCTGAATAACATTAAAGCCCTCCTGACTGCTTCGTTAAATCTCCTTAACCCTGAAGGTCGTATTGTGTGTATCAGCTTCCATTCTCTTGAAGATCGTATCGTAAAACAGTTTTTTAAAGCACATCCTGAGCTTACCATCCTCACTAAAAAAGTAATCCAGGCTTCAGATGAAGAGCTTGCGCGAAACCCCTCATCGCGCAGTGCCAAATTACGAGCAGCCGAAAAAGAATAAGCCACCAGTTCATTCGAAGCTTTATAAATCAAACTTCTTAAAAGCTTGATCTAGTACACAGATTTTGAGAACCCTTAAGCTTGACGCGATACTATGCTTGGGCTATACTAATTATATTCTTGTTCTAATTTGACTTTTCTATGGGGCGTAGCCAAGCGGTAAGGCATCAGGTTTTGGTCCTGACATGCGGAGGTTCGATCCCTTCCGCCCCAGCCAAGCTTATCATCATTTTTTAGCACACAAAAGAAGAGCTTCTAAGCTGCAGATCGCAGCTTTTTGCTTTCGACCTATCACTGTGACTCAGTTGCAGCCACTTTCTGCACGAGAGAAGAAAACACCATTTTTTTTAATCAGCCAACCGGGCAAGACCCTTTTGTTTGCTACGATTGAAGCAATACAGAAAGAGCAGGGCCGATGCCACCGCATATACGATGCTCATCGCATACCCCTTCATGAGATATACGGTCGGATCTTGCTGATGCATTAAATAGCCGCGCATCCCAGTAAATATATAGCTCATCGGTATACAAGTACTGAGCGCTTGACCCCACTTTGGAAGCACTTCAATAGGATAATAAGCACCGCTGAATGGCAACAAAAACCAGGCTACTACAAAACCCAGTTCCACACCCCGCTTACCAAGCGTTACCACTATTTGTAAGCAGGTAAATCCAAGCCAGATACCACAAAGAAAGAGTGGCGGCATGAAAAGGAGAAACGAAGATATCATATACAAGAAGGAAAGATTATAGAGTGAGTATACAAGGAGCATTGAACAAGCTATTGTTACGGTCATGGCAAAGGCATAAAAAAGCACTATGCCGAGCATCCATTCAATAGTTCGTAAAGGAAGAGAAAACAGATTTATAATGTTATTGTTCCAAAGCTCTTCACAAAATGCGATGACAATAATATTAGCTCCACGTCCAACCACTTGCCATAAGAGAATCGCCAGCAAAGCTGCTGCTTCGTAATTTTGAAATTGTGATCCACCTGAGCGCTGAATCCATGCACCTAAAAATCCCCAAATTAATATATCGAGTGCCGGCCAATAGAAGGATCCAAGTAACATATTGAAATCACGACGCCAGAGACGCCCATGGCGAAGTACTACTGCCCAAATCGGGGACCAAGATATCATAGCAATCCTCTCTATTTTGCAATGCTCATAAAATAATCTTCAAGCGAAGGCTTATCGATTGAAATCTGTGAAAAGGCTATTTTCTGCTCACCAAGCTGTGTCAAAAAGTCTGAAATAGCATGCTCGTCAAGTTCAACAACTAGCTCTGGTCCTTGCTGCATACAGGGGATCTGCAGTGTAGCAAAGTACCTAACAGCCTGCTCAACAGAACTTGAAATATGTAGATGTACCCGGACTTTGGAGACCGATTTCGCTAATTGCTCTGGAGTATTATCGGCGATGATAGCTCCCTTTTTAAGGACCAGTACCCGATTACACAGCTTAGTAACTTCATCCATATTATGTGAGGTAATCAAGATCGAAGTGCCCCGCTCATTGCGCTGGGCCAAGATAAACTGACGCACTTCATGTGCCACATCTGGATCGAGTGAGGCAGTTGGCTCATCAAGAAGGACAATTTCAGGATCCGCAATAAATGCCTTAACAAGCAACATACGCGTTGTTTGTCCTGCAGAAAGAGTACCCGTTTGTCGGTTGTGCATGTTATATAGGTCAAAAGACTTTAAGAACCGTTGAATCTGTTCTCTGCGCTTTGGCTGTGGGATACCGTACACGCGCCCTACCACATCAAGGTTTTCAGACACCGTCAATCGAAGAGGTAGCTTATCATATCCGCTTGCATACCCGATGCGCTTAAGGATAGCAATCCGATGCTTTGCAAAGTCCGTACCAAAGTAGTCGATCGATCCACTGCTTGGCGCAAGGGTACCAAGAAGCATTTGGATCGTTGTTGTTTTCCCAGCACCATTGGGTCCTAAAAATCCAAGGATCTCTCCCTTGTTCATATGAAAAGATATATCGTTTACCGCAGTATAAGTCTCAGGAGTTTTAAAGGGCCAGAAGCCTGATCTGTACTGCTTAACGAGATTACGAACTTTCAGTATCTGCATAAGAAATCCCTCAAAAAAGTTTCAAGAAATCGACGATTAAACTGGTAGAATGCGGCGGTTCTTGTTTGCCAGGTACCGGTCTTAAAAACAAAGCCGATCGAAGCAACCGCTCTACTCACACGTAAAAGGGGCATCATCGCTTCATACCCGGGCAGTGGACGTATACTTGAATATCCGTCTAAGAAAGCTTGCTTAATCTTTGGATCATTCGGCCATCCATCATGCTCCATAGGACAAAAATCTTCCTCCGCAAAACCCGCACGTGATGATGCCCAATCGATAATGCCCTGCAGCTTACCCTTATCCACAATCACATTACCCGGCCGAAAGTCTCGATGGAGAATACAAGGACCATCAACTGAATCTAAAAGATAAGCATGCTGATCAAAATAAAGCTGACATTGCTCAATAAGCTCCTTGGGCAGATGTCTACCACACTCTTTAAGACCTTCTTCGAACTTCATCGTAAATACTGTCTGAGGATCGTTACTGAGTGCATCAGGGCGCGTGAGGTCTCCGTAGCCTGCTACACGATATGTGTGAATACGAGCCAACAAAGTGCCCATCTCATTGGCAAGTGACTCAGTAAGATCTGCCATCTTGAGAATAGAACCGGGCAAGCATTCCATGAGCACTGCTCCTTTTGCAGTTCCCTCTGGGGGCACTAGGTTTACAATGCGCGGCACTGGAAGCTTATCAGCAAAGTAGTTCAAGAAATAGACCTCTCGCAGATACTCTTCAGGGCGTGCACATATTTTTAGAATAAGCTCTATTGTAGGAAGGCTAACCTTATAGACTATGGCGACAACTCCATCGTCATGCTCAATTAAAGAAAAAGTAGCATCGTAAAGATTGAGTTTCTCTCGGTAATAAGAAATAAGATCGGTCATATACCGGCCCTTTCTTTAATGCCTATCGTTCCTATCCAGCAGGACGATTTCTGATCATCCAGGTCACAGTGCCATTTTGGATGGTCTTAATTTTTTCAAAGCCAGCTTTCTCATAAGCTCTTATAGCTTTCGTATTTGCTGTATCAGGATCAACAAAGCAGGCTTCGTACTTCGGATCTACATAGTCCTGCAAGAATTTCTTCATAAGGGCCGTACCGTAGCCCTTTCCCACATAAGTAGGATCGCCAATGAAAATATCGCATGCTGCGAGCGAACGTGGTAGTTCATTGAGCGAGATTCCTCCTTCACGTGCAAACTCATGCGCATTATAGAGTTGTATATAGCCAATCTCTATATCATCGATGCATATGATAAATGCTTGCAGTGGCTTTTGTATACCGTCTTCAATTTTGTAGCCATGCACATAGGAACCATATTTTTCTTTGACCAACTCACTGGTCCAATGAACATCTTGGTCCCACCAGTCTTTCACGTGACCAGTTTCAAGCCATGTCAATAAACTTGGTAGATGGCGTTCTTGAAGAGCTATAAAAGCTATTTTTAAATTCTCCATACATCTCAGTATACCAATTTTCACTTCAAAGCAGAACCCAGGGTTATCTCCGTAATCTTCGATCATCGAAAATAGCCATTTAATCAATAATTTCAAATACACCTTGCGTTAATTAAGCCTTAAAAAGGTCAATCAAAAACCTCTACTCAACATTGATAGAAAAGAGCTTAGTCCCTGTTTTTGCGCTTTCTATACTATCATTTCCCATGAAATGCATCTGTCAGTGCACAGTTGCACCGTATCTGGGCACACAGCCCACTTGCAAAAAAAAAGCACCTCGTATATATTCAAATTAAATCCAATATACCCACCGAAACAAAAATGGTGTGTTATGAAAGTTGTTAATCATATCTCCTAGTTTAAAGCAGTAGCCTTATGGCCACCTGCATTTAGACGTCTTTGTATTACCTGCACCAAACGCGGGGAAGCTACTTTTTAATTAAGCCAAAGGAGTATACATGAAACCCATGTATTACGTTTCATGCGCCTTCATAGGCGTATTAGCAATAAACTATGCAAACATAGAGGGATCTGCATCCCTTACTACTGAAAGTACAGAAACAATGATTGAAAAGAGAAACCAGAAAACGTCAACAGATTGGATAAATCAGTTAGATGCGACACTTTCAAAACAACGCGGGACGTTCACCGCAATGGATGCTCATGGTGTACCACTTATCTTAGAATGGGAAAAAGTCGATCCGCAATCACCCCGCATTAATGAGATCATTAAAGAAGCTGCTGAGATTCTTGCGCACACCTATACTACGATGGAACTCCAGTTTGCACGTACCTATCCAGAGCTGGTAGCAACAGAAATGTTTCTCAAACCGCTCGCACCGCTCTTTGCATACGGTGTAGACCACGTTGATTGGAAGGCTGCTGAAGAAGTTTTACTCAAGAATCTTATGCAGTTTTTCACCATAACGGATTTTGCAAAGTATGGAAAGGCGCAAGATGTACACCTGTTTGTGCTTGCCAGAGATCCACAAACCAAGGAACTCTTAGGCTTAATCAACTATATAGGTTCGAAGGAATGTGAATATGGTTCTCTAAAAGTTGCTTACTTTGGTATAGCAGCAACCGCAGTACCTCGTGGCATTGATAAAATGTTCATGAGCAGCATCTTCAAGTTGGTACCTGAAGTAACGCGCTTGTTCCTCCATACACGCATTACCAACGAAGTCACCCTCAGCATCTATCGAACATGGGAATTTAACCAGTTTCCTGGACCGCTTGCCTACTGGATCGATATGGAATATCTGGTTGAAAAATCTGATATGCTCCAAAAGGCTTCTGGTAGTCTTAAGGAGTAACCGTTTATATGTGGGGTTTGATCCTTGCACATTCATAGCTTGAGATGCAGCAGGCACCGATGATATAAGTTCTCCTCATTATCACCGGTGCTTGCCTGTTCTTTCACTTGCTATGATCAATAGTCTTCATGCCAGACTCTTGTTTATGATTTCAGAATGCATCTTTTTTAGTCTGGGCTCTAGTTCGTCCCTTTCCAAGGTATACTAAGATCATGAAGCAGGCTCTTCTACTCTTTGCCTCTTTGCTGACGGTTCTTCTGTCGGATTTTGTGATGGCTCTAAAGGAAAACCTATCAATAGATCCATCTCCCCATCAAATACCGTACTTATGAGATCATTAACTGCATCGATATTATCATTTCTAAGATCTTGGACGAGTTTATCAATACGTGCCTGATCTCTGAGCTCTTTATAACGAGCATCAATAGCATCATGAATATCGGCTTCAAGGTCTTGAGTAAGCGCATCCAACTGCTCGATCTTTTTCTTATCATCCTCATCTTCTATGTCCATCCCCCCACGCACACTAGTAACATGTGGAAGAAGTTTTCCTTGTATATACTCAGTAACATATGTTGTGTTGCCATGTTTATATTGTATCGATGTAAAGAGAATGTGGAGTAGATTCATTTTAGCAGAATCACCCAGGAGCTCTTGGGGTAATTTCCCTTTTCTGAGCTGATGCAAAAACATGCGTATCACATCATTCCTCGTCTCCGGTATGGATAGTAATATTTCAGCAATCACATATGGGGGGAGAATCGATTGAACTCCCGCTTTTGCAGGCGCAAAAACTCTCCGTCCTGAAAACATCCCAATCACTTCAAAAATCCGCCTACTCGAGGCTAGAAGCTCTGCTTTTGTAGGCATGTAACCATAAAAACAGTTTCTAATAAGCTCTTTGCGCACCGCAGGAGGAAAGTTTGGCCATAAAGCCAGGCTTAAAGGACTGTCTCCTTCATTATCCACAGCATCCATACGGGCACCATGCACCAGCAATAACTTCATTATTGCAACCAGTTCAAGTTCATTAATTGATGCATCCTTGAATTTATCTATCACATAAATTAAAGGAGTCACTTCAGCACTAGTTCTAGCATTCACATTTGCGCCGCGGGAAACAAGTAATCGTGTCGCATCTACATTTTCTGCCTTTACAGCCCGGTGAAGTGGCGTCAAATGAACATTTCCATCCATATCTTTTCCTTCAATATTCGCTCCATGGTCAAGTAATATTTTTGCGAGATCCGAGCCATACCCTCTGCCCACAGCTATATGAAGAGGTAAGGATACGCCAGGCTGTCGAAACTCCTTATTAGCACCAGCTTTGCAAAGAATCTCAACACAGGTAGGCCTTCTCGCTAAAACAGCATAATGTAGTGGCCTCAATGGCCTACCAGGCATCTCCACATGTTCCATGTTTGCACCATGCTTTAAAAGAGCAGTAAGACATTCCGAACGTCCTAAACTTGCTGCCATTGGAAGGAAAAGATATGGATGG
>Ga0207145_1013_pt1 | contig 36434 bp, 29 predicted proteins | sample Alteio_BWMinHeat_35_FD_153578 | JGI IMG/M metagenome (GOLD analysis project Ga0207145, IMG submission 153578) | Enriched cells from forest soil in Barre Woods Harvard Forest LTER site, Petersham, Massachusetts, United States -... | ecosystem: Environmental > Terrestrial > Soil > Temperate forest >...
ATCATTCTGGACGTCATGATTCCAGGAACGGACGGATTCGAAGTGTGCCGCAAGCTGCGCAAGGCCGGGCGGCGAATGCCCATCCTGATGCTTACGGCGCGGGACGCCGTCGAGGACCGCGTGAGTGGGCTAGACAGCGGTGCCGATGACTATCTGACCAAACCTTTCGAGTTTCGCGAGCTGCTTGCCCGTCTTCGCGCATTGCTCCGGCGTTCGGCGGAGTTGCATCCACCGCGCCTGAGCGTCGGCGACCTGGTGTTGGATACCGCGGCGCAGAACGCGACACTCGGAGGCCATGCGATTTCCCTGACGCACAAGGAATATGCGTTGCTGGAATATCTGGTACGCAATGCGGGACGAGTCGTAAGCCGAGCCGATATCGCCGAGCACGTTTGGGATGAAACGTTCGACCCCTTTTCAAATTTGATTGAGGTCTATATCAACCGGCTGCGGCGGAAAATTGATCCGGATGGCAACGCGGGTCTGCTGCAAACGCGGAGGGGCGCAGGCTACATCTTGAAGTCCGGAGAAGATGCCGACAGCACAGGGCGCGGGCCATCGGCAGGTGAGTCCGGCAAGCCGAGCCCCTCGGATCGCAAGAAACATGCTTGATTCCGTTCGCGTGCGGCTGACCGTGTGGTACTCGGCGGTGCTCGCCGTGGTGCTCATCCTGGTCTGTGTGACCACTTACGTCATCGTTCAAAAAACGTCGATGCAAAGAACCGACGGCGACCTGGCAGTGTTGGCGGACTCGTTCCTGGTCACGTTTCAGGCCGAGTTGCAGGATGCTATCAGCACGCAGGACTCCCCGGTTTTCGTCGCAGCTCATCAGTCGATGATCGAACACCGGTCGGAAAGCGACACGTTTGTGGTCCTGGGGCCGCGCGGAGAGGTTATCGCTAATTCCAACGACGGGGTCGCCTTGAGCGCAAGAGCTGAGTCTTCCGTGGCCCGCGCGCTCGCTTCCGGCGAGTATCAGCGTTTCGCGAAAGTGGGAGTCAGCAAGGAAGTTGGGTTGGAAACAATCCGGGGAGAGAACGCCAGATTCCGAGCCTACTCGCGGCAATTCAAAGCGAAGGGCACAGACTACTTACTGATTATTCTGCACTCGCTGCACGCACAAAACGAAATGCTTGAAGCGATTCGGCTGACTTTTACGTGGATGATTTTTGTAGGGCTGCTGCTCGCAGGGACTGGCGGGTATTTCCTTGCAAAAAAGAGTTTGGCCCCGGTGGTTGCCATGGGATCGCATGCTCGGCGCATCGGAGCAACAAACTTGCATGAGCGGCTTCCGGTGCTGAACGCGAACGATGAGCTGGGGCAGTTGGCCACCATTTTCAACGATCTGCTGAATCGGCTCGACCAATCGTTTGATCGGCAACGCCGGTTCATGGCGGATGCTTCCCACGAACTACGCACGCCGCTGGCCATTCTTCGCGGAGAGGCCGAGGTTGCCATGTCGCAACAGGGTCGAAGCGCGGCGGACTACCTCGAATCGCTGGGAATTTTGCACGAGGAAACTTCGCGCCTGATTAAAATCGTAGAAGACCTCTTCACGCTGACCCGTGCCGATTCAGGTCAGTACCCTCTCTCGCCAGAAGATGTATATCTCGAGGAAGTGGTGGCAGACTGTGCGCATTCGGCGAGGTCCCTCGCGCGCGAAAAAAATATCGATCTGCGCGTGGAAGCTTCCTCCGAATGTCTCGTCCGCGGAGATCGTGCGCTTTTGCGCCGCATGATTCTCAACCTTCTGGACAACGCGATCAAGTACACCGCGGCGGACGGTCGCGTGGATATTTCTTGCCGCGCCAACACGGAACAAGCGGAGATAAACGTCACGGACACCGGGCCAGGGATACCGGCGGAGCTCCATTCCCGCATTTTCGAGCGCTTCTTCCGGGCAGATCCGGCTCGATCGCGCTCCGGCCGCGAGGGCGGCGCAGGGCTTGGGCTTTCTATCGCTCTTTGGATTGCTCAAGCGCACAACGGCCGGCTGGAATTGGTCCGCTCCGACGCGACAGGAAGCCATTTCGCCGCGTATTTGCCGAAGCCGTGCAATGCGCCTGCAGGCACAGATTAATCGTCTATTTATCTCAAAATCGCTAGATTCGCGTTAGCGGCCGTGAAGTCCCGCGGCCGCTCGAGAGAAGGCCCGTGAACACTCGGTATTTTTGGGAAAAATACATTTTTTTCGCGCTATCTGCGATTGTCTTGTTCCCTTTTCGGGGGGCCAGCCAGCAGCCGGAAAATCCCGCGCCAAAGGTGAGTCAGCCCAACTCGCCATCCACTACCGCGCAGACAGCCGATCAAGCTTCCTCGGCTTTGCGATTGACGCTTCAGGATGCTCTCGCTCGCGCGCGCAAAAACAGCGTGGAATTTCAAGCCGCCGCGACGGATGCCGCCATCGCGGGGGAAGACCGCAAACAGGCTCGCGATGCCTTGCTTCCATCCGTTGCATACAACAACCAGTTTCTCTACACGCAAGGCACAGGCAACGGCGGCGTTCGCTTCATCGCCAACAATTCGATTCATGAATATATCAGTCAGGGCAACGTGCATGAAGTGATTGATCTCGCCGGAGTCGCAAGCTACAGACGGGCCGCGGCGGCGGCAGCCGTCGCCAAGGCGCGCGCGGAGATTGCTTCGCGCGGGCTCGTCGTTACCGTCGTGCAGGACTACTTCCATGTTGCCGCCGCGCAAAGTAAGTTGGAAATCGCGCAGAGAGGTGCGTCGCAAGGAGAGGAATTTTTCAAGCTCACGCAAGCGCTTGAAAAAGGTGGCGAGGTGGCGCATTCCGATGTCATCCGCGCTGAATTGCAAATGCAGGATCGCCACCGCCAGCTGCAAGAGGCACAACTCGATCTACTGAACGCAAAGCTGGAACTGGCTGTTCTGATTTTTCCCGACTTCAATGAGAACTTCGAAATCAGCGACGACCTCCACGCCAGCGTTCCATTGCCAACTCTGGAAGAAGTTCAACAACAAGGCGCCAAGGACAACCCGGAATTGCGCGCGGCATTAGCTGGCGTACAGCAAGCCGGCCATGACGTTGTGGACGCGCGCGCCGGCTACTTTCCTTCGCTGGGCCTCGACTATTTCTACGGAATCGATTCCGCCCAGTTCGCAACAAACAGCGTCTTCGACAATCAGAAAATTCACAACCTCGGATCATCAGCGTCTGCAACTTTGAACATTCCGGTCTGGAACTGGGGCGCCACGCAGAGCCGCGTAAAGCAAGCCGAGCTTCGCCGCACACAAGCGCAGCGTGAACTTTCGCTGGCGCAGCGCAAGCTGCTTGCCGAAATGCGCTCGTTATACGGCGAAGCCGAAACAGCGCTAAACGAATTGGCGGGCTTGCAGCGCTCCGCCGAGTTGGCTTCCGAAGGCCTGCGCCTGGCGACTCTTCGCTACAAAGGCGGAGAAACAACGGTGCTGGAAGTAGTGGATGCGCAGAATTCCTTCGCGCAGGCGAATACAAGCTATCAGGATGGTGCGGTCCGCTATCGCGTGGCCCTGGCCAATCTGCAAACACTTACGGGAGCCTTGACCACGCCATGAGAACTGAGTCTTTGCGTGATGGACTGCGCAGTTTTCTCTTCTGCACTGCCACGTGCGTGATCGCGCACGCTACAACAGGATGCGGAAGCCCGGAGAAGGTAGAAGATCCCGTCGTGTCCGTGCAGACCACGCCGGCCGAACGCACGACAATTTCAGAAACGGTTTCCGCCGAGGCAGTCGTCTATGCCATCGAGCAGGCCGTAATTTCACCGAAGATCACGGCGCCGATCACAGAATTCAAGGTGCAGCGCGGGAGCCACGTCAAGAAAGGCCAGGTGCTGGCCATCTTGGAGAACAGGGATCTTGCCGGTCAGGCTGAAGCGAGCAAGGGAAATTTTGAACAAGCCGATGCCGGTTACGTCACCTCTGTGGATTCCACAATTCCGCAGCAAGTACAGAAAGCGGAGCTCGATGCCGCGGCTGCAAAGGCCGCGTTTGACGCACAGCAGAGGGCGTATGACAGCCGAAAGGAACTCTTCCAGCAGGGCGCGATTCCCCAGCGCGAACTCGACAATGCGGCTGTCGCGTTGGCCCAAGCTCGAACGGTGAATGAGGTGGCGCAAAAACAGCTTGCGGACTTGCAGCGCCTCGGGAAAACGCAAGCGTTGAAATCCGCGCACGGTTCCCGTCTGTCGGCAGAGGGCCAGATGCGCACGGCGGAAGCGCAGCTCAGCTACTCTGAGATTCGAAGTCCCATTGACGGCGTTGTGACGGACCGCCCTCTGTACGCCGGCGATCTCGCGACCGCCAATCAGCCGATCCTGACCGTGATGAATCTGAGCAGGCTGATTGCCAAGTCTCACGTGCCGCAATCGGAAGCCGCGAAACTAAAACCCGGGAACTCCGCGGAGTTGAAAGTGAGTGGTCTTGACGAGCCCATAAAAGCCCGAATCACTCTCGTGAGCCCCGCTTTGGATCCCGGCAGCACCACCATTGAAGTCTGGGTGGAGGCGGCAAAACCGAATCCGGCGGTGAAGCCCGGCATGACTGTGGAAGTCTTGCTGACGGGCAAGACCGTCAAGGACGCCATCGTCGTGCCAGCTGACGCCGTCTTCAAGAACGCCGAAGGTGGAACGGACTACGTCGTGCTCGCTGGCTCGGACCAAAAGGCTCACTGGAAAACCGTGCAGATCGGTGTTCGCAATGGGGAGGACGCGCAAATCGTCAGCGGCATAAATGCGGGCGACCCGATCATTACTTCAGGTGGTTACGCGCTGCCGGACAACACCAAGGTCAAAGTCGAAGCGGCACCGGCCGAGAAAGAAGCAGGCGCCAAGGCAGACAAATCCGACAAAGACGACAAGGCGAGTGACAAGAAGAAGCCTGACGACAAGGACAAGGAGTAGCTGCGAATGGAGCCTCGGTCCGAATCGTCGAAAATTTCTGCGTCCGATCAGGCAAGCCTGCCCTGGTTTCAGCGTCTGTCAAGTCCCATCCTTTTCCTGATCGTCAGCCTCATGCTGGTTGGCACCTACTTTGCCTTTTCGATTCCAGTCTCTGTTTTTCCAAGTACGGATTTCCCGCGCGTGGTCATCGGCGTCGACAACGGTGTCATGCCCATCGACCAAATGCTTGTCATCATTACCCGTCCCATCGAGGAAGCTGTCAACAGTGTTCCCGGCTTGCAGAAAGTCCAGTCCATCACCAGTCGCGGCTCAGCGGAAATCGATCTCTTCTTCGACTGGAATAGCGACATGATTCTCACTCTTCAACGCGTTGACGCGGTCGTCGCCCGCCTCCAGTCGGAACTTCCTTCTACTGCAAAGATCGAGACTCATCGCATGACCTTTGCGGTATTCCCGATTCTTGGTTACAGCATAACTTCGGACACCGTCCCGCCGAACAAACTCTGGGAAATCGCCACGTACGATTTGAAGCCGCGCATCAACCGGCTCGACGGAGTCGCCTCCGTCGTCGTGCAAGGCGGCCGCATTCCTGAGTTTCAGGTATCCCCTGATCCCGCGCGCCTTCTCGCCGCTGGCGTGACTGTCAACGACATACTCGAATCCATTCGCCGCACCAACCTGATCGATTCTCCTGGTCTCATAGAAAACGACCATCACCTCACTCTCGGCTTGATCAGCGGCCAGGTGCACACTCCTGAACAAATCGGTGAGATTGTCGTTAAAACTTCCACAGCAGGCGTTCCCATTCGGCTGGGCGATATTGCCGCCGTATCGCCTTCCGTTGCGCCCGTCTACACCATCGTCACCGCAAACGGCAAACCCGCTGTTCTCCTGAACGTTAATCGCCAGCCGGACAGCAACACTCTCCAGGTCGCCAATGAAGTTCACGCGCAAATTCAGGAGCTTTCCAGCGCTCTGCCTCACGGCGTTCATCTCGAGCCTTTTTACGATCAGTCCACCATCGTTCATGATTCCATCGCCAGCGTTCGCGACGCAGTGATCCTCGGCTTGATACTCTCCTCGATCGTCCTCGTCCTTTTCCTGCGCGACTGGGGATCTTCGCTGGTCGCAGGCTTGGTGATTCCCGCCACGCTTCTTATCACCTTCATTGTCTTGAAGGTCGCCGGCCAAAGCTTCAACCTCATGACCCTTGGCGGTCTGGCCGCCGCGGTAGGCCTCGTCATTGACGACGCTATCGTCGTCCTCGAAAATATCGTTCTACACCGCGACGCCGGCCAGAATCGCTTCGATGCCATTCAAAGCGCGCTTCGCGAATTGACCGTTCCCCTTATCGGCTCAACCATCACCCCTATCGTCGTTTTCTTGCCGCTCATCTCGACCACCGGCGTCACTGGCAGCTTCTTCCGCGCTCTCGCCGTCACCATGACCGTGTCGCTGTTTACTTCCCTCCTTCTGGCCCTTACTTGGACGCCCACCCTAAGCCTGCTTCTGGTCCGCCGCAACGACCGCAAAGCCCCGGTCAGCGCAAAGACTGGTTCTGTCGTTCCCGAAACGTCTTCGCCAGAATCATCGCAAGCGCCGGACGCTGCCGCCCTCCTTGCCAGCGAAGAAGCCCACCTTTCCGGCTTTTTCAGCCGCATCATCAATTTTTACGGCCGTACCATGCAGGGCGTTTTGAAACGCCCGTGGGTCCTTATCGCTAGTTCTGCCGCGATCGTCGCACTCGGAGCGTGGATTGGCATTGGATTGCTTGAGAACGACTTGCTCCCGGAAATGGATGAAGGTGGTTTCATTCTGGATTACCACACTCCTCCCGGAAGCTCCCTCGCCGAATCCGACCGCATCATTCAGCGCATCGAAAACATTCTGCACGAGGTTCCGGAAGTCGAAAACACCTCCCGCCGCACGGGTTTGGAGCTTGGCGCGATCCCTGTCACAGAAGCCAACAAAGGCGACTTTACGGTCAGGCTGAAGCGCAAACGCAATCGCGCCATCGACGAGATCATGAACGACGTGCGGGCGCAAGTCGAACAGACTGAACCTGGCACCAAGGTCGAATTCGTTCAAGTTCTGCAAGACATGATCGGCGACCTGACCAGCCAGCCTGAGCCCATCGTTATAAAACTCTTCTCTCCCGATGCAAAGCTCCTTCAAGAGACCGCACCTCGCATCGCCGACGCCATCGGCAAAATCGAAATTGGAAAAACCCACCCCGTCGTCGACATTCTCGATGGCATCGAAAACACCACTAGCGGCCCAGCGGTTACTTACCAGGTGAATTCAGCTATCGCTGCACGTAGCGGTTTCACACCGGAGGAAATTGCCATCGATGCTTCAGCCATCTTGGAAGGCGAGCCCGCTGCAACGCCCGTGGTCATCGGCGATCGCGCCTATCCCATTCGCATCCGTTTCCCGGAACAGACCCGCGCTTCGCTCGATCGCATGAGCAACACTTTGCTCGTTAGCTCCACGGGGCATACCGCCACGCTCGGTTCTCTCGCCACCGTTACCGCCGAACCCGGCCAGATTGAAGTTCGTCGCGAAAACCTTCAACGGCTTGTCACCGTAACCGCCCGCCTCGAAGGCGCTGGTCTGGGAAGCGGTATGGCGGCCGTGCAGAAGGCCGTCAAGGATCTACATTTGCCCGCTTCCTTTCGTGTGGAATACGGCGGCCAGTACCAGGAGCAGCAAAAGTCCTTCCACGACCTCTTGATTGTTCTCCTTCTGGCTCTTTTGCTCCTGTTCGCGGTCTTGCTGTTCGAGTTTCGGACCTTTTCCGCTCCCGCCGCTATTCTTGCTTCCGCATTGCTCTCTTTGTTTGGCGGTCTTCTCGCCCTCCTCGTCACACGCACAACCTTCAACGTCGCCTCTTTCATGGGCATGATTATGGTCATCGGCATCGTCGCCAAGAACGGCATTTTGCTTCTGGACGCCGAAAATCGCTTCCGCGCTCTCGGTTTCTCAGCCGAGGAAGCTATGATTCAATCCGGAAGGCGGCGTCTTCGCCCTATCATCATGACCGCACTCGCTACTATCGCGGGCATGTTGCCGCTGGCGCTCGCCATCGGCGCGGGCTCCCAAATGCTCCAGCCCCTTGCGATTACCGTTGTCGGCGGCATTCTCAGCTCCATGGTTTTGTCCCTCGTGTTCACTCCGGCGATTCACTATTTCTTGGACCGTGAGCCGCTTACCGAAACAAAACAGACCGAAGCCGTCTAGACGCGCAGATCAGCCCCTGCCGCTGGCTGGTTTTCAAACGTTCGGTGATACACTTCGTTCGCGAAGACGACGAATCCATGAAACCACCATCGAACGTCAAGACCCCAGCGCAATACATCGCCTCTCTCCCCGCCGATCGTGCGAAGACGATCGCGACGGTGCGCGCACTTGTGAACAAGCACATTCCGCGCGGCTACGATGAGTGCCTCGTCTGGGGCACGATCGGGTGGACGATCCCCTTGTCTCGATATCCAGACACTTACAACAAGCAGCCGATCTGCTACGTCGCGCTCTCGTCGCAGAAAAACTACTGCTCGCTCTACCTGATGGGCGCGTTTTGGAGTGCGAGTCAGCTCGAGCAGCTGAAGGCGGCGTTCAAAGCGGCGGGGAAGAAGCTCGACATGGGGAAGTGTTGCGTTCATTTCGAGACGCCGGACGAGTTGCCGCTCGAAGCGATTGGCAAGCTGATCTCGGCGATCTCGAGCGAGAAATGGATTGAGATGTATGAAGAAACGCGCTTGAAGACCAAGTCGGGGCAGGCGCAGAAGGCGAAGCAAGCCGCCCCATCGGCGAGCAAGGCGGCCGCCAAGCGCGTCAAAACAAAGCGTCGGCGGTAAACTTTTCCAGCATGACTCGTCGATACCCGGCCCCAACGTTTTCCATTGCTGAAACACGGGCATGCCGATGCGCGCCATGATGCGCATGTTGACGACGACGTACGGGGAATCCGTCAACTGCACACCGATCTGCGACATCGGAGAGCCGAACGGGCCCATGCTGTAGCCCAGAACGTACATCGTCCGGCCGCGCATCGCGCCGTTGAAAAGGCTCTTCAACTTCTTGCGCATCTCGTAAGGGTTTTCCCAATTGTTGGTGGGGCCGGCGGTGTCTTTCGAGAGCGAACATATAAAGGTGCGGTCCTCGACGCGGGCGACGTCGTTGGCATCGGATCGGGCGTAGTAACAGCCGGGCCAGAGCTTTTCGTTGAGCTTGATGAGCGTTCCGGATGCGACCATTTGACGGCGCAGAGCTTCGTTTTCTTCCTGAGAGCCGTCGACCCAATGGATGGAGGCGGGCTTGGCGAGTTCCGCCATCTTTTCTACCCAGCGCAAGAGGTGCTCGTTCTTGCTGAGTGGCACGGCTGGGTTGCGGCCCTTCATGACGGCGATGTTCTTTTTCGCTGGTCGTTGCATGGAAATGGATAGTTCTCCGCTATCAACTTTACTAGCAGTGACGAACAAAGTGAAATCTGTTTGGCGGTGCGTTCATCTGGCCGCGAAGTGCGGTCTCGGAAGGTTTAGCGGACGGGAAAGGATTCTAGGCACGGTTGTTGGAAGTTGGGAGAATTGGTTAACAATAATTAGGCCCTCCCCCTGTTTTTGCGTAAGTGTTCATTCTAAAGGTAGATCAAGTGGTTTGTTTTGATACACTTATGTAAGTGTTCATTCTAAATGACTTACGTGCGGTCGAGGGAAGCAAAATGGCGAATCCACCGTAAGTGTTGCAAATAGAAGGCTTAGCCCAAAAACAGGCCTGAATGTAAAAAACGCCAATCAGGCGATTGGCGTTCCCAAGCTAGGCAAAATCCTGCCTAAGTATTTGATGCGCTAAAGCTAGAATTTGTCGCTAGGGAATCCACGAGTTGTCCCCTGCATGCACTCCGTTGGCGCACCGCTCGCGCCCGGCCAAAAAGACGTTCCGTGGCCCTGCAATAAAGAAAAATATATCGTCCACTTCCCGGAGACGCGCGAAATCTGGTCGTACGGCTCCGGCTACGGCGGAAACGCTCTTCTCGGTAAAAAGTGTTTCGGCTTGCGCATCGCCTCCAACATAGCGCGCGACGAAGGTTGGATGGCAGAGCACATGCTGATTCTTGGCGTGGAAAATCCATCTGGCGAGAAAACCTATGTAGCGGCCGCCTTTCCAAGCGCTTGCGGCAAAACAAATTTCGCCATGCTCATCCCGCCGAAAGGTTTTGAAGGCTGGAAAGTCTGGACGGTCGGCGATGACATCGCCTGGATTCGCCCCGACGAACGCGGTCTTCTGCGCGCCATCAATCCAGAAGCCGGATTTTTCGGCGTTGCTCCAGGCACGTCCGTTAAAACAAACCGCAACGCCATGGCCACCCTCTCGAAAAATTCCATTTTCACGAACGTCGCGCTCACTCCCGATGGCGGCGTCTGGTGGGAGGGCATGACCGACGAGCCGCCTGCCGAATGCCTCGATTGGAAGGGACAGAAGTGGACGCCGGCGATTGCGAAAGAAACCGGAGCCAAGGCCGCGCATCCCAACGCCCGCTTCACCGCTCCGGCTTCGCAGTGCCCGACGATCGATCCTGCGTGGGAAGATCCCAGCGGCGTCCCCATCAGCGCCATTATTTTTGGCGGCCGCCGCGCAACAACCATGCCTCTCGTTTTCCAGGCTTTTAATTGGAGCTCCGGCGTTTACATCGGAGCGACGATGGGTTCGGAAACCACGGCAGCGGCGGCAGGCGCCGTCGGCACAGTTCGCCGCGACCCCATGGCCATGCTTCCCTTTTGCGGATACCACATGGGCGACTACTTCCGGCACTGGATCAAAATGCAACGCTCGCTCACGCTAACGCCAAGAATTTTTCACGTGAACTGGTTCCGCAAGGATGCCGACGGAAAATTTATGTGGCCAGGGTTCGCCGAAAACATGCGCGTTCTCAAATGGATTGTGGACCGCACCAAAGGCCGGGCCTTAGCTCAAGAGACGCCCGTCGGCTGGATGCCGCGCTACGAAGACATGGAATGGAGCGGCATGGAACTCTCGAAGGAAAAATTTGAAGAGCTCCAAAAATTTGATCGCGAGGCCTGGCGAAGAGAAGTCATCGAACATGAAGAGCTGTTTATCGGCCTCCATGACCATCTGCCCAAAGAAATGGTTTACGAGCGCGAGCTTCTGATCTGCCGCCTCTGACGCCAAAAACTAAAAAGTGTTCTCGTTGAAAATGATCGAGAGTGTCGTCCTGCAAAAGGCCAAAATAAACTTGCACGCTAAATTAACTTGTAGGGGCGGGGCTTGTTTACCCTGAGCCTCGAAGGGCCCCGCCCACTTCCGCTAGAAGTGCACTTCGATATAAATCAGATAAGCCGCGAGGCCAAGGCCGAGTAATGCCGTCGTTATTCCAACAAGATCGATGATAAAGCCTGCCGGCTGAAACTTTCCCGATTCAAGCTGTTCACGCGTCCGCCGGTAACGAAGCAGGCCCGCAACGCAAACCAACACTCCCGCAATCATCGTGACCGCCCCAAACCAAACGGAGAGCCCGGACGATGGCGAGACACGACCCTGGATTTGCATCCACTGCCGGATAGCGACGGCAAACCGCCCAATGGCAAAACCAAAAGCGACACCCGCAAGGCCGGTGCGTACCCACGCAAGAAACGTTCGCTCGTTCGCGAGATGATCGCGCGCCAGATTAGGGTTGCTGCTGGATGGCTGCGGGGAATGCTTCTCTGAAGATTCAGACATAGGTGTTCACGAGTCGGCTTCGGGGACCTCTGCGAGCCGTTTATTTTACTGCCAACTGAAGGAGCGCCCCGGCGGCACTGATGTTTTTTACAAGTTCGGAGGGAACGTTGTGACGTTGCTGCAAGTATTCCGGATTGTTGTACGAGACCCACACTTTGCCGCCCGCATCTTCCCAGACCAACGCCTTCAAAGGCAAATCAATCGCAATCGTGGGAGAAGCGACCATCACCGGCGTGCCCGCCTTCGGACTTCCGAAGATAATGAGCTGCGTGGGCTGCATTTTCAACCCGACTTTCTCGGCCTCTCCGCTGTGATCTACGCGGCAGAATATCGCCAGCCCCTTCTCTTGCAACAATGACTCGATGCGCCTGAGAGTCTCCGGAACCGGGTACGGGCTGCTCAGGTGCTGCATCCCGTTATCTGGAGTTGGAGCCATGCAGAACCTCCCGAAATTGGAGAAAATAATATGCGGCTCGCGCAGGCCGCACGGAATAATTCGCCTTGTTTCTCAATTTTGCGAAATATTCTTCAGACACGAACCACGCTCGGCCTGGAGCCAGAGAAAAGTCCGGCTGGCAGCGCCTCTTCCACTCTCAGACCGCGCTCATTGCTCTCCGGCTTGTGGCCGGCCTGGAATGCACGATAAAAGGCAGATGCGAATACTCTGTACGGCCTGAGCGAATGGATTTCAGTCGCGGCGCTTTTCTTAACGCGATTTTCGCATGGAACAGCCGCGCCTTGGCGGCAGGCACCGAGATGCCGATGATGGCCGCCGTTTCTTTCATCGAATGCTCTTGCAATTGTTGCAGCTCAACCACCTTGCGAATTGTCGGCCGCAAGGTGCTGACGGCGCCGCGAAGAATTTTCTCCCGCTCGTGCTGGGCAAAGCGCTTTTCCGGGTTCGGAGCGCGATCCGGCATTTCCCAAGTGGGAGACTTGCTATCGGCATCCGCCGAACCATCCAGAGATATCTCATGGCATGTGCGTTTTTTTCGCAAAATCATGAGGGCGGAATTGATGGCGATGCGCGTCAGCCAGGTAGAGAAGCTGGACCTGCCGTCAAATTCCCTGACGTGATTGAAAGCGCTGAGTAAAGAGTCCTGCAGAGCATCTTCGGCGTCTTCGCGATTCTTTGTGATCCTCTGGACGGATCTGAGAATTCTGGGGCTAAAACGTTGGCAAAGGACATCGAAGGCCACGTTTTGCCCACGCTTTGCGGCTGCAACCAAGCGTTTCTCGTCCAGCTCTTCGCATGCGTCTCTATAGGCGAGTTCCTGGCTAACCAGTTCCGCCTCCGTGTAAACAACCAATCGTTGACAAGCCATATCTCCCCCCGCTTTCTGCTATTTCTGACGTTCTCTGGCGATCCACTCACGTATATAGGGTGAACAGCGCACCAGTTCTATCCCACCTGCTTCGCATTCGCTTAGGAACCGCACGCCCTCAACGTCCACGAGAGTGACATGTTCCAGATCCAAGACCGCCCCAAGTCCCAAGCCGCCAATCTCCTCCTTCAACTCCATTAGGTGCTCCGAAGAAATTCGACCACTCAAACGAAGACTTGTCTTCGCGCCGTCCGAAGCTCGTTCTATTCTTAGGGTCATTCCTTCAAGTTCCTATGCTTGGCAAGTGCAATCCGCAGTCCTCATTTAAGTGATTGAAAACAAAAATGTTACTTAAATCTTACCGTGCCCGTTTTCAGCATTTGCTGATTTTCGGCAGACACTCATCATCTGCTTGGGATAATTTAGGAGGTTTAGAGAGGAAACGGAGGGGCACCACAACCTAAGCCGGTAGTGTATTTAACTGCCCGGTTAAATACGATAGCGTTTCAGGAGGTAGGCTGCACAGACTTGAACCTGTGCTTGTTGATTCCCAGGTTGGAGATTTTAGATTCGAGCGTCTGCCGGGGTACGCCCAGGAGGGCGGCCGCTCCGGAGGGGCCAGACACACGGCCTCCCGTTTGCGCCAGAGCCATTTCGATGAGTTCTTTTTCTTTGCTTTCGTCCAGGCGACCAAGGCCTCTCGCCAGGGTTTGCAATCCGGAGGTCGCTTCGGGCAGATCGCGCTTGAGCCACGTGGGATCAACGAAAAAGGTGTGACCGTCGCATAGAATTACGGCGCGTTCGACCACGTTTTGCAGTTCACGAATGTTCCCAGGCCAGCTGTACTCCTGAAACAGCGCCAGTGTGTTTTTGTCAATACTAAGGATCTTCTTGCCGGCCTTCTTGGCGTATCTTTCGATAAGGTATTCGACCAGCAAGGGGATATCGTCGGCGCGCTCCCGAAGCGAAGGCAACTGAATGGGGAAAACATTCAGTCTGTAAAACAGATCCTGGCGGAAAGCACCGGCGTTGACAGCAGCTCGTAAGTCGCGGTTTGTGGCGGAGAGCACACGCGTGTCGACACGCACAGGCTGGGTTCCACCGACGCGTTCGAATTCCCGTTCCTGGAGCACGCGCAGAAGGGCGATTTGAGTTTCTGCAGGCAGTTCACCGATTTCGTCCAGGAAAATAGTTCCACCATCGGCCAGCTCAAATCGGCCTAAACGCCGCTGGGAAGCTCCAGTGAACGCGCCTTTTTCATGTCCAAAGAGTTCGGAAGCGATGAGAGTCGGCGGAATCGCGGCGCAATTCACGCGGATAAACGCGCGATTTGCACGATTTGACCGCCGGTGGATAGCGCGAGCAATCATTTCCTTTCCTGTTCCAGTTTCGCCGAGGATGAGCACCGTGGAATCTGTGGCAGCTACCTTCGCAACTTGCACGAGGACTTTTCGGAGCGGTTCGGAAGAGCCCACAATCTCTTCAAACATCGAGACCTTGTCGATCTCCTCGCGCAAGGCGATGTTTTCTTTGAAGAGCTGGTCCTTCAAGAGCTTGATCTCTTCAAAAGCAGTTTGCAAAGCCACTCTTGCTTCGTGCTGTGCGGTCACGTCCATGGTGGTGCCGACGACTTCCGCGACTTCTCCGAGCTCATTCATCACAGGGTGAGCGATAGAGTGAAGGTGTTTTACCCTGCCGTCAGGAAAAGTAATCCTAAAATCACCTTCCGACACCACTTGGCCCTTCTGGGTGGACTCCAACTTCGCTCTCTGCTCGACGCTGGGCCGATCATCCGGGTGGACTCTTCCGAGAATATAGGCCCAACTCGGCTTTATTTTCTCGGGGTCACATTCATAAATGCTATAGAACTCTTGCGACCAGAAGATAGCGTCGGTGCGAACATCCCACGCCCAGCTTCCGCAGCGGGTCAGCCTCTGCGCTTCGACCAGATAGCCTTCGCTGCGACGCAGGGTCTGCTCGGCGAGCTTGCGCTCGGTGATGTCCGTCGAGCTGCCCACGAACTGCACCAATTCCCCCGATTCATTCAACACCGGATGGGCGAAGGTATGAATGTGTTTGACCGTTCCGTTCGGCAGAAGAATTCGGAATTCCATATCGTATTCGGTCTTGTGGCGGATGGCTTGCTCTATGACGCCTCGCCACCTTTCGCGATCTTCCGGATGTGTGCGGTGCAGCCGTTCCTCCCAGCCTGGCATGCCCTTATCTGGATCGAAGCCATAGATGCGATACCATTCGTCGGAGAGGTACACGGTCTCCCTTCCCTGGAGCCTCCAAGCCCAACTCGCTGTGTGTGTGAGCCGCTGAGCCTCCTCGAGATAGGCCTCGCTATGCTGCAAAGTCTCGTAAAGAGTACGCAGTTTGGTCGCCGTGTCATTGAAGACCTGGCCAAGCTGAGCCAGCTCATCCTTCCCCATCACCGGCACCTGGTGCGCAAATTCTCCGCGCGCCACGGCCTTCGAGCCGTCCATGAGGCGGCCCAAGGGCGCGGTGATGCTGCGCGTAAGGGCCAATCCGAGGAAGGCTGCGATCAGGAGGGTTAGCGCGGCTGTAATCGGGACAATTAGGAAAATCCTGCGTTGTGCTTGCGCAATCTGGAGGAGGGCTTGAGCTCGTTTTTCGGCCACATCGCGGTCCAGGCTAGCAACCAGCGCGGAGGTTCGAGACTCCAGTGGCCGGACCTGGTTGGCCAAGCGCAAACGAACGGCTTGCCAATCTTTTGATTTCGCCAAGTCGGTGACAGGCCCTAGCTCGGCGGGCAGAGCTTCCTGAAGCACCTGGAGGGTAGGGAGTAAGGTTGGATCCAGTTGTACATCGGGGGGCACACGACTGAGTGTATTTCTGATGCGGCTGGTGTTCTCGAGGAGGTCGGTGCGAAGCTTTTCTACCTCGGTGATAAGCTCCGCGGTGTTCTCAGAATCAGCAAGCGCATCCAACCTCTCATAAAAAGACATGAGATTGGCGTGGGCTTGCAGAACTACAATCAATTCCTGGTCAACGCCAGAAAGGCGCTCGGCCTGAACGCGAGCATGATGGAACTGCCACAGTAAAACGGCGTTTCCGAGCAACATGGCGAGGATGATGATGACAAAGCAGACCGTCAACCGGGGGCCGATGTTGAGGCGATGAAGGCGCAGTGTTTTCTCACCAGCTTCCTGCGCCCTTGCGGCAAGTTTCGCGACCACGGGTGGCTCCCTACCGCTACCCTCGAATACGCTGGCCCAAGATTACCAGCGAGGACACTCGAAAGGGAAACATGTCGACTACGTTTAAGACTCTCAGAGACCTTATTTAGGCGGCGATCCATTCGGCTGGGAGGGCCGACCGGGACGGAATCCGGTTAATGCGACCAGCTCTTTCTCCAAGTCCGCCGCAGCCAGAACCGCAGTCTTTTCGCGCATCAAGACAGAACGCACTGCGCGGATGTAGGCCCTGCTAACCTCATCGTATTTCTCGGCGGCAACGACAGAGGGGCGGGCCACGACACCGCCGCCATGCAGCCTTTCCTGGGTGGACCCGGGATACGGATCGAGAAGTGCCGGAAGCGCGAAGAGCTCCGCTTCTTCCGGTGGCTTGGAATGCTCGGTGGCGGTCATGAGCTGAGCATCCCTTCGCCGAAGAAATCGGATCAGCTCAAGCGCCTCTTTTGGGTGCGCTGAACTGAGGGAAACCGCCAAACCGTTCCCACCCAAAGTGCTGGCTCGGCCTCCGGGGCCACCTGGTACGCTGGTCATTCCGAACTGGCTATCGACCATGCTGGGGGGAGCCTGGGGACGCGATGCCAAGAAAGGCCAGCCCCGGGTGACCACGCTAAAATCGGATTGCCAACCGCGAAGGAATGCCGCGTTGCCAGCGCCCCAGGCGTTCTGTGCGTCCCACAATCCGTAAGCTGTGACACCAGGTGGCGAAATGGAGCCCACCCAACGCGCGGCGCGTTGCCAAGCTTGAATCACGTGTGGATTGTTAACGCTAATCGTTTGGTCGTCTTCGATGATTCGCCCGCCAGCTTCGCCCGCTTGCCATTCCAGGCCGCTGCAGGTCAAATCTTCGTTGAAGCCACCCTGCCACATGTAACCCCAGAAGTTTTTCTCACCTCTGGCCCGCTCCCCGGCCTGAATGCGTGTGGCCATTTTCTCGAGCTCGTCCCATGTTTTGGGCGGAGCCGAATAGCCGTACCTTCTCAGGAGATTGGGGCGATAGTACAAAATACTGATATAGGCGTGATTGGGTATCGCCACGAGTTTGTCGCCCACGCTATAACTCGCGCGCAAAACGGGATTTAGCGAAGAGACTTCGGCGCCAAAGTAGGGCGTTAAATCCAGCAAATATGGGTTCAGTATCGCGGACCAAATCACGTCGATGCTAACGACGTCGAGGGTGCCGTCGCCCTTTTTGAGAAGGTCGCGCGCCAGAATGAGTTGATTGAGAGAGCCGTCTGGGCGTGGGAGGCGTTTAACCTTAATCCCCGTTTGTTGGGTGAAGTCCTGCAAATCCTGGGCGGTGCCAGGGTGCATATTGGAGGTATCCCACTCCACATCGAGAAACGTGACGGTGACCGGCTGTGGAGAGGAACGTCCGCAACCAGTCAGAGCGGTTGCTAAGAGCAAAACGGCAACAGCCGCGGTAAGTCTGATGAAACCCCGACGCTTATATGGAAGAGGTGGAATCCCACGGCTCAATGGCCTGGCGCGTTTCAACACTGGCTCCGTCCCGGATCATTCAACCTGTTTGGAGGAAAGTGTACATCAAAAGTGGTGGCGCTAAGTTTACTGGCGAACATCAAAATTTGTTTACACCCCGACAAAGCAAACGCGGCTAACGTCCCTGAGCACTCTGTCCGCGCAAAACCATGCAAGTCGATGCGGCTTTGGCAACTTGCCTCCCTTTTTCATCCGTGATTTCGCACTCGACATAGCCAACGCTGCTGCCGCGCTTCACTACTTTGCCTTCGGCTTTCAGGGCAGCTTCCCAAACGGGGCGAAAGAAATTGATTTTGAGTTCGATGGTGGTGAAGGATTCATCCGGAGCGAGGGTGCTGGCAAAGGCTATTCCCATGGCGGCATCGGCGATGTCGCAGAGAATTCCGCCATGGAGCGTACCCATAGGATTGGCGTGTTGCGGGCCGGCCGAGAGAGTGACCACCGCGCGTCCTTCTGCCGACTCTTTCGCTTCAAAGCCGATCAGGCGGCCGACTGGCGCTTCCTGCGGCTTGAACCTGCTGCCAAGGGGCGGTTGGAAGCCGGTTTCTGGAGTGCTCATGTTAGCTCCGTTGAGGTATTGGACTGCTCGCGCGAACATTTGTTTCAAGGTATTGCTCGAGATGGCGGCAAGCAATGTTTAAAGGTTCGAGGTTTTTTTGTAACCGTTCGAGCATCAAACTGCCTTCAATGGTGGTAACGATGAGCGTAGACAGCTCCGCGGGATTGACATCGCGCCGGATTTCACCCCGTCCCTGGCCTTCCTCGACGATGGAGCGAAGGCGTCCCAACCAGGAGTCAAAAGCCCGCCGGACTTTCCGGCGCAGCGCGGGGTTGCCGTCATCCGAATCGGCAGCCATATTGAGCAACGGACATCCGCCCTGCACCAGGTTTGCGCGACGGTCATGGAAGTTCCAGACGATTTGCTTGAGGCGGTCTACGGTGTTGGAGATTTCCTGTGTGCCTGCAAAGCGAGCATCGAGGGCCACACGCCAGGAATAGTCGAAGGCTTCACCAGCGAGCTGTTGCTTGCTGTCAAAGTGGCGATAAATTCCGCCTTTTTCGAGGCCCGTGGCGCTCATAAGGTCGGAGAGGGCTGCGCCGGCAAAACCCCGCTGATTGAAGATGGGGGCAGCCTTGCGGATGATTTGCTTGCGGGTTTGTTCGCCTTTGCCCATTCCCCTGGCCCTCCAGCTTCCTTGAAGAGACCAACTGGTCTCAGATGGAATCATAACATAAACTTTATGCGACCGAACGGTCTTTTTTTGCATCGAAAGGGCTGGCACCACCGATCGGCGCCGACCGCATATGGCTTCCGTCTCCGACACACCGGCTTACCGGCCCGCGATCAATCCGTGGGTCATTGCGATTACCGTCACGCTCGCTACGTTTATGGAGTTGCTGGATACGGCCATCGCCAACGTGGCTTTGCCGCACATCGCGGGTGGCCTCGCCGTCAGCGTGGATGAAAGCACGTGGGTGCTGACCAGCTATCTCGTCTCAAATGCAGTGGTGCTTCCCCTTTCGGCGTGGTTGAGCCGTGTCTTCGGACGAAAACGGTATTACATGATTTGCGTGGTGCTTTTCACGGCGAGCTCGTTGCTTTGTGGGCTGGCGCCATCGCTGGGATTGCTGATTTTCTTTCGTGTGCTGCAAGGAGTGGGAGGGGGCGGGTTGGCGCCCGTCGAGCAAGCGATCCTGGTGGATACGTTTCCACCGAAAAAGCGGCCCGCGGCGTTTGCGTTGTATAGCATGGCGATTGTGACGGCGCCGGTGATTGGACCACCGCTGGGCGGATGGATCACGGACAACTGGAGCTGGCGCTGGATCTTCTTCATCAATATTCCGATTGGGATTTTGTCGCTGACTTTGACGAGCCGGCTGGTTTCCGATCCTCCCGAGTTTACACGCGAAGTGCAGGCCGCTCGCAAGGACGGAAAGCTGAAGGTAGACGGGGTCGGGATCGTTTTGGTAGCGCTGGGCTTTGCGTTTCTCGAAGTGGTTCTCGATCGCGGACAAAGGGAAGACTGGTTTGAGAGCGGTTTCATTGTTGTTTTTTTCTCGATTGCGATTGTGGCTCTGATTGCCGCCGTATTCTGGGAATGGCATCACCCCGATCCGGTGGTAGAGATCCGTCTGCTGGCAGACCGGAATTTCGCGATTGCGAACTTTTACTATTTTCTTTTTGGATTTTGCTTGTTTGGCTCGACCGTGCTGATTCCCCAGATGCTGCAGAGTCTTTATGGCTACACCGCGACAGACGCGGGACTGGCTCTGGGGCCCGGTGCATTCGTGATCGTGGCATTGGCACCGGTGGTGGTCAGGATTCTGCCAAAAGTCGGCATCAAGCCGATGATTTTCACGGGGTACATTATTTTTGCGTTCGCGATGTGGCACTTCGCCAGCTTCGATTTGGGAACGGACTACAGGCATATCGCGATGGCGCGAGCTATCCAGGGGCTAGGTATCGCACCGCTGTTTGTGCCTGTGAGCCAGCTGGCGTACTCGTATTTGCCGAAGAACAAAAACAATAAGGCTTCCAGCTTGACGAACTTGTTCCGCAACCAGGGCGGAAGCTTTGGCATTGCTTTCGTTACGACGCTGCTTGCGAGGCGCACGCAATATCACCAAAGCGTTCTCGTTGGCCACGCGACACCGTTCGATCCGCCTTACCGCGAAAGGCTTGCTTCCCTGTCGCAACATTTTGCCAGCGGCGGATTCTCCACGGCGGATGCGGCGGTGCATGCCAAGGCGCAGTTGGCGCACATTCTTTTCCAACAGGCTTCGTTTCTGAGTTTTTTGGATTGTTTTTGGATGCTTGGGTGCGCTTGCCTGATTGGCGCGCCATTGGTTTTCCTGACACGGAAGATCCGGTCGGTGCAAGGCGGGGCAGCGCACTAGCGAAAAAAATCAAGGCATGACGGCAGCTCGTTGGGAAAGTAGAGACGCCATTTGCTGATTCGGAGCCAGGCTTTGCTCCGTGGATAACATTTTCAAGGGCGAGCCTGCAAACAACTGGTAAGTGTAGGAATGCTGGGCCGGCGCGGCTTCAACAACTGTCACAAATTCCACGGACTTAACCTTTGCCGGGATCTTCGCGCCAAACCAACGCGCATCTTCTGTTTGGGTCCAGGTCACCAACGAGAGCACCGAGCCAGCGGGATAGTCGTGCTGCGCATTCGTTCTGGCGTATCCGACGGCGATGTCGTTGCCATACAAAGTAGCCATCGTGGAATTGACTGGATCGATTGCCGAAGAAATTACTTTCCATTGGAGCGGATTATATGGCAATTGCCCAACGAGAACGGCACTCTGATTGAGCTCCGCAGATATTTTTGGTTCTTCGCTGGAGCAACCAACAAGAGACATGGAAAGAAGGAGACCGAGAAGAAGGATTCGTTTTCGTGGCGGCATCATTGCTGACCTAAGATTGGCATGGTGAAAACATAGTCCGTGTTGCGCAAAGGTTTGTGGCAACTTACGCATTCGCCGGTAAAGGCCGCGTCTTTTCCATAAGGTTTCAGATCCGCACCACGCCATCTGGCCCAGCCCCAGCCGAGGGTGGAGGCATATTTCTCACGGTCGCGAATCATGAATTCGACCTGAAAGAACGCACCTGGCCGCACGAGACCTTTATCGTCGGCTTGCTGAAACCACGCCACTTTGGCGAAGGCGGCGCCTTCCGGCCAAGGGTTGATGTGGTTTTCCGCTATGGCTTTAACGGCGACATCATTTCCGAAGATTTGCCGCATGGTGTGGTTGTCAACCCGTTCCGTACTGCTGATCGCTTTCCAGTTTTTGTAATCAGGGAGGAAGCCGATACCGTTTGGCGCGGGAGACACTTCGGGCGCGGCGCCGGCGGATTGAATCCACTTGTCATATTGTGCGTTGGCGGCGGTGATCACATCGGATGAAGCAGGCGCGTTCGGACTGGATGGAGTCAGATACGTTTTCAGAACCGCGAGCTGCTGCGGAGTGACCACAGAGTCCGGATGGACACGTTTGTAAGCAGGGAGCGGCATCGCGCCTAACTCGATTTGACTGACGGATTCAAAGAGAAAAGCTCTCTGCTGTGCGGCGGGAAGATTGCCGATTTCCGAAAAATTCAAGTGCTTGCGGCCGTCTCGGACATCCCTGGCTGCGATCCAGTAGGCGGGAACAATTCGGTCAAACCAAGGCAGCTGTGTTTCGTTGGAGTGGCAACTATAACAGGAAGTGCGAAGGATCTGCTTCACGTCGGGTGGCGCTTGGAGGTCAGCGGTGACGGGAGGATTCGTCAATACAGGGCGGATGAATTGAAGGCCAACAAACACGGCGGCCAAAATAACCACAATCCATGCAAATCCTCTAAAAACCGGTCGTCCTTGCGTTGCCAAGCGATCCCTTTCGACTACGTAGGGCTGGAGAGCGGAGGGGATCGACTGAAGTGAATCACCGAGTTCCCCGTTATGCACCATGGCTGCACAGGCCCTTTGCTTGGGCTCACTGAGCGGCCACGCCAGTCCCTTGCTTCACAGAGTTAGACACTGGCGGACAAATCGAGGATATATTTTTTTTCACTGCCCGGGCCAAGGGGGAGGCGAATAAGTCGACGCTCACACAGCAATTTCACTGTAAACGCTTACTCGATTGTTCAAAGATATGTGCCGCCTGTTTGGGAGCTGTTAAACGTCCTCTAGTGTTTTTATAATGGGTAGGTCCTGCGAGCGCGTCCGTGATTGAAACGCCTCTTCCCTTCTGGTCTTTGACCATCCACGGTTTGGCACGATCCCAACGCCCTCTCGCAATGTAATGAGCTGGTTTATCGGAAGCTGTTTGAACGTCTCCACAAGCCCGTTTGGCCAGTGCACTTCCACGCTCACAGATGTATGGTTTCCCAGGCCGAAATGCAGGCGCCAATCGTTGCAGGAATAAAAACTGGATTGACTCAATACGCTCTGCGCCTGCGTTTTTCCGCCATAATGAGCCAGAACTCGGGCTCCAATCGCGCTTCGATTGGATTTAACTCCTTCGAGTTTGACCTTTATCCAGTTCTGTTTTCCGCTGAGATCATTACGCAAAAGGGACGGATTTTCGTTCAGATTTACAATGAGCATATCGATGTCGCCGTCATTGTCGAAATCCCCGAACGCGCATCCGCGGCTGCAATGCGATTCCGACACGCCGGGGCCGGCAACCTCGACCAACTCCTCGAAGACTTTGTTGCCTAAATTGCGAAATACAGCACGGGGCGTTTTGTTGGCATATTGCGGAAGGGATTTTTCCACTTCCGGGTAAACGCTACCTGTGACCATGAACAAATCAGGGTTACCGTCATTGTCCAAATCCAGCATCCCAGCTCCCCAACAGATATAGCGGGTCTCTACTCCCACACGCGACGTACGGGTGACATCATCGAAGTTTCCCTTCCCGTCGTTGTGGTAAAGCACATTCGCATCATCCGCAAAGTGCGTCTTGAAGAGATCCAGATGTCCGTCGAGGTCATAGTCGCCGACGCCGATCCCCATCCCCGCTTGTTCTTCTCCGTCGTCGCTGAGGGCTACCCCTCGGATGACTCCCTCTTCGCGGAATGTTCCGTCATGGTTGTTCATAAACAGCAGACTCGGCGTGGAATCACACGCCACATAAATGTCCGGCCAACCGTCTTCGTCAAAGTCGGCAGCCACAACGGTCATGCCGTAACACTTGTTGGCTTGCGCGATGCCAGCCTGTTGGCTGACGTCGGTAAACGTTCCGTCGCCGTTATTCCTATAAAGAGAATGGCGGCCTGTGGGCAACCCGCGGGGGCCGCACTCGACGGGAATCCCCTTCCAATTGCAGTTCGTGTTCGCTCCAGGAACCGGCGCATGCTCAAAGGAGAAGCGGACATAATTCGAGACAAACAAGTCGAGGTGCCCGTCGCGGTTGTAGTCCAGGAAGCTGCAGCCCGCGCCCCAGCGGGGTTGGTCATTCAAGAGACCGGCGGCCTTGGTCACATCCGTGAAAGTACCATCGCCATTATTGCGGTAAAGAATGTTCTGCCCGAAGTAGGTGCAGAAGATATCCTCGAAGCCGTCGTTGTTGTAGTCCCCGATGCAAACGCCGCAGGCCCAGCCAACTGCATGTAGACAGGCCTTTTCCGTGACATCAGTGAAAGTTCCGTCTCGGTTGTTCTTGTACAGTCTGTTTGTAGCGCCCTGCGGAGCACCTTCAAGCCGAGTCCCGCACAGCAAGAAAATATCCATCCAACCGTCGTTGTCATAATCGATGAACGCGCAGCCGCACCCGGTGGACTCCAGAATATATTTCTTGCTTTCCACGCCACCATATATCGTCGGCGAGTGCAGTCCGGCGGCAGCTCCGACGTCTACAAAATGCGCGTTAAATGGACGGCCAGAAGGCGCTTGCCTCGCCAACGGCTTGGCCGCGTGGGCCGCAACTCCTTGCCCAAGCGTTCGTTCCGCCGAGAGCGCGATGGCCGATCCGATCGACATTCCCATGAACGCACGACGCGTGTAGATCATTCTGGAAGAGTTCCTTTTCCCGGCAGACTGATGTTGTGTTATGCCTTGAGAACGGGCGTCCAAACCTGCATCGGCGTCGCCGCGCGATTTGCCCACGCGTAGTACGGCACAAAGTTCAGCTCCACCTCCCGCGTTTTAGACGTTTCGGAACTGTAAGCACGGTAGAGCGCGGAACGGGAATTGGACTTCTCGCTGACCGCACCCGTATGCTTCAGCATCACGATTCCGCCAAGCACATCTTTGCGGAACTCTTCGTGGAACGCGGATGCGCCCTTCTGCCGTACATCAAGCGACACATCAAATAACTGCACGCCTTCCGGCTGATCCAGCTGCTCGAGACAATACACGATTGGACCGCGTTGCACCGCTACGCGTCCGTAGTCATCCACCACGCGCGGATTTGCCTCGATCACTTGCGGCGTCATCCCAAACTTCACATGGATCACATCGCCGGATGTCCACCGGCGCCGCAACGCGAGATATTGGCCCGGAGTCGCTCCCGAAACTGCTTTGCCATTGACCGTAACCTGCGTTCCGTCCGACCAACCAGGCACACGAAGATAAAACGCGAACTCGCTAGGCTTTGCCGGCGTAACCGCAATATCCACGCCGCCATCCCACGGATAGTTCGTCTTCTGCACAACTTTCAAGCCGGTCCCATCCTCCAGATGCCAATCCAGTTGCGAGTTGTCGTACAGATGCGCGTAGAGTCCGTCCTTGCTGGTGCTGTAAAAATAGCCTGGCAGCGAAGCAAACGTCCTCTCCAAATTCGGCGGGCAGCAAGTCGTGTCGTACCACGGGTTGCGAATGTGGTCGCCGCCCGACGGATCAAATCCCAAGGGATTCCGGTAGCAATACATCGTTCCATCCAGCGACATCCCCGAATTAATCCCGTTATACAAAGCCCGCTCGATCACATCGGCATATTTAGCGTCGCCGGTCGCTGCCAGCATCCGCCAATTCCACATCATGTTGCCGATAGCCGCGCAGCTCTCTCCATACGCCGTGAAATTTGGCAACTCATACGAATCGCCAAACGCTTCGCCTTCGCTGCGCGCGCCGACTCCTCCAGTTACATACATCTGCGACGACACCAAGTCCTCCCAAAGCACGTTAAGCGTCTTCAAGTAAGCCTGATCGCCCGTTTCCAGGTAATAATCAGTCGCACCGCAGCATGCATACATCGCACGTACAGCGTGCCCCTCAAGATGTGTGCGTGAAGTGAAGGGTATTCCGCAGAAGTGGTACACGTAACCGCTTTGCGGCAGCTTGATGCGATCGTCTCCGTGAAGAATATAACCGGCAAGTTCGAGATACTTTCTCTCTCCGGTCGTGCGATAAAGCTCGACCAGCGCCATTTCCATCTCCGGATGCCCGGAAAGAATCGGCTTCTGGTCGGCACCCGGCCCGAAATTCGGTAACAAATAACCGTCAACGAATTTAATTCCCGCATCCAGCAGCGTCCGGTCGCCCGTCCCGCGGTAATACGCAATTGCGCCCTGGATCATGTGCCCCATGTTGTAGAGCTCATGTCCCCACCGCTGCACTTCGGGGAGCATGCGATTCTTCGCCTTCTCGCCAACGTAGTAAGTGTTCAAGTACCCGCTCGGCTCCTGCACCGCCACAACTTCTTTGATAATGTTGTCTGTCATCGCGCGAAGTTCGGGACGGTCGCCGGACTGCAGCGCAAACCCCACAGCTTCTGTCCATTTGTAGACGTCCGAGTCCGAGTAAACCGGTCCGCGTTGGGAAGCATCGCTCTTGCCAACGAGACGCAGAAAATTAGTCATTCGCCCATTCGCTTCCAGCAATTTCTCCATGGACGGAATGCTCTTCTCGACGTTTGTTTCGCGCCGTGCACTCCAAAATCCACTTGTTATCGTCACCGCGTGCACCGGAATATTTTGCAGCTTGGCGTACGGCGACTTATCCACAAAAAGTACGCCTTCATCTTTCCACTCGGGACTGGACGCGCCTGGACCGCATCCCCAGAACGCCCCGAGCAGACCATGTCCACGAACCGTGCCCACTGCAGCCGCGGAAAAAGCAGCCCCCACAAACCCCCGGCGCGTCAATTTCGATCTCTTTGACATTCTGGCCTCCTCGGAACTTCTTGTTCTTTCTTCTGGGCGAACCTCAAAAAGCTTCGCTCGAGAGCAATCGTTTACTAACCCGCAAGATAAATCATTCCAGTGGATTAGCTTTCACCGGAAGCGATATCCCTGGCGTGTTTGGCATTCGCACGATCCAAAGAGAAGTAGTCCGCTAAAAGCCGGCATCCAAGCGGGTATCCGACGGCATTCAGGAATGCTGCTCGCGATGGCGCGTGATGAATTCTTTCAAATATTCGCCGGCTTCCGTGATGTGTTTCCACAGAGCTTCAGAGGCCAACTCGGGATTTTTCTTTTTGCAGACAGCGAGGAGTTCCCGGTGCGCGCGGCCGGCGCGGTGGAGGTCGCGTGTAAAGACGAGATGGAGACGAGTGTAGCGATCGCAGTTGATGTTCAAGGTTTTTAGAAACGAAAGCATGAATGGACGATTGGCGGGGGCGTAGAGAGCTGAATGGAAACTCCAGTTCCACTGGCCCCAGGACTTCACTTCCGAATCCTTCTCCAGCGATTGCTCGTATTGAACAAGGATGTCTTCCGCTTGCTGGAAATCCTCTTCCTGCATGTTCGGAATCGCATGACGCAACATGTAGCATTCGAGTACGGCGCGAGTCTCGAACATTTGCATGATTTCGTCGGGTGAGAGAGCGGAGACAACGGCGCCGCGATTGGCAACAATGGTGATGAGCCCTTCGGCCGCCAAGTGGCTGAGAGCTTCACGCACGGGAATGCGGCTAATCTGAAATTGGGTGGCGATAGCGTCCTGACGAAGTTGTTCGCCTTCCCGCAGTTCCCCAGTGAGAATTTTTTCACGGAGGCGCTCGACGACGGCAGCAGACAGGGATTGACGGCGGATGGGATCCGATTTTTTCGGGGCGATTGTCTCGATCGTTGAGCGAGGATTTGTTGCCTTCATATTCGTAAGTTCACCGACCCGATATCGCCCAAGGGAGCAGGCTAAAAGTAAGAGTAAGAATTACTGGACTACAGAACAATTGCTAGTGGCGCCGAGCAAACTAAACAAAATTACCGCTCGAGTCTTTAGGACAGCTTCTGCGCACCTTGTTGAGACTATAAAATAAATGTTCAATTTACAACTCTCAGCGGGTGAAGTTACCATCCACCATTCTCCAAATCGCCAGCGGGTTACCGTTTTTCAGTTCAGCAGGCAACGCCGAATCCGGAAAATCCTGATAACAGACAGGACGAGCAAAACGAAATATTGCCTGCGAACCCAACGAAGTGTAGCGGCTGTCTGTGCTCGCGGGATAGGGCCCGCCATGAACCATAGCGTGACAAACCTCAACGCCGGTCGGATAACCGTTGAAAGGATGCGGCCGGCCTTGTGCTTCAGGATTTCGAGCAAGTCAGAGAATTCCCGGAGATCTTCTTCGGCGCCGTGAACCATGACCGGGCCTGAGCAGGTGGCGCGAGCATGGAAAAGAATGACGGGAGCAAATGGAGGGCGAGCAGGATCCTACGTTTATAGGGAGACAGGCAAGGCAGAGAGATTGCGGAGGCAAGACGTCCTTCCTTTCTCCTCCGCTGTTAAAAACAACACTATTATAACTGATTTATACTTATTATCAAGTGTTAATTACTAAGCCATTTCTTTAGTGAGGGTTAGCGGGGTTTTCAAAAATCGCCGGCGCCATTCGGGTCGACGAGCAGGCTCATGAAGCTGCCCGCCTCGAAGCCTAGCTTGTTTGGGACTTCGAAAAACATTTGGTACATTTTTGCACAGTCGAGCCAAAAGCGATGGATCGGAGTAGCAGTAAAGTTGGAAAGTGCTTTAGAATGAGTAAAGCACTTCATAGTCGGGGCGTAGCGCAGCCTGGTAGCGCGCCTGCCTTGGGCGCAGGAGGTCCCGAGTTCAAATCTCGGCGCCCCGACCACTTACTTCTTTATTATCAATGAACTGTTTCCGACACTCCATCTCTGGAGACCGAACTTGGCTCCAATTTGGGTCCGAGTACAAGTCTCTCCAAGCTCCCTACTGCTCGACGTTGTTCTTCCGGTATCGCGTGCAAATAAATCTCGCGTGTAATCTGCGGTGCGGAGTGCCCCAGCGGGATTGTTCAGCTGCCGGAATTACTTATTGGGACTGGAAGCGACTCTCAACTCTCGGCATGGCGGAGCCGCCTTTTTGAAACTTGGCTTGGATTGAATGAGGATGAGGCACCGTGCGTCGCGGGCAGTTTGTAGAGAAGCAGGAGCAGCAGTATGAGGAAAGCAGACAACCATTGAGAAGTGGAGAGCGGCCCCCAAAAACCACGATCAAGATCTCCGCGAAGAAATTCCAGAAAGAATCGGCCGGCGGAATAAAAGGCTGCGAAGGTCCAGATGATTCGACCAGGCGAATGCGGTTTTCTGGAAAGATACATTAGCAGGGCAAAAAGCGAGAACTCATAAAGCGATTCATAGAGTTGCGAAGGGTGCAGCGGAATCCCCAGGGGGACGCCGCCGAGCAGGGCAGCGGCAGGATTGCGGAAGGTGACGCTCCAAGGCAGGTGGGATGGCTTGCCGAAGTCGCAGCCGGCTGCGAAACAACCGAGCCGACCAATGGCAATCCCCAGCGCAAATGCCGGAGCCCCGCAATCTCCCATAGTCCAAGCCGAGGTCCCAGAGCGAACGCCGAACGCGGTAACGACCAAAGTGGCAGCCAGGAAGCCAAAGAGAAACGTGCCGCCACCGTGCAACAGCGCTTCGGGCGAATTCCTGTAGAGCGCGGGATGAATCGCCACGTCGCCAAGCCTACACCCTATGACGGCGGTTAACACGGTGTACGCAGTGACGCGGATTGCGAACGGCGTATCTATGCCATACCGCGGGGCTCGCGCGATGGCCAGCCAGACCGAACACGCAACCGCCGTGGCTACCAGCAACCCATACGTTGGTAGCGAAAAGCCTGCGATGTGAAGGTAAGGAAGCACGATCGGAATTTCCTTCCTCTCTATTCATTTGCTCTGCAAGCGCTGCACTTTTCTCGGCATCTACTTCAGTGTGCCGGTCACGGCGAGCATTATGGGAGTAGTTCCCCCCGTCGAGACGGTAGCCGCTCCGACCGCCGTAAGAGTCCCATCCGCGAGATTGATTTTGTAGATGTTGATGTCACTCGATCCGGAGTTTACGCAGTACAAATACTGGCCAGAGATGTCTACCGCCAATGCTACCGGCGTGGTCCCCGTGTCAGCGACCTCGCTGTTTGCATTGTTCGTGTGAATCTCTGACAGGAGCCCCGTAGCGGGATCAATGGAGAAGGCAAAGATTTGATTTAGAGATTTGTTTGTCGCATAGACGAATTTTCCCGTTGGCTCGATGACGACAGAACTGGCTCCGGGATTGGAGGCACTGGGCCCGACGGGCAGGAAGGGGTTTGTATTCACCGTCGGAAGGCCGGTGCCGGCGGTGATTAGAAATTCCTGAAGAGAGTTGCTATTGAAAGCGGTCGAATATAAGTAGCGTCCGCTGGGATCCGCGACGATCCAGTCTGTCCCCGTACCCGCAGAAACGTTGCTTCCAACGGAAGAAAGAGCCCCGCTTGGCAAACTAATGGAGTAAGCGGTGATCGTACCCGGCCCGGAATTGGCCGCATAAATGAATTGGCCGGTGGGTTCCGTAGTGACAAATACGGGAGCCGAGCCAGTAACAGAAGTGGTTGTGGTCGGGATTGGTCCGAGCGCGCCTCCCGATCCAACCTGTAGTTCCCCTATGTTTCCACCAAGTTGGTCGGCGATGTAAAGGAACTAACCCGAGAGATCGGTGGTCAGCGACGCGGGTGATTCGCCAGGAACCACGACGGGCTGCAGCCCCGACGAGCTCAACACACCATTGGTTGTCACGCTGAAAGAATCAATCTGCGCGGAGGCGAAATCGCCCACGTACAGCAGGTTGTCATTGGGCTGAACGGCCAGACCCTGGGGCTGAGTTCCAATTGCGGCGCCGCTGCCTCCCGTAAATGGAGCTCCGAGACTGGTAAGAGTTCCTGTCGAAGGATCAATGCTGAACTGCGAAACGCTATTGGAAATTGAGTTCGTTACGTAGAGGGACTGCGGCGTAAATGCTACTGGAGCAGACCCGGTGCTCAAGAGTTGCGCGTCGATGACGCTGGAAGCTCGCAGGCGCATCCTGTTTACCGCTGTGAGCATGCCGCGGCTGGTCCCGGTTTGTGTAATGTCATATGTCCAAACTTCGTGTGCGCCGCCATATGCTGCAAAGAGAAATTGGCCGGAGGGATCCACTGTGATTTGCTGGACGCCCGGGAAAGAGGGAACCTGCAGCGTTTCCGTGAGTGGTGTAAGGGCTCCGCCCGCGCCAATCGTGAAAGCATCGATGGGCTGCGTTGGGCTGGAAATGTCCATGGCATACAGAAAGGAACTAGTCGGGTCGATGGTCATTTGGGTATCCACTCCAGCGTTGTTCGGAACGATAAATGGAGACCCGCTGATAGAAGTCAGGCCAGTGCTGGAGATCGTGTAGCCATACAGACTGTTGATGGAACTGTCGTCCATTACGTAGAGATACTGTCCGGCGGGATCCACGATCATGGTGTCGTGGCTAAAAGGATGGGAAGGTGGAGGGGTTCCCAGGGGGACGAGGGTTCCGCCGGAGGCGACAGTATAGGCTGCGACGTTCCCCGAAAGGTCTTCCGAAAAGAGATAGGTTCCCGTGGGATCGGCTGCTATGACCTTCACGTTAGCGACGCTTGCGGCGATCGTTTGTGTTCCTGGCAATCCTGTAGTGGAATCGAGAGCGTAGGACAAAATCTGGCCAGTAGAATTATCCGCGACCCACAAGAACCGGCCAAGCGGATCGGCTAGCAGTTGCCCAAACGTCCCTTCGGCATCCATAGACGACGCCGATTGGCTGAGAACGCCGCCCACACTGATGGAATAGGTCGTTAGCTGTTGCCCGGCTGGGACGGACTCAGCGACGTATAAAACATTTCCGTTGGGGTTCAGGGCCGCTGTCTCGGCCAGTCCGGCTGTTGCGGCAGTGGAAAGATAGGTCACCGAGCGCAGTTGTCCTGTGGACGGCACGACGGCGTAGGTTGAAATCGTGCTGTCACCGTTGATTTCAAATAGGTAGCGCGGAACGTTGCTTACCGGCGCGGGGGTCACGGTGAGCGTCGCACCTTTCGCCGGACTGCCGACCGAGCCTTGAGTCGCAGTGATAAACGTGCTCCCCGCCTTCAACCCGAGTGCGGCACCCATGGAATCGATACTGGCGACGGTCATGTCGCTGGAAGCCCACGTCACTCCTGTCGTCAATGCTTGTTGCAAGGCGTTGCTGTAGGTTCCAGTGGCCGTGAACGGCTGCGTCTGCCCCACCTGGATGGAAGGGCCGGTCGGCGTGACCGCGATCGACTGCAACGTCGCCGCCTGGACGGTAATCGTAGCAAAGGGCGCCTGAGACGAAGAGGCTTGGGTCGCTGTCAGCGTGACCGTTCCTGATGCGGAAAAAGTGGTGGGCGGTGTGTAGGTAACGGGATTGGCGGTCGAATTGGCGAGCGAACCGCAAACCGCAGGCAGACAAGATGCACCGCTCTGCGTGAGCGCCCAGGTGACTCCTGTGGCCGGACTGCCACCCTGATTCGCTGTGAACTGCTGCGTGGTTGTGCTCCCGGCAATTACCGATTGGTTTTGTGGAGTGACCGTTAGGGCGTTGCTCCCGGGAATCACTGTGATTGTCGCAAAGGCAGATTTGGTGCCGTCCGTATCGCTGGCCACGAAGGTAAGAATAACGGAACTCGGGGTCGGAACAGCTGCCGGGGCCGTATAGATAGCGGTGTAGGTGGTGCCGGAAGAAGACAGGCTCAGGGTTCCGCATCCGGGCGCACAGTTCTGTGAGGAGCTACCTTGGGTCAGCGTCCAGCTGGTTTGCAGGTTATTGCCGCCGTTTCGAGTGAAATTAGCGGTGAACGTGGCCGTTTGCGACGTCGCGACGCTTGCCGTTAGCGGTGTTAGCGTCAGATTCTGAATGCAGCTTGCACACACTGCAATGGCAATGACAGTGAGAAGCAACACGCTCAGGTCGCGGAGCATGGGGAGCCGCTTTGGAGAAACCGGAGTTCGGGGAAAGCGACTGCGACTTTGCATATCTCGAGGCAAAATCGAACTGCAGACCAAATCACTTGGAGTTTCCATTTTTGCTCCCCCGCTCTACCGAAGATTTCTCTTCAATCTTGGTGCTTTGAGATTCCGGCGTGGCATTTTCCTTGCGTAGTTTCTGCCCCATGAGTTCCGCCGCTACGGCAAGCAACTTCTCGAACTCGGCTGCTTTGGAAATGGACATCTTTTGGTTCATGGGCAACTTGCTCTTACGACAAGTGGGCGGGAGTGTGCGCGGAGCGACTCGGAACGTCAATGTACGGAGGAAAATCTAGTTCTGTAGTAAGTCTTACTAGGTAGGCGTCTGATAATGGGTGGGTTACTCTGGTTCCGCAGACCCGACTTCCAGCACCTGGTTCCGTGTTAGACTCTCGCAAGTCCCCGGCGTACCCCTAAGGAACTTTCATGGAGCAGGCTCCCAGCTCGCCAATGCTCAAGTTCGGTCCTTACCTTGTTGATCTGGCAGCCGGCGAAGTTCGCAAGAACGTCTCCCGTATCCGCCTGCAGGAAAAGCCCTTGCGTGTGCTGGCGCTGCTGGCCGAACGGCAAGGCCAAGTGGTTACCCGCGAGGAATTGAAGAAGCACCTTTGGCCCGAAGATACGTTTGTCGATTTTGAGACCGGGTTGAACACAGCCGTCAGCAAACTCCGCGATGCCCTTTCCGATAGCGCCGAAAGCCCCCGCTACATCGAAACCATTCCTCGCCGCGGCTACCGCTTCCTAGCATCGGTAGAGGTAGTGGGCGCAAACGGGCATGGGTTAGCGACGCCCTCTGCCATTCCTGCCAAGGTCTTGGTGCCGCCCCAATCGGTTCCGCCCGGGGTCTCAACCACGATACCCGGAATAATCGAACCTGCAGCGGAGAAGCTGACTTACTCGCACAAGCAGATCGAAGAACTACGCTCGTCCAGCGCCCTGTGGCTTCGGGGAACAATTGCGGCGGCAGTCTTGCTGTTGGCGTTCACGATCTGGTGGCTGACGCCATTGCCCGCTCCGCAAATCACAGATTTATATCGTGTCACGCAAACGGGACGCATGGACTACCAGGTGCGGCCAGCGACGGACGGAGTCCGTATTTTTTATGTACAGCGGGCAGGCGATCATTACGACCTGATGCAATCCTCCCCAAACGGCGCAGAGGCGCAAAAGATTGTGGGTCCCTTTCCTAACACCATGATTTGGGACGTAACACCGGACGGCTCGAAATACCTCATCACTAGCATCACGCGCCGAGGCGATCCCTCGCCGTTGTGGTTGTGGCCGCCCACGGGTGGCACCCCAGTGAAAATCGGGGACATCGTTTCGGGCAGTGCCACTTTCTCTCCGGATGGTAAGCAGATCGTCTACCACATCCATCGGGATCTGCTAATTGCCAACACTGACGGAACAGGCGTACGAAAACTGGGAACGTTTAAAGACGCACCCGATTCTCCAGTTTGGTCGCCTGATGGGCAGAAGATCCGTTTCAATTGGAACACCGAGAATCGAGCTCCGGGCGAAATTTGGGAAATTGGCGCCGACGGAAGCAATCTGCACGCTGTACTGCCCAATTGGGAATCTCCGCCAAGGCAGTGCTGCGGCACCTGGACACCGGACGGACGTTATTTCTTGTTCACCGAAAATTCTCAGCCCAATACCCGGCTTTACGCTATCCGGGAAAAGGGCGACTGGTGGCGGCGTAGCCCTCGCGGGCCTTTCCTGCTGGCTTCAGAGGCAACCGGTTCGTGGAGTCCGTTGGTGGACCGTGACGGGAGGCACCTTTATTTTTACGGTTCAAGCATGCAGAGTGATCTGGAGACGCTGGACCTGGCAACGCAGCAATTTTCCGCGCTGCTTCATGAAGCGCACCCGGTAATGCTCAGCCTTTCTCCAGATGGCCAGTGGATTAGCTACATGCAACCGTCGACTGGCGTGATTTGGACCAGCCATCTGGATGGCAGCGCGTCGAAGCAGATCCCTTTACAGGGCATGGGCGGAGCATTTCCACGGTTATCTCCCGATAGCCGCCGGATTGCGTTCACTGGGCTCAATCTCGGTGGGCCGGAAAACGTGTACCTGGTTTCCGCAGACGGCGGCGCCCCGCAACCCGTTTTGGAGGGAGTGCGCAACCTGAGCGATCCAGATTGGTCGCCGGACGGCTCGCGGCTGGTGGTGGACCGCGAAATCCAGGCGGGGCAAGAGCAAACATCTTCGATGCTTGCGATCATTGACTTGAAAAACTTGAAGATTGAAAACCTTGTGGGTTCGGAGGACATGCATCAGCCGAGGTGGTCGCCGGACGGGCGGTACATTGCCGCCGTGGCAGGAACGCACAACGAGATCCGGATGCTCGATGTCGCTGCGCAGACCTGGCGGACGATCGCACAAGGAAAAAGTGTCAGCTATCCGCTGTGGCCCAAAGATAGCGCCGACATCTACTATCAAGACCTGCTGTCGCCGGGGCAGCCGTTGTACCGCGTACGAGTGGCCGATGGAGCGCGGACGATGGTCGCGTCGTTTCAGAAGATACTGGACTCAGGAATCTCGAGATGTGTTTTTGTTAGCCTTACTCCCGGGGGGTCTCCGATCATCGCGTTCGACCGAAGCACTTCCGATATTTACGGTGCACGATTAGTGCTTCCATAGCTACTTCATAAATTCCCGGGTCATCAAAAAGTGCCTTTCGCAGCGCAGCTGGAAGCACGGTACACGCTCGCTCTGGATTATTCATCGCGCGGTGACAAGCAGAAAGCTCGCGAGATACTAGCGAAGCTTTTGAGTCTCTGGGAAGGACGCCGATCCCGATCTCTCTCTCCTAAAGCGAGCCAAAGCCGAATACGCGCAGCTTCAGTAATTCGCCAACCATTTTCAGCGACAACTGGTCATGTGCGTGCCCTTGAAGCCCCAGTTTTACTTCTCTCTTCAGAGAGTGCCCTGGCGCGTTTACCCGCCTTCTTGAGAACACTTTCGAGGATTTGCAGCTCTCTTGGATTCGCATCGGCAAACACTCCGGCGATTTCCGCGGAATGCTTGCGGAAGATTGGAACAATCAGGTCTTTGCCCTTCTTTGTAAGCGCCACGACCCGCACCCGCCGGTCATCGGGGCTCTCCGCCCGGCTCACCAATCCCCTTTCAAGCAAGCGATCGACCGCCACGCTGATAGAACCAGGCGTAAGGTGGACTTTCGGCCCGATGGTGTTCACAGGTAGCGGGCCTTTGTGCAGCAGCGCTTCCAGTACGCGGAAGTCTGTGTCAGAAATGCCCGTTTCCGCGATTCCTGTATACAGGTAGTCGTGGGCCGCCTCGTGGGCTTTCCTCCAAACAAGCCAGCAATGCACGGGATCTGAGTCCTTCTTTGCCATAAACCCCATATTGGCGGGTTTTAGATTAGTTGTCCATAGAATGTATCTATATCAATAGACTTTGCATCAATATAGCTGGCCGGGGGATGACCCTGCGGGGGCCCGGCTAGAGGAGAAGACGATGAAAATTGTTTCCACGATCGCACGCTACCTATTGGGTTTGACCTTCCTGACATTCGGGCTAAACGGATTCCTTAATTTTATTCCCATGCCGCCGCCTACCGGAACGACCGCACAGTTCTTTGGCGCAATTTTCGTTTCACACTTGTATGTGGTGCTCTTTGTGTTGCAGATCGCGCCGGCGCTGTTGTTGTTGGTTAACCGATATGTTCCTCTCGCACTGACGATTCTGGCTCCCATCATTTTTAACATTTTGTGCATCCATATTTTCATGGCCCCCGCCGGTCTCCCGCTGGCTTTGGTCGTTACGGTTCTGTGGTTTCTTACGACTTGGAGAGTGCGGTCCGCGTTAAGCGGTATCCTGCAACGTTAAGAAAGCACTGGCAGAAATAACGCCAAGCCGAGAGGAGACAAGCCCATGTCATACAGCATAGCGACGTTGCTAATCCGCAATCTTCGCGACGTCTTCGGTGAAAACGATCCCACGCGCCGGCGAGCGGCCATCGATGAGATCTACACCGAAGATTGCGTTTTCTACGATCCCAGCAAAGGTATCTACCGTGGTCGCGA
>Ga0207145_1015_pt1 | contig 34715 bp, 25 predicted proteins | sample Alteio_BWMinHeat_35_FD_153578 | JGI IMG/M metagenome (GOLD analysis project Ga0207145, IMG submission 153578) | Enriched cells from forest soil in Barre Woods Harvard Forest LTER site, Petersham, Massachusetts, United States -... | ecosystem: Environmental > Terrestrial > Soil > Temperate forest >...
AGCGCTCAAGACCCATACCGGTATCGACACCCGTTTGTTTTAGAGGTTTGTCAGTACCATCGGGTAGCCGGTCATATTGCATAAATACCAGGTTCCATATTTCCAAGAACCTTTCACAGCCATCTTCGGGGTTACAATCCTTTGAGCCGCAGCCGAAGGTTGCCCCTCGATCGACATAGATTTCGGTGCATGGCCCGCAGGGACCGGTGTCGCCCATCTGCCAGAAGTTATCTTTATCGCCTAATTTAAAGATTCGGGATGCAGGAATTCCTATGAGATCTTTCCAGATAGCATAGGCCTCCTCATCTTTATGATGCACCGTAACGATGAGCTTTTCCTTATCAAGCTTGACGACCTTGGTAAGAAATTCCCAGGCAAACTCTATCGCTTCCTTTTTGAAATAGTCTCCAAAAGAGAAGTTGCCCATCATTTCAAAGAAGGTTAGATGCCTTTTTGTAAAGCCAACATTTTCAAGGTCGTTATGCTTACCCCCTGCCCGGATACATTTTTGAATGGAAACGGCGCGCCTATAGCTCCGTTCTTCTTTTCCTAAGAACAGATCCTTAAACTGATTCATGCCAGCATTAGTAAATAAAAGGGTAGGGTCCTGCGCGGGTATTAACGAGGAACTTTGAATGTAGGTATGCTTATGTTGTTCAAAATATTCGAAAAATTTCTTACGCAGATCTAACGATGTCATTCCAATGCCCTCATAACTTTGTATCAGAACTAGTGTAGCATAGTTTACCCAAAAAACCTATGGGGCATGCTATAGGGTGGCCTGTGCAAAAGCAATTGTATCTTATCAGTCAAGCCGAATATTCATCCATTTTCTATTGGGTATGGCTATAAAAAGCGGAAACTTTAATTGCATAAAAACAGAAGATATTTCTGTTGTGTTCCGACGTAACTATCAAAAGTCTTGCTTTCATAATTGTCTTTTGGTTACTCTAAAATAGGATAGAGTGCTTAAAAGAACAAAATCTTTATAGGAAAATCATATGAAGTTTTTACTATACTTAGCGTTATCGGGCATACATTTCTCAGCACTGGCTTCATCTGCGGCAGTAACCTATGGCCTTAGCGGTGGTCGCCTAGGAGATAATCTTGTAGCATATTCGAATGCACTTTGGGTAGCATATAAGCGAGAGATTCCACTTGTGTATTTCCCATTCGATAATTGCGAACGATTCACGCTTAGTCGAATTCATGATTCTTATTGGGCAGCAAAGGATAAGTATTCCAAGATAGTCAAATTTGACAAAGACGAAAAGCTGGATATGTCTAATCTGAAAATTGACGAGAATACATTGTATTCTATACCATTTTTTCCTGCATTCAAAAGAGAAATTATTGAATCTGATTTTTTTTGCGCGTTTGATGTTGACTGGCATGATGAAGGATTTGTTGCAGCTTTGCGCAGAGGCATTTCATTAGTCGATCGAGAACCTTCTTTAATAAACTTTCCAGAAGGCCGCATTCCAATTGCTTTACATATACGAACTGGGGAAGGGTTCGATCCTGTTTACCAATTAAGGACGGCATATGATCAAAGCTCGCCACGTAAATTCCCTCCAAATTCTTTCTTTATTGAGCAATTGAAGCATATGTCTGAATTACTCGAGGACCAGCCACTATATGTACATATCTTTACTGATAGTTCTCGTCCCGAGTATTTTGCAGAACTACTGAAGAAAGAAGTAAATAAGTCTAATATTATTTATGGTTATCGAAACAAACCTGGCTTGGTAGATGATTTCTTTGCAATGGCCCAGTTTAAGTATTTTATTAGAGGAGAGTCGAATTTTTCATTTATGGCTAGTATTTTGGCTCAATACAAAATCTGTATAGTACCTGCTGAGTGCGTATGGAAAGGCAGAGAACTCATCGTTACTAAATCAGAAGTAATCATAAGATAGCTCAAAAGAATAATGGTAAGGATTTTTATCCAGCAATTGAGGATGTTGGTATGTTTACTTCGCAGAAAAGAACTTGATCAGATCGAAGTTACACTACAGTGCTAATAGAACCACACTTGCATTGTCAGCTAGTAGTAACTGAACACAGGCCGTGGTAAGAGGGCTAGAGTGCTCGCGGTAAGGTTGATCAGTCTTTTTTATTCTTTTTTGCCTCGCCAAGATAACATTCGATTCGTTGCACATCGCACATATGTTTCTTAACTGATTCCTAGATGGCCAAAAATTACTCTTGGTTTTTCTTAAGCATCTGCCGCATAATTGCAGGAATCTCGAAGTCGTTTACATCGACCTCTTCTTTCTTAGCCTCAGGCTTGGATTCCAGCTTATGCTCACCAGGTTCTTCCTCTCCAGGTTTAGATTCTAGGGTTATAGCTCCTACAGGTGATTCTTGAGTAGGTATTTTTTCTTGGGCTGAAGATTCCTGTTCAAAAGAATGTTTCGTCGCAGGTTGAACCGAGAGTGACCTATCAGATTCAAATCCTGTGGCAATAATCGTTACAATAACTTCATCGCCCAACGACTCATCAATAACCGATCCGACGATAATTGAGGCATCTTCATGAGCTTCTTCATAGATAATATGAGAAGCAGCGCCTACTTCATGAAGGCTCAAGCTTGAACTTCCTGAGATGTTAAGCAGTACGCCTTGGGCACCTTTGATATTGGTATTATCAAGAAGTGGAGATACGATAGCCTCACGTGCTGCTTTCACTGCACGGTCAGGACCCGATCCTCTACCGGTACCAATAACAGCATAGCCACGTTGTTTCATAATTGTTTTAATGTCGGCAAAGTCGACATTAATATGACCTGGCTTTGCAATAATATCGGCAATAGATTTAATAAATTGATTGAGAACGCTGTTAATAAGATCAAAGGCATTTAACAGAGAAACTTTCTGATCAACTACATCAAGGAGCTTTTGGTTAGGAATAACAATAAGCGTATCAACGACACCTTCGAGCTTATGAAGCGCCTCTTCTGCAACGCGGGCACGACGCCTTCCTTCAAACATGAACGGTTTGGTAACCACGGCGATACTCAAAATATCTTTTTCTTTCAGTGCCTGGGCAATGATAGGTAAGGCTCCTGACCCGGTACCGCCTCCAAGACCGGCGGTAAAAAAGACTACATCGGCATCTTTTACCTGTCTAATAATCGTATCGAGGTCCTCTTCTGCCGCACGTCTACCAACTTCAGGGTTAGCACCTGCACCGAGCCCTTTTGTTGATTTTATACCAAGCTGGATCTTGTGGGGTGCATTTGAGATTTTAAGGGCCTGAGCGTCGGTATTTGCAACAATGAAATCTATCATGTCATAGCCAGATGACTCGACCATGCTATTAACCATATTGCTGCCACCGCCACCTACACCCAACACTTTAATGCGGGCTACAGCGATGCGGTTATTACTTTCTCGTTCAAATTCTATCATGTTCATACCTTCTTAAAAAAAGTCTGCTACCCAAGATTTCATGCGATTCATTATCTGACTGACGGCCGGTCCCGAGAGGGAATAGGCGGTGCTACCCTTACTCTTCTTAAGAGCGTGTAAGAGTAAGCCATAGCATGTTGCATAGGTAGGATTTGCTAATGCTTCTTTATACATAGGTGGAACATGGGGCACTCCCACACGTGCAGGAACTTTTAAAGTAAACTCTGCACTTTCTTGTATGCCATGAAGGAGGGATCCTCCACCCGTTAACACAATACCTGCTGGCATAAGATGTTCTAGATGGTTTGTCTTAATGTCTTTTTGTACCATCGCTAGGAGCTCGGCAACACGAGGTTCGATAATACGGGTTATTTCATCAGGAGTTACGGTGGTGAGCTCTTCGCCATGCACCATTTCAACTTCTATCTGCTCATCGGCAGTAAAGAGTTTTCTTAGGGTGGAACCATAGGTTCTTTTTACCCGTTCTGCGTCTTTTAGCGTAGTGCGCAAACAGAGAGCAATATCATGAGTTATATAGTTTCCTGCGATTGGGAATATCTTGGTATGCCGAATTGTTCCCTGCTGATAGATAGCAAAGTCTGAGCTACCACCACCAATATCAAGAACACCGATCCCCAGTTCTCGCTCATCGCGACTGAGTACAGCATCTGCTGAGGCAAGGGGTTGCAGTACGAGATCGCTTACTGCTACGCCAGCCGTCTGGCAGCAGCGCACTAAGTTTTGGGTTGAGGCACTTGCCCCGGTGATGATATACACTTGTGCTTCTAAGCGTACCCCAAACATACCTTCAGGATCTGTCACCCGGTGACTTGAATCGATCGTATAATACTGGGGCAGCACATGCAATATTTGTTGCCCTTCTGGAAGTACAATAGCACGGGCAGCTGCTAAGACTGCTGTAATATCATGGGGGCGAATCTGACCGTTTTTAATGGGGATCATGCCCGTTGAAGTAAGCGACTGAATATGAGCGCCGGTAGTTCCTACAACGGCAGTTTCTACTTTATGACCGGCCATCAGTTCTGCCTCTTTGACAGCAAGCTTAATCGAATCTACTGCCTGAGCAATATCAACGACTACACCGCGAGAGACTCCGTAAGCAGGAGCTTCTCCGATGCCGATTATCGAGAGACCATCATCAGCAATTTTCTGGGCAATGAGCACACTTATTTTTGTGGTACCCACATCAAGTGCAACGAGAAGGTCGTTATAGAGTGTTTGATTCTTCATGGGTTCTAGTATAGTTGGTTATGGGAGCACAGACAATAGAATCTTTTAGGCGTATGTCTGCTTTCATGCCGTTTTTATAGCTTTCTTCTTGTGCATAAATCTGTTCTAGGTAGGTAAAGCGATCCTGATCATGTATTGAGTGCATATCGGAAATGATGCGGATCTTTTTTGCTTTATCGTGAAGGAGAATCTCAGTTTTTGAGTGCCATAGTATGGTATAAACTTCAAAGTGCTTATTTGTTAACCGCAAAGCGGTATCGATGAATTCTTGAGCAAGTCGCTTTGTCTCAAAATCTGCTCCTTCAAGAATCATTGTAGGGAGCCCCTGTAGAGCCTCTTGAGAAAAATAATGCTTTTCAAGAACCTGCCCGGTTGCGCAGAGCACATAGTCTTTATTGCTTGGCAAAGAAGACTGAATGAGTACTTTAGGAATCCAGCCGGTAATACTTACCTGTGCCCGGTAAGCACTTTCGTATGAGATAGTGATATCTTTTATAAAGGGGAATTCAAGCTGGAGCTGATTTCGAAGTCGATAGGCGCCAATAGTTCGTATCGAGATATTCTCAAGCTGTTTTTTAATGGCATGCTGATACTCTGAGGTCCATCGCGGATCGCAGGATATGGTAAGTGATTGCGGAGTAAAGGCGCGTTGCATGCCAACCAGAAAGAGGCTGATTCCTCCAATGGTGATGAGAACTTTTTTGTTACCTATGAAACGTACCATATTCATCTGCTTACATCCGCACTTGCATCCCTAAAGGAAAAGCCCAGAAAATTTACTGTTTAGTATAACAGAAAACTGTAATTGCAAAAAAAATTATCGCGACGTGCATCCTACTGCCATGCATAGAAAGTCTGACAAATGGTTGCTTTGTTGAAGCGATAGCTGTTTGTTGAGGAAGTTTGAATATACTGCCCGGAGGGAGTTCTGAAAGCATTCTAAATGATCTTAAGCTGATCAGCCATAAGAAAGAGAAGTATCCCAGCAGCTACTGATGCATTGTAGGAAATATCAGAGCTTCGTTGGGCGAGTCTCACCTGAGTCCCATAGGAGAGCAGGTTTTTAGCAATGCCCGTGGCTTCATTACCGATTACTAAACAGAGTGGCTTCTTATACTTTATTGTGGTGGCATTTTCCCCTGAAAGCGTTGCAAGGTAGAGTGCATAGTTAACCCGCTTAAGTTCTTGGATGGCACCAAGTGCCGTTGGAGTTTCATAAATTTCAAGATGCTCAGCAAGGCCAGCGGAAGATTTGAGAGCGGTTGCTTGTAAGGGAGCGCTATTATTTCCACACATGATTACACCGGTAACTCCAGTACAGTAGGCTGACCTGAGTATTGCGCCAAGATTGCGGGGATCGTGGATGCTATCAAGAAGAATGAGAAAAGGGCTTTTCTGAGGATCAAAGAATTTGCTCCGTTTTACAAATGGAGTTGCTAGACCCACGACAGACTGATGATCACTGGTCATTACCAAGCGAGTAAGCACATCGCGTGAAACGTACTGAAGCTGTGTGTTTGAAGTAAGCAACGGTTCGATGAGCGACCATGCTTTGGGGACTGGCTTTGTCGTATAGATCGTAACAAGAGTCCTCCGTTTTGCTTTGAGGAGCTCAACGATAGGGTGAACCCCATAAACGAGTTCAAGACCTTTGTCTTTTTTATTGGAATTATTTTTTTGTGCCATTTTTTTACTGTAGTGGTGATGTGAATGTAGTTTTAAGTAGCATACAGAGGATCGGGTGATTTATCAAAGGATTCATGCTATTCATAAATTCACTACGCTGTTGGAGCGGTTCCCTGCTGCGAGTTTGGCTTTTGAGAGCGCTGGTAATACGTAAGGCATGCATAGAGTGCATATATTCCAAGGACGCCACCAATAAAGCCTTTTGCTTTGGAATATGATGTATCGTTTTGTTTTTGAAGATCTGCAGGAACTTTTCGGGGTACTGGGTTATAAGAATCTTTGTAGTCTTTAAAGACTTCCACGAGATCGTCTATGCGGGCGTCTTTTACACGCCTTGGATCAGGAATAAAGCGAGGAAGCTCCACAAGGTCCGCATCTGTTTCCTGGGGGTCACTGGGATCTTCAAGGTATTGAAGAAGTTTTTTGATCGGCTTATTTGTAGAGAAACGATGTTTTTCATTTGCTGAATCCATCAGAAAATACTGCCTTTTGTCCTGTACTTTAGCAAGTACAAGAGCAACGAATTGTCCAGGTAATGGCTTATTGGTTGCTAACTTTGTGACCTCTTCTTCGAGTGGTCCTGGGTTTCTAGATTTGCACATGGGGCAGGCGCTCAGATTATCTGCAAGGGATGTGCCCCAACATGGATCACAGAGCGCATTTCCACAGCAGGGAGTTTTTTTTAACGCTCTTCTTGTGCAGTCTGGACCTTCTACTGTGCACTTCACTGGTTTTTTTTCAAAAATGGGATTATTTGCAGGGTGTGTATCGACATACACAAGTATAAGAGCAGCGAAATCTTCATCAGCAGCGAGCTTTTCTTTAATCTTTTTGAGATCTTTACTTACATTAAAAACTTCAAAGTCTCTTTCAGTAGGCTCATCCGGATTTGCATACTCAAAATAGGCACAAGGGAGATTTGTTCCTGCAAGGTCTCCAGTCTTACTTTCTTCAGCTATGAGGATTTCGAGCTCTTTAAGACTGAGGGTATCAGTAAAGTTTCCATTACGCTTGCTTCGAATCGTATTTCGCCATGAACCTTCATAGGAAAGTTTTTTGTATAAGTCTTCTTTATCATACAATTTTACAAGACCTTCGATATCACGATAATTGTCTATCAGAGCCTTTAGGAGAGCAACCCCATTTCGCAAAGCATGGTAGGCTGAACTATTCTTTGTGCTACCCTTCTTCTCAGGTTCTTTATTTTGGTCAAGCACAGGAAGCTGGATAAGGGTAGTTTGGTGACTTCTTGTTGCGGGGTTGCTTGCGATATTTGATGGATTTGCCGTGCGCTGAGTGCGCAAGTATTCTTGCGGTTCAATATAGCCAAGAAGCTCTTTTTTTAGCAACCTAGGTTTAGGAGTTGCGGCTGCTGCCTGTGCTGCATTGAAGCTACCTCCGATGAGTACTAAGGAGATGAGTACCAGGGAATTGAGGAGTAGTTTTTTCATTGCCTATCCGTGGTTATCAAAGTTCTTTAACTCCTTGAGTATAAACTACTCGTGAGCATGGCTCAAGAGGTAAACTGTTTTTAAGGAGCCTCTAGGCTCTTGCATTTACCATTCTCTTGGGTGTATACTGGTTCTCAGTACTGAAGTGATTTGTACAACCATCTATTACATAAAGGAGTTCATTATGAACAAACAATGCCTTATAGTATTATTTGCTGTAACATCATGTCTTTCTGTTCCCATCCAGGCACGATATATCCTGATAGATGATCCTTTTAGTGGATCATGGATAGATTCTATGATGGCTTCACATCAAAGGATGATGGATAGCTTTGTAAGTCGTTTTGAGTCATTTGGGCCATCAAAGGAAGAAAATGAAGCCTTTAAAAAAGCTCGTGAAGACCTTTCGAAGATTACCCATGAGATTAAAGAGGATGATTCTTCAGTAACGATCACCTTTAAAGGGTTTACTGGGTTATCAAAAGACGATGTGAAAGTTGTAAAAAAAGATACAGGTTGGTTTGGAACGATCACGTTAAAGGATGGGCGCATTGAGTTTCTTATAAGCCCAGTAGCGTTTCAAATAGCATCGCGTATAGAGCTTAAGAAAGAAGAGAAAGCTGATAAGAATGTTCAAGATGCTAAACAGCAGAGCCGAACCTTCTATGCTTCTCAATCTGCAACGCTTGCGGAGGTTTTTAGTACTGCCATTGAGTTGAATACCCTCAAGGGTGAGGTACAACCAACTGAGTTTAAGTTGACTGTTCAAAAGCAAAAAGAAGAAGTTCTACCACTTTCATAACGAGTATAAGGCAGCCAAGGCTCATACTTGGCTGCCAAACCAACTATGACACGAACGACCCTGACCCTCAGTCGCGCCGCTTTTAATTCAAACATTTCGCATATTGCAAACCTTACCGGTTGTACATCGCTTGCCATTGTCGTTAAGAGCAATGCCTATGGGCATGGGATCTTACCGATAGCATCACTTGCACAAGCTCACCAAGAAGTTGGCTGGCTCTGTACTGCTGGGGTACAGGAAGCTCTTCTTCTACGAGCTCAGGGGATAACCAAGCCTATTTTGGTGCTTTCATATCTCGAGGGGAACCTCGAAGAGGCGGTTATAGAGGGGCTTCATCTTGCGGTATGTTCATGGGAGGATGTACAAGCGATTGCCGCTGCTGCACAAAAGGTCGGTAAGACCGCTTTCATTCACGTGAAAATAGATACAGGTATGGGACGTTTAGGCATTCTTGCCAGTCAGGCGGTAAGAATAGTTAATGAGATGATGAAGCTGCCTTCTTTGAAAGTCTACGGGGTCTTTACGCATCTTTCCAATACAGGTCACGCCGATCAGGACTATAGTTATAGGCAACTTGCACAATTTGATGATGTGCTTGATGATCTTGAAGCGGTGGGCATTGTGATTCCTTGTACCCATGCGCTTTCATCAAGTAGCTTACATCTTAAGCCAAAACGTAAGTATTCATTTATGCGAGTGGGTGCTGCTGCCTATGGCCTCTGGAAAAATCCTTCACAGATTGCACTAGTCAAAGAGATTGACCCATCTTTTTCGTTAACTCCTTTACTTGAGTGGCGAACACGTATTATTCAAGTAAAGCAGCTACCAGCAGGCTCGAATGTTGGCTATCAACTTGCATTTACAACCACGAAGCCAAGCACTATTGCCATGGTGCCTATCGGATATTGGGAAGGGTATCCTCATGCTCTTTCAAATAAAGGAAAAGGGCTCATTCAGGGCCATATTGTTCCGGTTGCAGGTATTGTTAGTATGAATTTGGCAGCCTTCGATGTGTCAGATGTTCCTGACGTAAAAGTGGGAGATGAGCTTATTCTTATTGGGAATGCCCCTCAGGTGCAGCCTTATGAGGTAGCTCGTGAGGCAGGCCTAATAACGAATGTTTTAATGACTTGTATTAATGGTGCCATTGAGCGCACTATCGTTGAGGATCATGCACCCCTTATGCTGCTCAAGCCATCAGAGTCTCTTTGGGGAGCCTCATCAAAGTGATACAAGCGATCTTTGGAGAGGGAAGTTCCCTTATATTACTGCCGTGATCAGTTGGATCTTGACTCTGCTCTGTACAGAATAAGCACAGATATCTTGTTGAATCTCTTCCTAGCTAAAAATAGATGATCTTCCATTCATAGATCTCTGTCTGAAGGTATCTATACGCCACTTGAAGGCACTTTCTATTCTTTTTGCATAGAACCTTTTTCTGTTCTGTGGTACTCTTATTTAAGAGAGAGGTTATATAGTATTAGGCCAAAGGATAGGTCATGTATATTGTTGAAGGTAATATTGGTGCTGGGAAAACCACATTTCTCAAGTTGATTCAAGAAAGGCTCCCAGAGATTGCAGTAGTATATGAGCCTATGAATAGCTGGTTTAGTAAGGTTTATGGGCAGTCTATACTTGCAAACTTCTATAAAGATCCTCATCGATGGGCCTATACGATGGAGACTTTAGCGATGGCCTGTCGTGTAAAAGAGCATCTTATAGAGCAAGAAAATCCTAACCCATTCCGTTTGATGGAGCGCTCAATCTATTCTGGTCATTATGTCTTTGCAATCAATGGGTACCACAATGGATTTTTGTCGGAGCTTGAATGGCAGGTCTATCTGCAATGGTTTAACTTTTTAGTAACCGGTAAATGTATGCCTCCTCAAGGGTTTATCTATTTGAGAACGGTGCCTGAAGTTGCATATGAGCGCATTAAAGCTCGAGATAGGTCCGCAGAAAAAATAATTAGTCTTAGCTATGTTCAGCAGATCCATGATTGTCATGAAGACTTTTTGATGCATAAAAAGGGGCTGCTCGCCGAACTTGTACATGTGCCGGTTCTTATCTTAGACTGTGACAAAGAGTTTGAGACAGATCCTGAGCAATTTGCAGTACTTGCAGAAGAGGTTGCCTCATTTGTTCAGCTGGGAAAACAGAAGCCTGGCAAAACTCCATCGATTTCTCGTAGCTAAAGGATTACCTCCAGTTAGTATGATCTGCAGGAGGGAGTACAGTTTTGTATTAACCTGCTTCGTATGAATGTATATTGAGCCGGATAATATACTTTCTGCTTTATCCAGCTTAATAAGCAAACAGTGCAAAGAGAGTCACTCGTGAGAAAGCTATTACGAGCACAATTTCTTAAGTGTCCTCGTAATAGTCTTATTTTTTAGGAGACTGAAAGTGAGTGCCTAATTTTTTTGCATCATTTCTCACTGCAGTTACGTCATGAGCCATCATTAATTTAACAAGTTGAGCGAAGGACGTTTTTGGTTTCCAGCCTAACTTTTTGAAGGCTTTTGAGGCATCTCCAATTAATAAATCAACTTCAGTTGGCCTAAAATATCGAGGATCAATTTTTACGAGAGTTTTGCGAGTTTTTTTATCAATACCAATCTCCATTACCCCAGTACCTTGCCATTCAATTTCGAAGTTTACCTCTTTAAAGGCGCACTCTACAAATTCTCGAACAGAATGCGTCTCTCCTGTAGCAATAACAAAATCTTCAGGCTTATCCTGTTGTAACATAAGCCACATCGCTTCGACATAATCTCTTGCATAACCCCAGTCCCGCTTCGAGTCTAGATTTCCCAGATAAAGTGTTTCTTGTAAATTATTAGCAATCCGTGCAATAGCCATAGTAATTTTCCTGGTAACGAAGGTTTCTCCTCGTTGCTCTGACTCATGATTAAATAAGATGCCGTTGCAAGCAAACATATTATATGCTTCACGGTAATTTACCGTAATCCAATAGCTAAACAGTTTTGCGACACCGTATGGAGATCTTGGGTAGAAAGGAGTTTTTTCAGTTTGAGGAATCTCTTGTACTAAACCATACATTTCGCTGGTAGAAGCTTGATAAAACTTTGTTTTGTGAGTCAGATTGAGTAAACGAATAGCTTCCAATAAACGTAACGTTCCAATACCATCAGCATTTGCGGTATATTCAGGGGTCTCAAAAGATACTTTCACATGACTTTGTGCTGCGAGGTTATATATTTCATCTGGTTCTACTTCCTTAATAATCCGGATTAAGTTAGTTGAATCGGTAAGGTCCCCATAATGAAGGATAAAAAGTGCATTGTCTGCCTCATGTCTATCTTTATAAAGATGGTCTATCCTATGGGTATTGATTAAAGAGGAACGTCTTATAACCCCATGAACTTCATATCCTTTACCAAGTAAGAATTCTGCAAGATAGGCACCGTCTTGCCCTGTAATACCAGTGATAAGGGCCTTTTTGATAGAAAGCACTTCAAAAGAGGTTAAACTAAGAAGCACTAGTATACCGCCTCTAATCATATTCATGAGGAATCCTTTTTTTATGAATGAACAGCTTATCTTTTCCACAAGTTCAACATAGCAAGGTAGGGTAAAGAAGTTAGCTTGTCAATGTTGAAAGACTGTTTTTCCGCCTTCGCATACAGGTAAACATGAAAGAAACTGTTATTAAAAGGGAACAGAGGCCGTGAGGAGGGAATGCAACGCTATTGGCCATGGAACCAAATTCCTGCAAAAGGTTTCTTTTATTCCACCTTATAAAATCTATGCTTACCTACTTTAATAAGCATGCCAGGCTCAAGCGCTAACTGCATCTTAAAATCGGTTACTTTCTTGTCATCCAGTGCAACCGCACCCGCCTCTATGAGTCGACGTGCATCACTAGTACTCTCTACGGCTTTCAGAAACTTCAATATATCTACAATCCAGGCCTCTTTACCAAGGAAGGGTTCGCAGGATACTTCTTGAGCATGAGAATAGTCTTTCTTTTGAAAGAGCTCTTCAAACATTTCTTGCGCTTGCTGAGCTTCTTGAGGACTCCAAAATCGAGCTATTACCTGATGAGCCATCTTTTTTTTAAGGTCCATCGGGTTGACCCCTTGCATCGCAATTGATTCCTTCATCTTCTTAATATCCTGCTCAGTAGCATGCAGGAGCACTTCGTAGTACCGCCACATAAGATCATCAGAAAGCGACATAAGCTTGCCATAGGCTTGGTCAGCTGGCTCTGCAAGACCGATTGCGTTACCATACGACTTTGACATCTTCTGTACGCCATCGAGCCCTTCAAGAAGAGGAAGTGTCATGACTGCTTGGGGATCTTGCCCCCATTGTTCTTGAAGAAAGCGCCCCATAAGCAAGTTAAATGTTTGGTCAGTTCCTCCTAGTTCAACGTCCGCTTCGAGTGCTACTGAATCATATCCTTGAAGAAGGGGGTACAGAAGCTCATGAAATCCGATAGGTTGATGTGCTGCCATACGGTTAGCAAAGTCTTCACGTTCAATGAGCCGAGCAAGAGTAGTTTTGCTGCAGAGTGCAACAAAGTCTCGTGCAGATAGTTTATCGCTCCACTCAGAGTTATAGCGAACAACTGTCTTTGCTGGATCTAAGATTTTGCTGACCTGAGCAAAATAGGTTTGGGTATTAGCCATGATCTGCTCATCGGTAAGCGGAGGTCGAGTCTTCGAGCGGCCTGAAGGGTCGCCAATGCGTGCCGTGAAATCTCCAATAAGGAAAATAACTTCATGACCAAGATCTTGAAATTGACGTAATTTAGAAAGGGCTACGGCATGACCAAGATGGAGATCTGGCGCTGTAGGATCAGCACCTAGTTTAATGCGCAACTTTTTGCCAGAGGTAAGCTTCTTCTTAAACTCTTCCTCAGGAATAATCTGAGCGGTTCCAGCTTTTAAGGCAGTAAATTGATCCATCTTATCCTCATTAAACACCAAAAAGACACGCGATATGACAAGCTCCCCATTCGGTGAGTCTCAGTAAGAAGTATACCAGCTGGTCACCAAATACATACACGACGAGAAAAGGTCCAAGAATCGCAAGATAATCTGCATAGTCCATATAGGAGTACCCTTGCTCAAATCCGAGCACAAGAAGATAGCGGAACCCATTAAAAATAAAGCTAATGGTCGCAACCAAGATATTAAGATACACCATCGATACCAGTAAAAAAGCAAATACAATAGCTGTTGTTGATGGATTTTCGGAGAATACGGATGCGATGTTGAGTGTTGACGTTGAAGAAAGAAACAGCAGGAAGAACTTGCTGTAATAGGTAAACAACTTCAGCACAAGTTTAATCGTAAGAGGATATCCGTAAAGGTATACGGCAGTAAACAACGAAAAGGTAGCAAGACAAAGACTAACAATAGCTTCGACCGAAAAGGCGATAAGGAGCCTCAAATACCGATATGAGCCGGTAAAGGAGTAGGGATCAATAGGCACGGTTTGGAGCCACCCTATACCTAGGATGATAAGTGCAAGAAAGCCAAAGGTATCAATGTGATCAAGAGGATTGAGAGACTGGTAGCCTTCGTCTTTTGCTGTAGAGTCTCCCAACGCATTAATGATCGTTGCTTGGAGAAACCCATTGATCGTTTGCGAAATGAAGTAGGCTATAACGAGCAATATGAGGGCAAATAAGAATTCTGCTAATGCTAAGGTAATCATCGGTTCTCAGAGCTGTTTAGGCCTATAGGTTCAACATGTATAGTTAGCTACAGTATAAGGATATTTGCGCGTGCGGTCAAAAGCAGTAGGCTTACTCAGTCAACGACTGACTGAGCGGTAACGTCTCTTAAACATGGTCTGACTCAATCGCAAGCTGAGATGGTGACAGCAACCCAAGACTTGTTAGCAAGGGAGCCATGTTCTCAGTAGTAAAGCGATAGTGAGTACAACGAATACCTGAACAACGATACTGATGATCTTCTTTTGGCGACGGGTTAAGTAGGGGCCGACGCAATTTATCATAAATATCATAAAGGTGTTACTCAGAAAGAGGAAAAAGAAATAATCAGCAATTGTAGGATACCCTACTTTTGGTGTGAGCGACTCAAGTACAAATCGATAGGCGACCAGTGCTGCAATGTTTGCCGTAGTCATGGTAACCAAAATGTCCCGTTCTTTTCGCTGATCAAAGCAGAGTGAAAAAAGATCTATGAGGAAAATGATTAACAGGGGCAAAAGTATGCTCATAAGATAGCGTATACTATGGTGATAAAACTCGAAGGTAAAGAGAACTGAAGGGTAGACAACTTCTTTTCCTTTTTGACCGATCCCTAACGGTACCGTACTAAACCCTGTTGTTACCTGATGATCCTTGTAGTCCCATCCATTAACATATGGGTTGTCCATAATGACATTTGCATAGGTTGACTCAAAGATGACCTCATCGGGGTTTACTGAGGCATTAGAGAGCATAAGATAGAGGGTATGATCTTCAAATGGGAAGTAGCCATAGTAGAGATTGGTTTTAAAGGAGACCCGTATGCGGTAGCGAACGGTGAGTCTATCATCTTCAAGCTGAGTACTCGGTTCTGAAATGTACTTAATCTCCCCCTTTACAAAACTGAACTTCTCAATCGTTTTTAAGTTTACCAGAGCAGGGTCGAAAGAGAACCAGATTATTCCCGAGAATTCAAAGTCGTTGCGCGCAACGTCAAATGAAGGAAAATCGGTAATCGTTAATCCAACGGTTACTTTGGTGGGTGTTGCGACAGCACCATGCTGTAAACTTTTTGGCGTTACCGATGAGATGTGCGGTGGAGTATCTGCTGCGCAGAACTTCTTTACCTGAAGAAGTACGAGTGAAATGATCATGACTAAGGTCAAAAAAAGACTCGCCACCTGAAAATGGAGTGAGATTCCATTTGAACTAGGGAGTACCTTTTTCATGAGAACCTCCTGTCTTTATTTCGTGCGCAGTTCCATTTTTGTTAATAATCCACATATTCTGTCCTAATGAACGGGACTTGGGATCAAACGTAAGGGTTAACCCTTTATACTCATACTGTTTCATCTTCTCAAAATGTTCGATGAGCTTACTCATCGTTATCGGTTCGCTTATTGAGTTCATTGCATTGAAGGTCAGGCTAGTGTTGATATATGCCTCAAGAGCAAATACGTCTTCCTTAAGACCTTGGGTTGCAAGCTCCTTGCGATACTCCACAACGATAGGTAGGGTGCTTGTCCTGGGGTCGGGAACCACTTGGCCCATAATAAGAGAGATGCCCCGCTCTTGTAAGACTTTTTTGGTTACTGCATCTCCAACTGAGGAGACGGCAAAGAGAATCTTGTTGGCGAGAAACTCAACACCAAGGTCCCGAATAAGTTGTAATACAGCAGGACCTGTGGCAAAAAAACCGATCGCATCGGGATTTGCTTCTTTTATTTTAGTTGCTGAAGATTCAAAGCTCGTGGTATTCGCTTGGTAGCCGACTTCTGTGGCTTGAGTATTCTTCATGTTTTTGAGCGCATCTTTCGCCCCTTCTAAAACTCCTGTACCAAATTCATCATCTTGGTAGAAGAAGACAAACTTTTTAGATCGATATTTGTCAATGACAAACTCGGTAAGTAGACGCCCTTCGTCATGAAATGAGGCTCTGAAGTTAATTACATGGGTAAGCAAAGGTTTTCTAAAGAGAAGAGAACCACTTTGTGGAAACAGGACCAGTATTTTTTTCTGTTCAATAAGATCAAGTGATGCTGCAAGGGTTGGGCTACCCACTGGTGCAAGAATAAAAGGGGTATGGTCAACTGAGAGGAACGTTTCAATATTTTTCTCGGCAAGTGCAGGACGATAAGCGTCATCAAGGAAAATAATATGCGCTCGCTTACCATGGATTCCGCCGGCACGATTTTGCTCATGGACTTTTAACGACATGCCCGTTTTAAAGGGGACTCCCAGCCCTTTTGCGCTCTTTGTGAGATCAAGAGAGGATCCAAGGGTGATCGTATTCTTTGCATCTGAGGTGGTGAGTGGTGCAAGCTTGAGCCCATTTTTTTGCGCTAAGGAGCGGAGATGTATCATCTCGGTGCTGAGGGTATTGTACAGAAATTCAATATCTGAAAGTGCCTCATCCGTTTCCTGAGGAGTGAGGGAAGCACCTTCAGCCAGTTTTTTTATAAGTGGTGGTAACTCGATAGTGTGTGCAACGCTATCACTTTGCGGTAGGTCTACCTGTGCAGTAAGCGATGCTAGATCATTTTGTAGGTTATCAGTCAGTTCTTTGAGTGTAGAAATGTGTAAGGCACGCTCCTCAGCAGAAAGAGTATTTGTATCATGGTGCATGGAGGGAAATGCACGACCACGAGTAAGCACCGTTCCGGTAAGCAGATTGTAGGTAGCACTGAGCGTGAAAGGAACTGTTCCTTTGCTCGCATAGAGTGAAATGGTACTCTCCGTTAGAGTCGTTGAGAGTCGTATACGTGCATAGGCATCATAGAAAAATCTATGCTTCATACGATACTCTCTGATAGGGGAGGAGACTACTTGCCAGGTAATAGGCTCTTCATGAGGAACCTTTTTATAAAGACCTTGGCCTTCATGGTAAGAAGGGGCTTTTTCATCGCTCGTTATAATGGCAGAAACTCCCGGCTCGTTCTCTTTTGTAAAAGCGGAAAAGAGAAGAGAGCCTGAAGTGCCTTTGAGACGAACGATGAGTTCTCTTGGGAGTTTTGCAAAGATGGTGTCGATCTTTTTAGTAAGCTCGGCGACTTCGTTAGGAAGTCTCAAGATAAGCTCTTTGTGTAAGCCAGAGCTGTGCCATGTTTGATTTGATTCTACGTGCCCAGTCAGGAAAACAACCTGCTGAGTATTTGCTTTCTGTAGAGTGAGGATAAGGCTTAACGTTTCAAGAGCATAGGCAGAAAGGTCGAGTGTATCGCCAAGAAATATCAAATAGACGTCCCGTTTGAGCTTATAGGTATTGTCAATTATTCCTCGTTTTTGAAGATCGTGTAATGCGCGAGTAAGCGAATGAAAGGCACCTCGAATGCCACCAAAAACGATACATTCAGAATCTGGTAAGAGAGTGAGTGTTACCTTCGAGTGGGAGGAAGTTTTAGTAAGAAGTTCATAGGTACTTGATATGATCAAGTTTGCATCTGAGGGTTTCCATGCGGACTTTTTTCTCAGGCCGATCTGTGAAAGTGTCCTATGTAACCAGCTTGGAGTGAGTGAGGCGTAGAGTTTTTGGTAGCCCGAATCGGGAGATTCTTGAGGAAACTCAGGCACTGATGATGCGTAGCGCTGTTGCTCATCTAGACTGATAAATCCCACGATGCCCTTGCTCATACCGAGGCTCATCAAAAGCGTCATGGCAAGGGGTGCGAACGTTTTCATGTATCTCCCCTCTCTATAAGCAGCTCAGTAAGCCGGGTAGCCTGTGCTATCAGTGACTCAAGTTGGGTATACATTGACACAATATTCTCGCCTAAGTTGCGAGATGGTTTTTTAGATAGTTGTCGTGGATTCCTTTCGATGCCTGTCATAATATCATATGAGCCTACCAGATGAATGTTCTCTCCTGTACGGAGATCTGCGCTATAGAGCTCGATTAGAGCTTCATCGATCGATTTTCCCGTTTTAATGAGTGCAAAAGCGTCCCTGAAAAATTGGTACTCTCGTTGGTAATGAGGAGTAGGTCCTGAAAAAATGCTCCAGGTAACTGATCCTTTATCTGGCTCTACCAGAGTAAGTCCCGGATGCTGTTGATAGCTCATGAGCCGTTGCTCACTGGTAATTGTTGCCTTTATATGTACAGGAGCTTTTTCAGCAGGGGATAAGGAACAGATCTGAGGAACATTAAGCAGGGCGCTTGTAAGGGTTTTCCCACAGTGGGTTTCATCGATTTCACGTGATGTTCGTGGAAAATAGGAGATACGAAGGGCTCCATCAAGGGGGTTTAGTCCAGTAATATACAGTGCCAATGGCAACGTATTAAAAAAGCGGGAGATAAGCTTGGTTATTGAAGATTTTTGACCGGGAAAGGAGAATGATTTTTGCTGGAGGGCCTTTTTAAGGCCATCATTTTGCCATTGGAGCTCCTGTTCTGCTTCCCCTTTGATATAGAGGACTTGAGTAGGATTGATTTTCATTAAGGTCAGGATGAGCATCAGAGTTTCAAGTGAGGTCTCTGAGTCGCTGATAGCATCCCCATTAAATACAAGATAGGTATCTTGGTGCACAATCTTTAGGTATGGATCAATAATACCAAGCGTTTGGATAGAGCTCAGGGTTCGCATAAAAGAAGTAGAGGATCCTTTTAATGGTCCCCACACTACAAAGGTGGTTTCTGGGTAGGGGGTGAGCTTCATGACAAATCGGCCTGCATAGCCACTATTTTCACGCTGCTGAACTACTTCCTGAAGCAGCTGCTTACACCGTTTACTCTCAAAATGAGCAATATTTTTAAGTGGTACTGGTTGAACAACATGAGCGCCTTTCATACCTAAGAGGGGTATGACTGTAAAGATGCATAGGAACAGAGTCTGTTTCATAATTGCCCACTCAGTGTTTCGTTATGGTCCTAGGGTGCTCTTTTTTGCCGCTTTAAGTCAATAGTTTTGGATTGTCCGTGAGCTTGGGTATGGTTTGATTTTGATTTTTTCTCAAGCACTTAATGATTTCAGATATCTCCTACAGAGAGCGTCTTTTGAGATATGGGGAGTAATTTGAATTCCTAACTCAGTTTCTACCATTCTAATACTTGGATCGCCAATTCAAGGATTTACCTATAGATGAGAAGGAAAACTCAACACCATAAGACCGGGCATTTCTACTGAGTTAAAAAAGAGACACAGCCAAGAGAATCTATGTCTCCTGGCTGTATGTATAAAATAATATAACGTGCGTGCTTAAATGTTTACACGTTGTAATGTAATAGTGAATGATTCAGGACTTGCTGTGGGAGTCTTCAATGCAAGATCAGTAAGTGCAAACTGGTTTTGTATTAGAGTACCACTTGCGGTTTGACATGTGCTATCGAAGCAAAAATTGGCGGTAAATGTTAATCGAACATCTGGATTAAGTACTCCGCATGGAGAGCCTGTGTTTGGCGGAGTACAGGTAACGGTCGCTAAAACATTGGTCGCCAGGAATTTAAAGCAATTGTTGCCAGTACATTTCCAAAGCCCGACGTATCCTGTAGTTGGAAAGTTTGGATTTGAATCTTCTATGAGAGAAAGTGTCATTGTTCCGTCAGCATTGAATTCTGCAACTCCATTTCCAGAAGTAACATCCCCAATCAAAAGCGTATAAGCACCAACAATGCTACATTTTTCATCACGATCGTGTTTATCATTGCAGCATTTTTCGTCATGCTTGTGTTTATTGTAGCAACATTTTTCATCACGATCATCATGTTTTCCTGCAAAAGCAGGCACAGATACCAAGAGACTTGCGAGTAACCCAAGTGACATTACTTTAGAAAATGTGTTCATACTAGTTCCTTTTTTTTGGCAGACTATCTTTTCATTAGTGAAAGATTGCCGCCCTTTTTTTAAGATATTTTAATAACAGGTATCTCTAGAGATACAAAGAGTCTTTGCATTAAAATCGATACACCTCCACGTTGTAATCAACAAGAAATTAATTCCATCAATACGCATCATATAAAAAAGCTCTTCTGTATTTCAAGAGATACGGCAAATTTTTTGTAGATGTGAAACTGTCCGGTAAGATGAAGAAAAATTCAAATCTAAAGTGATAGAGCATAGTTTTGTGCTATCTTATGTGCCCTTAATTAGTGCAACAGTTAGTACAAAAAAGTTCGGATAGTTAAGAAGATCTTAGAACATATAGTAAATTGCGAGCAGTACACGGTACCCCGTTACCGGAACGCCATGAGTTACTTTACCGCAGGAGTTAAGGGTACCGAAGGCTGCACGGGTTACCTCAAACTCTGCGCCAAAACGAATAGGATCTTTCTTAATAATAAAACGAGGAGATACCCGAGCTACATACTCAAGTCTTGGACCAAAGGCAGTAAGTGCAAAAATGATCGGCTGTTTGGTTGTGGGATCAATATAGAGACGATGTCGAGATCCTAAATTTTTGGTCCAGCCGGTAAAGAATCCTAGCTCGATATCATCGCAGCCAAATAGATACGAAAAATCGAGCCATGCGCCAACTGCTGCCGTATTACTATAAGTACGCTTATCGGTAATAGGTTCAACACTTCGTACGCCAAAGCCACTTATTAAAAGCTGATCGTTACCATTTTCAGACCAGAAAACTTTTGATCGTAATGACCAAGGAGCGTATCTACAGGCAGCAAATGCTTCGACGGTAACACTTCCAATATATTCATCTACGCTATATCCGGTAAGACTTTCAATGCGTGGACAGAGCCTCAAATAATCTATGGCAGCTCCTATGACATTATTGTTGTCATTGCCATAAGCTCGCACTTGCAAATGGAGATTTGGAGTTGCTGAGTTGCTGATATAGGTTGTGGAAATGCCAATGGGACCATTACTGGCATAATCTCTTTGGGCAGCTATAGCTAAAATAAGCTCAAACCACTTCCATCGTTGAGTAAGCTTGAGTTGAGGTTCTCGGGCCTGAGGATCCATAGGGGCACCGATGTTATATGAAATCGTGTGTGGAAAACATTCAAGAATGTATAAAGGGTGCCACCATTGTCCAAAAAGGAAGGAACCGCTTTCCCATGCAATACAGCCAAGAGCATGTCGTAATCTAAACTCCCCAATGGTTACATCGGTAATTCCCCGAAAATCAGCTTCAATAAGACCGGTAACTTTCATGCAGTGCCATTCAGGGCCATAGAGAGCAAGGCCTACTCGGGTTTCAATCGCTGTCATTTGCCAGAAACCATGGTCATTAATATCTATGTGCAAAGGATCAAGGAGAACAGGAAGTGGAAATAGAAGTACTTGTCCATCTCTGAATCCTGCTATCTGTCGAGTGTCCCAATAGGATTCCCATTTTACATAGCCGTAGGGCTTTACCTTGACTACCGCTCCTTCAATAAAGCGATTATAGCTGATAGGTCTTCCAGAAGGGGGAGGACATACTGGTTGTTCCCAGATGGCTCTATCTCGACAGGTCCAGTCTTCGGGGGGCAAAGGAGGGCAGCACTTTACGCAGCTTTCTGCATTGAGTAGTGCTTGAGATAAGAGCAATAGACTAAAAATTTTTATGAAGTACTTCATAGCGCTGTAGAGAACCTTTTTTCTTTTTATGCAGCTTCAACATACTATAAAAAGGTTTCTTCTACAAGGCTTTGGGTAGTTTCTTATGTCCGGTCACTAGGTCTTTTCGGTTCAGGATGCTAGTTTATCGATCGTTCCACTGCTTTTGCGATGGCCGATTTTATCGCCTCTTTGCTTTGAATGAAGATAGATTTAGTCAGACCGCGAAGAACCTCATACTGCTCCGGCGTATAGCTGAAGTTAGCATATGAGGTAAAATCAGTAACGGTGGAATCGGGATCAAAACCATTCGTGAAAGGGCCAGGTCTTCCTGCTAAATAGCCATTGTAACGTTTGTTTTTCTTTGCCTGCATATATACAACGATGGGTGCATTCTCTTCAATAAATACTGAAGTGATCTCTTTGTCTACATTCTTAAGGGTAGCGACATGTCGTGTGCTGCGTGTAAGATTAGGGAAAGGCAATCTTTGTCGTTTAGCTTCTTCATCAGCAGCAAATAGGTATTCCGAGTGCATGTTGCCATTGGGAAAACCAGTACAATCGCACATGATAAGCATATCTACATTACGCCAGAGAGCGGGAATCGTTCCAAAATTATGCCGCTCTTCTCCTTCCATAGTTATCCCTGCATCAATGAAGTGGAGTAAAGGCTTTGAAGCGATTCCTTCAAGAGCATCGGGTCTTCGATAATTATAATTAGGTATCGTACCTGCGGTTGCTCTTCCAGGAGCCAGCGAGTCATCTGAAGGTTCAGAGAAAAGTAATGCATAGGCTTTTGAGAATCCTTTGCTTATGTTGGAAATGGAGCGAGTAAGGAATCCGCCAAAGGCTGAAGCTTTTTCAATATCTTCAGGAGAGAGTGCAAAGCCAGAACCCCAAATCCCAAAGTGCTGAGCAAGAGGATACTCAGGAACGATATGAACAGGACAGCCTTTATAGAAGCTGCAGCCGAGCAGCTTAGTATCGATCCAACTTCCTTGCTCTTGTAAAGTTCCGCAATAATAGGGGCTAAATTCATACCAGACTCTTTCTTTGTCAGAGTTTCCTGGATCAACCGCGACACTCAAAGGTAGTGGATATTTTGCATTGGTTAAATTGGTACGAAGATCCGATAACTTCATTGTATGAGCATCTCGTCCTTCGATTTCAAATCCTTGCAAGAGAGCATGGGTCAAGGCATGTCCATATAATCCAATAGGCCCATGAAATTTATTGTATCTGCTTTCAATGAAGCGCTGTTCAGGATAGGTAGCACTCTGTTCAATAAGGTTGCTAATAAGTGTCTTAAGTGGCAGTAGGCCGCCTTCGCCAACTTTGTGTTTTTGGTGCTTCGCAAAACCGCTCGGGGAAAGTCCTGATGCGACAAGCCCATTAATTGCCCAGGTAGAACCTGATAGTCCAGCTACATAGGTACAGCAATCAAAAATATTACCGCCCCGTTCACTGGCCGCACCTTCTATAAACCCAATAGTTTCGATCATAGCTCGATAGCCGCCGCCGGTAAATACGATAGCAATTTTGGGAACAGGAGCTCCTTGCGGGATAACTTCTTCGCCAAAAAGGCTATTCAGTGCATTGCGTACTATTTCACTACGCTTTGCAACAAACTCATCTTCCATAGTTTTTTGTGAAGGATGGGTAAGCACCGAAGGGCGCCCCGTTGCAGCGATGATCTCTGGATCTGGCATATAGCGGGGATCTTGACGTAGAAAGGCTTCTTCATATTTCTTGATACGCGACCCTTTAAAGGAGTCCATATCAACAGCTAGTCGGGCAAGACGTTGAATGAGACCGCCTCCGATAGAGCTCACATGAAGCAAGTCAGGGTTAAATCTGTGTGGTTCGATAGCAAAAGCTGCTTCGATGTACCAATTGGTGAAGCTACTCTTCTGAAAATCTTTTATATGGAGGCTCGTAAGTTGGTTTGGCGTTAAAAAGGGTTCATTGAGCAAATGTTTTTGGTCCTCTCTTGCAATCAAAAGCTTAGTGGTGTGCCACCAGAGACGAGGGGGATAGGGTATTTCGCAACTCAACTGTGGTAGAATCTCCGTTACATAATCACGTGGCCCGTATTTGGTAGCGCCTGATGAATCTACATAATACATAGCGCAGTATAGTGGATTATTTGTTGTATTAACGAATTGCAAAAGATGCGTATGTGGAACTAAAGAAGGGGATCCTTTCTGATCATAGATGTCCCATCGAGTTGTACAAGGACCTAAATCAACCTTTACTCTGCTCACAATACGCTGAGGAAGATTTTTTGCAGCATCGTAGACAACCGTTTTAGTTAAAGAATCTTTGTCAAAAGACATCAACAGTTGCCACTTCTGATTTCTTACATCACAAGGGTGGCAAATTGGTGTTTTTTCTCCTGGCTCGAGCATAAAAATAGACTGATCTGTTCCGAGAGCAGGCTCCCTATAGAGGTGTTGCTTAGAATCCCATGTGGAAATGTACCATCCTGCATACAATGGTCGGTTTGCTGCATTACGCAGTAACCATCCTTCTGCACAGAGTTTTTCGGGGGATAGTGGCTTTGGACTAGGAATAAGGATTAGTTGCGTTGAACCCATTGGCTGGGTGATATAGAGCTTAGGGTTTGAAGGAAGGTACTGGAGCAGTGGCTTTTTAAGTAGCTTAAGGGTCTTTTTATCAAACATAAAAATTCCCAACCTATCATCAATACCACTCGTAGAGGAAGATAAGTTCGGTTTAAGCAATGCAGGGCTCTGTGTTACGGCAAGTTGAAGAAACGTTTCTGAATCATGGGTAGGAGCTATAATAAATTCAGACTTCCCTGGCTCTATAATGATTGGTTCAGAGTTTTGTACTGCTTCATCTGAGGGCTGAACGCTGCGTCTCTCTGTCTTAGTGGTATACCATGCAATACCCACTGGTGTTGTAGTCGTATTAACCAAGTGCCACCCACGTGATCGTTCTGATTGGCCATCAAGAGCCATAAGGGGCAGTATAGTAAGAACAGATAAGAGTAATGTGAAAAATCTATTGTGCGCGGTCATAGTCATATTCTGGTAGTATGGTTAATCATATACTAGGAGTATACCAGAAGAGAAAGAACATGTTGAATGGTGGCCCATTGGCCAGGTTAGAGACCATTTTCGATGATTGACAAGAAATTATGATTGTTGGATGCTTTATTGCAATTATTCAGATAGGCTAAGTGTTTATGAATAGAAATAATTGAGAATATAGTTACGCTCTTTAGAGCACCAGATCATACTAATACTATGATGGAAAAACTTCATTTGGTAAGCGTGGAAGAATCTTGCCTTGATATCAAAATGACAAAAGTCGATTTCACGTCGAATATTGTAAAGTATTATTGACAGGGCCATAATCGCCAAAATGTATATTTTGCCCAAAATGAGTATCCTGAGTATCAAAAAAAGAGACATTTCCACTCTAAAATTGCTTTGAGAGGGATACCTTGAACCTTAAGATTTCGCAACTTTCTCAAGAATCTTGGCTGAGATTTAAAACTATTAGGCTTAAGGGCTTGCTTGAAGATCCTCTTGCATTTGGCGGCAGCTATGAAGAAGAGCTACATTTTGACGAGGCTCAATGGCGTGAATTTACAAGTAACATCTGGTTCGCTTTGATAGATGATCGCATCGTAGGAATGATAGGATTGGTTAAAGATATTAATTCCTCAAACGGCCAGCTCATTTCTTTTTGGGTAGAGCCATCGTACCGCAGAAAGGGGATTGGAAAAGCATTGGTTTTTGCGATCCAAGAATATGCACGAAATAATAGCATGGAAAAGCTATTTCTCTTTGTTACAGTTACCCAAGAGACATCTATAAGACTTTATGAAAAAATGGGCTTTGTGAAAAAAGCTTCCTATAAGGATCGTATCAGCAAAGGCGGATCTTCCTATGATCAATATTACCTGGAATGGAATCCAGGTATATCAGATGATAGTCTCTGACAGTTTAAGCTGCTGCCAAAGCTGCTAAAGACTTGTTTTTTGCGAGCGATTGTTGATACTGATTTTCTTGATAGATCCAGCGTGCAAGGTTGTCGAGCGTAACACCGATATGAATATTGCCCTTGGCTTTCGCACCCACGGTTTCTACAGAGTACCCAGCGAGCAGCGTTCTTGTAACCGCATCCTGATACCCAACATACGGCTGGTTGGATATAGCAAGAATCGTTCCGGGAGTCTTTTCAAGCATAGGCTTAAAGAGATTAACCGTATCGCCAGTATTTGGCCTTCTGAAGGTGCCATCGGGAAGCTTTTGCATTGGAGTATCTATGAAGGTGATCTTTACCGAATCTTTAAACTCTTTCGGTAGATTTGCTTGATCAAAAAGAAGCTTTGCCGCATCGGTTTCTGTTTTAGGTTGTACATTCTGCCTTTTCCAGTCCGGTCTAAAGGGAAGATACATATTGTGCGCATCATAAAGTACAGCTTCCGATTCTTTCACAGGATCAAGTGGCCGCTCTCCCACAAGAAACACAAGATGAGTACATACCACACCTTTTTTCCAGAGATCAAGGGCATACGCAAATCTTTCGCGCATTGAGGTAATTGTGGCACCAAGGATGAGCCCATAGGTATACTGTTTTGCAGTTGGGGCTACTTCATCGATAATGCCTAATTTTTGAAAGAGTGGCTCAAGTGCCGGCTTAAGTTCTTCTCGGGCATTATCCATTTCCCAGCGCTCAGTACCAGCTTTTCGAAGCCAGCCTTTTTGGGTGGCTTCTACCACGGAACCAAGAGTGCCATCATGCTTAATCTTGGTGATCTCAAGAATTTCAAGAAGGGTAGAGGATAGCTTTCCGCCTTGTACTATTTTTTGGAGCTGGGTCGGAGTTCCATGAAACTGAGCAGGAGTCTCGGCTTTACCGAATGCTGCTCCAGTGAGCATAAAACAAGAGATAAGTGCTATAGTTTTAAGAAAGATACATTTCTTTTCCATGAAGCTCCTCAAATATTAAGGGGATACTACTAGTGTATGATACTCATAGTACTGCGATGAGAGATTTTAGGCAACCTCAGAAGGGATGTATGCCATTGATTTGTCCATAGATTGTTTTAAAATAGAGCTAATGAATTCATGAAAGGTCCTATGCTCGTATACAAGACTTCATTTTTTTCCGTGTATTTTGGAGATGCTCAATCGAGCCTTCCAAGAGATTTCTTGATGACCCCATGTCGTAAGGAAGAGCTCTGGCAAGAGAAGCCCCTAGGTGCTATCAAGACGCAGCTGCAACTAGAGGATCTGGTCTTTTTAAAGCAGACGCACAGTACGCTTGGTGAGGTTGTCTCGGATGAAAACCTTTCAGCTCTTATGCGGTATAAACCTGAAGGTGATTTTCTGATAACACAGAGGGCACAAACAGGGCTAGGGGTATATACTGCTGACTGCCTGCCTATAGTAGTATATGATAAGGCCCATAATGTTATGGGCATGTGTCATGCGGGATGGATGGGAACGGTTCATAAGGTTATAGTACATATGCTGCAACGTATGCAAAAGGAATATGGTACTGATCTTGAGCAGATTCAGATTCTTTTTGGGCCATCTGCCCAAGCCTGCTGCTATGAAGTACAAGAGGATTTTAGAGGGCATCTTAAGGATTTCTCTTTTCAAGAGAGGGTTCTTCATGAGCGGTCTGGAAAGTTGTATTTTGATATTCCTTTATGCAATAAGCTGCAGCTCCTCGAGTGTGGGGTAAAGCCGGAGCAATGCGACTTTTCTTATAATACATGCACAATCTGTGTAGATGGCTTTTGCTCAAATAGGCGAAATCGGGAATCTATGAATCGGCAACTTACCGTAGCTGTGCTCAATAAGAAGATTTGAAGAGAATTCTGAAAAGTATTGAAAAAATCTCAAGAAATAGCGTAGCCTAACCTTTAGGAAATTGAAAAATTCGTGTATAATACGGTGTATTGTACACAGTAAAAAGGATTTATATGATAGCATCGATACTTGCAAGGTTTTTTGGGACAAATAATGCCCGGCAGCTGAGCCGCATGCAGCCGATAGTTACTTACATTAACTCATTAGAGCAACGTATGCTTGAGTTATCAGATGATGAACTTGCAGCGAAGACCCCTCACTTTAAAGAGCGTCTTGCCCAAGGGCAAACGCTTGATGAGATATTGCCAGAAGCATTTGCTGTAGTTCGTGAAACAGCTCGTAGAAAACTGGGGCAGCGCCATTTTGATGTGCAGTTGATTGGTGGCATGGTTATGCACCAAGGTAAGATTGCAGAAATGAAAACAGGGGAAGGTAAGACGCTTACGGCAACCTTACCTCTCTATTTGAATGCCCTATCTGGAAAAGGTTCCCATTTAGTTACCGTCAACGACTATCTTGCACGTCGTGATGGAGAATGGATGATGCCCGTATTTAATCATTTGGGATTAAGTGTTGGTATCTTACAGAACTCGCTTTCTGATGAAATGCGAAAAGAAGTTTATGCTTCGGATATAGTGTATGCAACCAATAATGAATTAGGCTTTGATTTTCTACGCGACAATATGAAGTTCCGTCTAAAAGATTATGTGCAGCGTGGGCTTAGCTTTGGGATTGTTGACGAGGTCGACTCGATTTTGATCGATGAGGCACGGACTCCTTTAATTATTTCTGGATCATCTGATGAAAGTAGTCGCTTATACGTTGATGCAGACCATGCAATGGGGACTTTGAAAAAAAATGAAGATTACGAAGTTGACGAGAAGAATAAGACGGTTCTGTTAACTGAAGTAGGTAATGATAAGATTGAGCGCTTCTTTAGTGTAGATAACCTCTATGATCTTGCGAATGTGAAACTCCTGCACCATGTTAATCAAGCTTTAAGAGCCCATGTTCTTTTTAAGCGCGATGTTGAATATGTGGTAAAAGATGACGAAGTACTTATAGTTGATGAGTTTACGGGACGTATATTGCCAGGAAGACGCTATAGCGATGGTCTCCACCAAGCAATTGAAGCAAAAGAGGGCGTAAAGATTGAACGTGAATCTCAGACGTTAGCATCTATCACCCTTCAAAATCTCTTTAGGTTGTACACGAAACTCTCTGGTATGACCGGTACGGCATTAACTGAGGCAGAAGAATTCCATAAGATTTATAAGCTTGATGTGATAAGTGTTCCAACGAATAAGCCTATGGTCAGGAAAGATATGGCTGACCTGATATTCTTAAGCAAAAATGCTAAATACAAGGCTATTGTTGAAGATGTAAAGGATCGGCACACAAAGGGGCAGCCAGTTCTTATCGGTACCATTGCTATTGAGACTTCAGAAATGCTCAGTGAGGTGTTAGCTACGTATGGTATACCCCACGATGTGCTTAACGCAAAAAACCATGCTCGCGAAGCTGAGATTGTTATGCATGCGGGTGAGCCTGGTCATGTCACCATTGCCACGAATATGGCCGGCCGAGGTACTGATATTAAGCTGACGCCTGAATCGGTACAAGCTGGGGGTCTCTATATATTAGGGACAGAAAGACATGAAAGCCGTCGTATTGATAATCAGTTGCGCGGTCGATCTGGTCGTCAGGGCGATCCTGGTGAGTCCCGTTTTTACATATCTCTTGAAGATGACCTGATTCGTATATTTGCAGGCGATAGTATTAAGAATAACATGCAACGAGTTGGCATGACTGAGACTGAAACTATTGAATCTTCCTTTATCTCAAAAACTATTGAACGTTCTCAAGAAAAAGTTGAGAAGTATAACTTCGATATTCGCCGAAACTTACTTGAATACGATGACGTTCTTAATCAGCAACGTACGGTAGTATATGAGGTGCGTCGCGAGATTCTTGAAGGTGAAGAAAACATTTTCGATATCGTGCGAGAAATGGCTGCACGTGTGATTGCTCTTGTGGTATCTACAACGATTCCATCAAGATCGGTAACTCAGGAAGGCATCGCCGAGGTTATTAGTAGATTATCTCAACTTACGTCGATCAAGCCTGCTGAGTTTGAAAAGGAAGGGTTGCTAAAGGTTCCCAACAGTGAAGCGCTCAGAATAGCACTCATCGATTTTCTGCATATGAGTCTGATGAATAAGCTCAAGACAGTGGATGCAGATAAGCAGCACATGTTCAAGGATGCCCATAAATGGATCATGATGGAAACGATTGACCAGGCTTGGAAGCAACATATGTTGAACTTAGATCATCTCAAAGAGGGTATTAGTTTACGAAGTTGGGGCCAAAAGAATCCTCTTATTGAATATAAGCGTGAAGCTTTTAACATGTTTGAAGACATGATGCGTCAGGTACAAACTGAGATAGTTAACCTGATCTTCCATCTTAATGTAGAGCACTTTAATAGTCATGAGCTTGAGCGTAAACGTCAACGTGAGCTTGATGAAATAAGTATGCTTGGACCTGATGATCCTGAAGGAGATATTGGGGTGAGCCAAGCAGTCTCTCAAAAAATAGGGCGCAATGAAGATTGTCCTTGCGGCTCAGGGAAAAAATACAAAAAGTGCTGTGGAAAAGGTTCCTAAGCTCGGTATAGTCTACTTTTGCTACCCCTTCAGCGTAACCTGTTTCTGGCCTCACATGAGTCAAGTGAGCCGAAGAAAATGCATTGCAACTCACTCGACTCATTTTTAGGGTCAAATGAGTTGAAGATGAGTTGGAAGGCCACTCTTTTTTTGTATAATCCTTTGGAATCTTATTATTGAAGAAACTTGCATGCAAGTTCTTTGACTCAACTTTGTGAGTTGAGTGAGTCGGGTGAGCTGAAAAAGTTAAAATACAACTCACTCAACTTATTTTTGGGGAGGTCACTACCCCAAAAATAAGCCCCTACAGTCTTGCTGTAAAGGCTTATGGTTAACTACTAGTTTTGTATTAGACTAGCCTGCAATCTCTTGATACTTACGGCGATCAACAAATTCATCTACTGTAGGCTGGATAAGCAATCGGATCTGATTTTTAGGGGCCTGAGGTTGACTAAGAGCTTTGAGAAGTGGTTTGAGAACCCGTTGTCTGTCTTCATCAGTTCTTGCTAATTTGGCAAGCTGCTGACCCCACTGGCTGATCGTTTCTCTATCAACTACAGTAATAGATGTATTAAAAAGATCGGTCATAACTGGATTGAGAACTTGTGCATCTTTTGTAAATACAGGAGTGCGGTTGCTCAGGGTAAGATGCACAGTGACCTCTTCTGAGAGGCGACTTTCAGGCGCTCTTTCTAAAGGGGCTGCTGTTTGGCGATGAGATTCTTGGCCCTGCTTGCGTAGCGCTTCTATGTGTTCTTTGTGAGTTTGCTCTGCGTTTACAGAAGGTAGGTTAAAGCGCACATTCCTTTGTTTTTTCAGAGACTTGTTTTTAAGCTCATCGGGAGTTTGCACTTGTTTAGCATTACGTTCTGATTGTGCTTGTGCAAGCATTTCTTCAAGTGGGTTAGCGCGAGGGCTTTCTTGGACATTTGATTGTTCATCCTCTGATTCAGAGTCACTTTCATCATCATCTGAATCTTGAGATTGCACGCCATCATGAGCCTCTGCTATGAGCTCCTGTCGGAGCCTTTCTTGCTCGTCATGCTGGTCAAGATTTTGGTTTAAAATAGTAACTATATCAATTTGTTCATTGGTGATCGAGCCTTTTGCAGTCTGTTGGGGCAAGGCAGGTCTCGAAACTTGTTCTTTCACAGGTTGTTTTGAAACCTCAGGCTTTGAAGAGCCTTTTGGCAATGGTTTTTTTTGATCGGACAGTGCCGGAGGATTTTGTTGTGGTAAGTATCGACGCTGATTACGTGCCCTGATTCTACTGAGCTGTCTCTGCATCCGACCAGGTTGCTTTTTAGCTATGGTTGCAGGAGGAGTATTTGGTACCGATCGATTTAGATTATCGCGGTGCGTTCCTTGTGGTACAACTGTTTGCCTAGAGTGTGCTCTTATCGGTCCCCTCTGACGACCGTGTGAAAATCTTGAGCCCTGGCGAACTTCTTCTTGTTTGAGTTCATCAATAGACTTGGCTAGTGAAACTTGTAGAAGTTGCTCCCCTACTATCTTATCGTCATCAGTCTCAAAAAGCTCGTAGGCTTGGATGAGCTGTGCACGTGAAAGCTCTCCTGCTTTATACATGCCAATGAGCGTATCAAAAGTTTGAGCGAATAGTTCAGCTTCATAGGCTGCAGTTTCCCTGAGCTCAGCAATTGGTGTTTCTTGAGCGTCAAGCATTGCAAGTGCATCTTGTCGAACTTCCTTTGAATCTATTTCATCATAGGCGTCGATTAGACTTTGGCAGGTAATTTCTCTCTTATTGTATTGGCCAATGAGACGGTGGAATCTATCGGTATCCATACAGCTAATGACCTCTGCGGAGAGCAGAAATATTCCCAATGAGGATAGTAGTACTTTATTCATATGCATAACCTCTCTTATAGAAATGTTCTATTTAAAAGGTTACAGCAAATTTCCCCCAAATCAACCACCTATCAGGTGCTGCATTTACCTCAAGAGTTGTAAATTCATAGGATCCGCCGATTGCGACAAAGTATGGACACTCTTGTTCCCAGCGGTACCCTAATGTTCCGTAAATGGTGTTTGAAATGGTAGCAGGGTGTGCTCCTGATTCTATATCGATGTCGCAGTTTGAGAGCGTTGCATAGCGCTCTTTGAGGGCAAACTGGCTTGCCTGGAAGTTATCAGCTATATTTCGGGCAATGGTGGTAAAGCCCATCCCATTTATTCCCTTTATTGCTGCATCACTTATTCTTGTTGAGCTTTCAAGATCGATATTTTCAGCCTGTCGGACAAAGAGGTTATAGCCGCCTTCAAACTCAAATGAGGTGCAATCGCAGTGTCTTGTTAAGAGGAATGCAGTATTAAATGAACCAGCAAGGTAAGGGCTTACGCGAACACATTGGGTAAAGATATTAATACCACTAGTTCCGCTATTTTGATTGTTGGTTTGCATTGCTTGGAAGGCCTCTTCTGAGCCCCGATAGGTTGATAAATAACGTCCCCAAGGTTTTCCTATAGGGTCGAAAGAACGAACCTGATAGTTACTAAAGAGATAGCGGGTATTGTTATCAAGGAACATCTGAATGGTATAGGACCCTCTACACCAGACCTCATAGGCATAACTGCTTCCTAGGCTGAATCCAAAGTGTCTATTGTTTCCAACAATAGGTTCAAAGAGGGTTCTGCTTCTGACATGAGTTCCGGTCGGTATGACGATCGTAGCATAGGTAGCAATGGTGTAGGTATCACACGCCCATGAGTTGTAGCCAAACTTGAGCTCAACATCGGCTATAGCGGTTTCAGTAAGATCCTTTTTTAGGATTCTTCCATAATGCCAGGAACATTGCTTCAACGCTTCGATCATATTTCCCACTATGGGGGCATTATCAAGACCAGGACCTTCTATAGGTCCGCCGCCATCATTTTCTACTACTTCTTTAAGGTTCATGCGGTTTCTCACCCGTTCAATCGGCAATGAAATTTCAAACCAAAACCCGGGAGTTCCATCGCATTTTGCGGTGAGTGTTTGTTTGTAGCAGATACCAAACCCAAATACCGCTTGTTCTGGAAATATGCTGATCGTACTGGCAAAAGTTTCTTCTACCGTCCGAATATTAAAATTGCGAGCTTCTAAGTTTTTAAGGGGGTTACCATCATCGGTATTCGCAATATTTTTTTCACGCTCCGTGTTGTATTCTTTTACAAAGAGGAAGGTTGTTGTGCAACCTGGGGGCAGGAAATAACGAGCTAGTTTATTGCGCCCATCCTGGGTTGTTACTCCTCCATAGGGAACAAGCTCTAGAGCGCCACCAAAGCCTTGGCATTCTTCAAGAAGATCATTCCTGAAGAGTGATGTACGCTCAGGAGTTGCCGATTGGAAGTTTGGCCGTAATGAGTAAAAGCTGTGACTATGAGTATTGCCTGCATTCAGAGGGAAACTCAGAATGCTAGAGATGATGACTATTATGCGCGTGCTTATTTTCACGAAAGGTCCCTTTTTTGTCGCGAATTACTGCTCTTTGTATTGCTTCAACGAATAAGGTACGTACCACAGCGTAGCATTTTTCTGCTACGTACTAATTCTTTAGAAGGCAATATACCACGTGATTATGAAAATTTCTATGCAAAACTTCGCTCTTTTAAAAATATCTACCTAGAAAAGCCTCAACCGCATTCTTCTAAAAAGCTCGCAATGTCAACGATACGATAAAAGTAAGAAGCTGTTGAGACCACATGAGACACGCCACTTAAGTGAAATAGTACCGGAACTGGCGCAAATCCCTTGGGAACTTTCAGCGCATCGATCTTATCTTGAATTTCGCTCATGACATCGGCACCAAGTTCACGCCTGCTCAATTTAAACTCACTTATAAAGAGATTCTTGCTAGCTGTTTGTATGAGATAGTTTATCTGACAACCCTTGTGTGTTGTGGTAGCGGTTTGTCGATAGGGCCCATCATGCACAATATCTGATGGTGCAACGCCGATAGCTTGTATGAGCAGAGGTCTGTTTTGAAGCAATAGATACTCAAGCTGTAGACCTAGATGAGCATCAAAGCCAGGTATCGAAGACACACTGACTCCCTGAAACCCTCCTGAAGCTATTTTTTGTAAATTAGGCTCAATAACCTTACAATAGAACCTCATGTAAGGATCGCTCATGCGATAGAGACTCTGCTTGAGGGAATGAGTAGTTTTGAAAGACCATAACAGATTCTTTTGAACAAAACCTGCGGTAACCAAGTGCTCCATCATGGTACTGAGAGTGCCGCTATGGGCAAAATCAAGGTCCTGACGCACTTCTTTAAGTGTTTTTGTACCATCCTTTAAGGCCTCCAATATCTTCTTATAAGTGGTGCCTTTTCGGTCAAAAAGGTCATTAAAAATTCGATCAAATTCATGCACTAATAATAAACCGTTCTTTTCAAATGCAAGCTGCTTGATG
>Ga0207145_1016_pt1 | contig 34441 bp, 31 predicted proteins | sample Alteio_BWMinHeat_35_FD_153578 | JGI IMG/M metagenome (GOLD analysis project Ga0207145, IMG submission 153578) | Enriched cells from forest soil in Barre Woods Harvard Forest LTER site, Petersham, Massachusetts, United States -... | ecosystem: Environmental > Terrestrial > Soil > Temperate forest >...
CATCTTGTGCACCATCCTGAAATATTTTCTCCGCAGATGCCTTTAGGGTAGGGCCCATATCATCTCTGCAGATTGCGCAGATATCAATTTGTTCTTCTACTTGTTCTTCGACTTGCTCAAGAGAATGTGAGGCTGCCATAACTTGTAGGGGTGAAAGAATGCTGATCAACAATGCCAATATTATGCGAGGATTCATGATATTCCTTTAAATCTAGTCCGATATACTTACTTTTGTAGTATTAATTTACTATAAGTTTATCGTACCATTATTTAATTTATTGTCAATTGGAAAATTAAATTTTCTCTAACCAGATTTTTTGTGCGGCAGCAGGTATATCCCTTGCACCTTGGCTGACGTAATTCCGATTCGGTTGGAGGGTCTTCTAGTTCAAAGACAGTATAGAGCGTACTCAGCGTATGGAACCCTGGTAGCCTTTGCAACCTTTTAAATGAGATTGAACCCGAGGCTCTTTTGCCCCGCACAAATTAGATGGAAATGGCCTAATCTTTTGTTCCAAGCTCTTCTAAGTATCTTATCTTAACTTAAGGAAGGTCTTTGTATAGAAGAGCTGTATAAACTTCTTTGAATACCATAACCACATCACCCTAATCAGTGCCTTGTGGCTTTAACATATAATGCCATATTATCCATATGAGTAATATTAGACTACCCCAGCAAGACGTAAATGTATGATACATGACATAATGAGTACTCCTATAACTACCATCTGACCGCGGTTTAGAGAACAGATGAAACGAGTGCACCATTCTTCTGAAGCTTCGTCAAGATCAATAGTGCGCCATTCTGAAACCCGATTGATGTTTTGCAGGTAATGATTCTCATAAGTATATCTTGCAGGGTGAGTTTGGACAGTGTGATTATTTTGGATATCCCTTTCGCGAAAATTAACCCTGACAATTTCTAGCAACAAATTTGCCAGCCCATTAGCAGCTTCTTGTAGATTCCTTTCTAGCCTAAGGGGAAAGATAGAAGCATGAAGGTTTTGCAGGACAGGTGCAACTGCTTCATGCTCAGAGAGATTTCCAATTGCTAGAAGGAGGTTGCGCCTAAATTCCTTATCAACAGCGGCTAGATTAATACCTTTAATAACTTGGGCAAGGATAACCCTGATACCATTGGATAGTAAGATATCGAGGTTATTCCTCCGACTTAGCGTTTCAACTAGATGGATGAGTGGATTGTCGGTTAAAGGTTGAGGTTGCGGCAAGCGAAATAGTTTTGTCAAAAAATGAACTCCACATCGAGCTCTTGGATTGGCTGCTGTGTTTGCGACCAAGAATTCCAGAAATTTTTCTCTTGTGTAGAAATTATCGATTGCTCTAAATAATGCATCAACAAAGTGGGCACGTGAATATATAGGCCAAATTTGTGCAATGAGCCCATGAAGATCGCCCGTGCGTAATAGATCAACTGAGGCTAGTCTCACCAATTCTCTAAGGTTGGTGAGACTTTCTAGATACATAGCAGTTTGAGGATCCTCTAAGAGCGATTCAAAAAAAACAACAAATGAACTTACCTGTTGCTGACTGAGCTGACTACTTATAGTCCTTCCAGCAAAAGAAAGTAGATCATCAATCGTAATCTCGAGTGTAAGAGATGCTCTATCCTTTTCACTAAGCGGAGCGCTGCAGGTTGGGCAAACCAGGCATAGCAGAGCAGGTTGCTCCACAATAATACATTCGTCCTTTGAAAATCTTTCAAGACAGTCTCCATGGAATCTATGCCCACATTCTAAAAGAACTTCATGGACTTCATCTAAGAGTGACTGCTCCAAATAACCAGCCAATGCTAGATTATACAGTTTTTGCATCCTGGGTTCAGCGATAAATTCTTTTAATGCCATATTGAGTTCACTTTGTTTTGCAGCAGACTCACCCACTTGCATGTATTTTAAGAGCAGTTGATTGTGGGCTTCTGCGGCGGTGATTTGCTCATCAAGTGTTCCTTTTTCGTCGGTGGTAAGGTCAGGATTTAGCCGTTTCTGGGTGAGTTCGTGTAATTGCCCCTGGTTGAGTTCGTTTGCCATGTGCAATGCTTTGCGAAAGGCTTTAGCGGTGTTGTTCGTGATGCGTTTTAATGCGTTACATTGATTTTTTACACCTCTTTTATAGGCTTCTGCTTCATGTTTTAGCTCAGCGTGAATTGCTATTTTCATTGACTCAGAAGTTTCAGGATTATTGAGTCTCGCATTGAGATCTTTCACACGATGGTTATACAGCGAACCAAGAACCTTCCGGTCTTGTTGAGTATCTAACAAAAGTTGTTGGGTACGGATTTTTGGTGAAGCTTCCATTTCTTTGTGACACACAGCACAGATATTATCCACGTTACTAAGAGTATTTTGTTGTATGTCTTCAGTTTGAGCCAGTGAATGTGAAGCTGCTATCACTTCTAAAGTGAAGAGGAGGCTAAACAAAAAAGCGAATACAATGCGTGAGCGTATCATGACATTCCTTTACTTAGGGAGTTGCGTATAAATTAGAATCAGTATGCCACGGAGTATGAGCTAATCAAGGTCGAGGGCAATTAAGTTGCTCTATATGTATGGCATCCATCTGCCATGCATATAATCTATTAATGGGGGCTGGGGCAATACCTGTGCTTGAGGGTATAGGTTAGCTCCTTGCTTCTCATAAAATGCAACAAGATCAGCAACGGTGATCTCAATTGGAAGAGATGCTAAATCCGCTTTGCTGAATGGCGCGCGGCACATAGGGCAGGCCAGACTGATTTTGTCAGGTTTTTTAGCAGCAATACATTGGGACTTTGCGTATCCAGCTAAACATTTTTTGTGAAATTTATGCTTACAAGCCAGGAGAATTTCCTCGGCTTCATCTAAGAAAGACTGTTTTAAATAATGTGCCATTGATAGGTTGTAGAGGGTATGCATTCCCGGTTCGGCAAGGAATGCGTTAAGTACCTCAAGGATTTTATCTTGCTGGGCGTTAGGAGCTGAGGACAGTTTCCGGTATTTTATGAGGGTACGATGCTGAGCTTCTGCAGATTCAAGTTGACTAGCAAGTGCTCCTTTTTCGTTATCGCTTAAGGTAGGTTCGCTACTTCTTTTTTTTAAGTTATTTAACCGTTCCTCGATGAACCTTTCTGCTAGAGAAAATGCTTTGATAAAAGTTTCAAAACTTACTCTTTGCATTATGTCTCCAGCAGCTTTTTCGAAGTACGATGCTGCTTGGTGGGATTTTCTTAGCCATGAGCGAAGTGCTTCTATCTGCCCAGAAGCTGACGAGCTGCTAAGTTGTTCAGTGATTTGTTGGATAAGAGTTTGGAACTTTACATCTTGTGTGATATCCCAAAAAACTTGAATCGTCAGTACCGACGACCAGGAGGGAATATTATCGAGACACATAGCACACTTTTCAATACGTTCCTCTGCTTGAGTATGCACACGTTGTTCTTCAGCCTGTACAAGAGCATTTGATTGTGAAGCTGCCAGAGCATCTAGAGGTATGAGGAGGCCGAACAAAAAAGTGAGCATTATACGTACGTGTAACACGATATTTCCTTTTCTCTAAAGAGGGGTACAAATTACTATTAGCAATAGCTTATCATGGATAATGAACTTTGCAATTAGAATATAAGCCTGACGCCAGTTGAGCTTTTGGCATTTTTGCGAAATTTATGAATAGTTCATAGAAGATATATTACCTGACTCAAAGAACTACATCATGGCTTACCACACGCTTACACTGGGTTCGGCAGAAGAACCAGATTTGCATCACCATCATCATGAAGGAAGTTTTTCAGCTGAGCTCATTCTTCATGTACCCTATGCTCTATTTTTGGCGGCAGTTGGGATGATTATTTTAAGTTCCTACTATACTTCCCTCTGCGTATCACTTGGTCGATTGACCCGTTTTGTGATGGATTCTTTTGAACATATGCTTGAGCGCCATGCAGGCGAGTGAACCGAAGATTTCTCCGTGGGTCATTCCAAGAGACAGCGATCTTACATCATTGTTACTCAAAGTTGTTCGGCATAGGGGACATGTAGGATGCTCAAAGGCGGAAGTGAGTTGTGATTTTGCATAATCGGCGAGACATTTTTTGTGAAATTTATGCGTGCATTCAAGGAGAACTGCCCCGGCGGTATCTAAGGAGATCTGCAAGGCCTTCTTTAAATGAGGTACAATTGATTCGTTATATACCCCGATCATTTCGTTTTCAGCAAGAAATGCTTTAAGCATCTGAGAGATGTTACTTTGTTGGGCGGTAGGATCTGAAAACAGTTGCAGGTGTTTTGCTAAGGTAAGATACTGAGCTTCTTCTACGGCAATTTGGCGAGCATGTGCTCTTTTTTCTTCATCGGTTAAGGTAGGCTCATCAATTCTCTTTTTAAGGTTGTTTAACCTCTCCTCAAGGGCCCTTTGTGCTAAAGAAAATACTAAGATCCAAGCTTTAATATCGCCTTTTTGCATCATTTCTTCGGCTACCTTTTCTTTTCGTACAGTCGCATGGTAAGACTCGGTCGTAGATGCCATCTCTTTACGTATTGCTTCTTGGTCCGCAGGAGCTACCGCATTGCTAAGTAATTCGGTCAGTTGTTGTGTGCGAGCCTGGTACGTTTTCTCTAATGCTTCCACATCCAGTGTGATATCTTCAAAAACTTGAACCGTGAATGCCGATGGTAAGTTGGGAATATGATCGCGGCATATACTACAGGTTGCAATCTGTTCTTCTGTCTGAGCACGAACTTCCTTAACCCGAAGGTGGTCATTTGATTGGGAGGCTGCCAGAGCTTCTAGAGGTATGAGGAGGCTGAACAATACAGTGAGCATTATGCGTGAACGTATCATGATATTTCCTTATCTTTAAGGGAGTGTACAAATTACGTTTAAGGGCAGTGTTAATGCTGTTCTTCTAGATGACTCCAATGCCCGGGTACCAAGCAATGATGCCACCTGTGGGCAGGGAAGGGATTATCTCTTGATAGCCTTGGCCGTCTCTTTGATTTTCATAAAATGCAAGAAGCTCATCAAGAGTTATCTCAATGGGAAGAGATGCTAAGTCCTTTTTGCGCAATGGCGCATGGCATGTGGGGCACGTCAGACTGATTTGTTCAGGTCGTTTAGCGACAATGCATCGTGACTTTGCAAGTCTCGTGAGGCATCTTTTGTGAAATCTATGTTTGCATTCCAGGACAACTTCCTCGGCTTCATCTAGCAACGCCTGCTTTAAATAGGGTGCCATTGATTGGTTATATAATGTGATCATCCCAGGTTCAGCAAGGAATGCTCTAAGGGGTATCGGAGTGACTTTATTTTGCTGGGCATCAGGAGTTGAAAACATTTGCAGGTATTTTAACAGGGTAAGATGCTGAGCTTCTTCTAAATTAATTTGATTATCAAGTGCTGCTCTTTCTTCATCGCTTAGTGATAAATAAGGATAAGTGGACTCAGTACGTCTTAGTTTAAGCTTGCTTAACCGCGCCTCGCTCAGCCTTTGTGCTAGAGAAAATGCTTTGGTAAAAGCATTAAAGCTTAATTTCTGCATCATTTCTTCTGCAACTTCTTCTTTTTGTAAGGCTGTTTGGTAAGATTCATTCACACCTGCCAGCTCTGCACGGATTGCTTCTATCTGGTTTGCAGAAGTTGCAGAACCAAGTTTCCTGATGAGTTGTTGTCTGCGAGCACGGTACGTCTCTACTTCCTCCACATCTAAGACTTGAATCCAAGAGGGGATGTCCCCGAGGCACATAGCGCCGCAAGTTCCAATGTGCTCTTCTGCTTGAGCACGAACATTTTGTTCTTCAGTTCGAACAAGAGCATTTGATTGGGAGGCTGCCATAACTTCTAGAGATGGGAAGCTGAACAATAAAACGAGCGCAATTCGTGAGTATATCATGCGATTCCTTTATGTACTGAGGGAGTGTGTATAAATTACTATTAGCAATAGCATACCACGGACAATGAAGTTAGCAATGAGAATATAATCGCGCAACGCCAGTTGAGCTTTTGGCATTCTTGCGAAATTTAGGTATAGTTCATAGAAGATATACTACATGACTCAAAGGATTACTTCATGGCACATCAGAATACGAATATACCAGGCCCAGCAGATGAACCAAATTTACATCATCACCATCATGATGAAGGAAGCTTTTCAGCTGAGTTGATGCATCATTTACCGTATGCTATATTTTCAGTGGCAGTTGGGATGATTATTTTAAGTCTGCTTGACTACAGTTCTGGATGGGCGTCACTTGGGCAATTAGCTCGCAAGGAGGCCTGCTCTGGGTATCACATGCTGTTTCATAGCTTTCACTTTCTGCATATTTTGTTTGCAGCTACGGGTACGATCATCACCTTTTCACGATTTTCACATAGCTTTATTAAAGCATTGATCATTGGCATTATTTCGCCAACAATATTTTGTATGCTTTCCGATGTGCTTCTTCCCTATCTTGCCGGTAGATTGATGGGCATCGATATGGAGCTCCATATCTGCTTCCATCGTGAATTTCAGAATGTTATACCCTTTTTAGGGATCGGGGTTCTTAATGGAATGATACTTCGGCAACATCATTCGGCTATGCTTCCGGTCTTTTCATTAGGATCCCATGTTGCCCATATCCTCATAAGCTCTCTTGCTGGATTGTTCTATATGGTATCTCACGGTTTTGATAACTGGTACCCACAGATGGGTGTGCTCTATTTATTTTTAGTTATTGCAGTGGTCGTTCCTTGTACTTTGTCAGACGTAGTTGTTCCCATGTACTGGGCAGGCGTTAAACCGAAAAAAGCTTAACCGTTCCTTCAAGGAGTTGTATGCACCAGAAAAAATTTTATGTGACGACGCCCATTTACTATGTCACCGCAAAGCCCCATTTAGGTTCGCTCTATTCTACCTTATTAGCCGATGTTGCTGCACGCTGGCATCGTCTTTCTGGAGAAAAGATTTTCTTTTTAACAGGTACCGATGAGCATGGCCAAAAGATTGCTCAAGCAGCAGATAAGGTGGGTAAGAAGCCTCAAGAGTTTGTTGATAGTTTTATTGATGCCTACAAAGATATATGGCATAAGTACGATATTGCTTACACCTATTTTATGAGAACGACTGATCAGGCACATATCAAGGCGGTTCAAGAATGGATACGTGCGCTCATAAAAACAGGCGATATTTATAAATCGGACTATAGTGGCTTTTATTGCACTCCCTGTGAAACATATGTCACGAAGAAAGATGAAACCGTAGTGGTCTGTGAATCCTGTGGAAGAGAAACGATTGAAATAGCAGAAGAGTCGTACTTTTTTAGACTATCTGCGTACCAGGACAGACTGCTTGCCTTCTATGCAGAGCATCCTGATTTCATCGTACCAAAAGAGCGGTCACATGAGGTAGTAAGTTTTGTACAAAGTGGTTTGAGAGATTTAAGTATTTCACGGACTACCGTGGCATGGGGTATTCCCTTTCCCGACGATGAGCAGCATGTTGTCTATGTCTGGGCAGATGCATTAAACAATTATATTACTGCCTTAGGCTATGCTCAGGAATCGAAAAAAGAGGAGTTTGCTTACTGGTGGCCGGCTGATTTGCAGGTGATGGGGAAAGATATTGTACGATTTCATGCAGTTTACTGGCCAGCATTTTTAATGGCTTCAGGACTACCGCTGCCTAAGCATTTATTGGTTCATGGCTGGCTTCAAGTAAATAAGCAAAAAATGTCGAAGTCCCTTGGTAACGCAGTCGATCCACAAGCGCTTTTAGACGCCTATGGTGCTGATGCCATACGCTATTACCTTATTCGATTTATGGCTATTACCCAAGACGCTGAGTTTAGTACTGAAGATCTTGAGCAGCGAGTAAGCTCTGATCTTGCAAATGATCTGGGGAATTTATTACAGCGAGTAGTTACTCTTGCACAGCGTCGTGAACTATATGAAGTGGCATCTCCGCAGAACTGGGGTGCTCATGAGATTGATCTTCGAGATGCCTTTTGGACCACGCTTGAAAAATACTCTCTTGATATGGATGAAGGCTACTCATATCGTGCCTTAGGCCATCTTTGGGGATATATTCATCAGGTCAATGCTTACTTTCATGCAGCCGAGCCTTGGAAGATTACTGATGAGGCGAGATTTAAAGAGGTTATCAGTGCATCATGTCATAGCTTGTATGCGATTGGTATTTTGCTACATCCTGTGATGCCCCATGCTATGGAAAAGCTTCTTGCAAGTCTTGGGGTGACGGTTACCTTTGGTGAACATAATTTTCTTGAGGAGCTTGATGACAATCCCTGGAATAAAACATTCATGCTACACCCCTTAAAAGAGCCGCTCTTTAAAAAATATGAAAGCAAACCTGAGCAGGTAGAAGAAGCTTCAGAAGGAGGGCAAGCAGCATTTCCTGAAATATCTATTGAGGACTTTGCTGAGGTTGTTTTGCTTGTAGGGACTATTGAGGAATCAGAAGAGGTACCCGGTTCTGATAAGTTGCTAAAACTGCAAGTAAACTTTGGACCATATGGGATGAGACAGGTTCTGTCGGGAATTAAAATATACTATTCAGCAGCTGCGGTGAAGGGTGTGCAAGCAGTCTTTGTTGTTAACTTGAAGCCACGGAAGATGATGGGCCTTGAATCTCAGGGGATGGTCCTTACGGTTACTGATGCCCAAGATGTCTTGAAGCTTGTTACCGTTGCGCAAGTACCTCCGGGAACACGATTGAAATAGGAAAGCTCATGGTCTGGTATCACAGCTCTTCACAATCTTTACACTTAGGTGTACGGTTATCGTATATGAGGTACTATTGTAATCAGAATAAAACTCTCTACCTAGTCGGAGCGGTATGACCGTTTATTCTTTTATTCGCACATTACTTTACCATTTGCGCTATTACCTGCTTGGCCCCCTTGCATGGACCATATTTTATGCTCTCTATGGTACGACAAAACCTTACTTACTCAAGCAATTAATCGATACTGCAGCTCAGGGTGGGAGTATGCAAACACTTTCGACAATTGCCTGTTTCTTCATTGCATTAATGCTTTCCTATGAAGTGTTTTACCAGCTCTATGATTTGTGTGATATGCGTTATAAGCCTCTCTTTAAAAATCTTATTGCTCATACCCTAGTTGATCATGTATTAGAACAGGATTACCGCTATTTCCAAAATCAGTTTGCGGGAAATATTGCCGCCAAGATTAGCGATGCAGTGAATTTTACTCCTGAGATTGTTAAGACGGTTATCGATTACTATATTACCAATATGGTAGCTGTGCTGATGGGCATGTTTATGCTAGCGCAGGTACATTCGTGGTTTGCTATTGCCTTAGGAGTGTGGGTATTCTTTTTTGTCATTATTTCAGCAACGACACTTGCGCGGTTCAGCTATCTTTCCAATAACTCAGCTGAAGCAGGAGCGCGAATTGTCGCAACGATAGTTGATATTTTGGGCAACGTACTCAATATCAAGTTATTTGCATCGAAAGATTACGAATTAAAGCGCTTGGGCCATTTTATGCAGAACTATTATATTCTCTTTAAAAGGCGTCGCTGGTTTCTGTTTCAACTTTATTCTGCTCAAGCCCTGAGCTATCAGATTTACCAAGCTGTATGTCTATTCCTTTTAATTTATCTCTATGGAGAAGGACTAGTTACCCCCGGTGACTTCGCTCTGATTCTTACGCTAAATCTATGGATTGTTGATTGCATGTGGGATATGTCAGATAGGATGCGTACCCTCACTGAAAACTGGGGTGCAGTAGATCAGGCGCTTAAACTGATTTATGTGCCGATTGAGCTTAAGGATATCCCCGGTGCCCCCGACCTTGTGGTCACTCAGGGCGAAATTATCTTTGAGAATGTTTCATTCCAATATGAAGGAGCATCTCCGCTTTTTACCAAAAAATCGGTCATCATTAAGCCACGTGAACGAGTGGGGCTTGTAGGATATTCAGGCAGTGGAAAATCAACCTTTGCCCGCCTTATTTTGCGTATTTATGATGTCAATTCTGGGCGTATTCTGATTGATGGACAAGATATTACCAAAGTAACCCAAACATCCGTACGCCGTTCTGTAGGTATTTATCCGCAAGATCCGTCACTCTTCCATAGAAGCATTATGGCTAATATTCGGTACGGTAACCGAAAGGCTACCGATCAAGAAGTTATTGCAGTTGCCAAGCAGGTTCATGCTGATGAGTTTATTAAGGCTTCCGAGCATGGGTATGATACAGAGGTTGGTGAACGAGGTATGAAACTTTCAGGAGGTCAGCGGCAGCGTGTTGCTCTTGCCCGTGCGATTTTGAAGAATGCGCCTATTTTGATCATGGACGAAGCAACTTCTCAATTAGATTCTGAGACTGAGCGCATTATTCAAGAATCTCTTGATGAGATCATGCATAATAAAACAACGATTGTTATAGCACATCGTTTGTCGACGTTACTGCATATGGACCGCATCTTAGTATTTGATAAGGGCAGTATTGTCCAAGAAGGTTCACACGAGGAGCTTATTAATCAGCCTGGGCTGTATCAAACGCTTTGGCAATCACAAATATGTGGGTTCCTTCCACAGACACGAAACTCGTGAGACAAAGTAGAACAGCTCGAAGGTTTAGAGAAATAGGGGAATTAGATGAACCTAAGGACTTCTCATCGATTGCTAAAAAAGAGTTTGATAGTAGTAACAATGAGTTTTCAAATATCCCTATTGAAGGGCACAATGATTCATCAATTGCTTCAGGAAGCGAACAATGGTTTCTTTGCTCACCGTTCTATGCGCCTAGATTTCTTGAAAAACTGCCCACAGGTGATTCCCATCTTAGCTCAATGGTTATTTGAAGAATGGCATACCTATGATGCTTCAGTAACTCAAGAAAAGCTTATTAATTCTTTCAAAACGCGTTTGAACTACGATAAAGTTCCCATGACCTTTGTTGCGTTTAAAGGCGAAACGCCCATTGGAGTGATTTCATTGCGAACCCAAACTGATCCTGAATTTTCGGATTATCCCGCAACAAGTGTTTGGATGGGAAGCCTTTTCGTGGTTTCTGAAGAAAGGAACCAAGGAGTTGGGAAAGAGTTAGTTAAGTTTGCAGCAACTATAGCAAAGTATCTTGGGCATGATGAACTCTATTTCTATACTTCAGCTCCCACAAGAGTGGACTGGTATCTCAAGCAACATGCTCAGATACTTGATAAGCGCACTTTTCATAATCATCTGGTTATTGTCATGCGCATTCCTTTGAAAGATCTCTATGAGTTACAATGCCTAAATCCTTGCAATTGAGACAAGTTGCGAACCATTGTGAAAGTATCTTTGGTGGATCGATCCCCCAAAAATTGAATTACCAACTGCATAGTAAGGTCCTCGACATTGCTTTCGGTGCATGTTTGTTATATGCTTGCGACGCTCTCAGCTAAAACTGTCACCTGAAAAAGAAAGGATTAATATGAACACAAGACATCTCATTAAGAACTTTCTGATACTGTATCCACCTTTTGTGATTCTAGATTTTGTTTGGTTCGGTTTCCTTGTGAGTCCTATCTATCAAAAACATCTTTCTCATCTCATGCTACCGCCCGAGAGTTGCACGCTAGTAACGTGTATCGGCATGTTTATACCTCTAGCACTTATTGTGCTCGGTGCACTACTCTTTGTGGCACCTCGAGTTAGTGCTGTATCGTATGGCCAAAGTTTTATTTGGGGTGCGGTGTATGGCTTTATTACGTATGGCATCTATTCCATTTCAAACTTAATCCATTTAAATGGGTGGCCTATCCAGATAACACTACTCGATATCTCCTGGGGGATGGTAGTATGTGGTCTTCTTGGAATTTGTATTGCGTACTTGAGCAAACAAAAATAGAGCTATTGTTTAGCTAAAGCGCTGTTAACAAGTTCATCTCAAGATGTCTTTATAACTGAGACCTCAACTCTCATAGGCACAGTAACTTTCAAGGTATTTTTGTTATGACATGTTTTATAACAAATTCATATGCGTCATCAAAATTCCATTTTGTGCCGTAGGGAAGTAGTCTTTGCATGTCTTCCCTAAACCCCCTATGTAAACGTTTCTGTTCCATATTCTCTAAAAAGACCTTTCTGGATATTGGTGTGCCTCCTCGAGAACAATAAAGTTGAAATAGAGTGACGGCTTTTTCTATATTTACTTGGTCTTGGGAAAAAACATGCCATAGATCATATAAATCTCTTCCCTTACGCCGCTGAAAGAGAGCTCGAATTTTTGTGGCCATTAATTCTTCCAATTGGTAAGTGGTAATCACCGCACTTCCCTTAAACCAAGAGGAGTCAATTGAGTATACTCTGTAATCAAGCTCTAGCGCATTAAAAAATTCGGTGGGATTGATTTCGACTTTCAACTTCATAGGATGTCCATTTGTGGCTCGATATCGATACGTGAGTTTTATTCCATATTCTGTAATTCTACGTTGTGGTTCATCCAACCAACTATCTAAGCAGCTTCGTATTGCATTTATAAGTTGCCCTACGGGTTCAGGATGCCGTTGCACAAAATCTATATCTTCACTATACCGGCTTGGCGGATTGATATGCAATTTGTTTAAAGCGGTTCCCCCACGAAAGATTAATTTTTCTTGGATAATGGGATTGCTATAAAGGGAGATCAAGGCTTTGCTAATAACTATGTCACGCTCAATCATGTCTTGAGTTGACCATGCTACATTTTTGTGCCATTCCGCAATCGTGCGCTGAGGGATCATACATCACTCTCCAAAGTTGTGTTTTCAATAATTTTCCACTTGGCCGACTGTGGACAACCTACTGTCGGCATATCAGGTGCAAGCGGAATATAGGTGAGAGATTCTAGGTGCATATATGACTCTAGAGCATTGATAATCCGTTGTTTAGCTGAGAAATCATCAGGCTCAAGTTTTTCTAGAACATATCCAAATCTTTGCAGCCACGTTGTGTGAGGTGATTGTTTTGCTAACAATAATATTTTTATTGGATCAATTGACTCAATAAGTTCAGATATTATTGTCCCGATATTGTTTAATCCTCCGCTTTTGTGAGGGTTGTTTAAAAGGTCCATGACCGTTACTTCAGGAGTTGCAACCTTTAGGTAACCAGTACGAACCTGAAAGTTTTTTGTTGGAAGTTTGTTTAAATCCTTTTTATAGAAGCACTCTATGAAAACTTTGCCAAATTTTAACCTTTTTTTCTGCCTTCTGTCAATGAAAATCTGGAAAACTGCAGGGCGCTGATGAGCAGCTCCATAGTGCATCGCAGCAGTTAAAAGACATGCATAATAATTAAAACCGTGATACTCGGCTAACAAAGGTACTAAATCCTCAGCGGGCAATGAACCAAATTGTTGCTCTCCTGCGGGTATAATAACGTAGAATCCTTTAGCAGGACTTATCAGTTTGCCCTTCTTCTTTAACCGATATGCTGCAGAAATGACGCTATCAGAAGTAGTATTAAGATCCTTTATTGCTTGATCTAGCGTGAAAGATAATTGCCCTAAAGCCTGTAGTTTTTCAATATAGTACAATAACATATACGATCCCTTTAGATGTCGAAAAATGACATTTAAGGGTAGTATAGCAGCGGGGCTTTCTGATCGCAATATTTATCATTTCGATAAAATTAGACTATCTCATTATGATCACGAATAGCGCTACTTAAAAGTACTATCGAGAGATCTTGGGGCGTCGGCGCGTTTCTGTGGAATTTAAATGATGCGCGTCCCTTAGATGTCGAAAAATGACATCTAAGGGACGCGCGCTAGTTTATTCAGATTAAATCGTGACAACTATACCTCTAATGAGGCTTCACATCTTTCAAAAGATTTGATTGTAGTAGCAGAGTGTGGCCATCTAAAAACTTAGTCGATAATTTCTGGATACTTTTTTTTCTGTGCTAAGCAGTAGCTTTCTCCGAAGCTTCCTTCAGGATGCTCAGCTATGGTAACATACTTGCGCTCAACAAAACCGCCACGTTGTGATCGTTTTTTCTCTTGAGAAATGAGGACTTCATCTTTATCAATCTTATACAGCGCCATAAGTGAATCAATGACTTCGTAAAGGTCTGCAAGTTCACTCATACGCTCTTCTGAAGACTGAGCTGCAGCAACTTCTTCAGCCTCTTCGAGTAATTTAAGCCCTAATATGTGACTATATTCTTCATCCGAAAGCTCTTTAATATGTATTACTGAGCCCATATTCTCCATTAATTGTGGAGCCTTATCTCTCCAGAGCTTATTCTGCAAGAACTTGCGCATTTTCATGATTATCCCTTCCCCGGTTGTCTTTTGCATATTTATAAGGCTATTGAGAATAGAACTTTTACCAGCCTCAAGCAAGAGAAAGACCTAAGAAGTTTTTGGCATTTTGTTCATGAAAAAGAATGCAAACTGAGCACGAAGGACTGTGTATCGATTTCCATGTGGATCCATAATTTTGGTTTTGGATTCAACCTATCCCAATCCTTGTTCAGTCCTTAAGGCAAGCTGAAGAAAAAATATCTTTTGTCCCAGGTAACAAACATCGACTAGAATTGGATAATTTGAAATAATTTCCCAATCCGCTTTTCAAAATCTTTACAATGTGCCATGAAATGATATAAACTTAGAATATATTGATCTTAGAAGGAGGATATGGCCCTATGAAACTATCTAAACTATTATTTATAGTATCACTAGCCTTTACGGCACCGATTTTTTGCATGGTAAAAGCTCAACAACCTTTTACGAGGGAAGAACAAGTTCTTATTGATAAGAAACTTAGAGAACTTCATGAAAAAACCTATGCAAATGAACAAAGATACGGAGAGAGGCCTGCTGAGCGGCGTCAGATGATAACCATATCTCTCATGCAGCCAGTGCGAGGATTTACGTCCTTGGAAAATTACATTAATGCGCTGACTGATTCGGGAAAAAGCGTATATATGATTGATAAGGTTCCTTATAAACGGCTTGATCCGAATGACTGGCATATGAGTTTGATAACTATTGCTCTACCCCTGAGCCCTGATGTGCTTGCTTTACAGGCTCAGAACAAGCAAGAGTATATAAAACGAATAAGAGAAATAGCTGAGGAAGCTTTAAATGTACTTGGCGAGGCCGCTCAAAAGAGTCTATCGTATCTTAATGGGGTAGCTTTTAGCTTTGATAGGATTGCCGGTATTGGGACTAACAAGTTTGTTGCTGCTTATTTTGGTTTTATAAGGGGTAGACTTGCCTTCTTTAAGGCCTATACCGATATCATCGGCGATTTCTTAGAACATTATCCTGATGCATGGATGCTTTATGGCTTTGATCCCATACCTCATGTGAGTGTTCTTGAAAAATCCTATGATGTCAAACTACAAGAAAATAAGCCTGCCAAATCTCAACAGGTAGCCTTTAAGGGATCTGGTCGAGACATTCAAAAAGTTTTTATAATTGTCCCGCGTGAAACTACAAACCTTTTTAGCGACGAGATTAGGAATTTAAAACTCTTGCATGCTGGACGTGATCTTGAAGTTTCTGCTCGAGGATATGCCTATCCACCTTTTGAAACAGATGAAGTGGTGATGAAGTATGCTCGAAAAGGTATGATAACTGTTACCCCTGAGGGAATTGTGAGAGAACCTGGCGTGTATAAACCTGCGACTAAATAATCTTAGAAAAATGCGCGAGTCCTCTGAGTCTTATTTTATAGCTTGGCCGGCTCGATTTGAGTGCATGTTACAGATTGTTAGCGTTGCATCTTCATAATCATTTTTCCCGAGAATCCAAATCATAGTTGATTTTCTCAGCTAACGAGTCCTTCTGTTCAGTGCAAGCTGGGAGATGCTTAAGATTCTGTGCTTTCAACAGCTACAGCGTAACCGCATTCCTTATTTGAGCATTTGAGCGTAACTTCACCCGATTTAGAAACACGCTTCAGGAGGTACGGCAGATGGCATTGTGGACAGGGGGTCTGTGCGATATCACCGGAGATTGAGAACTTACATGCTGGATAGGTACTGCATCCCCAAAATGTTTTACCTTTCCAGAACTTCTGAACTACGTCACCTTTGCCACAGGAAGGACATTTAAAGTTTGCCGTCGTCTGTTTAATGTACCGGCAATCAGGATATCCCGTGCAGGCGATAAATGGCCCAAATCGACCACTCATTTGTCGTAGTGATTTGCCACATTTAGGGCACTGCTCTTCAAGCACCTGAGGAGCAGCTGCTTTTACGAGCTTAATTGAATCATCAGGTAAACGTTCAAAATTACTTGTGAACTTACATTCAGGATACTGATCACAACCTGCAAAGGGGCCAGCTTTTCCAAAACGGATGATGAGCTTACCTTTTTTGCATTCAGGACAGGTGACATTGGTTTCTTCAATAGCTTTCTTCGCTTCACCTTTAAAGATCTCAAGATCTTTTTCAAAATCATGATAAAAATCTATGATAAGCTTATCGCGCTCCAAAGTACCAGCCGCGACCTTATCAAGGTTCTCTTCCATAGCCGCTGTAAATCCAAGATTCATGATCTTGGGAAGATTTGCGGTTAACATTTTGGTGACGACTGTACCAAGTTCAGTAGGCATAAATCGTTTATTATCATCTTTTTCAGTATACGAGCGCTCTTGAATAGTCTTTAAAATAGTAGCATAGGTACTCGGTCTCCCGATCCCTTCTTTCTCAAGCTCTTTTACCAGTGTAGCCTCAGTAAACCTAGGTGGCGGCTGCGTAAAATGTTGCTTAGGTGAAAGTTCTTCAAGAGAAAGGGCCTCTTTTTCAGCAAGTTTTGAAGGTATGGTAATCTTTTCTTCTTTCTCTTCTTCAGCGGCATAGATTTTCAGATAGCCATCAAAGAGTAGGGTAGAACCGGTCACTCGGAATGTATAGGGTCCACCAACGACCGTTACTTGCTTTTGTGCATATTCTGCAGACTTCATTTGACTTGCCACGAAACGACGCCATATAAGATCATACAGCTTAGCAGCATCAGCAGGTAAGAACGCTTTTACTTTTTCTGGAGTCAGCGCCACATCGATGGGCCTAATAGCTTCGTGAGCATCTTGAGCTTGTGCTTTACCTTTTGCTTTGGAATAAGCTTTTGCCGTTGCTGGAAGATATTCTTTACCGACATGTTTTTCAATGTAGCTGCGGGCCTGTTTTGTCGCGATAGGCGAGATACGGAGCGAATCGGTACGCATGTAGGTAATTAAAGCAACCGGTGTTGAAGGATCTTTTAACGGAATCCCTTCATAGAGTTTCTGTGCAACGGACATCGTCTTACTTACCCCAAATTTCAGGGTATTATAAGATGACTGCTGCAACGTACTCGTCATAAATGGGGGTAGCGGGTTTTTAAGGCGCTTCGATTCTTTTATCGATTCAACTTCATAGGACTCTTTTTTGATCTTAGCGACAAGCGTTTGAGCCTCTTTCTCGGTGCCAATTTTTGGTTTCTTATCATTGACTAGGGCAAGTGGCGCAGAAAAGCTGCCGCTTTTCCCTTTAAAGAGGGCATCTACTGACCAGTACTCTTCCTGCACAAATGCCTTAATCTCTGCTTCGCGGTCAACAATAAGTTTTAAAGCAACCGATTGAACACGCCCTGCAGATAGGCCTTTAGCTATTTTCTTCCAAAGGATTGGGGATACTTGGTACCCTACAAGGCGATCAAGAACCCTACGAGCCTGCTGAGCCGATACCTTATGTAAATCGACATCAGAAGGGTTGGCAAGAGCTTCCTCAATGGCCGGTTTCGTAATCTCATTATAGACGATTCTCTTGATAATCGCCTTTTTCTTAACTACACGTCCGATTTCCTGCTCAACATGCCAGGCAATAATCTCTCCCTCACGATCAGGGTCAGTTGCCAAATAGATATGATCGGCTGTTTGAGCTTCTTTGCAGATATCTGCAATAGTTTTTTCTTTGCCTTCAAGGGTTACATAGTGGATATCCACTTCTTTATTTATCTCAACCCCAAGCTTTTTAGAAGGGAGGTCCTTAATATGGCCCACAGTGGACAATATTTTAAAGTCTTTCCCTAAAAGTTTCGAGATCGTCTTAATTTTAGCGGGTGATTCTACAATTAATAAGTTCTTCATAGTCCCTTTTTCTTCTCAAGATGTGTGCCTATAATAGCACATTTCCGTGTTTTTAAAAACGGTGGTATCACCTTACCAGTGTTTAGATAATTTTTAAAGGGTTTCCCAAATTTTTTGTTAGGTGATGCTGCTGGTAAGAAGGACCACCATGGTGCAAAATAGGCTCTGTGTTGTGCAACACATGAGACTCTGCTCCCTTTATTTTAATGCTGGGCCCTACAGCGTCAGGGTTAATAATATAGAAATATTTATATTTGTCAAATTGCATTAAGGGCATAGATGGGTAGGTGTCTTTAAATAGGCTGATTGATTAAAGCAAAATAGAGGGGGCTCTAGTTATTGGTTTAATGGCAATCCCTCGATAGGGTTCGGCGGCAACTTGATGAGCTGCTTAGCTCCACTGGGAGGCTTACCTGCTTACATCGAGGCAAACTAGACTATTTTTCTAAAAGTTGGCTAAAATAGGTGATTTCTTTAAGAGGGTCTTCAGCATTGACCACGGCACTTCCTATAATTACCCCAGCTGGATTAAGGCCGAGGACCTCACTCACATTTTCATGAGAAATTGGGGAGGCCATAAATATGGGGAGCTTGGTATTGCCTTGGATCATATGCCAGTTGTCTGTGAAGGGTGCACGCGAGTCTTCAACGCTTGGCTTATAAACTGAGAGGGCTTCTGCGCCTAGTCGGTCAGCCTCTAAAGCTGTTTGGCCGATAGAACGTGAATCGGCGAGATCAAGAATAATTTTTGTATTCTTTTCTCGAGCTATCGTGGTAGCTGTATGAATGGTTTCTGCTCCTGCTCCAGCAAGGACCGAGATCCAGTTAGCACCAGCTTTTGAAAAGAGTGCTACCGATTCTGCGGGTCGTTCAAGGATTTGGGATTTTACCATTAGAAGCTTTTCGGGGAACATCGCTCGAAATTTTTTGACCGATTCTTCGCCATACTTATAAATCAGTAATTGACCGATGACAAACATCGTCGCGTGGGGTTCAATAATAGCAGCTACGGTGAGTGCTTTCTCAAGATCCAGTATGTTAAAAGAAATAAGTAGTTTCATGGGCCTCTTATCTTGTTGTCTTACTCTTTAACTGATCTTCTTCTGATATTGGTCTGGTAAAAAGGTATAGTTAAAGGTTACCGGAGCAAAATAGTGCCGGATTTTTAGAAAGCGAAGAGCATTCAGTGCAGAGTTATATCCTTCAGTTACATATAAGTCTGGTAACACAAAATTTTCATTGTCGGTAGTAAGCGTTGATCCTAAAGGAACAATAATATTCCTCGGGTCAGCATATATGATGATCGTATCATACGGAATAGTTGCATTTCTCGTTAGAGGGACTGAAGTGACATGCCATTCATAGAGTTCCGTTTCAGGGTCTTGTAAGCGCTTAAAGGAATACTGCTCAGCAGGACTTTTAGGATCGACCATAAATCCAAGAAGCGTCTTAGGCTTAAGAGGATCAACCGGTATCGGTTTAAGAGTATCGGTTATGAGAACCATGAGTTTTGGTTCTGGTGATTTGCGCTCAAAAAGAATCTGGCCATCAGCATTTGAATGGGTAATAGTTCCTGCGTAGGAAGCGTACAGTCCAGCATGGAGAAACGGCAGGTTAAGCACTTTACTCAGAACAGGTTGCAGTATTTCATCATGGTGGCTCATTCGGCGTTTACGCTCTTCAAGAGCCTTGGTAATTGCCTCAGTTGGCGAGGTAGGGAGTGGTCGAACAAAAAATGTTATTATGTGAGGAGATACCTGACTCTGCACATAACCAAATAGCAGACTGAAGAGGCAGATCATTATCAGCTGTGTTCTCAGCTTCATATTTTTAATCCTGTGGTATACACTCATGAGTGTTATAAGTAGCTTCGTGCTCCTAGACTACCAGAAAACACTACTAAAAGTCTATACTACCTATGTCTCAAGAACGCCTATGGGATGAGTTTTTCTCCCGGCAACAGCTTACTCAGTCTCAGCAAGATCAGTTTAAAGACTATTATGAGCGTCTTGTGGCGGCTAATAAGCTCCACAACATTACCGGAATAACTGATCTTGCACAAGTGCTAACTGATCATTTTGAAGATTCTTTAGCATTGAGAAAGTTTATACCATGTGAAGTGCTCAAAGGCCTTGGTGATGTAGGAACTGGTGCCGGATTCCCTGCTCTTCCCCTTAAGATTATCTATCCCCATATTCCGCTTGTGCTCATTGAGGTCAATGCAAAAAAGCGTGCATTCCTACAGGAACTTGTTGAGCACTTTCAGTTTTCTCAGGTTTCAATCGTAGAGCTTGATTGGCGTACTTTCTTGCGGCAAACTCACTATGAGGTAGATATTTTTTGTGCACGCGCATCGCTTCAACCTGAAGAGTTGATACGAGTTTTCAAGCCATCATCTCCCTATAAAGATAGTCGACTCGTCTACTGGGCTTCACGATCATGGAAGCCTTCTTCAGAAGTTCAACCCTTTATTGCTGATACCTATTCATATACTGTTGGCGTAAAAGAGCGAAAGCTCGTGCTATTTAAAGCTCAAGCATAGCAAGATACTTTCCTTAAATATGTTAGCGGCGTGTCCTATAATTCATAGCAATGATCCTTAATTTTTCTTAAATGCCTGCGGATTCGGAAATTCTGCAATAAATTCTTTGATGGCAAGCGCAGATTCCTCGGGTGTCAAAACAGAACTATCTATCTCAAGATCGTATACTAGTCCCTTGTGAACGGTATCATAGTGACTACGGGCATGGCCAAATAAACGATTGCCTCGCTGCTGCTCACGCTCTTCAATAACAGAGAGTGGGGCATTTACGCCAATAAAATACACTTTATAACCTTTAAGTACATCTATCAGATCAGCAAGCCATGCCGGGTCATACAAAATATAATCAACCACAATGTTATTACCTGCTGTTGCAAATGCAGCAAACGTTCGATGGATACCCTTCATCATCTTCTGCGCAACTTCACCATAATGAATGGTAACAATTTGATGGCCATCTTGTTGAGTGGTATCCAACCAAATTCCCTGATTTGCAGGAGGCACAGGACCATTAACCGATATGTATCGCGCTGGTAAAAACGCAAGATCATCAAGTCCCATGCGTAAATATGGTTGCTCAAACAGCTCTTGAACTTTTTTCTGAATGCTTGATTTTCCGACCGATGAAGGGCCATTCAATATAATAATTGTACCCGAATTAAAAGGAGCAAATCCCCGCCGAACCCGCCATTCTTTAAATACATAGAGAGAGGCGCAAAAAATCGAGATTATTCCTATAATTGCATACCGTTTTTTATTAAATATCACAGATTCTCCTTACGTAAGTAAGGGATCGGGCAATGCCCAATCCCCAATACATACTAGCTATTTCTTATTACCAAATCGAGCATTAATCCAATCAGCCATCAGTTGCAAGACTTTTGGCGCAATTGTCTCTTTCAATGCACCATATTCTGTAATTGATCCCGATGCGCATGTGTATTTTCATGGTACCAGAAAGACGCAAAGCTATCAACCAGCACACCCCGCAACATAAAAGCTATGAAGTTACTTGCGGAAATGGCCATTTTTGGTACATTTTGTACAATCCTCACCCGGGGTTACACCATGGACAAAAAACGTATAGGATCTGATTTTGAAGATTTTCTCAAAGAAGAGGGTATTTACGAGGAAGTTACTTTAGCTGCCCTTAAGGAAGTCATTGCCTACGAATTAGCGCAAGCCATGAAATCTGCTCAGGTAACACAAGAAGAAATGGCAGATCTCATTGGAATAAGTAGATCAGTTATACGACGTCTATTGGATCCAAATAATTACTCTGTTACTCTGATCACTTTACATCGAGTAGCAAAAGCACTTGGCAAAGATCTCGAAATAAAATTCTCATGGAAGATGTAGGGCTCAAACTGAATGGTCTTTCCCATCGTGTATTGTGCCGGAGTGCATTGCATTTTTTTGACCTGAGCTTATACTAATTAGCGGCTCTCTTATCATCGGCTCAGTGAGGAATACAATGATACATATTACCAAAGAAGAACTGCTTAAGCTTGCTCAGGCAGCAAATCTTAGCCTATCCGAGGAAGAAATACCTGGTATTCTACGTCGTCTTGAAGCAGTGCTTTCTTATGCGGCATATTTGCAAGAATTTCAAGATACGGGTGCATCGCTTCCTCAGATAAGCAATATCGTTCGCGAAGATGTCGCCAAAGAAACTCCTATAGAGCCGCTCCTTGCGTTAGCTCCTGAGATTGAAGAACAGTACTATATCGTTCCTGCTATCCTCAAACAATAAGGCTTTTTTCATGAATGAATTTGCTTTTGCCTCTATTAAAACTCTTCGTCAAGCCTTAGATGCGGGTACTATATCGATTGATGAACTCTTATCCTACTATCTTAAACGTTTTGAGACGTATGATAAAAAGCTAGGATCGGCGCTTGAGGTTTTTGATAAGGAATCTATTTTACAGGCATCATCTTTAAAAGGTCCTCTTGCAGGGATTCCTGGCATAGTGAAAGATAATATTTGCCAAAAGGACAGGATAACCTCCTGCTCTTCAAAAATTCTTCAGAATTATCGTGCACCATATAATGCAACGGTTGTTTCACGATTAGATGAGGCGGGAGCACTTCGTGTTGGCCGTGCTAACTGTGATGAGTTTGCTATGGGTAGCTCAACCGAGACTTCTGCTTACCAGATTACGCGTAACCCCTGGGACCTTGATCGTGTACCTGGTGGTTCAAGTGGTGGCTCTATTGTTGCAGTTGCTGCCGGCCTTGTTCCCTGGTCCTTAGGATCTGAAACGGGTGGCTCGGTTCGGCAACCTGCAGCGCTCTGTGGTATTGTTGGACTAAAACCTACCTATGGGTTGCTTTCTCGCTACGGCTTGGTTGCCTATGCCTCTTCTCTTGACCAAATTGGTATCTCAACGCGGTATGTCTATGACAATGCATTGCTTCTATCATTAGTAGTCGGTAAAGATCCTATGGATGCAACATCGGTATCGGTTGAAAACTCTGACTATATAAGCAATCTAACGGGAAAGCTTAAGGAAGGATTTACACTGGGGATTATAGATAATGCTCTTACGACGGATGGTTTTGATCCTGAGGTGCTCAAAAAACTTGAAGATGCTATTAAGCATTTTGAGGGTCTTGGGGCTAAGATTAAACGTATCTCGTTACCTATTATGGATCATGCTGCTGCCGTGTATTTCATGGTAAGTCGTGCAGAAGCTGCATCTAATCTTGCACGCTTTGATGGAGTCAGGTATGGATACCGTTGTGATAATCCAACATCATTGACCGATATGTATACCAGATCACGCACTGAGGGCTTCGGTGCAGAAGTGAAGGCGCGAATCTTAGTGGGCATGTATGTTCTTTCAGCAGGGCATTCAAATGAATATTATAAGGCGGCAAAACGGGTACAAGCATTGATGCGTGAGGCCTATTATGAAGCATTTAAAGAGGTGGATCTTTTATTTGCGCCGGTATCTCCTACACATGCATTTAAGCTTGGTGAATTTAAAGATAATAGTCTTGCACTTGATTTACAAGATTACTTTACGGCATCGAATAACTTGACCGGCACTCCTGCGTTGGCGGTTCCTTGTGGATTTACCCAAGCAGGGCTACCAATAGGGTTCCAGCTTATAGGGCCTGAATTTTCAGAGGCTGCAATTTATCAAGCAGCGTATGCTTATGAGCAATCAACCGAATGGCATACCAAACACCCAGACTTACCATAACCTGGAGATTTGGGATGATAAAAAAGGGTCTTATCGGCATTATGATCCTTGGTGCGCTTTTTATTGTGATCAATCGGCTCCTAGGACTTTCAGAAAGACGCATTGAAACCGCGATGTCTTATGTGACCTATCCCTTGTTACAGTTCCAAAGGTTTGTAGTCCACTCATTTTCTCCGTCATATAAGCAGGGGATTGTGCATGTTCTTGCTGACCTTGAAAAGGTTACGCTTGAGCGTGATACTCTTTTGAACGAGCTTATTTCTTTAAAAGCATTACAGCGAACGGTAGAGGATACCTCTGATTTGAGAGATTTTATGAAGCGGTATAACGCCCAGTCGTTAGTAATTGCACCGGTCCTTTTGCGGAACTTTTCGGGTGAGAATTTCTTTCTCGTCGATGCGGGAGAAAACTTTGGTATTGAGAAAGATATGATCGCGTTGCACCACAATATGCTCGTGGGAAAAGTGACCCACGTATATCCGTCCTACAGTAAGATTTTGTTGATCACCGATCCGCACTGTTACGTAGCTGCGGTTTGCTCTTCAAATGGCGTGAAAGGGATGCATCATGGTCTTAAAAAAGGATTCACTACACTTGCTTATGTTGATCATAGAGATCAAGTTACGGTAGGGGATACGGTTCTTTCAAGTGGTGAAGGCGGTCTCTTTCCGCGAGGATTTGGGTTAGGTAGGATTACCGATGTTGATCAGGGTGGTTATGGGCGTTCGATTACTATAGAGCCCTCACTTGACCTTAAGAAAATTTCTCAGATAAGTATAGTGCCCCATACGTTTACGGATGAGGCTTCTGATTCTTCTGTTGCAGAAGAGTTACCGCTGAAACCAGCAGAATCATGAGAGCATACTTTGAGTTGCATAACGGGATTCAACTGCCTGACAGATACTATCGACGGCTGCTGACAAGTAAGTTATGCTATCATCATCTTCATCTTGGGCAAACAGGTTTGCTAAGAAAGATCGTTTCTTAGCAGGTTTGATCCATTCAACTTTGCCTATTATTTGAGCCTTCTCTCTCAGGACTCTTTCTACCGTAGAAGGAGAGCCTGTTTCGTCAATGAGTTTCAGAGCGAGAGCCTGTTCACCCGTAAATATCTTACCTTCTGCCCAGAGCTTTACATCAGTTGAGAGCTGAGGACGTTGCGCGCTGACATCTCTGATAAACTGTTTATAGGTATCATTGCTGAGCTCTTGAAAAATCGCTTTCTCTTCAGGTGTCATCGTAAGGAACGGGTTTCCAATACCTTTGTATTCACCTGTTTTTGTAATCGTGTAGGAGACATTGATTTTTTCAAGAAGCCCTTTAAAAGAAGGGTGCTGAATAATAACGCCTATACTTCCAATAGTTGAGCTTGGGGTGGCAATAATGTAATCACCAGCACAGGCAATATAATAGGCAGCTGAAGCAGCCAATCGCTCAACATAGCTCACGACAAATTTTTCTGGATGAAGTTTCTTGTAATGCAGAATCTCTTGGAAAATAGCTTGGCCAGCCGGTGATACTCCTCCTGGGGAGTCGATTTTTAATACGATCGCTTTTAAGTTTTTATCTTCAAAGAATTTTTTAACATCCTTGATCGTTGGGTTAGCATGTTCGATATCACCGGTAATTGGTATAACACCTACGCGAGTTTTCTCTTCGAACATATCGCTATATTGAGTGCGAATGCCTTTAAAAAATAGCGGGGCAAATTGAAGGAGCAAGAGTACCCAGAAAATATTTTTAACGTAATCAGAAAATGTTGCCATCGCTTCTCCAGACTTGTTACATATGCTTTCGTGTGGACTAATCATACTTCATACTGGCATGCTCTACAAGCTTTTTTCTTTTACAAGATGCTTAGGTCGCGCAAGGGATTACAGTGAGAGATGTGGATCCTCATCTACCGTACATTCATTTCGGAGTAGTTCATCAAGGGTATGGGTACATAAAGAAAACATATCTTTTAGGAGCTCTTTGTTCCGCACTGCTCCAAAATAGTCTACTTTGTGTATTTCAAAAGATATTAGGTCTACATTTTCGGGAAATTTTGAGAACAGCCATCCTTCACGATCTATGATTTTAAATGAAAAAGAATATTTCCTATTCTTGTCGAGCAGATGGCGTAAAGAATCATTTTTGAGGATTTCTTGGACCAGAGGTTCAGGACTACCTTTGATGATGAAGTGGGTATTGAAATCTGGATCATCTGTTACGACAGTACTCTTTTGGCCGGGGAACCAATCTGAAAAAATGTTTTTTGGATAGATGGTGAGCTTTAAAGAGCGCGTACTAATGAAGGGGACTCTTATTCGCGTAATAGTACGGATATGTGGGTGTTTTCCACCAGTCCTTACCGTATAAGTATCAAGTATTATTCGCCAGGCATGATAAGGCAATATAACCTTTGCATTATGGAGAAAGCTACCAGGTTCATACGTGGCACCGATTTCTTGGCTTAGTTCAGTCCATACTTCCTTGACACTCGGCCCAAAAAATTTCTGAAAAAACTTCTTCAATATCAATCCTTTTTAAAACACCTACTAATCGAGGAGTACCTGTAGATTAGTTATTTTTGTCTTTGGGTGCGAAGTACAATTGATCTTTCAACTGCGATGATATTCAATCCCGCGCTATCTGTCAAAAAGGCAATTTATCGCGCGGACTTGAACTCCCCTCAATCCTGCGCTAAAAAATCTGATTTTCAAATAATCAATCCAATCGACATTATTGAGGGTCTCGTGTGGCTCTTTATTAAAAAATTCAATCCCGCGCTATCTTTGAAAAATGCTAATTATCCCGCGGGATCAAAATGGGATCAACTCTGTCGGATTTTTGGGATACTTGAGGAGGTCTTACCAAAAATCTCGAGGTAGCCTGTAAGCTGCGGTAGGTACGGGCTTTAGTGCATGGTTTTTGTGTTTTGACATTTTACAGCACATTATTTACACTGAATAGTATCTAGTAATAAAACACTAGGGGCGGTTAGCTCAGTTGGTAGAGCACCAGTCTTACAAACTGGTGGTCACAGGTTCGAGTCCTGTACCGCCCACCAGAACAGTGAAAATATAATCCTCGGTAGCTCAGTTGGCAGAGCAAACGACTGTTAATCGTTAGGTCACTGGTTCGAGTCCAGTCCGAGGAGCCATGAAAGGGGCTGTAGCTCAGTTTGGTTAGAGCGTCCGCCTGTCACGCGGAAGGTCGCGAGTTCAAGTCTCGTCAGCCCCGCCAGCTTCCTCTCATAGCTTGTGAAGAGTCATCTTATTAAAGATGGCTCTTTCTTTTAGACTAAAAATACTGAAGTTCTATTGGTCTAAACATAAAAAAGGAGCGCCGAAGCGCTCCCTTAAATGATTATTACCTATTAATGGGCATCAGCAGTTGCCAATCTATGCCCACCTGCACGATATGCTTGAATGATATCACGGTAGATTTTGCCGCCCTCTTTGAGCGTTCTTGTTTGTGTAGCAAGATCATTAGAATAGAGCCCAAAGGTACTATGGAAGCCTCTATCCCACTCGAAGTTATCCATAAGAGTCCAGTAGAAGAACCCACGGACGTCTACCCCATCTTCAAAGGCTAAACTGACTGCCTTGAGATATTCTTTGATCCAGCGCACTCTTCGCTCATCGTGTGCATTATTATGATCAGCGATACCATTTTCAGTAATATAGATTGGTAAGCCGATTGTCGACATATGGTGAAGGGCTTTGTAGATGCCTTCGGGATAAATCGCGTATTCCATATCAGTCATCGTTTCGCCGTGATTAGGTGAAGAACCCAGCATCGTACTAAATCTTAGTGTAATAAGATGTGTATACTTTAATTCGATGAGTACGCGTGAATAGTAATTGAGTCCTACGAAATCGCTTATTTGTTGAGCTGCAGGCTTACTTGAAGCTTTATCAATAGGTGCATGGTAGGTTTCTTCAAAGAAGCACCTCCATTTATACCTAAATGTTCCGGTCTTGAGAAAGTTGATTACCGAGTCGATCATAAACTCATTTAGACACCATTGCATGAAGGATTCAATCGGTGTGATTACTCCCCAAGGATGGAATGAAAGATACTGGTGAACAAGACCAATCTGAGCCGTGTTGCCGTGAGGCATAGCTTTTAAGGCCTGATAGACTTCGGTATGCGCTTGTAAAAGGTTTCTGAGGACTTTTGTTGCAAGGGGAAAACTGCCAAATATACCATCTGCTTTCCCTGGAGGAAATACACAATTGAAGGCAAGATACCCTTGAAATACAAAGATTGTTGGTTCGTTTATCGTGCACCAGAAGGGCACTCGATCACCTAGTTTTTCAAAGACTTTTTTGGCAAAACGCACAAAATAGACGATATTTTCTTCTTTTTCAAAGCTGCCCTTATCTTCAAACCAGATAGGATGAGCAAAATGGTGTAGGGTAATCATAGGGGCGATTCCCGCGTCCAAGAGAGCGTCAACTTCATCACTATAGTGTTGAAGAGCTTCTTCTGAGAACTGGCCTTCCTGAGGCTCAATACGATCCCAGGCAAGAGAGAAGCGGAACGCATTTGCTTGAAAGTCGTCTTTCATGAGGGCTATATCTTTTTTATAGAGATTCCAATGGTCACAAGCCTTACCGGACCGTTGATTATCTCGAATATGGGGCTTTCCATTGGGAAAATTGGTCTTTTCCCAGCGACTCCATTGACTATCGGGAAGATTCTCAGCTCCTGAATTTTGCTGCTCTGCTATGGCGAAACCAAAATAAAAATTCTCAGGAAAACAGAGCTGGTCGACATGAAGCTTTGAAAAGTTAAGGTGCTTTCGCTCTTTTGGTCCTCGGGATCTGGCTTCTACCATTCCAAGGCTAATCGATAGGGCTACAAACGCAAGAGAAAGTATTTTTTTATACGGGCAAGTATACGACATGAAGCTCCTTGGCAAGTAGGTTGGACACTGATTCTATCAGTATAGATTGTTTATCTTTCAAGGCAAGTGGCCATGGTAGGGGACTTTATGATAGGTGGAATGGGTGGGGTTTTCTTGATGGCCAAGAAGAATTGTCAAAAGGGCAAAATTAAGCTATACTATCTGAAGTATGGAATGGCCTGGTGCCAACTAAGATGAGATCCATACCAGTATAAAGGAGCATAACTTATGAAAAATGGTGTACATCCAGAATCGTTTGATGTTGTAGCTCACTGCGCATGCGGAACTGAGTTTAATACCCGTTCAACACGCCATGAGCTTCGTGCGACCCTCTGTTCAGGGTGCCATCCGTTCTTTACGGGTGAACAAAAGCACGTCGATACTGCTGGTCGTATCGAGAAGTTCAACAAAAAATACCAAAAGAAATAACCGATGGTCACGAGCGATACGCTCATCCCATGGGATACAATTCAGAAGCGATTTGATGAGCTCAACGACCAGGCGAGCTCATCAACGCTTGATACAAGCAAACGACATCTCGTTCAAAAAGAACTTTCTTACCTTTCAACGCTCCTTTCAAAACACAAGGAAATACTGCGCTTAGAAAAGGATTATGATGCACTTAAGGCTCAACTTGAGGCTAATAAAGAGCCCGAAATGGTTCCTTTATTTGAAGAAGAGTTGAGTGAACTTTCGCAAACAATTACGTTGGCACATGCTGATCTTGATCGCATTATGTTCCCTCCTGATCCACTGGATTCAAGGGACGCCTTTTTAGAAATTCGAGCAGGTGCCGGTGGCCAAGAAGCTTCCTTATTTGCAAATGATCTTCTTCGCATGTATACAAACTATGCCCTTAAAAAACATTGGCGCGTTGATATTGTGAGTGTGAGTGAAACAGATGTTGGCGGCATTCGTGAAATTGTCCTGCATATCCAGGGGAAGGATGTATTTGGGCATTTGAAGTTTGAGTCTGGTGTGCACAGGGTTCAGCGAGTACCGGTTACTGAAGGTTCTGGACGGGTGCATACCTCCACAGCTACGATTGCTGTTCTTCCAGAGGCAAAAGAGGTTGACCTTACTATTAATCCTTCAGATCTGCGTATAGATGTATACCGCTCAGGTGGTGCTGGCGGGCAGCACGTAAATACGACCGATTCTGCAGTAAGGATTACGCACATTCCAACGGGCGTTGTGGTGACCTGTCAGGACGAACGTTCACAGCATAAAAACAAAGCAAAAGCTCTTAAGATGCTCCAATCAAGGCTGTTAGCTGCCAAGCTCGAAAAAGAAGATCAAGAAAAGGCTCTAATGAGAAAAGAGCTTGTAGGTGGGGGTATGCGGGCTGAGAAGGTACGAACGTATAATTTTCCTCAGAATCGTGTGACTGATCATCAGGTTGAACTTACACTTAATAAGCTCGACATGGTACTTGAAGGTGCTCTTGATGAAATCGTTGATGCACTCATGGAAAAAGAGCGGCTTGATCGTCGCAAGCAGCCTGTTCTCGCCTAAGATTTCCTAAAACTCTAGGTTGATGTGTGCTTACAACTCACAGCCTGCCGCTAACAATTTTGATTCTCTCTACAAGTGATGATTCTCACTATCAAAGAGTTGCTTACTCCAAGTTCTTTTCTGATTTCTTCAAGAACATTCAAAGTTGATGAGCAAACTAAAAAAATAAGCACATTGTTTTCTTTAAAATCACGTGACACTTCCCATGGTAGATGATACCCTGGCTACACGTGATATCGTTTTTGAATCGGCTTAGACGCAGCATCCCTGAGTTTAAGTTGGAGGCGTATTACTAGATAGTCTTGTAGTGTATAGGTGCTTATTAATTTGTTGGGGGGCTTGCCATGAATCCACTCTCTTATTTTCTTGAGTATAATCGTTATTTGAGCTTTGTCGGCATTGCAGTGATTCTTGGACTGGCGGTGTTGATGTCTAATAATCGACGTAATATTCCCTGGCGACTGGTGCTAACGGGTCTTCTTTTACATGCTTCTCTAGCCTTTTTAGTGCTTAAGACGACGATAGGTTATGAGATCATAGCTTATATAGCAGGATTATTTACGACCTTATATCAAGCTGCAGAGCGAGGTATAAATTTTGTGTTTGGTAACCTTGCCAACCCTGCAGGTCCCTGGGGTTTTGTTTTTGTTATTAAGGTATTACCAGTCATCGTATTCTTTGGAGCATTCACCTCGCTTCTGTTCTATCTAGGAATCATTCAATTTGTGGTGCAAGGGATCAACAGGCTTATTCGACCTTTATTGGGTACTACGGGGCCTGAAACGCTCTGCGCTGTTGCTAACAGTTTTTTAGGGCAAACAGAGGCGCCGCTTCTTATTAAGCACTATTTAAAACGGATGACAAAATCTGAGTTTCTAGTGATGATGATAAGTGGCATGGGAACTATTAGCGGGTCGATTCTTGCCGTGTTTGCGGTGATGGGGGTGCCAGCAACTCATTTGATTGCGGCAAGTGTTATGGCCATACCAGCTACCATACTTATCGCAAAAATTATCTACCCAGAGACCGAGCATCCTGATGCTATGTGTGATGCAACAGCTTCTATAGAATTACAGTCAGGTAATGCGCTTGATGCAATTTCTCAAGGAACTTCTGATGGTATGTACCTTGCGCTCAATGTAGGTGCTATGCTTATCGCCTTTCTTGCATTACTTGAAGTTCTCAATGGCTTCCTTGGATTTGCGTGTCTTACGTTAAACACATATGTCGGTTTGCATCTTCCCATTATTACGCTCAATATGATTTTTTCATGGATATGCTTACCCTTTGGGTGGTTACTCGGCTTTACGGGAAACGAAGCTTTGCAAGCGGGCCAATTGATAGGTACGAAAATTGCCGTGAATGAAGTGGTAGCCTACAGTGAAATGTTACACATGGGACTCTCGGCAAGAAGTATAGCGATTATCACCTATGCTCTATGCGGCTTTTCAAATTTTTCATGTATCGGTATCCAGATAGGTGGTATCGGTTCTTTAGTTCCAGAAAAGCGCAAATGGCTCAGTGAGCTTGGCATGCGTGCCGTATTTGGTGGAGCGTTAGCAAATCTATTATCAGCGATGATGGCAAACTTGCTTCTCTAACTTCCATAAGCTATGTGGATGGGTGCTTTTAATCTAAGTGATTAAAGCACCCATTTTTAATTGTGCTTAGTTGTTAGAAGACGTAACCTCAATCGAAGTATCTTGCTCTTTAAGTTGCTTATAGGCATGCGTAGATGCTAAATATACGATTGGCATGGCAAACATCAGCGTAAGGGAAATAAGCATCGAAAGCAGATAGATTATGATGAGTAAGCCGAGTAGTTGCCAGCGAACTCCCTTGGTAAGGTTTCTTATAGAGGCACGGTCGTCAGCTATGGTGCTGCTTGTCTCATCGACGAGTGAGTAGCCTGCGAAATAATATTTACATGCCCAATAGAGGGCCGGAAAGAAAAGCAGGATACATCCAATACATATCAATAGCCAGCGTATTAAACGGGCAATACAGAAGGAGAAGAAAGACTTAGGAAAAACAAAAAACTCTCTCCACGGTAACGGATTTCCTTCATAGATCGCAAGAGAAAAGCGAACCAATTGGTAATGATAAAAACCATAAAAGAGTAAAACTGCAAAAGAAAGTACTGCAGAGCTGCACAGGAATCCCAAGGGGTTGATAAACATTGAAAAAGTTGGTGGTAGTGCATTACTCAAGCCTAATGAAAATGCAAAGGGTATCCAAAAAAGCAGTCCCAGTAGCAGAGCAACAGCAATGATGGCTAGTGAACTGACCCAGAGCATGAAAAACGTAAATATATTATTAATGAATGAAGAGAAACCAAAATTGAATGCGGCTTCATAAGAGATCTGTTTTTTCATAAGTCTTTTCCTTGTATAAAGAGATAGTCTCTAGTGCTTATTATACCCCAATGAATGATACATGTATAGGGGGCATCCTTAAAAAGAGCTTCCAAGAGATGTGATAAGCATGAGAAGTGTCCTATGTTCTCTGCAGTGCCGTCATAAAACGATATCGTCAGTTTTTTCAAGAGTCCCCCCTATGGTATTTTGTACCATAGGGGGGAGATAGACTGTTCTTATTGATTTTCGAGTGTTTGAGAAGATTGGCCTAGCGCTCTGGGTTTACTTCTCTGTTGTTTTCTTCACATCTCTCTTCAGAGCAGGGGCTCATTTGTCAGATGAGTGGCAGGTCTTAGGACATTTGATAGAAGCTGCGAGTGGATCACTTGCATCCAGGAACCCAGTGAAAGGGTGTGGGGTGCTGCCAAGAGAAGTTGTTGGTCCCAGACAAAAACCATTTTGGCAGATTTGGGATGCAGGGCAAGTAGTACCTGTGCAGGGTTTTAAAGGGCCCCAGAAGTTTCTGCTCACCAGGTAGTTGACATTGCTTCCAGCATCTGAAATATCAGGATTGAATCCTGAAAATGAGTTACAATGGGCATCAATGACTACTGTACCAATATTGCCTGTAGCAGAGGTTTGAAAAGCATTACCAGTGCCTGTGAAGCAGTTATGTTCAGCAGTTATATACAGTGGAGAGTAAGAGGAGAGGCTATTTAAGTGTATTCCTGTAGTTCCATTAAAGATGTTTCCTCTGATGTCAGTTATGACTGCAGATTTTCCAGCGCCACTGGTTCCCGTTTCATAAAAGATGACCCCAGTCACCGTGTTTCCACAGAGTCTATTGTCTTGTCTGATAGCAGCAGTTAATGTCTCTACGAAAAATCTCTGCACATTCGTACTTACTGAGTTTTCTACCACTATTTCGCCTGATGAATTACTATTTTTAGATGACACAGCAACTACGCCGTTGTTAGATTCGGTTTCTTGGAATGAGCAGGAATCAATTCTCGTTTTTAAATCTGAATTATTTTGGGTATTTAAAACAATTTCGTTGCCTTCGTCAACTCCAACATTATAAAAAGATGTATTCTTAACCAGAATAGTCTCTGTAGCGCTAGAGGTAGAACCTAAATTTACAGATATGCCAGCAGGTTCTCCACTACTAAAAAAATCATGAAGATACGAATCTTTGATAACGACGTCAGAGGAAGCTCCTTTATCAGGTGCTGTTTCTATACCATTTCCGGTAATCCCAGTAAGCTCACACCCGCATACAGTTAGTTCCCTTGATACACCACTACCTGTGGGGCTATCGAAGATACCGGCATTTGCGCCATTATCGTTGCGGATAATTACGTTTTCAATAAGAGTATTTCCAGATTGTGGGCAGGTACCGGTGATTGCTGGTGCTTTAGTAGGTGGTGTCTTTGTATTAAAACCATCAATGCTGACATTTTTTACGATAAGATTTTCTGCCTTGTCATAATTGATGGCGGAACCTAACATATTAGTAAAGAAGATATTTTCAATGGCACCGTCACCGATAACAGTTACTTGATTGGTAGTAAGCTTAGGAAATAGAGCTACATTAGAGTCACATATGTCACCAATGAGCTTTTGATTGGTGAGGGTTATGCCATCGGTTAACGCAACTGCTGAGGGAAGAACAATAAGGATGTCCCACGTACTCGCTGCTGCTTCTTTGAGTGTTGCAAAGGGATGCTTTTTGGTGCCAGTGCCACCTGCTGGAGCACCGCCTTGAACAAATTTTACGACTTCTCCGTTATGGCAATGCTTGTCCGATTTTGCTAATGCTGGTGCGATCAAGGTAAGGGTTAGGAGTAACCCAAGAGAT